>Ga0209551_1000949_pt1 | contig 11084 bp, 8 predicted proteins | sample LauGreSuBDMM15SD_2_FD_187568 | JGI IMG/M metagenome (GOLD analysis project Ga0209551, IMG submission 187568) | Freshwater lake microbial communities from Lake Michigan, USA - Su13.BD.MM15.SD (SPAdes) (version 3) | ecosystem: Environmental > Aquatic > Freshwater > Lake | place: Lake Michigan, USA... | reverse complement strand
CCAGAAGGAAATTGAGTTGAGCCTGCCAGGTGCTACGGCATTGGCTACCTCACCGAAGGCTGGTAAAGCCAATAGGTCTGCTAGTCCAGGATCAGTAAGTGGTGATGACAGCAATGACTACAATGTAATCAAGAACAAGTTGGTTGAGCGAGCCATGTCAGGAGACCGGGCATCTGCTGAACTGTATTTCAAGACGTATGGTAAGTTGTACGTGGATGAGGAAGCTGCATCACGTCGTTCTGACTTTAGAGATGCTGATGTAGATTTTTTGTATGAGCGGGTATTGACACTTGTGCCGCTGGATAAGATCGAGGCTGAGCTTGAGAAGCGGAAGGCTGTGGCTGAGTGAACGTAGTGCCTATCTCGTTACGCGAAGCTAATGAGTTCATCTCTCGCTTGCACAGACACCACAAGCCGGTACAAGGACATAAGTGGAGCATTGGTCTGGCTGAGGATGGCGAACTCATTGGCGTAGCTGTTGTCGGTAGACCTGTCTCAAGATACTCTGATGATGGTGCTACTGCAGAGGTGACTCGGCTCTGCACCGACGGTACGGCTAATGCATGTTCGATGTTGTACGGAGCAGCCGCACGAGTAGCAAAAGCAATGGGCTACTCAAAGATACAGACGTACATCTTGCAAGACGAGCCCGGTGTTAGTCTAAAAGCTGCTGGTTGGGTTATGGAAGCTGTCACTACAGGTGGACAGTGGAAGCGTTCTGATGGTTCGCCTCGTCGCAGTGACCAGCCTACTGATCCAAAACAGCGTTGGTCTAAACATTTGGCTGGTTCACGATGAGCAGCCCATCACCTGCAGTTGTAGCCGAGCTGGAAAAGCTATGGTTTGAGATGGAGTGGCGCAAATGTGCCAACGACCCTGAATACTTTATCAGGACATATATCTGGATTGAATCAGAAAGAGACCCTAGAGGTCGTGAACCATTTATGCTGTGGGATTACCAAGAGAGTTCACTAAGAGCATACCTTGAAAGACGCTTCGTAGTTATTCTAAAAGCACGTCAGTTAGGATTTACCACTCTTGCTATGGCTTATGCTATCTGGCAATGTCTATTCAAGCCAAGAGCAAATATCCTACTGATCAGTAAATCCCAAGACTCTGCAGATAAGAACCTAGGCATGGCAAGGTTTATGTACTCGTTCTTGCCAGAGTGGATGAAGTCAAGAGGACCAGTACTAGACGGTGATGCTGCTAAGCAGATGATCTTCCGTTTTGAAGATGGTGTTACAAATAGATTGAAGTCCTTTGCTGGTACCAAGACAGCCGGTGCTGGTGAAACTGCATCCCTAGTTATCCTAGATGAGTTTGCTTTGATGGAAGATCCAGCTAATACTTACCGTACAATCAAACCTACTACTGATGCTGGTGGTAAGTTGATCATTATCTCTACTGCTCGTGGTGGTAGTAATATGTTTGCTAAGATTTATCGTGAGGCAAAGCGTGGGGTAAACGAATTTTTTGCCATCTTCGAACCGTGGTCGTCATCGCGCCTGATTACGCCGGAGCAGTATGAGTTGAAGAAGCGAGAGTTCTCGGCTGAGCCGTGGTTATTCTTTGCTGAGTATCCTTCTAGTGATGATGAAGCTTTCCGTGAGTCTGGTCGTCCACGCTTTCCTTGGGTGCCTGCTGAGATTGATTGTCCTGAGTTTGAGTTTACTGGAGCAATTGAGCAGTTAGATGGTGACCTTATACTGGAGCTTGACCATCCAAGTGAGCCATACAAGAGTAACCTTGCACTAGCATACCCACCAGATGGTTTAGATTTTGGTAGACAGTTTGTTATTTCTGCTGACCCTGCTCTTGGTGTGGGTGCTGACTACTCTGCAGCACACATCTTGCAGCTACTTGAAGACGGCACACCTGAAATTGTAGGTTACTATCACAGCAATACAATGGAACCAGGAGACTGGGCTAGTGAACTTGATCTAATCGGACGGTACTTTACTGGACCAAACCAACCAGCAGCCTTGATGGTAATTGAAAATGCTGGTGGTATAGGTGTATCTATTATCGATAAGCTAAAAAATACGTACAACTATCCTAACATGTACAGGTATCTGCCTCCTGCTTTAGCAAAAAGGAAGCGCGCTCCGGTTATTGGGTTCCCAACTACTAAGGCAACTAAGCCATTGGTGATCAATACCCTAGCTGAGTGGATACAAGACGATGGAGCCGGTCAGTGCAAGCTGCTAAATGTCTATGATAAACTACGAGAAGAGCTGACTACCTATGTCAGACGAGAGAATGGCACAACTGCTGCTGACATTGGTTGCCATGACGACTTAGTTATGTCACTTGCCATTGGTCTCTATGTTCTGATTGAGGAGATTAGCCCTGTCGGTAGCGGCCCAATAGTTGAGGCACCTAAGCCAGGAGAGTTTCGTTTGGATTTGGCACCGATCTATGAGGAGGCAGCTATGATCCATCGCTACGAGGAAAAGGCAAATCGAAGATTCTGGGCGCAGCACAGACGTAACGTCAGAAGGAATAGGAGAAACCGTGGCTAGCAAGATTAGACCATACGAACTCACTGAGATTCAAGACCTCATTGAGGATGCTAAGATGCGTTATGGCTGGAGACACGACTGGTTCCGTTCACTAGAAGCCTTGTATCGCACAGGTAAGTCAATGCCAATTAGCCAGTCAACTATTACTGGTACAGTTTTTGAACGTCTACACCCTGCTGATCTAGAAACTATCAACATGGTGCTACCACACTTGAACATTATTATGGCATCTGTTGTAGCTCGTGACCCTAAGCCTATTGCTGTACCCTATGCAGGTGGCGAAGCAGCAGAAGTTACAGCTAAGGTTGCTGAATCAGTAGCAAATTACTACTGGCTACGCACTCAGGCTACTTCAGTTCTTCGTGATATGGCTCAAGACATGGTAGTTTTGGGTAATGGTTTCTGTAAGATTGGTTGGAAGCACAGTGTAGTAGAGACTCCACGTGCAGAGCAAGCAATTGCACAAGATCTTGAAGGTGTAGTAAGAGCAGAAGTTGGGTTAGCTGTAGATGAAAACCGTCCAGTAGCCTCAATTGAAAAAATGATGGAGTATGTTACAGTAGTAGATCGTAGAGTTGAGACTGATGAACCTTATGTAGAGTATGTCTCACCATATGATATCTTTTTTCCTGCTAATGCACGACGCTTAGAGGAGACACGCTGGGTAGCACAACGAGTAATTCTTCCAATTGATGAAATCAAATCAAACCCAGCACTAACCAATACTGATAATCTTATTCAAGATGGACTAATTGACCTACGTGAGAAGGATACAGGTCGTGGAGACCCATCTATCTTAGAGCCAATGATCTATGAGACTGCAACTATCTACGAATTCTACGATATGCGTACTCGTACATTGACAGTTACGCAGCTTGGAGCAGAGAAGCCGCTATATCGTGGAGAAATTCCTTATAGCCACCGCTATGCACCGTTTGTACACATGCGTAACTTCGCAGATGGTGGGCAAGAAATCTGGTCATTCGGTGATCTTGAGAATATTGCTTCATTACAAGAGAAGTTGAACGAAACATTTACTGAGCAGGTAGATAATATGCGCCGCTCTGGTAATAAGTACGTTACAATCCGTGGAATGTTTGATGCTGAGAGCCGCGACCGCCTGGAATCAGACGAGCCGGACGTAGTAGTGGAGATGGAATCCATCAATGGCCTGACTCCACGCGATGCAATCAGCGTATTGCCACGAGCTCCGCTACCATCAGACATTTATAACGCACAAGGTAAGTTTGAAGATGCAATGCGTCAAGTACTTGGCATCAATGACTTCCAAGCTGGTGGTGTTGGAGCAGATCGCATGTCTGCATACGCAGCAGCAGTGGTAGATGGCGTAGCAACACTGCGTGCAAAGGATAAGCAGCAGTCTGTTGAGAAGGCAGCTGGTGCAATCTTCAATCAAATCATTCGTCTCTGCCAGGAATTCATGGTAGAAGAGCGAGCAGTGCGTCTAGTTGGTACAAATGGTGGCGTATGGGCAGACATTGATACTAGCGTATTGACTGGTGAGTTTGATATGCGTGTAGAAGGTGGCTCACTATCAGCTGTCAACCCAGCAACTAAGCAAGCTCGTGCAATTGAGATGCTATCAGTTATCGTTCCTACTCTTGCAACATACGGATATGATACTGAACCAGCACTTCGTCACATTGTACGAGAACTTGGTTATGATTCTGATATGTTCTTAGTCAAGCCACAACCTGTTGCACCTGCAGCACCTGAGGCTATGGCACCAATGCAGGCAGAACCTACTGCTGCTGCACCACAAGACCTAATGAGTCTATTAGGTGGTGCACCACAGCCAACACCAGAGGAACAATTGTTAGCAGGACCAGCAGAGGTGGGTACTGAAGAACTACCACCTGAAGCTGGACTCGCTGGTCTTATATAATCCCTGTCGGATTACGGCACATAGATAGGAGAGTAGGTCGTCTTGGCCTGCTCTCATAGCCGAACAAGCAAAGCAACGGATCACAACCGGAAACGTGACTACCGTTGGCTATGACACTCGGGACAGGAGAAGCAAGACTATGGAAGAAGAGCAGAATTTCGAAAGCCTTTTTGGGGCAGCCCTAGCGGAGCTGGAAAGTACAGCGCAACAGCCAACCGCAGAAGAGTCAACAGAAGGAAATGCAGAACCAGCAGAAGGAACAGTTGTTGAATCAACTGAACCGGAAGCCGTTGGAGAGACGGAAGCTGGTGAAGTAGAAACTCCAGCATCTACCGAGAGCAGCAATGAAGAGAAGGCTCAGAGTGGCCCTATTGCTGTAACTGAGGAAGATGTCATTGTTCTTCCTGACGGTACAGAAGTATCAGTCAAGGAAGCGGCGTTACGTCAAGCGGATTATACACGCAAGACGCAAGCGTTGAGTGAGGAACGCAAAGCATTTGATGCAGAACGTGCGGCAGCACAGACTGCAGTTGAGTATGTTGAGAACCTTACCAAATCATGGCAGGCTAATCAGGCGGAAGTTGTGAGTGGATTTGTGGCCTCTACCCAAGATCCAACACTCGTGCTTTCGCAGGTAATCGTAGAGCTTGCTAAGTCAGATAAACTTGACCCGCAGTTCATGGAGACCTTTGGTATTACACCAGAGATCCGTGAGAAGTGGTCTAGTGAGGCGAAGAGCCATTCTGAGTTAGCAGATGTCAAGTCTCGACTTGAACGTTTTGAACGTGAGAAGCAGGCTGTAGAGCAGGCGACTAGCGTCAAGGCACAAGAAGAAGCATTGATTGCTGAATACGAGAACCAGTGGACGCAGATCAAGGTATCAAATAAGCTAGACCTAGACCCTACACAGGATGTCGAAGCAAAGCTTGAGGTACTTCAGTATGCGCTCGCAAACGAGGTTCCTAATCTTGCATCAGCCTGGAAGGCATTGCAATATGAGAAGTCTCAAACCGCAAAGACAACTGCACCTAAGAATGCAGCTGTTGATGCAAAGAAGGCAGCAAGTGGGGCTATCTCATCTAAGTCTGCTGGTGGTTCTGTAGTTGCTCCTAAGGCACCAGGAAACATCGAAGACGCAGTATGGACAGCCTTCAACGAGTTGACTTCTCGTAAGTAATCCTGTCAACCGAACTCTAAGGAGAAAATCATGGCTCTCGGCCAAAACGATTTCAATGAACTTCTGTCCGCAACGGTACAGAAGATTGAAAAGCAACTAGTCGATAACGTAATGACCGCACACCCAACACTTGACTTCCTGAAGGCAAATGTAAAGTCTGCAACTGGTCCATCTGTTATCTTCCCTATCATCGCAGCTGATGACTCATCAACTGTATTCACTGACGCATCAGGTACATTCAACACAGGAAAGTCTTCAGACATTCTTGGTGTTGCAAAGTACGAATGGGCAGAACCACTCGTATCTAAGGTACGCGTTGAGTTCAAGCAGCTTGAAATGAACTCAGGTCCAGAAGCTGTTGTATCACTTGCAAAGGCACACCTTGACGCAGCTGTCAAGGGCCACGGAAAGAAGATCGCTACTGTTCTTCACACTGCTGGTTCAGCCGGATCAGGCGCATTCAACACTCTTGACGAACTCATCTCAAACTCAGATAAGCTAACAACTACAACTTCACGTACCGTTGGTGGTATCCGTGGTGGTGTTGCAACTAAGTCTGTAACTGACTACGAGCGTGCTGGTACAACAGCAACTCTTACAATCGGTGCTAACGATTATATCGTTGGTGACTCAGTAGTTGTAACTGGTGTTATCGCTGCAGTTGCTGGTACATTCACACTTACTGCTGTGACTGCTACAACCATCAGCTACACAACTGCTACATCTGCAACCGTAGGTACAACTGCAACCACTGGTTCAGTAACTGCTGATGCAATCAAGTCATACTGGGCATCAACTGAGAAGACAATCCCAGCATCTGGTGGTGGATCACAGGACATCCGTACAGCGTTCCGTACAATCTCTGACGACATCTATGTCGCTTCAGGTGAGCGTCCAAACGCAATCATTGCTGGCCGTAACGTGTTCTCAGAATACGAGAACTCATTTGACAGCAAGATTCAGTACCCAGGAGTTGGTGGAACAGTGGATTCACGCTTCCGCCAGATTGACTTCGACGGTATTCCTGTACGTCTAGACCCAGACGCACCAGTAGACACAGCTTACTTCATCAACACCGAGTACCTAACTCCACGTTATCTTGGTGGTAACTTCATGAAGGCTATGCCTGCACAGCAAATCCAGGGCACACTTGACAGCGTAACTCCGCTTGCGTCAGTCATCTGCGTTGGTACAAACAATCGCCGTGCACACGGTAAGCTTGTCCGCTCATAACCAGTAGATAAGCCGGGAGGCCCCTGATAGCTTCGGCTGTCGGGGGCTTTCCCTTTTGTCGGCACCTACTCCATAGGTGAGGAAGGAGCGTCCCAATGAACCTATCACAACTAAGATCACATGTTCGGTCGCTTACTGGTATTGCATCTACTGATATCATTTCAAACGCTGACCTAAACATATTTATCAATGAGGCATACCTAGAAATATGTCGTGAGTCTGACTGGCCATTCCTTAGAGCAGAGACAACGCTCAACCTTACCAGTGGAACAGCTTCTTACGCAATTCCAGCAGGTGTGGCAGAGAACGCCATTGCCAGTTTTGCAGTACTATCTAATGACACTAACCGTAGGCAGCTACGACCACGTAGTCGTTACACCACAGATGACTCAATGGGACCACTTATTACAGGTCACCCACTAGAGTACTCTTGCTGGGCTGGTCAAGTACAGGTGTTTCCAACACCAGAAGTCAATGAGACTGCTACTATTCGTTACTTTGCAGAGCCAGCCGAGCTAGCAACTGATACAGACTCACCAATCTTTGAGGCAAAGTTTCATAGTCTTGTAGCTTACGGAGCATCTGTACGTGTATTGATCCGCGAAGGCGACGACACAGAACGCCGTGGTTTCTATAACGCTCAGTTCCAGAATGGTATGGAGCAAATGAAGGGCGATTATCTCAGCGAGCGCGACCGCTCCATCATGCGCCTTGGTGGACGACGCAGAATCTTTGGACGACGCGACAACTTCTACGGGGTGTAAATATGCGCATCATTGATATTGTAAACTTTAGTGGTGGCATACATGAAGCTTTTGCGCCATCAGACTTTACTGACCGCCAGTGGACCGGACTCAAGGGGTTCTATCTACGTGACGAGACACGCATTCGTTCACAGTGGCCAGTTCAAAGCATCGGTAGCGAAACCGGCTTTAGAGAAATCAAGCCGATTGTAGCGTACGATGGAACTAAATTTATCGTTGGTATCAAGACAAATGGCGAAGTCTGGCGAGCACCGGCTCCAACAAATAGCGACCTATACACAACCGCAAACGCTATCAGCTGGACACGAATCACAAGCGTCAATGGAACCTCAACACTAACCGTAGGAACTAATGCTCATTTCCAATGTGAGACCACTCTCCAGGTATCGTCAATTGCAAGTAACAAAAAGATACCAGCACTTATTATCAATCAATCAGATGATATTACTGATACTGTTGGACCGGTCATGGTCTGGGCAGAAGGATCGTCAAGTATAAATGCATATCGTGTTCTCGATCCAGCAGGTGCAATTGGTATCTATCCTGGTTATGCACCTAGTGCTCCGTCTAATGTGACCGCTGTTCAGAATGCTGGAAACGTAGATGTTACTTGGACACATGGTTACGCAGGTTCTTCGGCTATCACTAGCTGGAATATCTATGATGGCGCTGGTACTCTAAAGACTACAGCTTTGGCTGCGGCAACAACTGCTTCGTACGCTGGTACGGTTGGCGCTGGTACGGTTGTACGTGGCGTGAACGCATACGGCGAAACACCTTTCGCTGCAGGCGGTGGCATTATCGTTCCAGCATCTGGCTATATGCCACGTGCAAACACTGCAGTTATGTGGGCAGGACAGTTGATTCTTGGTGACATTGAATACTACAAAGACCCAACCGATTACGATAAGGGTATTGCTTTATCTTCTGCCAATAGTGCACGCCTACGCAATGGTATTTGGTTTAGCAATATTGATGCATCTACGACGTTTGACCCTCTTGCAGTGTTTACTCTAGGCAATCCTGATACTATTATCACAGGTCTTACTGTATTGCCACAAGGTCTGCTTGTTACTACAACAACTAACACAAATGACACTGGCATCTATCTGTTGCGTGGCAACTCAGCCGGTCTAATCTTGGACGAAGAACTATCGTTGAACTTTGTAGTTGAACTAATTCGCGGTGGATTCTCTACACCAACTGGTTCTAGCTCACCCGGCTCTATTGCTTCGCTATGGCCATCTGTTGGAACTGTAGCGTTCCTAGATGACAAGTCGCTTGTGTGGCAAACTAATACACAGGATGTAGTGCAGTTAGATCAGTATGGTCCGATACCTCCTACTGCCTACGCAACCACAGACTGTCTTGCGACTTGGGATAGGTATCTATTTGTCTCTCGTGGCGGTCGTCTGATTGTAATGCGTGAGTTTGGTCAGGAAGGTTCTTGGACTGAATTGATTACGCCCGGCGGAGCAACAGCTAGTTCTCTCTGTGAGGTTGGAAACTCCCTATACTTTATTGCTAATGACGGTACCGGTGCGAAGGTATGGAGATATAATCTGTACCCAGTTGGTACCGCAAATGCAGAGACTGGATTTATCAATGGCGCAGCACAGGACTTGATTGTAACAACCCGTCCGGTTGGTGAGCCTAACCGTTACGAGAAGCAATTCTGGCATCGTATTGGTTTACGCTGTCGTGGTACGTCAACTAGCACACTGAAGGAAATCTCCAGTTGGAATGGAAGTCCTCTTCTAACAGGAACTAGCGCATTGCTAACCACCACATTTAGTCCCGCTAAGACAGTAGGCACGAGATTTGAAGTTGTAGTTCCTGCACACGGTCCCAGTATTGAAGCCGTTGCTAGGATAACCTTGACTGGCAGCGTAGAAGTAGAAGCTGTAGACTTCTATGTTCACGGTAAGAAACCACAGAGGCTCTAATCATGGCAGACCGTAACCCCATATTGCCTCCGGTCAGCGCAACTAACATCCAATTCAAGGGTGACGTGCTTGACGCAAAGATTACCACTGAGGTAGCCAAGGCAACTTCTACGGCTAATGCTGAGAATATCAAAAAGGGTAAGGTTGTCAGTTACTCTTTATCAACCCGCACTGGCACAGCTACTATTGATACACAAACAGTATCGTTTCGTGACTCTACATTACGCTTGCTAACCACTGGAGACAATATTGTCTTAGGAAAGCTTGCTAATGATGCACAGGATTGGGTAGTAGTTGGTGTACTAAAGCCGGACACAGGCACAGGCACAGCACCTAACGTTGGTATAGCAACTATCTCTACTGGCTTTCCAATCAATACAAATGCTATACCGTTTCCCATCAACCCCGATCTTGTTGAAACCGCACCAGCTCGTAACGCTCCAATGGTATCTCTTTGTTATGATATGAGTAACGCTCTGGGCTTAGGCTCTGATACTATCATTGGACCTGCTACTGGTACAGCTGGTATCAATTTACTATCACGTACTACAGGAACAGCAACGGCTTTGTATACCTCTCCTGTTGCCCTGGATAATCAACACAATGTCTATATTCAATCAAGTGGTACAATGTTTGTCTTTACCAGAACAACAGCAGCAGCTAACGGAAATAAGACTCTATATTATAGAACTGCTGGTGCTGGAAGCTGGACTTCTCAAACCTACTATGGTAATACAATTGCATTTGACCAGTCGACTGGTTGGCTATGGTTTTATAATGCTGGATGGTTCAAGTTTGCACCTACTGATACAACTCCAGTATCAGTAGCTTTTGCAACAACAGTTACCCCAACCAATGATTACGTTGAGGTTACTGCTGGTCGCGGTAAGCTGGTTGTTCACACTGGTACTGGTACCGCTACTGTCTATCATAAGAACTCAAATGATACTGTAAACTGGACGACCGGCGGCACCTATGCTACTGCTAACTGGGACTCACCAAGGACGACTTACTTCAAGTTCCCATCTGTGGTCGCTGGTTCTGATGCGGCTTCATACTACATGAACGCAGATACTGGTACAACTACATGGCATGTACGCAAGGTCACTACTGCCGGTACGGTATCTGATGTAGATCTAAATATATCTACTGTGACTTACTTTGTGCAAGGGTATTTGATTACTGCTGCCGCAGATGTTATGTTCTATGGTACAGCTGTAGCCAGCGCATTTGGTGGTAGTGGGTCAGAGTTTGTGCCGTACATTGGGGTCTTTGACCCTGGTTCTGGGACAACGGTTTTTGCATGGTACGATCTTACTAGAAACAGCACAACCCGTAGCCAAGTATTGATGACTCAACCTGTTGAGCTCGGCTCTGGTACATTCAGGTGGGGCGCTAGAGATTATGCTCCGGCTCCTGATGAGTTCTGGGTCTACGAAGGAATCATCTAATTGTCGGCACCTATCTCATAGGTGAGGGCAACGGCTCAAAGGAGGGTGCATCTTGGCATCATATACAGTAAAAACTGGTGAC
>Ga0209551_1000948_pt1 | contig 11087 bp, 9 predicted proteins | sample LauGreSuBDMM15SD_2_FD_187568 | JGI IMG/M metagenome (GOLD analysis project Ga0209551, IMG submission 187568) | Freshwater lake microbial communities from Lake Michigan, USA - Su13.BD.MM15.SD (SPAdes) (version 3) | ecosystem: Environmental > Aquatic > Freshwater > Lake | place: Lake Michigan, USA... | reverse complement strand
TGCAATCATGAAATTTATCCCCATGAAAAATCTCAGGAACAGCCTTCCATTTACTTTTACGTTGATTTATACAGTTCAAAAGACTTAATGCTACCTCAGATTCATCCCCAGAAACGGAGGGAATCAAAAGCAATTCTTTTAGAAAATCATTAATTGGCATAGAATATGATAAAAGAAACACGAAATAAGGCCATAATTAATAGGAAACAAATTTGTTAAAGCCTTGTTATTTAAATAAATCGTTTAATTTTGCAGTAAATAAAAAGCGTATATCTTTGTAATCAGATTCACCAAACCTCATCATTCGAAACAAAAATTTTTTGTCATGAAAAAACTTATATTATCTGTCCTTTTATCCGGTTCAATGGCCATCGCTGCCAATGCACAGGAGTTCAACAAGTGGTCTCTAGAAGCCACCGCCGGCTTCAATAAGCCAATGGCCCCTTTAACTGCTGGTTTTCTTTCTCCAACACTCAATTTAGGACACGCGGATCTAGGGGTACGCTACATGTTCAATGAGAAGTTTGGAGCCAAGTTGGACTATGGTTTTGGTTCATTCCAAGAAGTAAAGGGAACGATCGGGAAGTTCGACACCAAATATTTCCGATTAAACCTTCAAGGTGTAGCAAATGTTGGAAGAATCATGAATTTTGAATCATTTTCCAGCAAACTTGGAATGTTACTACACATGGGCGGAGGTATTGGAGTGGTGAATCCAGAACTTAACCAATACAACTACTTTAATGACCGAGTGTATAACATGATTTTTGGTATTACTCCCCAAATCAAACTTTCAGAGAAGGTTGCTCTAGTAGGAGATGTTTCTACAATTTTAAATGGGCGTCAAACCATAACATTCGATGGCAAAACAGCAATTCTTCCTGCAACAATGGCTAATGCAGCTACAAATAATGGCTACTACGGTACTAATGGTACTTGGTGGACTGGTACTTTAGGAATTAACATCTATCTCGGTAAGCAGGCACAGCATGCAGACTGGTTTATTGCAGCAAACAAATATGCTACTAAAGAAGAGTTGGCTACTCAAATCAGCGGCATCAAAGACATGCTGAAAGATTCTGATGCAGACGGCGTTCCTGATTACCTTGACAAAGAGCCTAATACTCCTGCTGGAGCTAGAGTGAGTTCTTCTGGATCAACTCTTGACTCTGATGGTGATGGTACACCTGATCACTTGGATAAGTGTCCATTCCAGCCAGGAGCTGCAGCTACTAACGGTTGCCCTACTGAAGTAACTAGAGACGAAATAGATTACACTAGAAAAGCAATAAATGAAGGTTATGTGAACGTTTATTTTGCATTCGACAGTGACAAGCCATTGGGTTATTCAGTAAGCGCAGCTCAATACATCTCCAACTTCTTGAAGAGAAATCCAGGTGTGAAAATTGAAGTTAAAGGTTACGCAGATGAGTTAGGTTCAGAAGGCTACAACATGAAACTTTCTGAAAGCAGAGCAAAATCAGCTTACGAATTGCTAATAGCTTCAGGTGTAGATGCTTCTCGAGTATCTTACAAAGGATACGGTGAAGATACCTCAGTTGACAAGTCGTCTGCAGATGCAAGACAACTATCAAGAAGAGCAAGTTTCGAATTGAAGTAATTAACTCTTCTAACAGATATAAGAAGGCTGGATTTTATCCAGCCTTTTTTTTTGTCAGATAGATCCAAGATTTTCTGTTTCACTTTTTATTCGCCGGTAATCCTTTTTAAAAATATACTGCCTCCAAAGTACGTTGTACCTACTCTTTCAATCTTTTTAGGTAGATTGAGTCATGTTTATTCTTTCAGAACATCCTTCCATCGCTACCCAGTTTTTGGCAGAACTACGAGACGTCCATATTCAAAAGGATCGGATGCGGTTTCGGAAAAATTTGGAGCGCTTGGGTCAATTGCTCGCGTACGAGGTATCAAAAACCTTAGCATACCAAAGCATCGAAGTCAAGACCCCTTTGGAAAGCACCCAGATGTCGGTTCCTTCAGATCAGGTGGTGTTGGTCGCTGTCTTACGTGCCGCACTGCCTTTTCACCAAGGATTTTTGACTTTTTTTGACCAGGCAGAAAGTGGATTTATTGGTGTATTCCGCCAGGAGAGTGATGAGAAAATAGAAGTACAGCTGGGTTACCATGCCAGCCCAAATCTTGACAACAAAGTATTGATTCTCGTAGATCCCATGCTCGCCACTGGGCAGTCCTGCGTAGCTGCTTTAGAGACCCTTTTGCAACACGGAACGCCAAAAGCCATCCACTTGGCCGCAGCATTTGCAGCACCAGAAGGGGTGCAACACCTGGCTACCCACCTTAAGGTGCCCTATTCGTTGTGGCTAGGAACCCTTGATGAGAAACTCAACGCCAAGTCCTACATCGTACCTGGCCTTGGAGATGCAGGAGATTTAGCCTTTGGCGAGAAGCTGTAAATAACAATTCATAAAAGCCATCGATCCTTGTATTGTTAGCCAATAGCCATCAATTAGGGAACTTTTCCAGCAGAGAAAAGAAACAAAGTGAAATCTATTCCCCTTACCTTTGCTCTTTGTTTTGCAACAATCCGTAGCATGCAAACCCCAAATATTCACTCCAAACAGATTACTATTCCAAGATGAGCGAAGCCTTTTTTACCTTTTTTGGAATTTACTTGCTTTGCCTAATCAAGTTTTTTGCTGGCCCCATTCTGGGCGCTGCAGCAGGATATAGTCCCTGGGAGATTATAGGAGTCAGCGTTTTGGGGATGATGACCAGTGTCACCTTTTTTACCTTTCTAGGTACACGCGTAAAGCAGTACCTTCAAGCGAGAAGCACCAAACAAAAGAAGGTATTCACCAAAAAAAATCGGCGAATTGTGCGAATCTGGAGTTCCTATGGGGAAATAGGGATTGCTGCACTGACACCTATTTTACTCACCCCTATTGGAGGAACTTTGATCCTGGTATCCTTCGGATCAGACAAAAAGAAAATCCTACTTTACATGCTAATAAGTGGACTCATCTGGGGGGTAATCTTCAGTTTCTCCATCGAATGGTTATTGCAATTTCCCCCAATTAGCGCCTTACTTCGGTAACTCCTCATCCGGAAGCATCTCAATATCTTGAATCAAGACCCGCTTTGCTATTTCTTGACCGGTCAAGGTCGCAGCTAAGCCTCCCATAGCCGTTTCTTTGTATCTGCTTTCCATGGATGCACCAACCTCTCCCATCGCTTCAATGCATTCATCCACGGGAATCACGGCACTTACATTGGCCAAGGCTATTTGAGCCGAACTGAATGCAATTGCGGCAGCACTGGCGTTTCGAACGACACAGGGAACTTCTACCAAGCCTGCCACCGGATCACATACAAGACCCAACATACATTGAATCGTGATCGCTACTGCATTAAAAAGTTGGTCCGTCGTACCTTCCAAACAATAGACTATTGCTCCTGCAGCCATCGCAGCGGCCGAACCCGTTTCTGCTTGGCAGCCACCGACTGCGCCGGCCAAACTTGCTTTTTGTTCAATAATTAAGGCTATCCCAGCACCAATTAGTAAGCCTTCACAAATCTTGGCATCTGAAAGGCCATGAATTTCTTGTAAAGTCACCAAAGTGCCCGGAAGGATTCCCGAAGCACCAGCAGTAGGTGCGGCCACTACCCTACCCATGCAGGAATTAACCTCCTTGGCTGCCAAAGCTCTAGAAATCAAGCGCTGGAATTCTGGTGAAAGGACAGTTAAGGGATGGTTATACACTTTCTTAGCGCCGCTAGTAATCATTCCGGAACGAGAATTCATCTCCTCCTCTAAACCTGTCTTTACGGCATCTTTCATTACCTGATAGGCCTTTTGGAGCCCCTGTCGAACCTGTTCTGAAGTTGCCCCTTTTTGGGTAACCTCGTATTCGAGCACCACATCAACTAAGGATAAAGACTGCTCCTCGCAGTATTTTTTCCATCCACTAAAGCTTTCAAATAAAAAAGACATGATTTTTTGGGTTTATTTCTTTCGAAGAATGTGTTAAAAATGCGCTATAAGTTTAAAAGTCAAAGGTGATCGTTTGGATTATTGATGGGTCAAGGCTCAAGGCAACGGGACAAGTGCGGGCAGCATTTTTTAGTTTTTGGCTCATTTCAGTCGAGATAGGCACACCGGACCAATTAAAATTCACCTGTATCTCTTGAATTTTTCTTGGGTAGCTTTGCATGATCTTTGTGATTTCCCAAGAAAGACTCTCTAAGGAAAGGGCTTCTCGCTCCGCAACAATCCCCATAATTGTGACCATACAACTTCCCAAGGCAGCAGCAACCAAATCCGTTGGCGAAAAAGCCTCGCCTTTTCCATTGTTATCTAAGGGTGCATCTGTCAACAGTGCATTTCCAGAAAGAACATGGGTCGCTTGGGTTCTCAAGTTCCCTAGGTACGAACTTTTTATAGTGGGCATAAACTCTTACTTTTAAAATTGAGTTATATAGATATCAAACCAAAATTGGACATTATTTTCGACCAATGCGAATGAGCAAGCTGAATTTCCTGTTCCCTTTAATTTTCTTCCTCCTGGCTATCCCTGCGTTAGCCCAGCGAGAAGATGTGGGCAATTACGAATACGATAGAGAATACCTATTGGGAATTAATAAGAATACCAATGGAGGGATGATCGGTGGTTTTGCCCTGAAAGTAGGAAGCCGGATCGACGATTCACAGTTTGCCTACTTTGGATTAGAACTTGCCAATGTAAAGCACCCCAAAGAAGTACGGTATTCCACCGTTACAGGAAACAATTACATTTTTGGAAAATCTAATTACCTCTACGCCATACGCCCTCACTACGGAAGGGAAATAATTCTTTTTAAGAAAGCTCCTAATCAGGGCGTTCAGGTTTCAGCTCTAGCGGCTGTAGGCCCTTCAATTGGTCTTATTGCACCTTACTTCATTGAGTATGCATTGAATCGAGTAGAAACGGTGGTGGAACCTTATGATCCCGCCATTCATCAAAGTAGGTTTAATATCCTAGGAACGGGCCAGCTTTTGGAAGGCGTAGGGCAGTCAAAGCTTGCCATTGGCGCAATGGCAAAAGCAGCACTCCATTTTGAATTTGGGGTTTTTAAAAGCAATGCCACTGGGCTGGAAGTAGGCTACCAGCTAGAAGGATTTCAGAAAAAAATTCCGCTTATCCAGACTGCTGAAAACAAACAACTTTTTCAGTCCGCCTACTTTACTTTATTCTTTGGCTTTAGAAAGTAATTCGAAAAAGCGAGTTTTTGTCAGTCCTAAATTACCTTTGCAATTAATTTTAATCCCATGATTGAATTACCAGTTATCTCTGAAGAAGCCACCAGACGTAAAAAACCCGATTGGCTTCGAGTAAAGCTACCCGTAGGGACCGAATATGCTAAAGTTAGAAAACTGGTAGATCAGCATAAATTACATACCATCTGCGAAAGCGGCAATTGCCCCAACATGGGCGAATGCTGGGGGGCTGGCACCGCAACATTCATGATCTTGGGGAATGTTTGTACCCGATCTTGCTCTTTTTGTGCGGTAGCTACAGGAAAGCCAAACGAGTACGATACGGACGAACCAAGACGTGTGGCTGAAGCAATTCAATTGATGGGCGTAAAACATGCCGTCATCACTTCAGTGAATAGAGATGAGCTTAAAGATCGAGGAGCAGAAATTTGGTATCAAACGGTAATCCAGACAAAAGAACTCTCTCCATCCACAACCATAGAAACACTCATCCCAGATGTGAAAAGCAATTGGGATGCACTCCATCGAATGATTGAAGGTGGTCAAGAAGTAGTGTCACACAACATGGAAACTGTGGGCAGGCTTTATAGAATGGTGCGGCCCCAAGCAAAATACGAGCGCTCCTTAGAACAAATTAAGCGAACCAAAGAAGCAGGTAAGCGCACAAAAACTGGAATTATGCTCGGCCTTGGAGAAACCATGGAGGAGGTCTACCAAGCGATAGATGACTTGGCAGCAAATGGCTGTGATATCCTAACGCTAGGCCAATACCTGCAACCCACAAAAATGCACATTGAAGTAGCGGAATTTATCCATCCCGACACCTTTGCCTTGTACAAGGAAGAAGGACTGCGAAGAGGACTTAAATACGTGGAATCAGGACCCCTTGTCCGATCCTCCTACCATGCAGAACGACATGTTCATGTTTGAATAGAAACAGAAAAGGCCCCGTACATGCGGGGCCTTTTCTGTTTCATTTAGCTAGTGAATTAGCTTGCATATTCTTCTACAGGAATACAACTACAGATCAAATTACGATCTCCATAAGCCGAATCAATTCTTCGTACTGAAGGCCAGAATTTGTTCTCTTTGACGAAAGGAGCAGGGAATACTGCCTTCTCTCTTGAATATGGCATATCCCAAGTTCCAGTCAAGACCATTGTGGCAGTATGCGGTGCATTTTTAAGCACGTTTTCTACCTTATCGGCTCTTCCATCTTCGATTTCTCTGATTTCTTCACGAATGGCAAGCATCGCATCACAGAATTTGTCCAATTCTGCTTTGGTTTCTGATTCTGTAGGCTCTATCATCAAGGTACCTGCCACTGGGAAGGACACCGTAGGTGCATGGAATCCATAGTCCATTAAGCGCTTGGCGATATCTTCTACCTCCACTCCTACTTCTTTGAAGGAACGGCAATCCACGATCATTTCGTGAGCCGCTCGCCCTTTTGAACCCGTGTAAAGCAATGGATAATTTCCACTTAATCGCTCCTTGATGTAATTAGCATTCAAGATGGCCATTTGCGTAGCGCGCGTAAGTCCATCGCCTCCCATCATAGAGATGTAGGCATAGGAGATCGGAAGAATACTAGCACTGCCATAAGGAGCGGAAGAAATCGAAGTTATGGCATGCTCACCTCCAGTTTTTACCAAGGGATTACTTGGAAGGAAAGGAGCCAAGTGGGCAGCTACGCAAATTGGACCCATGCCAGGTCCTCCTCCACCGTGAGGGATACAGAAGGTCTTGTGTAAGTTGAGGTGGCAAACATCAGCACCAATTCTACCTGGGGAAGTTACTCCAACCTGAGCATTCATGTTGGCACCGTCCATATACACTTGACCTCCATAGGAATGGATGGTCGCACATATTTCTTGAATTGCCTCTTCAAATACGCCGTGGGTAGAAGGGTAGGTCACCATCAAGCAAGAAAGTTCTCCTGCATGTTCCTCAGCTCTAGCTTTTAGATCTTCTACATCAATGTTCCCCTTGTCATCGCAATTAACCAATACCACTTTCATGCCCGCCATCACAGCAGATGCTGGGTTGGTGCCATGCGCTGAAGTAGGAATCAAAGCTATATTTCGATGTCCTTCTCCTCTGTTGAGGTGATAGGCACGAATCACCATCAATCCCGCATACTCGCCTTGCGCTCCAGAATTTGGCTGAAGTGAAGTGTCTGCAAAACCAGTGATCTCAGTCAACCAAGTTCTAAGGTTGGTGAACAACTCCTGATAACCTTCTGTCTGATCAATTGGCGCAAAAGGGTGGATTTGGCCGAATTCTGGCCAGGTCACCGGGATCATTTCGGCAGTAGCATTCAACTTCATGGTGCAGGAACCCAAGGCAATCATGGAATGCACCAAAGAAAGGTCTTTAGATTCTAGCTTCTTAATGTAGCGTAGCATTTCGTGCTCGCTGTGGTAACTATTAAATACCGGATGAGTCAAATAAGCAGAAGTTCGCACTAGCGCGGCTGCCCATTCCAATTGAAGGGAATCTGCCATCTCGGGGTTGAAAGGAGAGCTTAGCCCCTTGGCACCTGCAAAAATTGCGAGTACTTGTTGGGCATCTGCGATGGTTTTGGCCTCGTCAAATGCAATGAAAACTGCACCTTCCTGATATCTAAAGTTCACTTGAGCCGCTGTTGCTAGTGCTTTCAACTTAAATTGCGTCGCTGCATCTACCTGCACCATCAAGGTATCAAAATAGGATTTTGAACCTAAAGTAAAGCCCAGCTTCTCTAATCCTTTAGCAGTCAATTTGGCAAGGCCATGCGTACGAAGCGCTATATTTTTTAAACCTGTTGGCCCATGATAGACCGCATAAAAGCTTGACATCACTGCAAGCAATACCTGTGCAGTACAAATATTGGAAGTTGCCTTTTCACGTTTGATGTGCTGCTCACGAGTTTGGAGAGCCATACGGTAGGCCTTATTTCCAGCTCGATCAATGGAAACACCAATGATACGACCAGGAATCTGTCGCTTGAAGTCTTCTTTTGTTGCAAAAAATGCAGAATGTGGCCCACCATAGCCCATAGGAACGCCAAAACGCTGGGCGGAACCTACCACCACGTCTGCTCCCATTTCACCTGGAGGAGTCAAAAGCGTTAAGGCCAATAGGTCAGAAGCGAAGGCTGTCAATACCTTATTTTCTTTTGCTGCTGCCACCAAGGCCGTGTAGTCCAATACTTCACCATCCACATTTGGATACTGAAACATGGCTCCATACAATTCCGGATCCGTGAGGTCAAGAGAGGACAAAGGACCAAATACCAAGTTGATTCCTACAGGCTCCGCTCGTGTAACTAGCAGGGCCTTAGTTTGTGGAAATACCTTTTCATCTACAAAATAGGTGTTTGCATTTTTCTTCTCCCGAGGCTTCACAGCATGAAGCATGGTCATGGCTTCCGCGGCAGCAGTTCCCTCGTCAAGTAAGGAGGCATTGGATAGTTCCATGCCTGTCAACTCAATCACTACAGTCTGGAAGTTGATCAAGGCCTCTGATCTTCCCTGTGCAATTTCAGCTTGATAAGGGGTGTAGGCAGTATACCATCCTGGATTTTCCAATACATTGCGAAGGACTACCCCTGGTACTAGTGTATCGTAATACCCCAAACCAATAAAAGAAGAAAATACCTTATTTTTGGAAGCCAGTTTTTTGAAACTCTTTAAAAAATCAGACTCTAGCTGGGCTGCTGGAAGCTGAAGTGGCCGCTCCAATTGAATGGATTGGGGTACAGTTTGGTTGATGAGTTCGGTCAAGCTTGAGGCTCCGATTTTTTCCAACATCGCTGCAACTTCCGCTTCTGTCGGGCCATTGTGTCTGCTCTCAAATTTGACAGCAGTGTTAAGATTGATCTGCATAAGTAAGGGTTGAACGTATGAACTATTTGGGTGTGAATTCTTTCCGATTTTACGTGTACAAAGGTATACTTTCCGTAAGAAATTGCCGAGGCACAAGTTTAAAATTTATCCTATAACACGCAGAAATGATAAGTGGTTTTTTTGAGGGCAAAAAAATTAGCTAGCTTAGGGTCTTAAATGAAAAAAAAATGAAAAATAAATACCTATTAAGTGTTGTGTTAGGGTTTGCAACCCTCACGACAGCCTGGGCTCAAAACCCTGTTCAAGTAAAATATGCCAACACCATTACGGTAGAGGATCTTACCAAGCACCTAACCTATCTGGCATCAGATGAGATGAAAGGCCGTGATACAGGTTCTCCAGAAGGAAAAATTGCTGCCAACTACCTTGCTGATTTTTATAAAGGTCTAGGATTAACTGCTCCTAATGGAGGCAGCTACTTTCAAAACGTTCCTTTGGTAAGTTCACTCTTCACACAAGTAAGTCTTCAGATCGGAAAAACCAAGTTGGTGGAAAACACAGACTTCGTATTTACTGGAGACGGCAATCTATCAAAAGCAGTGAAAACAGACCTAGTGTTCTTAGGCCTGGTAAGCGATGAAAACCTTGCCAAAGTGGATGTAAAGGGCAAACTAGTAGGGCTGTGGGCTGTGGGAGTAAGAAGCAATGACTTGGTCGCAAAAGTGATGGATGCTGGAGCTGCTGGCATCGTGATTGTTACCATGGAAGGACAAGCTAATTTTGACCGCATCGCCAATCGCTACAAGTCCATGGCTGGCACTGGCCGAATTGGCTTTGATCAGGAGATCAAGCAACGTCCGGTGTTTATGGTGAGTTCAGACAAGATGGCGCAGTTGTTTGGCGCATCTGTAGAGACATTGAAGGAAGCCGCAAAAACCAATCCTGAAACCATTGCTTCGCAGAAAGCAAGCTACCAGATCGTAAAGACTAAAACTCCAGTGGATGCGGTCAATGTAATGGGCTTTTTGGAAGGAACGGATAAGAAAGAAGAAGTATTGGTGATCTCCTCACACTATGACCATGTGGGAGTGAGCTCCACTGGCGATGCTTTCAATGGTGCCGATGATGATGGTTCAGGAACAGTTTCTGTCATGGAAATTGCGGAAGCTTTTGCAAAAGCAGCCAAAGAAGGAGTGAAGCCTAGAAGAAGCCTTTTATTTCTGAATGTTACGGGTGAAGAAAAAGGTCTTTTAGGATCTGAATACTATGCGGAAAACCCTGTATTCCCAATTGCCAACACGGTCAATAACATCAACATTGACATGGTGGGTAGAATTGACTACGAATACCAGAAAGAAGCAAACAAGGACTATGTGTATGTCATCGGCTCGGAGATGCTTTCCACTCAATTGAAAAAAATCAATGAGTACAACAACATTACTTACACCAACCTTATCCTAGATTACAGATACGATGCAGCGGACGATCCAAATCGTTTTTACTACCGATCTGACCATTACAATTTTGCCAAGTTCAATATCCCAGTGATCTTTTTCTTCAACGGGGTACACGACGACTACCATCAGGTAACCGATACGGTGGACAAAATTGAATTTCCTTTGATGACCAAGCGCGCTCAATTGATCTTCCATACCGCCTGGGACCTTGCCAATAGAGAGCAGCGGACTCCAGTGGACGGAACCAATACACGAACAGACCGATAACAGAGAAGGGGCCAATTGGCCCCTTCTTTTTTTACCTACTTTGATCTACAAAGGTGTAGCTCGCATTCTTGTTGAGAGCAACCCATCGGTTCAAGGAATTACCCCTCCCCGTGTTTCCCTCTATTTTTTTGGTTTTTCGTTTTTAGCTGATTACGGTTTGGCTTTTTCTGCTTCTTCTTCGCCTTTACCTTAGCACCCTTGCCAATGTTTTCTTTGGGGCGCTCCTTCTTTTCATGGAAAGCTCCTTTGTAGTCGGGGTTGTCTCGTTGCTTCAGCCGGTCCAACTCCCTTTCATAG
>Ga0209551_1000936_pt1 | contig 11140 bp, 8 predicted proteins | sample LauGreSuBDMM15SD_2_FD_187568 | JGI IMG/M metagenome (GOLD analysis project Ga0209551, IMG submission 187568) | Freshwater lake microbial communities from Lake Michigan, USA - Su13.BD.MM15.SD (SPAdes) (version 3) | ecosystem: Environmental > Aquatic > Freshwater > Lake | place: Lake Michigan, USA... | reverse complement strand
TGCTATTTCATCTAATTTTTCATTTTTATATTTGGATATAGACCCTGTGACATTCGATCTTTTTTGAGTTCCATATCCAATAACAACTACTTCATCAAGTTCATTTTTAGCTTCTAAAAGCGTTATATTAATTTCCTTGTTTTTACCCACAACAACTATTTGTGGTGCAAATCCTAAGTAAGAAAATCGTAAAATTGATTTTGCATTTTTGACTTCAATGGCGTATTTTCCATCTAAATCTGTTGCAACATTGTTTTCTTCAAATGTAACTGTTACACCGGGAATCGGAAGGCCTTTGTTATCAACAACAAGACCTGATATTTTTTTTAGTTCAGTTTGGCTGTAGATAATTGAGGTGAAAATTAATAAAAACAGTACTAATGGTTTTTTCATAATTTGATGGAATTAATTTGGTTTTTGGTTAATTATAATCGAAGATAAAATTCTTTGTACTAATGCGAACGTATTAATTGTAAAGTGTAAAAATATTGTTAATTAAAATTGTTGAAATCCGTTATTGGTATAAAAATTGTACAAAAACTTTTTAAAAACTATACTATAATTACCTAAAATCAATATTAAAGTGAGCAGTTAAATCCGCAATTGTTTAAAAACTAATGAATTATTACAAATAAAATCAGAAAATCAATTTCTAAATGCAAACTTAACTTTTAAAACAAATAAAGTACTCTTTCGAGTACTTTATTTGTTATTTACTAAAAATCTAAATCTAAATTTAAAGTATAATTGAGAATTAATAAACTAATGCCTGCCTGTATTTACTTAAATTACTCTTCAACTTTATCCTTTTTCTTTTTCACATTACTTCCATGTCTCCCACTTCCGTCTGCATTATCTAAAATGCCTTTTTCTGGACTTAGTGTGTTTAAAGCTATTTGCAATCGAGAATGTGCCGCACTGGCGTCTTTGTTATCGGCATAATTTGCAACTAATTTTTCTTCAAATGGTGCATTGCTCATGTCAAAAAGTTCTCCTTCTCTATTTAGTTTCCAATTGGCTTCACGAACATACCATTTGTTTCCTAATTCAATAAAAATCCATTCTCTCGGATTTCCTTTTTTTCCCATTAATTGAGGCAAAAAACTGCGACCATCTATTACATTCTTTGTCGGTAATTTTGCGCCAGCCAAATCGGAAAAAGTTGGCAAGATATCACTTGAATCAATCAGTTGATCATTTACTTTTCCTGCTGCAATTACTCCTGGCCAGTTGGCAATTGTTGGCACTAAACTTCCGCATTCTAACATAGATCCTTTTTTACCCGAAAGGCCTTTACCAGAAATTGAACCTCTTTCCGCATACTGACTAGCAGTCCCATTATCTCCCATAAAAACGATTAGGGTATTTTCACGTAATTTTAAATCGTCAAGTGTACTTAATAGTTTTCCAACTAACTTATCCATATAGGCGATATTGTCGGCATAAAAATCGCTGCCCGCCTTACTATCAGGTGTCCGTTGAATTAACGCATGAACATTTACCATAGAATAATACAAAAAGAAGGGCTTTTCCTTGTTTGTTGTAATAAAATCAACCAAATGCTGGTGCATTAAATCAGGCATGTAAGTGGAAGGGTCCAACTTTTTATTTACCCCATTCTCAATGTAGTTTTCAGATTTCTTTTTTTCAGTTGCCCAATAACATCCACTTCCTTGAAAGGTGATATAATCATCAAAACCAAAATCTTTAGGCGTTAACCCAAACTGGCTCCACTTCCCTACCATTGAAGTTGCGTATCCCTCTGGCTTTAAAACTGACGGTATCAAAACTTCGTTTTCTGGTTTAATTTGCGCAACCATATCTTGATTGACAGCACCTGTTCTAAAAGCATAACGTCCGGTCAAAATCATTGCTCTTGAAGGACCACAAAGAGGCGCAGTATAACCGTGGGTAAATCTCATTCCGCCTTTTGCCAATTTATCTATAATTGGGGTTTTATTTTTGTCTGAACCATAGCAACTGACGTCTCCAATACCTAAATCATCGGCAAGAATGTAAATTATATTCGGTTTTGAAATGCCTTTTTTTTCTTTTTTACTTTGGGCAGAAACACTGAAAATCGTTGCAAATGCTACAAATGCAAGTGTGAAAAATAATTTATTCATATTCCTAATTTGTTAATATGTTAATTCGATAATATCAGATTGATAAGTTTTTAAATCGATTTTTTTTGCCAAGGCTTCATATTCAGGATTAGCAAATTTTTTGGCAGCCAATTTTAATATTCTAATCGTTTCTCCATAGCTGATTTTTTGAATTTGCTCATATTCCCATTGTTTTTCATCTTTCAAATAAGGAATAATCCAATCCAATGCATTTCTCATGTTTTTACCTTCGGTAATTTGCTGATTCCAAAGTTGAATCTCTACATTTTCAGCTAATTTTGCAATTAAAAAATAACCGAATAAATTCATATTAACATAACTCCAAGATTTAGTCCGAGCCAATTCGAAAGGTTGACTTCCATCTGGTTTTAATTGACTTTCCATTCTGTTTTTAAAAATTTCTATCTCTTTTAAAGTTACATCTGGTCGTTCTGAAAAAAGTGAAAATGCAATAATTTGTTCGCTAAAAAAAGTACCGTGATTGTTATTGGAATCAGCTTCGTCTTTCCCAATTGGACTTTCTAACATCCACGTTAAATAAGCTGAAAACCAATTTTTTAATGCTTCGTAGTCTTTTTTAATCCAATTTGGAGTTTCTTGAATTAAAATAGCTGCGTCAATAACGCGATAGGCATCGCGTGTTTCAATAATTCCTGTGCCACGACCTGTATTTATTCCAGGAATTCCTTGTCCATAATTTAGATTTGGATTTTGACGTGTTTTCTCATCCAAAAACCAAGTCTTAATTAATTTAGATGCAAAATTGGCGTATTTATTTTCATGTGTGAAATAGTACGCTAAAGCTAATGTTAGTGCACCATCTTCCACTTTATCTAATTCTTGAGAATCAGTAATATCATAATATGTTGGATTACGAAGTCCGTCTTTTTTGATATACGGCAATCCGTCTGGCTTAGTTGGATCTGGCCACCAATAAGGACCCGTACTCATATAATCGTGTTTGTCGCCACTCGGAGGCAATTGTTTTTTATCCATTACTGAATAAACTTTTGCTTCTTCTAGTACTTTATCAGCTTTTTTCAAAAGTGATTTTAGCGCTCTAACTTTATCAGCATCTTTGGCAACAATTAAATCGTAATTTTTTTTCAAGTCTTGTCCATCGATAGCAAGCGTTTTTGGATAATTGCTAACTTTGTCCGTTTTAATTTGCGCCGAAACACAATTTATAATTGAAAGAACAAATAGTAAGGATATGTATTTTATTGGTTTAACCATCTTAAATTTATAAGTTTTATATGCAGTTTTTTAATAATTATGCCTTTTACTAATCTCCAGAGGTTTTCCAATTTATAGTGTCGCCCTTTAATCGTCGCAATGCTTCTGCTTCTGTTTTAATACCTTTATCTCCTTGGTCTAACATCCATTTTTTTAATTCAGAAACCAATTTAATTTTTATAGCAGTCAAGTCTTTGTCATCTGCTAAATTATCCAATTCATAAACATCTTTTTTTATGTTATACAATTCGAACTCCGGTCTATTTCTATATAATTGGGCGTGTGCTGCTTGTTTTGGCGTTGTATTTGTTGCTTTCAACCAACTGTTGTACAATTTATTTTTTGGTTGCGAACCCGAACTTAAAAAAGGTTCATTAAACTGTAAATTCCAAATCAATTTGTAATTGTGGTCTTGAATGGAGCGAACCGGATAATTATCAGAACCATTTTTAATGCCTCTTGTGGTATGAACTCCATAAACATAGTCGCGAACTTCTTTTGGTTTTCCGTTCAAAGCAGCATAAAAACTCTTTCCGTCCAATTTCATAGTTTCCTCTTTATTTCCTCGCAACGTTTCTGGATTTCCTCCGGCAGACTCAAAAAGGGTTGGAACAACATCAATATATTGCGCTAAAATATCAGTTCGCGTATCGGGTTTGATGACCTTCGGCCAACGCGCTATAAATGCTGATTTTAATCCCATATTATAACAAGTCCATTTTCCAAAAGGCATAGAACTTCCATGTTCGCTCGCAAAAAGAAATAAGGTATTGTCTTTATTTTTCTGTTTTTCAACAATTTTAGTACAATTTCCCACTAGACTATCCATATAAGTAATTTCAGCATAGTATTTTACCAAGTTCTCTCTGGTTTCTTTGGTATCAACCATGTATGGTGCGACTGAAATTTTGCTTGCATCGTATTGTTTTGTATCACCTCTATTCCAAGGTCCATGCGGCTGATTTGAAGCTACAATTAATAAATAAGGTTTTGAATTGTCTTTTCTAATCCATTTTTCAGCATCTGCCAATTCTACATCTTGTCCTTTTCCGTTATCGCTATTTCTTCCTCCTAAATATTCAAAAGGGAAACTGGCCATTGGCGCATAATGTTGTTTTCCAATCAAAGCCACGCGATATCCAATTTTTTTGAAATGCTGAACAACAGAAACGATGTTGTCATAAACCTGAGCATGATTTGGATAACTACCATTTTTCACTGGAAACAATCCTGTATATAAACTCTGACGCGTTGGACCACACATCGCCGTGGCATTATTCATATTATCAAAAGTCAAACCTTCTTTTGCCAATTGAGCTAAATTGGGTGTATGAACATCTGTATTTCCGTATGGTTCACAATCAATAGCAGTCATATCATCAGCAATAAATAACAAAATGTCAGGTTTTGCTGCGGCATTTGTAGTTTTTTCACTTTTAATTGCAATGCCGTTTTTTGTCAAAGAAGCTGCAAGAAGTTTTTTATCACCTAATTTTTCAGATAAGGCAGTTGCGAAATCTTTTTCAAAATATTTTGCTTTTTTAACAATCTTATTTTTTTCGAAATTAATACTCGAAAATTGAAAAGACGAGGCCGTAATTATTACTAAACTTGCAAAGCCGATTAGCAGTAGCGGTTTATTTTTCATGATGAATTATTTAATCTTTAATTATTTATTTGTTGCTGTAACCGATTTATTTTCCCAAACCTTGAAATTACTATAGGTAAAATGGGTCCATTGCATTTGTCGAAATCCAATTTTTCCATCTTCTAGTATTTTTCCATATTTGATTCCATCGTCGGTCCAATCAATTATTTTTCTATCATCAATATACATAAGGATTTTTCCCTCTTGTTTGATTAATCTCATTTTATGAATCGCCGTTGATTGCACTGGAATTCCCATTTCTCCCGTTTGCACTAAATTAAATCCTTTATTCTTTCTCAAATTGGCGGTTTCTCGATTTGGATTGTCACGACCATTTGCATAATAGGAAATATGGTAATCATTCATAGCACCTTTTGTGTAATCCGTAAAAGTACCAAGTGTTCTTTTTGGCATAGCAGCGTCGAAAATGCTTTCTCCTTTCAGCCCTTTGGCTGCAAAGAAAACAATGCATAAACCTGCGTCAATTTCTTGATTTTGTGCTTCCCATTCGGCTATGAAATTGCTCGGGAAATCAACTGGGCACCAAAAAACGTGATGGCCTTCTTCATTTGGTGAAAAAATATGCATCCACTTATTTTTGAATTCAATTTTTGCAGGCCCTTCTAAAATCCAATCGTTTACTTTTTCAACATCGGCTAAGGAATTACTGTAAAGCAATTTACCTTTCTTAAACTCCTGAGCAAAACCCTTGAAACTCATCAATAGCAGCATCACAAGAAAAACTTTACAAACGGGATTTATCATCCTATTAATTGTGCTCAATTTTATATTCTATAACAATATTAAACAATGAAATTTTACTGAGATTTTTGGTAACATGCACCACCGGTTCAGCAAATTTAACTGTATTTGCAACTTGAATCCCAGTTCCAGGTTTTCCACTTGGGGCATTTCTCGGGTCGGTTAATTGCACTTGATTCAGCCGAACCACAACTCTTTGAGCATGGCTGTGCAATTCTCGAGTGTCGCCAGGATCAAGTCTTTCTTCAAAAACTCGAAATTCAGTATCTTCATAGATTACCTTATTTTTCGTTGGCTCAACCCATTCGGTTGGTTTTGTCAAAGGCGGATGGTTCTTTTTTAAAGCGATTTCAAAATAAGAACCTTTCGGCAAATCATAGTACTCATTTTCCAAAAAAACGGCAATTTGTCCTCTTTTTATTTTTATTGTACCACGATTACTTTTAAATTTTATTTTATCTAATGCTACAATAATTCTTGTTCCAAAATCAGGTGTATTTGCTAAAGTACAAGCCGCTCCATCTCGAAGCACTTTCATAAACTCATTTTCTAAAGCGACCGAATCTTTCTCTGCAAGATTTAAACGCTTTTCAACTCTCAAACAACTACAATGATTACAACTTTTTGAAAACGATATTTGAGCCGTTAACGCAAAAAAAATAAAAAATAGAAAAGATTTTTTCATCGCATTTTTATTAATTGGCTACACATCTAAATCCTAAATGTTCCATAGAAGAATCGGCAGAACTTTTCATTCTTGCCGAAACCCGGTAGCCACTGCAATAGGATTCATTGCATAAAAACGAACCTCCACGCATCACTCTTTTTGCAACCAAAGGCTCATCTGGGTCGTAACTTTTTAAGGCACCTTTTGGATTAATAGCCACTTTAACTTTTTTGAAGGAATCATAATAAGTATTATTGTATTTATCAGCGCACCATTCCCATACATTTCCACCCATATCATACAAACCATATCCATTTGGGGCAAATGATTTTACTGGAGCTGACCCCATAAAACCGTCTGTTCCTTCATTTTTATAAGGAAAATTTCCTTGAAAGTAATTACAAGGCATTTTACCCTCATCCACTTTTTCATTGCCCCAAGCATAAACATTCTTTACTAAACCGCCTCTAGAAGCATATTCCCATTCTGCTTCCGTTGGCAATCGTTTTCCTGCCCATTTGCAATAGGCATTAGCGTCATCCCAACTAATATGAACTACAGGTAAATTTCCTTTCCCGACAATATCGCTGTCTTTTCCTCTTGGATGGTTCCAATTAGCTCCATGCGACCAATTCCACCACTGGCTGTAATCTTGTAAATTTACTTCGCCTTCGGTGGGTACAAATACCAAAGAAGCAGCTTTTAGCGTTTCAGGTTCAGGTTTCGGTGTATCGGATGGAAGTTGCTTTTTTAAATCGTCCCAATCGATATCCTTTTCGGCAGTGGTAATGTAGGCCGTTGCAGCGACAAATTTTGCGAATTGATGATTCGTAACTTCCGTAACATCCATAAAAAAACCACTCAATTTTACTTCGTGTTTTGGTAATTCATCTTGACGCGCTTGTTCGTTATCACCTCCCATAGCAAAAGTTCCGCTTGGAATCCAAACCATTCCTTCCGGAGTTTTTATGCTTGAATTCGTAACCGTTTTAATTTCGTTACTTTTAGATTTTGTTTTCACGCCAAACCGATTTGGAATAGCCGCAGTACAACATGATTTAGTGTCCTTCGTTTTATTTAGAACTTTTTCTTTTTTTGTAGCTGTTTCTTGTGCAACTAATTTAAAAGGAGTATTTATAAATAAACTTAGCATTAAAAAAATGACCGAAATTTTGTTTTTCATTTTATGATTTTAAATCGTTTTATTGCAGCACTAAATTTACATATAATTTAGACAATTTCACTTCAATAGCTATTTTACTTGTGATGCGAAAAAGGCAAGCATTTTACTTTTTAAATCTTTAGCAACTGCTTTGTATTCCTTTTCATCCGCCACATTTATCGTTTCGTTTGGGTCTTTATCGTAATCATATAATTCGGTTCCAACGATCAAATCGGCATTGAAAGCTTGAGTACTTCTATAATCATTAGTCATCCAAATTGTATATCGGTATCTTTTATCTCTTAAAGAATAGCCCATTACCTTAGAAGAAGCATAACCTTGGCGCTCGGTTTCGCTTTTAGTTCCGCTGCGTGGATATTGACTAATGGAATAGTCTTTAACAGATTTTGCTGTTTTATTCATCAGAGGCAACAAACTTTTTCCGTCTAAAACTTCAGGTATTTTCACACCAGCTAAATCACATAATGTTGGAAAAATGTCAATAAATTCCGTTGAAGCATTAGTAGTTGAACTTGCAATTCCAGGCGCTGAAATAATCATTGGTGTTCGAGTTGCTTGTTCAAAATTGGTATGTTTACACCAAATATTATGATCGCCTAAATGCCATCCATGATCACCCCAAAGTACAATTATCGTGTTTTTGGTCAATCCTAATGCATCTAATTTATCTAATAATTTTCCTACTTGTGCATCGGTGTATGAAACTGCAGCATAATAACCGTGAATTAATTCTTTTTGTTTGTCGATTGGCAAAGTCAACCCAAAGTCCTTTTGGTCGGTAAAAGAAACTAAAGGTGGAATATCCGAATATCCTCTCATTTCACCTGCATTGTGATAGGCAACATCAACACCGTTTTTGGATTTTTCTTGAAATGCTGCTAAAGGCATTTCTTCTCTTTTGTATAAATCCCAATATTTTTTTGGAGCTACAAAAGGCAAATGAGGTTTTGAAAATCCAACCGCAAAAAAGAAAGGTTTTGTGTCTGATTTTAATTTTTCTAAAATTTCTAAAGCACGGGAAGCATTTGCTCCATCATTGTAGGCATCATCAGGCACATCGGCACATTCAACAACTGGTTTTACCAATTTCGAAACATAATCGTCCAATTCTTTATCGGCTAAACCTTTGTCTTTTGCTTCTTTAATATATTTCAATGCCAATTCTTTTGTTGCAGGCAATTGATAAGCTCCTAATATTGGCATTCCCGTTTCTTTAGCATAATAGCGTTCTTCGGTCTTGAAATAGTTATAAAACGGAACGCTCCAAGAAGGTGCATCCATTTTTTTATCTACACACCTTGAATCATAAATTTTACCAATTCCTTGTGTAGAATATCCTTGCGAAATTAAATACTGAGGCAAACTCAAAATTTCTGGATTGATGTCACGCATTTTGGTTTTTAAATCCCAAATCTTTGTATAATCTGGACGTTTTCCTGTCATTATGCTAGCTCTTGTTGGGCCGCAAACCGCTTGTTGACAGTAATTACTCGTAAAAACAGTTCCCATTTTTGCCAATCGATCAATATTTGGGGTTTTAATCAACTTATCTCCATAACATCCTAAAATAGGTTTTAAATCGTCAATAGCAATAAATAGAATATTAGGCTTTGTTTTTTCTTGCGCAGCAACTGGTAAAAGAAACAAAAATGTAAAAACGAATGTTATTACTTTAAGGAAATTCGGGTAATTCTTCATTTTGATTGGTTTGTGTGTAAGATGCTATAAGTTGTAAAAAGTTTAATGTACTTTGTTATTTTTGAACGACAATTTTTAATACTTTCGAATAATTAGTTGAATGGAATTGTATTAGATAAATTCCGTTTTTCAAATCGGTTACATCAAACTGTTTTTGATAGTCAACTAACTCATTTTGAGTAATAATTTGTTTTTTTACCACTTGACCGTTTATAGTAATGATTGTTACTTCTGTATCGCCATTAATAGTGTTTGGTAATTGAATAGTTAAATTATTTTTTACTGGATTTGGAAAAACAAATGTTTTTTTATCTTTTAAATCAAATGAATTGGCAGAAAGCGGCATTAAATAAGAAGGCCCAACTTCTGATAAAGTCAACGGATAGTTTGAAGTTGTTCCTGTTGTATATTCGTCGCAACCAACATCTTTTGAAGTTGCGATTAAAGGACGCGGTTGACCGCTGATATCAAACAATAAAGTGGAATCATCATCGATGTTAGTTAAATTCAAAATAGCAGGATAACTTGAACTTGATGCGTCAATAGCTGGACTAGCAGAAGATAGACCATAATAACCCTCTGTATTGGTTACTAAAAGTGGATTTGTATTTGTCATTCCAGATGCAATAGCAATGCCTAAAGTACCTTTGTAGATATTTCCTGCCCAAGAAGTTCCTGAATTGGCATTTTTAAAAATATCACCTGAATTAGAACTTTTTTGAAAAATATTATTTGCCCATGTATTACTTGTTGCTCCATTTCCGCCTAAATCTATATCGCCACAATTATAAAAAGTATTGTGAATGAAATTAATATTATTAAGATTTAATGTTCGAGGTGATGCTGTTGTAGGAGGAACTAAAGGAGCTACATAAACAAAAGTAACCGCATCTGTTGAAGTTCCAATCCCTGAATTCTCGAAATAATTATTGTAGCAATAGATATTATTGGCCTCTTTAACCCTAATTCCGCCAGCATTAATGAAAAAATTACTATAAGCCAAATTATTATCGCCATTTCTAAAAACTAACATTGCGTTTTGTTGATTTGTAAAAGTGCAAAAACGAATCACATTTTCTTTGCATTTGACAGAAATACTTTCACTGTCGCCAAGTCCGGTATTATTAAAATAACAGTATTCAACAATTGTTCTTGATTTATTGAGATATTCGGATCCCAATCCTATTCGGATTGGTTCATTTCCGTTATCTCCGCCGATACCATAGTAGTTTTGAAAAGAGCAATATCTGATTTTATGATAGCCAATAACTGACGATGTTGATATTTGTATCGTACAACCAATTTCTGCTGCAGCCGGCTTTTTTTCTAAATTACAGTAGGAAATTTCATTGTATTGGGAACCTGCTTGAATCTCGATGTATTTTTTCGCATAGTAATTACTAAAATTCAACTGCGTTATTTTATTATGACTTCCGCCAACTTTGAGTATATAATTCGTACCTATATCACCAGAAGTGAACTGAAAACCACTAAAAGTAACATAGTTTCCAGAAATTGTAATGTCATTTGTACCATTTAAAAACACACCACCAGGCGTCGCTGCCATTACTGTAATATTGTTTTTTCCAATATCTAATATACTATTTAGATAGGTGCCATTAGCAAGAACGATAATATCTCCAGTTACCGTAGTTGGTGAATTTATTTTCGATTGCAATGCAGCTATAGAATTTACATAGTATGTAGCTGCCTTCAATGTTTGCATCAACATCAAATTAAGCAATATTAAAGAAGTAAGTAATTTTAAATTTTTCATTGTTTTTATTGGGTGAATTAAATTCTATTTTTTTAGAATAAAT
>Ga0209551_1000930_pt1 | contig 11166 bp, 10 predicted proteins | sample LauGreSuBDMM15SD_2_FD_187568 | JGI IMG/M metagenome (GOLD analysis project Ga0209551, IMG submission 187568) | Freshwater lake microbial communities from Lake Michigan, USA - Su13.BD.MM15.SD (SPAdes) (version 3) | ecosystem: Environmental > Aquatic > Freshwater > Lake | place: Lake Michigan, USA... | reverse complement strand
GGCTTGAGTTTGATTGGTGCTGTGACCGCCGAAATGGTTGCAGGCGCGGCGGGTCGCGATACGGGTTTAGCATCGCGCATTCTTGAGGCAAGTTTTCGAACTGAGACGCCTAAAATGTTTGCGGCGTTACTGCTGCTGGTGGCAACAGGTGTTATGGTATTTCTCATATTAAATTTTTTGTCTAGAAAGCTTTTGGTTCAGCAATCAAGTTTCGAATGACCACGCTCGGTCTAACAAAGAGGGTGGTCGCTTAATGGTGCTGAGCCTAGTTCGTACCCACATGCCTCGTTGAGTGTGCGTGGCCTAAACATTTATATCAAAAAGGAAACCCATGTCGTATAAATTTTTATTCAAGGCATTTGGGACGGTGCTGTTGACAACAAGCCTTGCGCAGGCTCAACAAGCCGTCTCGTTTGCGACCAACTGGAAAGCGCAAGCCGCTCACGGTGGCTTTTATCAGGCGCTCGCGGATGGCACCTATAAAAAATATGGCTTGGATGTCAAAATTATTCAAGGCGGTCCGCAGGTCAACAATCGCCCGCTCTTGCCCGCGGGACGCATTGACTTTTTAATGACGGGTAACTTGCTGCACAGTTTTGACAACGTAAAGAACAAAGTGCCTGTGGTTGCGGTGGCTGCAATGTTTCAAAAAGATCCTCAGGCATTGATGGCGCACAAAGGACAAGGCTACGAAAACTTTGCGGCGTTAAAGGCTGCGCCCGTCGCCTACATTGCCAAAGACGGTCAGTTCACCTGGTGGCAGTGGTTGAAGGTCACGCATGGGTTTCGAGACGAGGCCTTGAAGCCTTACAACTTCAACCTAGGGCCATTTCTCTCAAACGCGAAGTCAGTCCAGCAGGGTTACTCGGTAGCCGAACCCATCTACATCAAAGAGCAAGGCAAATTTGATCCTGTCGTGCATCTGTTGGCAGATCATGGTTTTTCAACGTACAGCACACTCATTGAAACCCGTGTCGATACGGTTAAAAACAAACCCGAGCTCGTGCAAAAGTTTGTGGATGCATCGATTCTTGGGTGGGTCAACTTTATGTACGGTGATCGCAAGGTCGCGACGGCGCTGATGCTAAAAGATAACCCTGAGCTATCGGCAGCTGAGGTTGAGGCTTCGGTTAGCCTGATGAAACAACAGGGTATCGTTGACTCTGGCGAGGCGCGCACGCTTGGTATCGGTGCGATGAAGACCGAGCGTATTCAAGATTTTTATACGCAAATGGTCAAGGCTGGCTTATATAAATCTGGCGACGTTGATCTGACTCAAGTTGCCACGTCACAGTTTGTGAATAAAGCGACGGGCGTTGAGTTGACACAGCAACTATTGAAAGCCAAATAGAAAATGGGCAGCGCAATGAAGACCAGCGGTCTTCATTGCAGCTGATGTCAATCGGGTGTCATCTTGGCTTTGATGATCACTTCTTTCCATTTTGCAGTTTCGCTTTTGATAAAGGCTGCATAAAACGCTGGAGTGCTGCCGATCACTTCTGTCGCTGTATCGCTAATACGCTTGTTCACGTCAGGCGTGGCCAGCACAGCGGCGACATTTTTTGACAACTGATCGACGATGGCTTTGGGCGTACCGGCAGGTGCCATGAGACCAAACCATGCTGTGATTTCAAAGTCTTTGATACCTTGTTCAATGACCGTGGGTACCTCTGGTTGAGCGGGTGAACGGGCGACGCTCGTGATGCCAATCGCACGAATCGTGTTGGCTCGGATATGTGGCAGCAAGACGGGTGTGTTGTGAATCAAGACCTCAATCTGGCCGCCTAGGCCATCGGTGGTCATTTGCGCGCTCGATTTATAAGGGATGCTGGTCATCTTGATGCCGGCAACCAAGTTCAGAAGTTCGCCTGTCAAGTGTTGCGTGGTGCCGGGGCCAGCCGTGCCATAGCGAATTTTATTCGGCTCTTTTTTTGCTAGTGCGATCAGCTCTTGCATATTATTGGCTGGTACCGAGGGATGCACCGTAATGAAGTTAGGCGTTTTCGTCGCTAAGCTGACCGGAATCAGGTCTTTGTCGACGTCGTAAGGCATCTTTCCAGCCATGAGGGTTGGATTGACTGCGATGGGCCCAATCGTGTTGTACAGAAATGTGTAGCCATCGGGTGCCGCTTTTGCAACCCGATCGGTGCCGATATTGCCTGCAGCGCCCACGACATTTTCAATGATCACGGTCTGCCCCCACATTTCAGAGAGCTTTTGTCCGATGAGTCGAACCTGTCCATCAGGCGCGCTACCTGGCGGAGCGGGAACAATCATTCGTACCGTTTTGTCTGGCCATTTCGATTGTGCTTGAGCAGTAACACTGAAAATCAGGCCACAAGTTAAAAGAATAGCGCTCGTCTTCGTCAACACGCTTGTGAATGGGGTAGGGAATTTCATGGTTGTCTCGCTTAAAAGGCAGCTATTTGTCAAACCTATGATGGTTTGGTCGTCGACTATTTTAAACAGCTCGCCGCAAGGAAGGACTAATCGCTTACCCCTAGCTAGCCACGCCTTCAGCGAATAATGTCAGAATTATGTTCGCCCAAGCGGGGTGGGCGAACCCCTGCCGACCCAGGTGTTTTTGATAACTTGATGGGCAGTCCGACACCTTGATAGTCGTCTCGCTGAATAAACATGTCGCGCGCTGCGGTGTGTGGCTGTTTAAAGGCCTCAGGTACGGTGTGAACAGGGCCTGCGGCTACGCCGAGCGCCATCAGATCTTTGCATAGTTCTGCACGACTATATCCTTTAAGCGCGACTTCCATTTCATGGCGCAGGGCGTCGCGGTTTGTCATGCGGCTCGCGTTGCTGTCAAACAGGGGATTGCTCAGCAGGTCTTCGCGCTGGATATGTTTGCAGAACTTTTTAAATTGTCCTTCGTTGACGATCCCTAAAAATATTTGACCGTCACCGACTTCAAAGCGGTTGTAAGTTGGGATATTGGGGTGCGCACTACCGGTTAACGCAGGGGTGTTGCCAGAGTTCATCCAGTTCGCCGCGTGTGGAATCAGCATGCTTAAGGCTGAGTCGAACAGTGTGGCTTCAACCCGTTGACCTTGCCCGGTTCGTATCCGAGCCCAAAGCGCCATCATGATCCCAGAAAAGGCGTTGTAGCCCGTCACCTGGTCTACTACCGGCACCCCGATTCGGGTGGGGCCCGCTTGCGGGTCGCCATTGATACTCATGAGGCCGCACATGGCTTGCAGGACGGCGTCATAGCCAGGCAAGTTCGCTAAGGGGCCGCTGCCGCCAAAGCCTGAGATGCTGCAGTAAATCAGTTTCGGAAAGGCCGTTGCTAGATACTCGTCGTAGCCGAGCCCCCATTTTGCCATCGTGCCTGGGACAAAATTTTCGATTAGCACATCGGCGTTCACCAATAACGCTTCAAGAATCGCACGGTCGGTGGGTTTGCTGAGATCTAAACTCAGGCCGCGTTTGCCGCGATTGATTGCTGAAAAGTAAGCCGCCTGTCCGGGCTCAACGAAAGGTGGTCCGAGTAATCGCGTTTCGTCGCCTTGTGGGGCTTCGATCTTGATCACATCGGCACCATGGTCGGACAACATTTGTGCACACAGAGGGCCTGCTAAGACGCGCGAGAGATCTAGCACGCGTAAACCGACCAAAGAGCCCTGTTTAGCATTTTTATCAAGCCATGCTGCACCCGTCAGAGGGCTCTCTCCCGTAGCGTTGGGACGTTGACCGTTATCGAAGGATGCGGGCATGGGCTTAGCCTCGAGTTGGCAGTTGCACGATACAAGAGCCTAAGACTGACAGCTCATTATTTTGGTTGTGAGCCTCTTGTGCGATGGCAACAAGATGACGGTCGCCTTCTTTATATTTCTTTGTGACTTTAGCGCGAATAAACAGCATATCGCCTGCTGGGTTATGGCGGCGAATTTTGCAATCAGCCTGACGCAAAAAGCCTTCGTCTCCCATCCAGTTCGTCATTTGATGCATCAGCCACGAGCTGCGCTCTGGGCCGTAATCGTAGGCGCCAGGTGCGCCGACTTCAAGGGCAAATTCTTCTTCCCAGTGCACGCGCTCTGGTACGTCTGGCACGCCGAAGCGATTTTTAATGCCTACGCCCGGATGCGCGTCGATCAACTGCCAGGCGAGTTTATTGGCACGAATATAAAGCCCACCCCAGCCTTGCGCGTAGGCGATAAAACCAGTGACGGTCATCGGGCCTTTGAATAAGACTGGCAATTCGTCGCCTTCTTGTACGTCGTCCCAATAGCGCGTGTTGGCACCGCGAATCTCTTCAGTGGCGTAGAGCTTGTAGGCTTCTTTCAATTGCTCATCGGTGTAAGGGACAACACCTTTTTCTTGTACTTCTGTGTATTTGGTTCCCTTCTCGCGCGCGTGATCACGCTCGGTGCGAAAGCACCAGGTATCAGCCTCGGCAAGTTTGTCGCCTGTTTGATTGAAAAAATCGACGTGATACGTTTGCTGAATCGCTTTGCCAGCAAAGCGAGTGTCGTGCTCGACGAGGTCTTTCAGGTACGCCTCAGTACTGATGACGTCATTGCGTTTGGCGTGTTGATGCCAAATCCAGTTCGAACCCGACCACATCGCGTGCACGCCGGGTAAGCCACCCACATAGCCCGACACAATCCGGCTTGTTGAATACAAAAAACTTGGTAGCGCAATGAGGGTGCCGTGGCTAGTTTTGGCGGCGTACTCTGGGTCGCACCATAAAGGATTGTCGTCACCGATGCCGTGCGCGTAGTGGCGAATGTTGTCGCGGGTGGCTTCGTAGCACCAAGGTTCGGCGGTTGCGCCGATTTTGACACCAATGCGTCGCTGCAGATCTTCAAGCCCTTGTGCAGTAATTTTTGGAAAACTGCGCTGGCCGATTAATTCTGATGACATATAGATCTCCTGATGATTTCTTTTAAGCTAGACGATGAAAATTGTTTTCAAATACGTTAAACAATCGTCGTGTGTGTGAGAAGTTTTGAGCAAGGCCTATCATTGCTCTGGTAATTGGTAATTTGGGTTTGCAAGGGTAGCGCTCAGTGTTAAGTGTGGCGTTTGTTGTGCGGTCACACCTCTGCCTCTCGAAGTTTTTTTCGGTGGATTTTTCCGGCAGGCGTTTTTGGAAGTTCGGGCACGAAGACAATCTGTCGGGGATATTCGTGTTGGCTTAAACGTGTTCTGACTAAATCTTGGATTTCTTGAATAAACGTTTCGTCTCCTGGACGTTGGCTAACCACAAATGCTTTGACGGCTTGGCCGCGCAGGCTATCAGGTACGCCGATCGCTGCGGCCTCAAGCGCGTCGGGATGCTTCAGAATGGCATCTTCGATCTCAACAGCACTCATCGTCCAACCAGCAGAAATGATGACGTCGTCGGCGCGACCGCCATGAAAGAAATATCCTTCAGCGTCTACATGCCCAAGATCTTTCGTGGCAAGCCACTGACCTTTGCGCCACACTTTGATTTCACCGATGACGTCGGGCGGGCAAGGCAGTCCGGTTGCGTCTTGCACTTGTACCTGCGCGCCCGGAATTGCCTTACCCAGAGATCCAGGCTTATGCGCAAAGTCTTCAGCGCCGGGATAGCTCACCAGAATGACGCCAATTTCGGTCGTGCCGTACATGCTGCAGACCTTCTGCCCGAAGGTGTGTTCGATGAACTCTTCTGTCGCGCTGTCAATAGGTTCGCCAGTGAACGACATTTTTTGAAACGAATATTGATAGTCAGAGGCAGAGCCTGAATTCTTCATCATGCGGTAGTGCGTAGCAGCAGCTGAAATATTGGTAAAGCGATGAGTGGACAGCCCTTTTAATAACACTGCAGCGTTGAATTTTCCGGCAAAAGAGCCAATGGTGAGACCCAGCGCCATAGGCGCGAGCGTGCCATGCCATAGCCCATGCCCCCATGCGGGCGAAGAGGGGCACATGAAGCGATCGCCAGGCCGAAGCCCCGTACCGTAAAGCGCGGCCACCATCAGTGTAACGATTGACCGATGCGTATGTTTGACTGCCTCAGGGAGTTCTCGCGTGGTGCCCGAGGTGTACTGATACATGGCGTAGTCAGTGGCGTTGGTCGCGGGTGTAAAGGTATTGGGGTATTGCGCTAAAGAAGCCATCAGAGCGTGGTCGGCCAAGACGGTGCGCGCTTGGTAGTCGGCAGAAACAATGCTGATTTTTTCTGAGTTAGTAAACAATAGGCTGGGCAGGCAGTCAGCGATTCTAAGATTTAAACCGTCAGGGCCAAACAAAGTGAAGAGCGGCACAGCAATGGCACCGGCTTTCATGATGCCGAATAAACAGATGTAAAACGCCAGTGAGGGCTCAAGCATCACCGCAACGCGGTCGCCCTTTTTGATGCCGCGAGCAGTTAAAAAATGCGCCATCTGCGAAGATTGCTTGGCCAGCTGCTCGTACGAGATGATCTCGTCGGGTGCATCCGTACGCAGCACGATGACCGCCGTTTGCCCTTGCAAGGCATAGCGGTCAACGCATTCGTGCGCGATATTGAGCTGCTCACGATTTCCGTCAAAGAGCTCCCACAGTTTTTCGGATGAAAAATTTGTCTGGGCGTCTGCGTACGACGTAAACGTGGTGAGTTTTGCCATCGGGATGCTTTGCTGTGTGAACGGTTTGCGCGTGAGCTGCTGTGGACGGCGATGCCCCCGCGGATTGCGTTGGAGGTCGCAGTAATCGTCTCACTTTATCGCCGTGCCTTTTTATTGTCAAATGAAGCTATTTGTTGTATTAGTACAAAAATATTAGAATGCACAAACTAACTCTCGAAAGCAACGAATCTATCCAATGACCCCGCCTGATCAAATGACGCAGCAAGTCACACAAAGCCCTCTCAAGGCCGAGCAAGATCGCGTTGCGGCAAAGCCCGCGCCTCGGATCCGTCCGGTTCCTGCAGTCTCGCGGTCGATCGCAATTTTGCGTTTGCTAGGCAAGGCCCGCGCGCCGCTTGGCGTCAACGCGATCGCGCAGGCGTTGGATCTGGTGCCAAGCACGTGTTTGCACATTTTGCGTGCCCTTGTTGAAGAAAAGCTTGTGGCCTTTGATCGCCAAACTAAACACTACCGGCTTGGCATCGGCATGCTGGCACTCGCGCGCAGCGCCCTTGAAGCCAATGCTTTTCCTGCATTGATTCAAGCCGGCCTCGACCAACTCTCTACCGCATACAACGTCACGGCTATCGCTGTTGATGTGTCCGACGCAGATCAGATGGTCGTTGTTGCGCTATCGCGTTCGACAATCCCGTTCAGGCTCCACGTCGATGTTGGCAGTGTGTTTCCGTCGTTATTAAGTGCTACCGGTCGCCTAGTCGCAGCCTTCAGTCAACAATCTCGAGCCGAGCTAAAGACTCAGTTTGCCAAATTAAGGTGGGACGGCTCGATCAACTTCGACACTTGGTACCTCGAAGTGCAACAAGCCAGGCAAAATGAATATAGTGTTGATCGCGGCACTTACATTGGCGGCGTCACAATCGTGGCCGTACCCGTGCGCCAACAAAATAAAATGCCAACCCATACGCTGGTCTGTGCAAGCCTGACGAATCAGTTGACCGAGGCTGATCTAACCGATCTAATCAAGCGCATGAGATTGCAGGCTGATCTCGCTTCAAGCCTTTAAGTTAAAACGTAGAGGGAAAGCATAGAACGTAAGCGTAGAAGGAGAGCGCAGAACGTAGGCGTAGAAAGAAAGCCTAGGAGGGATACGCAGACATCCCGTTCGTTTTAAGTTTAATTCGCACGCCTCCCGCGTTCAGGTTCGGGACGCAGTCAAAGAAACCAACAGGAATACAAATTAATCATGCAACATAGCCGCGAAAGAATTTTGACGACCCACACAGGAAGCCTGCCGCGTCCCGCTGCTCTGGTCCAGATGTATGCGCAGCGGGCGAATGGTCAACCGGTCGACGAAGCACTACTCGAGCGAGCCGGGCATCAAGCAATGCAAGCCAGTGTCGAGAATCAAATGGCCAACGGTATTGATATTGGTAATAACGGCGAACAGCAGCGCGAAGGGTTTTTTCTGTATGTCCAGCGTCGCATGTCTGGTTTCTCAGGTAGCTGGAAGCGTTGGTCGCGCGGTGACGTCGAACGTTATCCTGAATTTAAGCAGATGATGGCAAACCAAGCCGGCGATAAGGTGGCGGTCAGTAACTTCTTGCCACCACGCGTAACGGGCGAGGTGAAGTATCTTGATCCGGCGCTCGCCGCGTCAGAGGCGGTTGACTTCAAAGCCGAACTGGCTAGACGATCAAAAACATTCACAGAGGCTTTTTTAACAGCGCCTTCGCCCGGCATCATTGCCTCGGCGTGCAAAAACGAACATTACGATACCGAAGAAGCGTATCTGGCGGCGCTGGCTGAAGCCTTACGCCTTGAATATGAAGCGATCGTAAGCAACGGCTTTATCCTGCAAATCGATTGTCCTGATCTAGCGCTAGAGCGCCATGTTTCGTATCACGATGAATCCGACGCAAAATTTATCGGTTTTATCGAGCGCGTTGTCACCGCCCTAAATGTTGCTCTCAGAAACATCCCACGCGATCGCGTGCGTATGCACGTGTGCTGGGGCAACTATGAAGGCCCGCATGATTGCGATGTTCCGCTACAAAAAATTTGGCCGACCATCAGTCAAACAAAGGTCGGTGGGTTTGTATTGCCCTTCGCCAACGCACGCCATGCCCACGAGATGACAGTCTTGCGCAAGTACCCGTTGAAAGAAGATCAAATTATTGTGGCGGGTGTCATTGACGTTTTAACGAACTTCGTTGAGCATCCTGAGGTGGTTGCAGACCGTCTCGAGCGCTGCGCGGCAGAGGTCGGTGACCCAACACGCGTGCTTGCAGGAACAGATTGCGGTTTCGATACCTCAGCCGGTATGGGTCGAGTTGCAACCGACGTAGTCTGGGCTAAGTTACGGACGCTGGCTGAAGGCGCCCGTATCGCGAGCGAGCGGCTGATTAAATAGCGTTAACCGAATTACGTTGACGCAATGATGCAAAGGCGATAACTACCACTCGCCCTTGCTTCCACACGGAATGTGTTCAGTCAACTGTCGCGCCAGAGGCTTTGACAATCGCGCCCCATTTGACGATGTCTTGGTCTAAGCGCACCTTGAACTGGGCAGGTGTGTCAAAGGCAAGTTCAAGGCCAAGGTCCATCAGCTTCTTTTGAACAGCGGGTTTCTGCATCACCGTGGCAGTCGCCTGATAAACCTTATTCACCACTTCAGGTGGTGTACCCGCAATCGCAAACAAGCCTACCCAGAGCTCACCAGAAAACCCAGGGATCTGTTCAATCATTGCTGGAACATCAGGTAGGGACGGTGAACGCTTAGCCGTACTGACCCCAAGCGCACGCAACTGACCTTGGCGGATATTGCTCAGCGCAGAGGGCAGACTAGCGAACGCAATGGGCACCTGTCCGCCTAAGACATCCGCCATGGCCGGTGCAACACCCTTGTAAGGGATATGTTCCATTTTGTACCCGCCCATTTGATCCATCATCACTCCTAGCAGATGATTGAGCGTTCCGTTGCCCGCTGAAGCATATTGATACTTGCCAGGGTTGGCTTTGATTAAGGCTAAAAACTCAGTCAGAGTTTTGGCAGCAAAGGAGGGGTGCACGACCAGTACATTGGGTACGCTGCCTATGATGGTGATGGGAATAAAGTCTTTAACAGGGTCAAAGCCGACATTTTTGTACAACGCTGGGTTAATCGCTTGAACGCTGTTGACTGTCATCAGTAACGTATAGCCGTCAGGCGCAGCCGCTTTTGTTTGTGCCGTACCGATGTTGCCCCCAGCCCCTGGCCTGTTGACCAGTACAACCGACTGCTTAAATTCTTCAGCAAGTTCGAGGGCGATGATGCGTCCCACAATATCGTTGGTACCGCCGGTCGCGTTCGGCACGACCATCGTCAGTTGACGGGTCGGATAGTTAGACGGCGCTTGCGCAAACCCAGTCTGGACGCCTAACCCTAGCGTTAGCGCTGCCAGCAGTCGCAGAGCCTGTAAACTGAAGTTTTTCCTGCTTTGAATCATCTGAGTCTCCTAGGTTGAATCGATTTGTTATGCTCAACTATAGAGCACAAGCTCAGTGTATGACTATCAATATTGGATAACGCATCATGTCGCAGGCCCCTCGCAGATTAATCGTCGCCATCACGGGCGCTTCAGGCACCGCCTACGGTGTACGGTTGCTACAAGTGCTACAAGCGACTGATATTGAGACGCATTTGGTCTTGACTGACTCGGCAAAATTGACGATGGCAGCTGAGACCGAGTTCAATTCCGCTCAGGTTCAGGCAATGGCCGACGTTGTTCATTCAGCAAAAAACGTCGGCGCAACGATCGCCTCGGGGTCGTTTATGACACTCGGTATGGTCGTCGCGCCATGCTCAGTCAATACGCTCTCTGAAATCGCTTGGGGCATCACCGGAAATCTCATCTCGCGTGCGGCCGATGTTGTGCTTAAAGAGCGGCGTCGCCTGGTGTTGCTTGTGCGTGAAACGCCGTTGCATGCCGGCCATTTGAAATCGATGCTTCAGGTGACACAAAACGGCGCAATTGTGATGCCGCCAGTGCCCGCCCTGTATATCAAGCCTGAATCGATCGACGCGATCATCGATCACACGGTTGGGCGAGTACTCGATTTATTTGGTTTAGAAACTGATCTGGTGCAGCGCTGGAATGGCTTGGGTAAACCCTAGTTGTAGCCTGATCTTTGCCTTAGAAAGCAAGGCTTCGCAGAGAAAAAAATGAAACTGTTCGTGTACTATAAATTTTTACCCAACCAGTACCCTGAGCTCAAGACGCACGTGCAGCAGATGCAAGTGCTGTTGCAAACACAGTTTCCGCAACTGAGCGCACAGGTGATGAAGCGCCCAACACCCGATGAGCTTGGACAGGTGACCTGGATGGAAATCTACGACCTTGGTTCAAGCGATCTTTCTGTTTTTAAGCTTGAAATTGATCGTGCGGCAGAACAAGAAAAACTACCTCACCCTCGGCGTACTGAAGTCTTTATAAACTGCTAAATCATGAAAAAAAATATCTTAAAGGCGTTCGTTATTTTGCTTGTTAGCGCAACGGTATGTCAGCAAGCATTTGCCCAGTATCCCCAGCGCCCGATCAAAATTCTGGTTGGTTTTGCTGCAGGAGGCCCGACCGATAGC
>Ga0209551_1000928_pt1 | contig 11188 bp, 7 predicted proteins | sample LauGreSuBDMM15SD_2_FD_187568 | JGI IMG/M metagenome (GOLD analysis project Ga0209551, IMG submission 187568) | Freshwater lake microbial communities from Lake Michigan, USA - Su13.BD.MM15.SD (SPAdes) (version 3) | ecosystem: Environmental > Aquatic > Freshwater > Lake | place: Lake Michigan, USA... | reverse complement strand
ACCTACGATAAAATGTTTGGTACTATAAATACATTTAAACGAGTAAATAAAACTATGTTTTATTCCTGTAAAAAAGATTATTGTAACCCAACCTGTAATGGATATTTTAAACCACAAGATAGATCCTATAACCAATTTAGAAACAATATACACAATAGTTTTCATAAAAAATATACTAAAAAACAGATTGGTACGTTGAAAAATCGGGGGGTTTTATCTGCATGTTTCAAAAATCCAGATTACACATTTTGATACGATTATTTTAATTTTTGTAAACAAAACATTGTATCTGGATTCGTTACAGATTCTTTTGTTGATTCTTTTTCATACAATACTTTTTCGGTTTTTAAATCATCATTATCAATACTTACTCGTCTATATTTGTCTTTATTTGTTACCATAAACCGTATAATAGCTTCTTTTACACCTTTATGTTTGACATCATCTAATATCATAATACCATTTATTATTAACATTTTATCTGAATTTTCCATATCTTGAATTACAATATCTTCTTCATGGGATGCATCAATAAACGATATGTGTAATTTTGTATCGCTCTCTACTAATTTTGGCATAGCTGTAACTGTATTTTCTTCTATAAATGTGTATTCGTATTTTGTTTTCATAACATGTAAAAATTGTTCAATATTATCACGTCCTATATTTTTCCATTGATCCGTTTGATTCATATCAATTGCTGTATAAGTTGATTTGAGTTTAATAAGTTCATTTAATATAATAAGTGCAGAAGTTCCTCTTGCTAATCCAAGTTCAAGTACATTCAATGGTAATTTATCCTTTTTGTACTTTTGATTATAAATTTGGATTAATTTTGCAATAAAACATCCTTCATATGAATTGATATTGGAATCAAAATCAACCTGTTTACCTTTTAATTTAAACGACCATGAATAAAACATGTCATAAATGTACGGATTATTTATAATTTTACTTACTTCATCTAACGATTTTTTATATTTCAAATAGGTATCATCTATTTTTGCCAATCCTTTATCCTGCTCCATATTTGGATTATAATTAAATAATAATGATTTTGGATCGGTTAAAGGTATATTAAAACATGTTGTTTTGTGTAAGAAACAATCAATAGATGAATCTTGTATATAAGTTTGAAATTTACGTATAATATCATTTTTACGTATTGATAATTTCATTAAATATTCATCGGTTGTAACTGGTACCGGTTCTTTATTAAATTTATCACGATCCGCTTGTGTTTTTTGTTTTTCGTCTGCAAGAACCATTATATATTTATATACATTTACATATCGTTCTTCTTCTGGAAGAGTTGCATGACTACAAATACGTCGTGCACGACCAATAACTTGATCAATTCGAATTGGATTCCAGTAAGGTTCCATTATATGTACATTTTGAACACATTTCAATGATATACCTTCTGCACCTGCAGATGTAATCATAAATACACTAATAGGTTCCATTCGGTTGACAAATTCATGTAGTTCGGTAGGAACTCCTTCCATATCTCCATTAAAAATATTACGAATAATTTCGCGCTTTTCAGGTTCCATTGCTCCCGTATACAAAACATATTTATTTTGTTTTGCTTTTACCGAAGATGGTATTGTCCATTTATCTTTTTCTTTTACAATATCAAAGGCAACAAATTCGCCATATTTTGGCAACTGTAAAATAATAGCAAACAAATTTAATCCTTCTAACGATAAAAACTGACTGTATACTAAATGTAATTGTTGTTTTCCTGCACCATTAATTCTCATAATAGTATCAGCAATCTTATCAAATTTAGGACTATAGGTTGGAACTAAATCAGGTTCATTTGCAAAATAAGTTTTAATTTGTGCATAACATTTTTGAAGTGTTTGAACTTCGGATTTTTCAATCGGTTCCGTTTCTTGCGATTGATATTCTTCTTGCTCAAATAAATCAAAATTACTCACTTCTTTTGCTATTTGAGGTCTGTCAATTCCAACTGGGAAAGCAAAATTACATGCCAACCGGGATTTAATTTTGTAGCTGTTGGACGATGTTTGTTCATCTTGTTTCTTTTGTGCATTTCTTTTTTCTTGATCTCGTTCACTTACACGTTTTTCATTATAATATTTAAATTGTGTATCTGTCATTGGAATATAAATGATATCAGGAGGATTTAATCGAGGCATTAAAGATTCAAGATCAGGAAAATAGGATGTTAATCCTGAAATACGTCTCATTAACATATTTAAATTATTATCGTTTTCCATGAAAAGGGCATTAAACACGTCTTCTTTTTCAGGCAGGGCATCATACGTTTGTGTATCCTTAAATGTACATTGTAATGCTTTTTCAACATTTTCTTTAAATTCTTCTGTTTCATTTTTCTTATTGAATTCGGATGGATCTGTTAACTGCATTCTATTTTGTTTTAATGTAAATCCGAGAGGACACTTTGTAATTACAAATTTACTTGGTTGAGTTGTATCTACCAAATCCACGTCTTTTAACAATGGATTTGAACTATTTCTTGAAAATATAGTTTCGGAACCAATCGATTGTTTATTATCAAACGTATATACTTTATTCGTACCTCTCAAAATATTATACAAAATAACCATTTCATACGGACTATTAATAATGGGCGTACCCGATAGTAACACAATTTTACTATTTTCTGCAGTTTTTAACCAATTATATAATTTAATTGCAATTTTTTCACCTTTTTTGTCTATTTTATTTACGATACGCGATATCAAATTATGTGCTTCATCCACAATAATAACTTTATTGTGGAATGGGTTACCTTCTTCTGTTTCTTCTTTTAATAATTGTTTCCAAACATGGGCGTTTTCAGATAGACCATTGTAATGAATAAATGAATATTTTGTCAAAATAAGTTGATAAATTTGTAACTGAATACTTTGTTGTTGTTCAAACGATAAATCATTAAAATTTGCTGGTTCATCTGGTACAATAACCCATATCGGTTGTAATTTTTTCAATGGTATACAGAGCTGTTTGGTAGCTATAAGATATTCTGGATCCTTCGAATTTATCTGTTTCCAGTGATGTATAGTTGCATTATATGCTGGCTCGCCATATTTTTTCAATTCCTTGATATAATTTGTTTTAAGAGATGCAGGACACATCACAATTATTTTTTTATACTCTTTCATATTTTCAGCAATAGCAATAGATGAACATGTTTTACCTGATCCTAATCCATGATATAACAATAACCCTCTATAAGGTGTATGAGAATTAATATACCGTCTAACAAGTTCTTGATGTGCTAATAAACTAAATGATTTTTGTTGTTTCATTACATTACATGAATGCATGTTTTGTTGTTCTTCTAATTTTAATACATATTCGCCAAGTAGTTGCTTAACATAGGTGTAAAATGCAACACGATTGTACATAATATGCGATTCATTATTCACATGTACTGAATGATAACCACAATCAATTGCGTGAATATAAATCTTTCCTAATTTTTTCACTAAAAAGAGAAGATCTTTTAATTTTTCGGTTTTTTCTATTTCTATTTCATCTTCAGATTCTTCAAATTCTGTTTCAGGCCGTTTTCGTTTTTGTTTCGGTTTAGATATTTCATTAAACTCGTCTATTTTTACGACAAGTGTTTGTAAAAAATCATTTAAATCAAATTCAACTTCTTCTTCACTTGGTGTAAATAAAAGAGGTTGATAACGAGGTTTTATTTTAAAATTCTCCATATAGAATAGGTTTATTTTTAATTATAGAAATGAAACTATTTGTTAAATTCATGATTTGATTACTTCTTCGTGCACGACTGGTGGAGATGGCCACAAATCAAATGGAATAGACGTAGATGTTGACCTGTCTGATGCTAATAAAATAGTAAGTGCTTCTAATTTTTTTTGTAAAGATGAAAGTTTAGGATATTTAGGTAATTTACGGGCAATATATTTCCATTTCCATTCAAATTGTAATGCAGCTTGCCACGTTGGAAATCCAGAAACATAACATACGCGAGACCATTTACCGCCTTTAGCAACAATACGCCCAGTTGCTTTAGCACCTCCTTTAATTTCTTTGTTATGTTGGCGCAATCTACGATTTACATCTACAGTTGCTCCAACATATGTATTATTGTTAGATTGCAATAGATAAACAAACATATATTGAATAAGAATATATGTTTAATATATTATCTAAAGAATAGCTATGAGAGATGCTTTTATGGGAGCAGCAATTGGTATTACTCTTTTTATTATTATTTGTATTATTTGGACAAAATATGCAAAAACGCATGTAGAAGGATTTGTTTCAGGAGGAACTCCAAAAGATATTGCATCTAAAATTAAATCTACAAATAACGATCTTAGTGATCGATTAAATAAAACAAAATATAGAAATCAATATGAAGATATTATCAGTGAATCAGAAACATGGGCAACTGAAACTCAAATGCAGTTATTAATGCTTGGTAAAATTGGTATTGGACCATTAGCTGATTCGATAGAACATGTACGCCGTTTTAATGATTTAAAAGTATTTAGATCAAACTTAACCGAAATGATGAATATTTTAGACGCTACATAATTTTATTTTTTTAAAAAAGGATTTTACATCTTCTACCGATCCTCCAGATAATGTAAAATCTGGTATAAAAGATACATTTCCCTCTTTAAAAACAACAATAGACGGTACGCCCTGAATTTGTCTTTTTGCTCGTAATCCACTGTAAATATCCATATTGTCATCTATATCTAAACAATAACAAGGATATGTACATGTTTTCATTTCTTCGAACACAGTAGGTTTTATTGCTTTACATGGACCACACCATGATGCTGTTAAAAACACAACAAATAATGATTTGTTTTGTTTTTGAAGTTCAATAAATTCGTCACGTTTCATATATACAATACAGAATAAAAGAATATAAATAAAACTCATTTTAACATTGTATTCATATGAATTAAATCAACTATATTCAAATTATTCTCAATCAAAAAACGACCTACAACTTCTTCATGTTCAACTGATTTATCATCATATACTTTTATCATCTCATCATCAGTAGGTCCTCGTCTGTATTGTATTAATGCATATAATTCAACTACTTCAAGGGGGGATAATTTATCCAACTCTTGCATTATAGTTTCTTCTGAATCTGCCCTATGTGTGATTTGTTTTGATTCCGTTAACGCTCTATCAAAATCTACAAAATTCAAATATTGTTGCAGAGCTGTATCCATTAATTTTGTATTATTTATTTTAAGATTTTTATAAAACATAATTAATCCATCCGGAGGATATTCTTTCCAATTTAAAAAATACCAACATTTTTCAAATTCATGTTCAATTTCTCCAAATCGAATACTTCTAAAATAATACAGAAACATTTTATGGTTTAATTCCCGCCATGTTAATTTTTCTTTTGACATCATTACAGCTAAATTTATTCTATACCATTTGAGAGGCTTATCTTTCATTACAATATCATTAAATAATATACCAGTTTCTATAAAATCAATGTATGCAGCAATATCTCGAACATCTAATGTATCAATAATACTTTTATGCTCATCTTCTATTCTCGGATGAGGGTGTACACGTTGTTTTGTTTCTGCAAGTGTAGATTCAACTAATTCTCGTGCATCAATTTTAGAAAAGGCAATCTTGGCTTCTGCAGAACCCATCTTATGTTTTATGTGTTTTCTAAAATAAAATCTTATTTCTTTGGATATAATTGATTTATATCCGCGTATAAGAAATCTAAAATAGATAGGATCACTATAACCAATAACTAAACATCTATTAATAATGTCTACTGTATTCAGTGTAGGATTCATTAAAATTGTTTCCATCATAAACATTATCCAAAATTGACAATATCCATCTTCATATTCATTTTTTCCTGCTTTACTTTCTATACCTTGAAATCCTTTAGGATGGATACATATGTCTGCAGGAGTTCTATATTCCGGTGTATATTGTTCCAAATCAGGTTTTAATACTTGTTCAACTAATTTACGTAATACTATATTCAATTTATCATCACTAAAATAATGATCTTGTATTCCGGTTTTACGACCATGCGGTTCATATCTTTCAATGACTTTTTTGAATGGACGATATATTAGAAGATTCACATGCTCGTGCACGTGGTCATCATCATTGATAAATAATGTTATAAAAATAACCTGGGTTCCTCGATCAATACAATCGCGTAATTGTTTGCCGAGATCAAGTTGATACAATATTTTATTTTGAGTATAATTGTAGTTAAGTACTTCTCCATGAAAAAAATATTCATGGTTAAAAAGTGCACAAGAAGATGAATATTTTTTGATTAAGTAAATATACATAAACATCATATACCGCGAATAAATATAAGTCGGGTTTTCTATTAAACCTCCAGTACGAGCTAATTTATTTAAAAAATCTTCTAATGAATCATCCCGTGGTTTTTCAATATTAGGTATAATTACATATGGATTGGATGGTTTAGAGCTGTCTTTGGTAGGATTCAACAAATTTTGTTGTTCAATTTTATAACTACGATGAGACCGGCGTGTAGTATCTCTTGTCACTGATTTTGAAAAAGATTTGGTAGTTGGTCGTCTATGTCGTGTATTTCTAGGCATATTATATTTTGATATTTTAAAACATTTCATACCATTGTAATAAATCTTCCACAATTAAATCGTTACTTTTTAAAAACGAATATAGTAAACCTTTTAAAAAACGTTCATCATTTGCTTTTTCTAAAAGTTCAATATAATGCAGATCATCTGTTTCTACATACATAGTTGAAGTCATATTGAATTGTGTCAAAAAACATAAATCAAATAAATTTCTGTGATCTATTTTATTAATTTCTGTTATTATGGTTCTAAAATCTTCACGCGATAATCTGCGATTTTCTGCAGTATCCATTGCTAATTGATACTGAAAATAAAACTTGTGAAATTTTGGATAATCAGCTTTAATTGACCTTTTTATACGTCTTATATCTCTGTAAATATAAGTTAAATCAATTGCATCTGGCGGATATTGCCCCCAATCTACATAATAGGCTAAATTATTAACTTTGATTGGAGTTAACCGGTCTAAAAAAAAGTCATATATATTATTGGTTAATACTCTCCATGTAATTTTATTACGCGCCATTAAAACTCGCAACCATGTTTTAAAATATTTTTCAGATTCATCGATTTTATCTTCAGGTATACGTTCTTTTGTTATAAACTGAATATAAAGATACATGTCTGGTTTTGTTAATTCAGCTTCATTATCAAATGGTTCCATTTTTGGCATTGGTTTATGTCGTGAACCAGTTTCAAATAATGTATCTTTGACTAATTGCGAAATATTGATGTGTCTAAATTGTTCAACGGATTCGTTGGTACCTAATTTTGTTTTTACGTAGGGTTTTAAATAGAGTTGAAGATCTTTTGCTATTTGATATGTGTATCCTCTTATAACTCGTCTAAAATATAATGGTTGTTTCTTTCCAACTTCTAAACATATTTTAATAATGTCGGATGTATTCATGGATGGATTCATTAAAATAGTTTCCATCATAAACATGTCCCATAATTGACAATACCCGTCTTCAAATGGCGTAGGTACGCTACTTTCTACTGCCTGGAATCCCATGGTTGGACAAATATCATCAGGTGTTTTGAATTCCGGCGTATATTCTTTCAACACACTTTGAAATGTTTGTTCAAATAAAGTTGCCAATATTATATTCATCGTATCTTCATTGTATTCTTTTGAATTTATCATGGTTTGACTACCATGCGGTTCATATCGCTCAACAACCTTTTTAAATGGACGATAAATAAGAAGATTTACATGTTCATTTTTATGTGATTCATCCGCCATAAAAAGTGTAATAAAAATAATTTCAGTGCCTCTATGAATACAATCCAACATTTGATGAGCAAGAGCATGCGGAAAAATTAATTTGTTCGTTGTTATATTGTAATTTAAAACTGAACCGTGTAAATAATATTCATGATTAAAAAGTGCACAGGAGGAGGAGTATTTTTTAATCAAATAAATATATATAAACATTGTGTACCGTCCGTAAATATAGTTTGGATTTTTAATTCGTTTACCGATAGATTTCAATAAATCCATATGCTCTTTAATATCTAAATGGTCTTCCAAAATTGGATGGGGTAGTTCAACATGCTCATCCACTATTTTACTTGGTGTTTGGCGTAATGTTCTACCTTTGGTTCTTTTAGTTCTGCTTTTAGTTCTACTTTTAGTTCTGCTTTTAGTTCTGCTTTTAGTTCTGCTTTTAGTTCTATGTCTGCTTTTAGTTCTACTTTTAGTTCTACGGTTACTTGATGTATACATGTATAGTATATAGATTTTTAAAATAAAGAACGTAAATTTTGAAGATTTTGTATTGTTAAATTTCGTTTTTTACATAAATTCTCTAATTCTTCTTTATCTGCATCACATTTTACATCTAATTTATGAAATTTAATCAAACACAATAATTCAACTACATCTTTTTTAGATAAGGATTTAACATCTATTGTTATTTTTTTAACATCTTTTGCAAGTAATACTTGTGGTTTTTGTGTATAATTGGATTGCACAATTGTAAAAAACGTGTGAAAATTTAGATATTTTGCTTTTGTTTCATTCATCAACTCAATAGAATCAAGTGGTACATGGTCACAATTTAGTTGTTCAGGTGGATTTGAATCAAACCGTACAAAATATTTATACCTTTTTAATAATAATGGTGGAATTGTAGTAAAAAAGTAGTTGAACATGTTATCCATTAATGTCGCCCATCTTAATTTTCTAGACATCATTAAATGATTTAATTCTTTTTTATACTTATCTTTTTTAAAAACAGGGACGAGTATCTTGTAAATGTGTTGGTCCTTTATAAATTTAATATATCTGTATGCATCTTCTATAGATAATGTATCAATTTGTTTTTCGTTATATTGTAACTCTACAACCGGGAATGTTTCTGGTGCTGCATCTATTTGTTTCATTGGTTTTACTATTTTGGAAGTAGTAGCTAATGTTTCGTTAATTAATGTATTCAAATCAATCTGGTTAAACGCTTCATTGGTTCGTGGTGTTCCAAGCTGTTTTACATCCTTTACATGTTGACCTAAATATAATTTTAATTCTTTTGCCATTTGTTGTGTATATCCGCGTATAACATTAATGAAATACTTGGGATCATTTTTACCAACTTGAATGCATTCGTCAATAATATCTTCAGTGTTTAGAGTTGGATTTAATAAAATAGTTTCCATCAGAAACATTGACCACATTTGACAATAACCATTTTCCTTCTTTCTATCATACGGTAATAGATTTTCAATCGCTTGAAATCCATTTGGGTGCATAGGACATAGTTCATACGGAGTTTTATATACAGGAGTGTATTCTCCTAATACATTTGAAACTCGTTCTTCAAACAATTGTTTTAATTTAAAATTAAATTTGTATTCATCGTACCCCGTAGATCCCCAACCAGTTTCTTGTCCATGCGGTTCATATCTTTCAACAATTCTTTTGAATGGGCGATAAATAAGAATGTTTACATGTGCTTGTCTTTTATAATACATATACAAAGTAATAAAAATAGTATCAGTTCCACGTCGAATACAATCAAGCATTGATTCGCCAATATTATCTGGATAATCTAAATTGTTACGTTGAACATCGTAATTAATGACTGATGCATGTTTACCTGAATTTTTATTGAACAATAAACAGGGAGAGGCATACTTTTTAATTAAATAAATATACACAAAAACCATGTGTCTTCCTGCAGCGTACTTTGGATTTTTTATTTCTTCTCCACCCTTTTCAAGAGCATCTATCATATCTTTTAGTGACATTCCTGGTGCAGGATCAGGATCAGGTTCAGGTAAAACAACTACGTGATCTTCTTTTTTAGATTGTGAATCATGTGTTGGTTGTAATACACAATTTTTACCTATTTGTGTTGTACCATCAGGACATCGTTCGCAAAACTTTGTCGTTTTATTGTATTTGAATAATTTTTTACATTTTGAGCCATAACGCGGTATTTGAATTTTTGGTTGAATCGGTGAAGGTGGTGGTGCAGGTATAGGTACTGGTGACGGAGCAGGAGGAGCAGGAGGAGCAGGTACTGGTGACGGAGCAGGAGGCACTGGAGACGGAGCAGCAACCTTGCGAGAAACACACCGATTATCTTTTTTTCGATATGTATAGTTTTTACGACATCTTTTACCGGTTCGAATATAAGAATCTGGTTCGACCATAGTTTTTTTAATAGGAAATGCTTTAATAAATAAACGAGAATTTTTTACTAATTTATCTATAATAGTTGGAGGTATATCGTTAACTTTTTCTATTTTTCCACTATATAAAAGTGTTTGTAATTTATTATTTAAAATATCATTTTTTTCTATTTTGCCATTTGTTTTTTTCACAACATATAGTTCTAAAGTATGAGGATCATCATATAGTCTATATTCAAATAAATCTTTTATAATATCGTATAATGTTTTAAGAACGTATGTTTTATCGTCCCATGGTAAATGTATAACAGATGAATCCAACTCTGGATATATTTTGCCATCCGGAAATGTTATATTTACATAGACCGGGTACCTTTTTTCTTTTTCTTTTTCTTTTTCTTTTTGGCGAACACATCGTTTTGTTTTTTTAACATGTCTATACCCTTTATCACATCTTTTTCCTTCAATTTTCGGATACCATTCCATATACTATACATTTAAAAAAATGATTACAAAAATGGATTTTTAGTTAATTCCATACTTTTTTCTATTGTAACGTTAACATAGTTCCTATAATTTATAAAAATTTTTACCTGTTTTTAAATTATAGGTTTGTGTTTAAAACTTTCATTCTCCAAAAATGGCATTTTGTTTAAATAGTATGAATAAGTATTTTTCAATTTTTATATTTCGGTTGAGAGTTATTACAAGTGCTACACAACGTTCTTAACACTGCATTTTCTTTATGATACTGTATCCATTTTTTTTGAAAGTCACGATCTAACTCATTGAAACATTTCATATGACTTTCTGTATTATCAAATTTTTCAGGAATAGGTAAATTATTCATTTTCATAAAATCATCATATAATTTTGCAAAAGGAGATATGTCGCTATGATGGTCTACTTCTAGTCGTTCATAACTATGACAT
>Ga0209551_1000926_pt1 | contig 11190 bp, 10 predicted proteins | sample LauGreSuBDMM15SD_2_FD_187568 | JGI IMG/M metagenome (GOLD analysis project Ga0209551, IMG submission 187568) | Freshwater lake microbial communities from Lake Michigan, USA - Su13.BD.MM15.SD (SPAdes) (version 3) | ecosystem: Environmental > Aquatic > Freshwater > Lake | place: Lake Michigan, USA... | reverse complement strand
CCGTAAGGCACCCAGACCTGTGCATGGAACATCAGCCAAGATCGCGTCGTAACTCTGTCCAAGTGCTGCAATATCTCTGGCATCACCCACTTGAACTGGGAATCTACCTATAACGTTCTTGACAAGCTTTGCTCGCGTCTCGGAAATTTCATTGGCAGTAAATTCCTGACTATTCGCATTTGCCAGATGGGCCAAAAGAGCAGCCTTACCGCCAGGACCCGCACACAAGTCCAAAATTGATGTGGCTTCCTTAGTTGCAAGTGAGAAGATGTGGGCAACTAATTGCGAACCCTCATCTTGTACTCCGGCTTTGCGATGTCTGATAATTTCGAGCGAGCCCGGAGCGCCATCAAATCTCGCGCCATACGGTGAATACTCTGTCGCAACCGCACCTAGCTCCACTAACTCAGACTGAGTTGAATCCCCTGGCCATGCAACTAGCGTCGGCATGGCTGGCACGTTATTGGCGGCAAGTTCTTGCTCGACACGCTGATGATCTTTAAGTAAATCAAAGTAGGCCGAGACAATCCACTCTGGATGTGAGTACTGAATTGATAGGCGCTCGATGGGATCTGTTACTAAGGAAGTCGGTTCTAGCCATTGTTCCAGAGTCTGCGAACTCACTTTCCGTAAAATCGCATTAACAAATGATGCCTTCGATTCACCGATTACCTTTCGGGCCAGCTCGACAGTTGCTGAGACTGCAGCATGTGTTGCCACCCGCATCTCAAAAAGTTGATGAACTCCCATTCTGCAAATATCCACGATGCCATCGTCTACCTCCGCTAATGGACGATCAGATACTTGCTGCAGGATGTAGTCGTGGCGACCTTGCATGCGAAGAGTTCCATAAAACAGCTCAGTAACGAATCCTTTATCTCGAACCTCGAAATTAGATGCTGATAGAGCTTGCGGCAGCAGCAGATTCGAATATCCCCCATTGCGATTGACCTCTGTGAGTAAATCAAATGCCAGCACTCTGGGAGCATCGGGCTTGGGTGATTTAAAGGTATCTCTACGTGGTTTAACCAAAGAGATCACCGGCGATTAATCGTGCACCGTTTGCCCATTCCGATGAAGGCATTCTCGTCTTACCTGAAGGTGTGATGTTACTGATTTCTAGGGCAGTTGTTCCAGTTCCCACATATAACTTCTTATTCTCAATGAGAAGAACTCCTGGTTCTAGCCTCATCTCACTCACAATCGGGGTATCAATTTTCAATACCGAACCGCGAAAATTAGTCCAAGCACCAGGTTGCGATGTGAAAGCACGAACTTTATTAGATATTACATCCGCCGAATGTGACCAATCTATGCGCCCTTCTTCCTTGCTCAATTTAAGGGCTCGAGTTGCGCTGTGGTCCTGTTGGGGTGAAGGTTTAACCCCAGAATCAATTAGATCAAGAGAGTGGAGAAGTGCCTCTGCGCCCAACTCTGCCAACTCAATAAAGAGTTCATCGCTGGTGATATCGCCATCTAGTGCGAATCGATGCTGGGTATAAATCGGACCGGTATCCATACCCTCATCGAGCGCAAAGACCGTAACTCCCGAAACTAGATCGCCAGCTTCAATCGCTCGTTGTACCGGCGCCGCTCCACGCCATCTTGGTAATAACGAAAAATGCAGATTGAGCGAACCGTAACGAGGTAATTCGAATACCTGCTTAGCAAGAATGACGCCGTAACCAATTGTGATGAGCAGATCTATATTTGATAGGAAGGGTAGAAAGTTGGCATCTCTTTCCGGCTTGTTGACCTCAATCCCGTTCTCATTGCCCCATCGTGAAACAGCCGACTCATTCAGACTCTGTCCTCGACCAGATGGTCGATCGGGTTGGGTAATCACAGAGAGCAGTTCGTGTTTAGAGGCAAGAAGAGCATCCAAGGAAGGGATAGCTACTTCGGGTGTTGCTGCGACCGCGATCCGCAATTAAAGACCCAGTCCTCGGTTGTCGTGGCTGAAAAGAGAATGTGGAGATACCTTAATCTTAGGTTGAACACCTGTATCCCGAGCAAGTCCGAACCATTCAGATTCTCGAATCTCCTTCATCGCTATTTTGCGATCCTCATTAGAGAGTCGATCAATGAAGAGAATTCCATTGAGATGATCTGTCTCATGCTGTAGCGCTCGGGCCAGGAGTTCGGTGCCTTCGATGGTCACAGGTTCTCCATGCATATTAAATCCTCTTGCTACTGCTCTGAAGGCGCGCGGTGTTGGATAGACCAATTCTGGAAAGCTCAAACATCCTTCTTCGCCATCCTGCATCTCTTCGCTTAAATCAAGGGTCGGATTGATGAGATGTCCAATTGCTTCATCGACATCCCAGACAAATACGCGAAGTGGCACACCAATCTGCGGCGCAGCTAAACCTGCACCAGGCGCGTCAAGCATAGTTTCGGTGAGATCCTTAACCAGGGTTCGCAACTCTTTATCGAAGTCGAGCACTTCCGAAGCCGAAGTAACCAGAACCGGGTCTCCGAAGTGGCGAATCTCCTTGATAGACATAGCCCAATCTTACCTATCGCGAGAGCGAATATGGATCAATACGTAGGGTCGCCAACTTCTTCCTCGTCGCACTTCTTCGTCGTTGGAACTCATGCATCAGTAGCACTAACGCCTCACCGTCGGCAAGCGGTGCAAGCAGGAGAATTCGATGCGAAGAACTGTTCAGCGCAGATGGTCCTAGAATCCTTGTTGAACTGGGAAGTCTTCCCTCATCGCGAGACTTATTGAGAGCTCTCACCAGGGTGGCTGACTCGGCGCTATCAATATCGAGTGAGATAGATCTTACGAAAGGAGGAAGTGAAACCTCAGCCCGTTCTTGCAATTCCCGACGTGAAATCAAAGAAGGCTTCCACGATGCAAGGGCGCCAACCATCGGATTGGAGTGATTGATAACTAGTAACGCACTCCCGGCAGAATTCAATAGCGCGGCATGGGTGAAGAAAATCTCCCGAGCTCGTTCTTGAGCCCTAAGATCTGATTGATTAAGAAGTTTCTCACCATCAAGTATTACCACAGCGGCATAACCTTGAGCAGACATCGGAGCCGAACCTGGTGTGGCAATTACGATTCCTGTACTAACCTGAAAATCATCGATCATCTTCTCTGCTTCACAGAGATTTATCAGCACACCTGGCAGTGCAACTCCGATTTCTTGGGCAAAACGCTCACTTCCTCTATTAAGAAGAAATGGCTTTAGTCCTGCGCAGTACTGACAGCTCCACTCGGAATAGGTGTTTGTACACAGTGAACAAGAGATCGCAGCCGTCGCACTCCTTTTTTCTAAACGACCTCCACAGGAACAAGTAGAAATGTTTCGACAATTACTGCAACTAATCGACTGCGAATAACCTTTTTGGGACGCAATAAAGAGAATCGGTCCTTGCTTAACCAAACGCCGGAGCTCTCCAATGATCCTTCCTGGGAGAAGTTCTGAGAACTCTTGCTGGAATGTGTCTACACGGACTTTCTCTTTAGCAGCCTTAAATACAAACCATCCGATATCGATCAGACGGGCAACTTCTGCGCTTGGGCTGTAACCAACACAGTAGAGAGCAATATTTTCGGTGCGTGCACGCAGAATCGCGATGTCACGGGCGTTCCACCCTGGGGAACGAACCTCAAAAAACTGCTCCGATGATTCATTGAAGATGACAATCGATGATAAATCAGGACTATCAACGAAAATGGCGCTCCTTGTTCCGATAATAACTTGAGCCGAAGTCGTTCTAGCACGCAGGAAATTCTGATATCTCTGACTGCGGGGCAAATCTGAATCCAGCACCAAAGCTTCGGGCAAGTGCTTGAGCAGACGGAGAACTGATCTATTGTCCGGAACTATCACCAGTATTGAACCTGATCCTCGAACCTTGCTTACCTGCTCTGCCAAAACTTGGAAGGGGTCACGATATGCCGGAAGCTGTACGTACTCGCGTACTGATGAAGCAGTCGGCCTATCAACAAAAGGCGCTTCCCATTTCATCTTCTCAATACTGGCAACACGAGGAGGAATTGCAGAGCGAATCACGTCGTATGGATGACAAGCCCATCTAGCGCAAACTAGTGAGATCAAATCCAAGGAACGCTTTGACGCGACCGGAACCAAGGAAATCACTTTAGTAATGCTCTTGAGCCTTCTGCCCGAAATCATTTCAATACGTTCTAGGACAAGTGCTTCACACTCTCTGCCATTGAACGGGACCTGCACTCTGACACCGACGGCTACCTGTGCGTCGAGATTATCCGGGACTAGGTAGTCATAGCTCTGATCAAGATGGAAAACACTGCTATCTACCCACACGCGAGCCACAGGTTTGTCAGTTGTGCTGATCTCTGGCGCTAATCGAGCTACTTCGCGCTTAAGACGTAGTGGCCTCGTAAGTGCCACGGTGCGCAGGTAACCTATTTAACAGCTGCCTGCAGTTCGGATACGCGATTAGTTACTTCCCACGTGAAATTAGGAAGCTCGCGACCGAAGTGACCATATGCAGCAGTCTGAGAATAGATAGGACGCTTTAGATTTAAATCACGGATAATTGCCGCTGGACGAAGATCAAAGACAGATGTCACAGCATCTTGGATCTTCTGAACCGGAACCGTTTCAGTTCCAAAAGTCTCCACAAAGACTCCAACTGGCTGTGCTTTTCCGATTGCGTAGGCAACCTGAACTTCACAGCGGCGAGCTAAGCCTGCCGCCACCACGTTCTTAGCAACCCAACGCATCGCATAGGCAGCCGATCGATCCACCTTAGAAGGATCTTTTCCAGAAAATGCACCACCACCATGGCGCGCCATTCCGCCGTAGGTATCGACGATAATTTTCCGCCCCGTAAGTCCGGCATCACCCATTGGTCCGCCGATGACAAAGCGACCAGTTGGGTTAATCAGGATTCTCATATCTTTGCGAGGAAGATCAATTTTAGCTAAAACTGGATCAATTACCTGTGCGATGACCTCAGAGGTCAGTTGCCCTGCAACATCAACTTCTTCTGCGTGCTGACTTGAGATTACAACGGTGTCGAGTGCGACAGCCTTATCTCCATCATATTCAATAGTGACCTGTGTCTTACCGTCTGGGCGTAAGTAAGGAAGGGCTCCCGACTTTCTCACCTTCGAGAGTTGCTGCGCTAATTCGTGTGCAAGCCAGATAGGAAGCGGCATGAGCTCTTTCGTGTCATCACATGCATAACCAAACATGAGGCCCTGGTCCCCAGCACCTTGCAGGTCAAGTGGGTCTACCGCAGATGTAACGCGGTGTTCAAAAGCGTCGTCAACGCCTTGGGCAATATCAGGTGATTGTTGGCCAATCGAGATTGAGACACCACAACTATTTCCATCGAAACCTTTAACAGATGAGTCATAGCCGATACCGATGACAGTGTCGCGAACGATTCCCATGACATCGGCATAACCATTGGTCGTTACTTCACCAGCAACATGAACCTGACCTGTGGTGATCAGCGTTTCAACAGCTACCCGACTTGACGGGTCTTGCGCTATCAGTGAATCAAGAATCGCATCTGAGATTTGATCTGCGATCTTATCCGGATGGCCTTCAGTAACAGACTCAGAAGTAAATAGACGTTTTGACATTGGCTTAACCTAACTGATGGAGGGCATGGTCGAGTAGTTCTCGTGCAAGCGTGTCTTTGGTGGTCTTGCCCACTTTATAACTCGCCCCACCACTAGTGAAAATTTCCCCAAAAGTTGTCTCGCTATTGAAGATATCTCCCCCAGAAACATCATTGAGATAGAGGATATCGGCCCCCTTAGCCAGCATCTTGCGCTGCGCTGCCGTTGCATCATGGGAAGTCTCTGCGGCGAATGCGACCACTACTTGCTTGACCTTAAGGTCCTGAAGACTTTTAAGAATATCTACATTCTCAGTTAGCTTAATACTAGACAGCGAATCTTTCTTAATCTTAGAGTCCTGCACATGCTCAGGTCGTGCATCAGCAACTGCTGCAGCCATTACTAGCACATCACACTTTGTAAATTCTTGATGCAGTACATCGTGCATCTCTGACGCAGTCTCCACATGAATAATTCTGACACCTTCGATATCTGGCAGTGAAGCGTTGGCCGATACAAGTACAACATCGGCTCCTCGTCGCAGCGCCTGCAGTGCCACGGCGTAACCTTGCTTTCCTGAAGATTGGTTACCAATAAAACGAATGGGATCGATTGGCTCGCGCGTTCCTCCCGCACTAACCAGCACTCTCCTTCCTAAGTAATCTGACCTCACTTGTGTTAACTCGGCAAATGTCTCAAGAATCTTTACCGTCTCAGGAAATCTTCCCTGACCAACGTCACCGCTTGTGAGTGCGCCGACAACTGGATCTAAGACGCGATACCCACGCTCTCGCAAAACCCGAACATTTGCAGTTGTCGCTTGATCGTTCCACATATTCGGATGCATCGCAGGGACAATCAGTACCGGAACATCGGCGGCAAGAATGACATTAGTTAGAAGGTCATCGGCGCGACCGGCAGCAATCCGCGCAATCAAATCGGCGGTAGCTGGGGCGATAATGATGAAATCCGCCTTCTTGGCTAATGAGACGTGACGGACTTCTTCTACGCTTTCAAATACTTCGGTGGTGACCGCTCGGCCGGAGAGAGCTTCCCATGTTGCCGCCCCTACGAAGTTTAAACTCGAAGGGGTGGGAACGACAGTAATAAGAAAACCAATATCTTGCAGGCGACGAAGTAGATCGCAAGACTTATAGGCGGCTATTCCACCACCAACGCCGAGAATTACTTCGCGACCATGTCCTTGCATAACTATTTTTCGAGCTAATTAAGCAGTTGGCTCAAGATTTTCGATTGTCAGCAAGCCTTCGTTAATTTCACGAAGTGCAATCGATAGTGGCTTCTCGTGTACGTGAGTGTCTACAAGTGGACCAACGTACTCAAGTAGGCCCTCGCCTAACTGTGAATAGTAAGCATTGATCTGACGGGCACGCTTTGCCGCATAGAGAACGAGTGAGTACTTTGAACCTGCTTTATCTAGGAGCTCATCGATTGGTGGATTCGTGATTCCGTCCATATGTGCACTCATGTGTACTCCTTAAAAAGTAATATTCGCCAAACTAGGCAGATGCCAATTCTATCAGGCTTGCAACCACCTTCTCGACCTCGTCATTCACCAGGACTTTATCGAAGAAGGAGGCGGCAGCTAGCTCTTCCTGCGCCAAAGCCAGTCGGGAGGCTCTGCGTTCTGCGCTATCTGTGCCGCGACCTTCTAGTCGTGAAACCAACTCCTCCCAGCTAGGAGGTTCCAGGAAGACGAGTACTGACTCCGGAATCTTCTCTTTCACCTGCTTGGCTCCCTCGATCTCTATCTCTAGCAAAACACTGTGACCTGCATTCAGAGCTTGCTCAACCGGTAGTCGCGGGGTTCCGTAACGTGCTCCAGCAAATTGCGCCCACTCTAAAAACTCATTGGCTTTAACTGCAGCATCAAATTCGACGCCACTCAAGTAATGATAATCAACTCCTGCTTCTTCATTAAATCTTGCTGGACGAGTTGTTGCCGAGACAATAACAACGAAATCAGTTGCCTCACGTAACTTCTTCGCAACAGTACTTTTGCCTACTCCCCCAGGACCTGACAGCACAATCAGCTTTCCTCTGCGAAGTGATGTTGGCAATTCAAATTCCTTCAATAACGCCGCTCGTTGGTAGCGTCCTAAACCTTGAATCCGACGTGTGCTGGAGATCCCAAGTTTTTCTAGTAACGCTTTACCTCGAATTTTACCCACACCGCTCTTTGATTCGACCATTTCCAGCACTCGCATCTTGGCTATCACTTCATTGTTATCGGCCAACGAGATGACTTCAAAAATACCCAATTCCCCACTCTTGATTCGAGACTTCACCTCTGAGCGCTCTTGTCTGGAAGCTCTCGCTTTGGCCAGCGCGTTAGCACGCTCGGCGGGAGTCAATTGCGGCGGCTTTCCCATGTTTTTAATTTACTGCAGAATATCTTCAGCGATTGTGCGCGCAGCCGCTGTCATTGCCTGCGCGCCCTGCGCCCACGCCTGGGTAATCGGACGTCCGATAACAACATAGCTAGCACCGGTAAGTATCGCTGCTTGAGGTGTCATGGTCCGCTTTTGATCATCTACTCCTGAACTCCCAGCCGGACGAACTCCAGGTGTGATGATGTGTGCTTCATTTCCTACCGCAGATCGAATTGCCGCGATCTCCAGCGGCGAACAGACAATGGCGCGAGCACCCGCTGCGACAGACATCTTTGCAAGTGATACCGCGCTCTCCAATGCATTGTTGGCAAATCCAATCTCAAAAAGATCCTCTTCCGAGAGTGAGGTCAGCACCGTAACTGCCGTGACATCTGTGGAAGGAAGAGCTTGCACCGCCGCGTTAATCATCGATCTACCGCCAGATGCATGAACGGTTAGAAATCTTGGTTGCAACGAGTGAACAGCAGAAGCGGATGCTCCCACTGTGTGCGGAATGTCATGAAGCTTAAGATCCAAGAAAATATCTGCATCGGTCATGCCCTTAATGCGTGTTACTCCTTCATGACCAAATGTGAAGAAAAATTCAAGGCCTAACTTATACACACTCACGTAGTCCTGGGTGGCTTCAATCCAACGTTGGGCGGTATCTAAATCAGGAGTGTCTACCGCAAGAATTATCGGTGCTTTCATTGAGGCTCTTCTCTATGTGCGTATCCAATCGCTTGTTGGACTGTTACAAAACCACGTGCCGCAAGTAGATCGCGGAGTTCGTTTTGAATAGTAATTAACGCAGTTGGGTTACCGAAACTCGCAGTTCCTACCGAGATTCCTGACGCACCAGCCAGAATAAGTTCAAGTGCATCACGACCTGTTGCAACGCCACCCATTCCTAAAATTGGGACGTGAGGTAGCGCCGCATGGACTTGATAGATCGCTCGCACTGCAATCGGTCGAATCGCTGGGCCAGATAGACCTCCAGTTTTGCCACCCAAATGTGGCTTCATGGTGTCGAGATTAATCACCATGCCAAGAACTGTATTAATTAGCGCCAGCGAATCGGCACCGGCATCGACTACACCTTTGGCGATCTCCGCCAAGTTAGTCACATCGGGTGATAACTTGGCAATGATGGGTAGTTCGCCACCGATGGTCTTTCGAACACCATCAATGACACGCCGAGAAGCATCGGGATCACATGCAAAGACCAGACCTCGATTTTCAACGTTCGGGCAAGAAATATTTACTTCTACTGCGCTAATCCCAGCAGCAGACCTAAGCTTACGAGCGAGCGTTGCATACTCCTCGATTGTCTCCCCTGCTATCGAAACTATTACTCGTGCCTTTTGTTCAATTAGCCAAGGCAAATCATGAGCGAGAAAGGCATCAATTCCCGGACCTTGTAGACCGATTGAATTAAGCATTCCCGATGGTGTCTCGGCCATGCGCGGGGTCGGGCGACCATGGCGTGGTTTTGCCATCACTGATTTAGTAACGATTGCTCCGACATCTTTTAAAGCAAAAAACTGTGACAACTCTTTGCCACTACTGGCACAACCACTCGCGGTAAAAATGGGGGTGGGAAACCAAGCGTTACCCAGCGTCGTGGACATATCTACCGGAAGACTCACTGGTGGGCCTCCGGAATGCGTCCTACTAAATCCCATTGAACATGCGAACCATCCATCACTGGACCATCGATACACGAACGCAGCATTGAGGTCGATCCGTCTTCATTTCGAACCGGTAGCACGCAGGTCATGCAAATTCCGATACCGCAGGCCATAGCTTCTTCCACCGCGCACTGATGAATAACTTCAGTCTGAGCTACTAGTTCAGTAATTGCTCGCAGCATCCCCATAGGACCACATGAATAAATGACATCAATACTCCGATTGGAGATAATCTCTAGCAGCGACTCTGTAACTCGCCCCTTTTCACCCATAGACCCATCTTCGGTATAAATCTTAAGGGAATTGACGGAACGCTTGCCTTCCATGGGTGCATAAATCTTCGAACCAATACTGGCACCTAACAACATATCAACCTTGCATCCGCGATTCTTAAGCACATCTGCTAATCCAAATAGTGGAGCCGATCCATAGCCGCCACCAACTAGCAGAGCATTGATTGGTTCTGTCGGAATTCCAAATGATGTTCCTAGCGGAGCGACGATGTCGAGCTCGGAGCCCTCGGCTTGCGCACATAGCCACTTTGAACCTGAACCATGCGGGGCAACGATAAGCTCCATCGTTCCACCGTATTGACTATTTTCGGAGACTCGCGAAATTGCAAAGGCGCGACGCAAAATCATCCGAGAACTATCTCCGCCAACACTGATCGCAGCGAAATTTCCAGGTCGACAACTTTTGACGATATCTCCCACGTGGATCAGTATCTGGTGGTAGGCACCCACTCGCTTATTAGAAAATATCGTCGCAACTTGTTGAACGGCGCTCTTGTTTATCATGCTCATTAATTGCCAAGCCAATCTTGAATAGGCTTCACCGGCATCGCCCCTGCCTGTATCGCCTTGATACCTTCAACCGCGGCGCTAAAGCCAGCTGTCGTTGTGATAATCGGAATCGATCTCTGTACGGAGGCGGTTCTTATAGCCCAGCCATCAGCCCGCGTTCCACGACCCACAGGGGTATTGATAACTAGATCAATATCACCACCGTTTAGCATCTCGACAATCGTCTTTTCACCCATCGGACCTGTTCCTTCGGAGTTCTTACGTACTCGCACCACAGTAACTCCTGATTGTTCAAGTAACTTAGCTGTTCCATCTGTTGCGAGCAACCTGAAGCCTAACTCGGAAAGTTTGCGTGCTGGTGCGACACCAGAGCTCTTATCTTTGTCAGCGAGTGAAATAAAGACCGTTCCAGATTTAGGTAGCGGACCAAATGAGCTGATCTGTGACTTTGCATAAGCTTCGCCAAAATTATCCGCGATTCCCATTACTTCACCGGTAGAACGCATCTCCGGTCCGAGGATGGCATCTACTCCTCGACCGTCAACTCGTCTAAATCGATTCCACGGTAGGACCGCCTCTTTTACGCTTATGCCCTTAGCTATGGCATCACCCTCGGCAGGCAACATTGATTCGACCCGAAGTTGCGCGATGGTCGATCCAAGCGAGATTCGTGCAGCAGCTTTTGCCAGAGCAACACCAGTTGCTTTACTGACGAAGGGTACCGTGCG
>Ga0209551_1000913_pt1 | contig 11254 bp, 9 predicted proteins | sample LauGreSuBDMM15SD_2_FD_187568 | JGI IMG/M metagenome (GOLD analysis project Ga0209551, IMG submission 187568) | Freshwater lake microbial communities from Lake Michigan, USA - Su13.BD.MM15.SD (SPAdes) (version 3) | ecosystem: Environmental > Aquatic > Freshwater > Lake | place: Lake Michigan, USA... | reverse complement strand
TTTGGCACCAGAACAAAAAATGTTGAACTCCATGGAATTTTCCAATCGCATGAGTTTTTTCAATTGGGCCTTTCAAAATGAAGCAACCCTCAACGATGCTGGCTGCGATGTGGCAAGCTTCAAAGATGCCAAGGCCACGTCGGATGAAAGACTTGTTGATTTGATGAGTGAACGCTATTTTCGAGGCGCGCTTTCTGCAACTGTTGGAAAAAGTTTAGTTGACGCACACAAAAGCTATTGGAATCGAAATCAAGGTTTGTCTTTGATGGGCTCCATGTTGGACATGGCCGCTGTGACGCCCGCTTTTGGAGTTTCAAAATGATCAATCGTAGAAATTTCTTAGCACACACTGGTGCTGTTTCATTGGCGGGTATTGCGGCTACCTTGGCATCTGTTAAAAATGTTCAAGCAGCTGATTACAAAGCTTTGGTGGTCGTGTTTTTGTCAGGTGGTTACGACGGTAACAATGTACTGGTGCCTTTGGATGGTGCTTACAACGACTATGCAAAAGCCAGGCCTTCGCTTGCATTGCCTAAAGATGGCTTGGTGAGTTTGTCGGGTACACACATTGGTCACAAGTTTGGACTTTCACCCGCCAACAGAGCCTTTGCAGATCTGTTTGAGCAAAAGCGAGTGGCCGTCATTGCCAATGCGGGCGCTTTGGTTCAACCCACCACCATGGCGCAATTTAAAAATAACAGTGTGAAGTTGCCACCCTTTTTGGGTTCTCATGCTGAGCAAGAGCAATGGGTTCAAGGCTGGATGGGCGAAGAAGACACCAGTGGATGGGGTGGTAGAGCGATGGATGCTTTGGCCTCTGACATGAAAAACTTCCAACCCTTGGTGGCCATGGCAAGAGACTACACCGCAGTGGTTGGGCGCAGTACTTCTTTGAGTTTGGCAAACAGTGGCAGTGGTGCACGCTGGGGCATGGCTGACTTGGCGGATCCTACAAGCATTGCGCGTCAAAGGGTGGAGTGGGCCAGTAGATTGCAGTCTGGCAATGTTTACGATGCAGAGTTTTCTAGAAGTCTTCGATCTGCCTACTCTGATACAGTTTTATTTGCAAAGGGGCAAAGTTATGGCGCTGTACCGATCGGTGATTTTGCAGATGTACAAATAGCCCGAGACTTGAAGTATTTAGCGCGCAACTTGACCTATGCAAAACAGTCAGGAGCGCGTCGCCAAATTTACTTGGTGCAAGACGGTGGCTATGACACGCATACCGATCAACTCTCTACCAGCACGACCAATCCTGGATTGGAAAAACTGATCGGTGATGTCACCAACAGCTTGGTGGCTTTTGATAAATCGATTCAGGCTTATGGCATGAACAACGATGTCATCACAGTGGTCATGAGTGAGTTTGGCCGTACGCTAGATCCGGCTGCTGGCGGTGGCTCTGATCACGCCTGGGGAAATCATTGGTTTGCCATGGGTGGCCCCATTAAAGGCGGTGTCGTGTACGGCAACACATTCCCGACTTTGCAAACAGGCGGCGTGGACGATGCTTCTTTATGGCAGCCTTATCGCGGCCAATGGCTTCCACAATTCTCTTCTGATCAATTTATGGCTGACTTGGTGGGTTGGCTGGGTTTAACGCCTGCACAAACCTTGTCTGTGATGCCGAATTTGGCCAATTTCGCTCAACGAACCATTGGGTTTATTTAAGTTTGGGGAATAAACCATGGCAAACGTTAAAGGCACATCAGGTAAAGACTTTTACACCGTTAAGAATGGCGAAAACTACGACGCCCTAGAAGGCGATGATGAAATCACCTATGAAAAAGGTGGTACTGCTCAGGGCGGCGCCGGCAATGACAAAATGACAGTGCCAGATGGGTTCTCCATATACGACGCAACAGTTTGGTATTGGTCTTCACCGAAAGCTATTTATGTGGACTTGGAAGCTGGTTATGCGCTAGATGGCTATGGCACAAGAGACACATTGATCAATGTGCACAATGTTCACGGCTTCAAACAAGACGGTGATCAGGGTTATGGTTCTGCTGGCGATGATGCATTTTGGCTTGGTCCTTGGACTTGGAATTATCAATCAGGCCAAAAGGGATTGATCTTGCTGGATGGTCGAGAAGGAATTGACCAAGTCACGATAGGACTCTCCCCCAAAAGCAATCAGGGCGATTTGGTTTTGCAAGTGTCGTCTGATGCCCGCAAGCTCATTGCGTATCAAACAAATTCGCCTGGCTTTATTTATGAAGTGAGAAATACAGAGCTTTTAAATACCTGGGACGGCGATGCAAACATTCACAAGACGATTGACCTGTTTTCACTGATTGACGTCACAAAGATTGGCCAGGAGACCTTGATTCGCAGCTACCAAGGCTGGCAATCTACTTCGGTTGGAAACCCTGTGACCTTGACTTACAGTTTCTTGACCCAAGCGCCTGCAACGGGTGGCGAAGGGGGCACTGGTTTTTCGGCTTTTACGGCAGCACAGCAACAAACAGTCCGTGATCTTTTCTATGTTCTTCAGAATCAAACAGGACTTGCGTTTGCTGAAGTTTCTGGGGATGCTGGTCAAATTAGATTGGGTGTCAATCAGCAGACAAATACCAGGGGCTACTCATTCATTCCGGATGAGTTTAAAGGTGATGCACGCGCAGGCGATGTCTGGATCGACCTGGAAACTGCTGCCGTCATGAAGCCAGGCCAAGAAGGCTATTATGTTTTACTTCATGAACTTGCTCACGCTCTGGGCCTTCAACATCCATTGACTGAAGCCGATAAATCTGGTGCGACAGTCTTGTTAAATTCGTTTTCGTCCATAACCAACACAGTCATGTTGGATGTCTCTGCCGCAACTGTAGGGGGGTCTTGGCCCACTTGGTTTGGCAGTTTTGATATTCAAGCACTTCGCTATCTGTATGGCACCCGTGTTTATGGATCGGGAAATGACGTCTATTCAGTGAAGGACGCTACCACTAACATGACCATCATTGACGATGATGGCATAGACACTTTGGATGCATCAACTGTTAGCGTATCGGTCAATATTGATTTGCGAAGTGGCAAATCTAGCTCCATTGGCATGGACACAGATGGCACCAGTAAATTTAATAACATCGCCATAGCGGCTGGCAGCTTGCTTGAAAATGTGACGGGCTCGGCTTACGACGATGTCATTATTGGCAATGCTCAAAACAATTTCATCACGTTCATCGGCGGCAATGACATTGTCGATGGCCAAGCCGGTATCGACACCATCAGACTTTGGAGCAAGTCATCAGAATTCAAAGTTTCCAAGGACACGGCTACTGGTTATTGGAATGTTGAAGCCGCTAACAACACCTCAGGCAGCATGGAGTTGCAAAATACCGAGCGCTTGATATTTACAGATACTTCTTGGGCATTGGACGCGGGCGATGCGCAAAGCGCTGGCCGCACTGCCAAAATTTTAGGCGCTGTGTTTGGCAAAGAAGGCTTGGCCAACATGACTTACCGCGGTATTGGCTTGTTTTACTTTGACTACGGTATGAGCTACGAGGCATTGACTTTGTTGGCCCTTGATGCGCGTGTGGGGCCGGGTGCTTCCAAGGAAACAGTGGCCCAGTTGCTCCAAGCCAATGTGCCCGGCTTGTTGGTCAATGCGGATGCTTATGCAACCACCACGGCCATGGCCATGTACGCGCAGGAAAGCGCTTTGAACAAAACCATGGTGGATGTGGTGGGCTTGGCCACTGCGGGCATGCCTTATTTTGCGTGGTAAAGTAGCCATCGTGCTGCTTCTGCAACGAATCATTGGTTTTCTGCTTTTATCTAGCTGTTTGCACGGCTTTGGCGTCTCTGCTCACGAGCGTCAAATTAACAAAGGCTTTGTGCAAAAAATGGACGACGGCAGCATTGCCCTGGAATTCTTGTTAGACCCTGCGGTGTTAATGTTCAAAGCACTTGCCCCTGAAACCAACTTGCCACTTTTTTTAAAGCGATACGCCGAGATGAAGCCGCAGGTATTTGAGCAGGAATTGAAAAAACTCAAGGCGCAACTGGTAAAGGGTATCAAGTTGCAGGGGCCTGACGGCAGAGCACTTGGCCAAAGCGCATGGAACTGGCCGCCAGCCTCTGATTGGCAGGACATTGTCAAAACGCAAAAAATAATGCTTGATGCGCTTTCCAATGAGGAAGGGCACTTACCTCAAATCAAGTTGAACATTGTCTTAAAAGGTGGTAAAAACCTGTCGCGTGCGCAGGTTTCTTTGCTTCCTTCCATGCACCCCATTTTGGTTCGAAACATGCCATCCGATGATTTTTGGTTAACTGACCAAATACCCGTTGCCATCATTAGTTTTTGATGGCTTTGATTTAAAGAGCTTCATTCATGAAATTATTCAAGCTACTGTTGGTCTCTTTGTTGGCTGTTGTTTGTGTCAGCAGTTATGCTGCAGACAGCTACGATGCAAGCTCTAACACCCTCACCATTCCTTTGGTGAATGTCAACAACACCTACTATTCAAATGTCAAAATCAATGTGGGTGTGGTGGTCAGTATTGGCAGCAAAAGTTCTTCGGCCCCCGCCTACGATACCTACAACGCAGCGACCAATGAATTGACCATTCCTGAAGTGGTCGTGGGCTCAAGCACTTATTACAATGTGGTGATCACAGTGGGCCCTATTTTGAGCGTGGGTGCATCTTGTGCCACTGCTGCGGCTTGCACCCCATCGACCACCACAACAGCTTCTATTTATGCCACGCCGGCCACTTATGCTTCATCCATTCAAACCAGCTATGTAGCGGCAACACTGACTTCGGCATCCAGTTTGACAGGCCGAAGCCGCTACCTGATTTCAGATTCAGCCAGTCAAGGCACGAGCGCCAATTATTTGCAAATTGGTGACACCTACAGCGCTACCACTGGCTATGCAGTAGAAGCTGGCAGCATCACATCGAGTGCATCTTACGAAACCTATTTGCGCAAACTCATTCAAGTGGTGGCAGACAGCTCTGGGTACTATCGTCTAGACCCTCACCTTCACCCCAACAATTCAATCGACTTTGATTCAACAGACGGCAACAAGCTTAAATTTAGAAATAACTTTGGCAAGGCCGCCAATCTTTATGGCTATGTCACTTTTGCATACGACAGCAGCACCAAACTCTTGCAGGCTAAAAAACGCTACAAATATTCGTACACATCTACAACCGCCACAACAGGCACTTCTTATGCCGTCAGCTATACAGAAGACACCGCGTTTTCTGCGGCGGGTTATTACGTCAACTTAAGCGGTGGCGTTTACAAATTGGTGGTGTCTGCTTCATCTGCAACCCCTTTGTATTTGTTCAACTCGCCGCTTGAGCTTGGCATTCCTGAGTTTTTAAATCCAAATAAAGTGGCATTTGTCACCAACGACCCGGCACCCTTCTTGTCTAAAAACTCTGTGGCTGCGACCGAAGGCACCTCCGGTAGCGTGTACAGACAAGTCAACGCGACTTACCGTCCTCAAGTTTTAACTCCAGGCTCAGACGCTACCACCAAGACCCATGCAGACGCCATGTTGGCCAGCATCAAAACTACGGTGGAAGCCGCTGGCGAAAAACTAAGGTATGCACCGGCGCTTTACACGGCTTTTAGAGATGCAACTTTGGCCTACAAGTTGGTGAGCGATTCTATTTCGGATGGCACGCCTGGGCAGAACTTGGTGCCATACGTTTACTTCACCAACGAAAAAGACACCGCTGGAAAATATCACCCCTTCATGGTGGTGGTGAACTACGGTAATCAAGCCTCACCCAACGGCCTCAAAGATGTTCCTCATCCGCCAGCCTTAGGGTCTGGCTCATACCCCGCATCGCAGGTCACAAGATTTTCTAATTTGGAAAATTATGTCACTCTGATTCCCATGAAAGACTACGGGGTGGTATCGGACGTCACAGAAAATGTCTTCACCAGAAATTTGTGGACGGACAGAACCACTTCGTCACTGAAAGCCGATGTCTACACCTATGCAGATTCAGCTGACAATGGCTTGCTCATTGATGGCTCTGTCATGTTCCCTGCCTACAACAATACCTTGGTGCCCTCGCATTTGTTTGGCGAGCTTTCAGCCAGTGGCTGTCACGTGGGGCAGGGCGGCGGCGGCCCGCACTGCCACTTTGATGGTTATCAAAGTGGTCTAAGTTTGGGTGTTTACGCCGATGCCGACTATGTGGGTAAAACCCACCCCCCACTCATCGGTTTTGGCTATGACGGCATTGCGCTGTTTGGAAAATACAGAAGCAGTGACACTGCCATGCTGGGCTACGGCACGGCACTGGATAATTTTGGTGCGCACAATCACGACAGCTTGGGCTACCATTACCACGCACATGTTGTGACCAACCACAAACCAGAGTTGTTAACTTACACCTCAACATTGAATGTGCTCATGAAGGGCGCTTACATTGGAAAAACCAATAGCGTACCTTTTTTCAGATCCAGTGGCAGCTACAACAACAATCAATACATGGGTGGCACGGTCAGGTAATTTACTTGCCAAATGGCGAAATACCTGCCTCTTTGGGTTGTTTCTTCTGTTCTTCGAGAAATGCTTTAAAGGGGTCTGTGCCGCTGCTGACCGTGTTGCCTGAAGGCAGCGTTGGGTTGGTGCTGGGTTTTGGGGTGGTGCTAGCGGCTGCCTTATTTTCTAACGGGCCATTCTTTTCGATATGAGCCTTAAAGGGGTCTGCGCCGGGTGTCAATGATTGAACTGGAATGGCTTCAGTTTGAGGGGGGGCTGGCAAATTGGAACTTGGCTCTAACTTTTGATCAGGGGCCTTATTTTTTTCAGAACCTATGAATTCAGTGACGTAAGGCTGTGCCACATAAATGAATGCCAAGGCCGCCAGCATGATCAAAGTTAATTTGGTGTTTGTTGAAAGTACTTGCTTATTGCTCATTGCTTAAATTTTCATGGTGAAGATGGGACAAGGCTGTGGCATTGGATGTGTGATGCGCATGTAGACTTGTTGAGAATATATTGATTCGATTTAGAAAGAAAATTCATTTTAAATTCTTTCAAATAACCAAAAAGCACCTGCGGTAAAACCGATCCAAATCATGACAATTCGAATTTTTTCTAGCAATTTGGGCTGACTTTTGAGCGCCCAAAAAACAAAGCCTAAAACAGCAGCAATGGCAACTTGCCCCATCTCTACGCCTAAGTTAAATCCCAGAACTGTGGAAACAGGAAAGCGCGCACCATTCAATTGAATTGACATGGCGCTGGCAAAGCCAAGCCCATGAAAAAGACCAAGGCCAAATACGCCTACCATTTCAAAGCGCAGGCTAGGCTTAATTTTGAAGAGGCTTAACATGGCAGTCATCAAAATGGTGATGGCAATGATGGGCTCAATCAACTCGGGCTTGACTTGAACCAGGCCAAAGCTTGCCAAAGCATAAGTGATGCCGTGAGCCAGTGTGAAAGAAGTTAAAACCCACAGCCATCGTTTCATTTGCACACCAGCGGCCAACAAAATAATGACGAACACGACATGGTCATACCCATAGACAATGTGATTCCAGCCTTCAATGACAAAAGATAGAAATGTTTGCCATCTGTCCTTGAAGAAGGCGTGTGAGGTGTGCGAACGGGACAACATGGCGACTTCTTGAACCTCTGCGCGCTGAACTTTCAGAAAGTAATCGCTAGCCAGCAGGCGCTCAGAAAATTCAAGCTTGACAGGCAGATTGAAATTGTCTTCTGAGAATTTAAGTTGCCGCAGCCATTCAATTTGAGGCGTGCTGCTTTGACTGTCTGCATGCAGTGAAACAATGATTTGATCATCTATCACCTCGCCCTTGAGCCCGCCCATTGTGATGCCAATGGCTTGATCAAGCTGCTCAATGATCTGCTCACGCTGAGATTTAATTTCTTCAGGTTGCAGCAGGCCGTCTTGGTTGGTATCGATGCCCTTGAAAAAAGTCACAGGGACACCCACCAGCAAAACGGCTTTGTCGGGCAAGACATTGAGAGTGAGATTGCCCGCTGTAATCAGGTGCGCAAAAGATGAGTGACCAGCTAGCGCCAATAAAACGAAGACAAAAAATTGCCGTAGCTGAATCTCAAAAAACTTCAACTTTTAGCTCCTGCTAAATCGATAGAGGAAGTTTAATTCAAAGACCCATCGTTGGCCCATGACGCAGGTGTTCCAAACACGCATCTCGGTACAAATGGATAGGAGTCGGTGATGAAGTAATGATAAACCGCTGTGCTGGGAGATTCGGGTGTGACGCCGTAACGGCCGTTGCAGGCATCAAGATGGCCTTTGCTGCTGGTCGAACTGGTGGCATCAAAAACCCAATCTTGCTCAAATGAACCGTAGGGTGCAACACTGGCGGAAGGGCGCGTGCTGTAACCAGCCGCTGTGAGTTCGTTGGCCGTGCGAATTCGATAACTCGATTTCATGACCGTGACTCCCCCAGCGATGCTGTTGGGGTTGGTGTAGCCATAGCGTGCATAAATTGGAAATCCATCTACGGCAAAACCAATGAGGGTCATGGTGTTGTTGCCTTTGCCCAATCTTGCAATGTGACCCTCAGGCATGCCATGCAGGTGATAGTAGCCGTACTTTTGGGTACCAGACCCAGGGGACATGGTGGGCTGATTGTGTGAATTGCTAGGGTCTAGTCCCACGTCTTGGTACAAGTTTTTGGCAGAGACGTTGTATGTTTTACCACTGGAGGTGTAAGTTTCAGCAGTGCCTGCCTCCACTTTGATGCTGTTGTTCAAGTAAGAGAAGTAGGCTATCCAAGTGCAGCGCAAGGCGCCAGAAGACCAAACCTTACCGCCAGTCGTCCATTTGTTATTGGAACTGTTGCTGGGTTCGGCCGAACTGGTCCAGTTGTAGCAAGCATCGGTGTCGTAGCCATTGGCGCCTTTGTTGTAAAGGCTAGAGATGGTGCCTGTGAGCGGCACTGTTTTACTGACAGACTTTGCGCCAACGCTGTTGGGGTTGCCAGAAAAATACGGCGAGCTTGCATAGCCCGTTAAACCATTGGTAAAAAACTCAGATGATCTGTGGTCTGGTAAGGCATTGCCTGTGACCGTTCGTTCCGTGCTGGTGCACGAGATGGTGGATTGGCTGGTGCCACTGGTCAGTGAACCCGCGGTGCTGTAATGAGTGATGCTAGGAGGCATCGGAAGACCGGTGGCGCTTTGGTTGGTGTAGTTGCAATAAGCTGAGTAGTTGGGATATGCCGCAGTGTGAGCGGTATTGACGGTGCTGCTTAGAACGCCGCTTGCATCCACTGAGCCTGCATTTGGAATTGCAGAGACCGAACTTGTCGAGGTGGCCGCAACAGCACTGGCTGCGGATGCTGTGACAGTGCAGGTATAAGTTTTTCCGTTTGTCAGCCCGCTCACCACAAGGGGGTTTGTGAGGTTGGCTAAATCGGCACTGAATTCTGTACTGGTTCTGCTTGAACCTGCGCTACCGCCATTGCTAGAGGTACATACGGCTGTGTAAGTGCTTGTCGGCACAAACTTGGAATTGGACAATTGATTCGCAATTTTGCCGCCCATGAAGTTAAACATGACACTGATCCGAGAATCTCCTGGCAACACGCCTTTAATTTCGGGTGTGCCTACTTTGGAGCATGTAGAACCGATGGTGCAAGAGTTGCCGACCTTCAAGATGGTGCCAGCAGTGATCACCACGTTGTAATATGTGGCAGATCCCACAGTGACTACAGGAATGCTGAGTTGGTTGTTGGCAGCGTTGTAAGTGTCATAGGTGTAAGCTGTGATGTCGGCGCCAATACTGACAATGGTTCCAACGTTGATTTGAACATCTGAATAGAGCGTGTCGCCCACCTTGACTTGTGGAATGGTCAAAACATTGGTGCTGGCTTCATAACTGTCTGCCGCTTGAGCTAAGTTGGCTACCCACATGAAGGACAAAATAAAGAGGCACTTCTTGAGCATGTTGGTTCACCTTAAGCTGGACAGTCAAAGATCAAAGAGGTTAACAAATTGATTTGATTTTGGTCAAACTTGTTCCTAAAGGGGTACAAATTGGCGCTTATAGAGCCAGATAAGGAGCTTGCTGCTCACAAGTTCTCACAAGGGCTTGCCTAAGATGCCTTGGGCGACTTCTGCAAACCCCGCCCCACGTTCTTTTTGGGTGATGTAATGCGGCTGATGCCTTAACTCACGCTCAAAGCGCCTGATGTTGGCGACCCCCATGCTTTGAGAGAAATGCTCAAACATGATTTGGTCGTTGGTGGAGTCGCCCACATAAACCCATTGATCGAGCTCTTGCTTTAAATCTCTACCTGTCAGTTCTTTGAGAATCCACTGCGCGCCATGCCATTTGTTGTGGTCGCCAAACCAAGCGTTGATGTGGATGCTGCTGACGGTGGCGGTCATGCCTTCTTGTTGCAGGAGTTGGATCACTTGTTGAATTTGTTCTGTTGTGAGTGTGTGGAATTCACTGTGGTCAAAGGCGATGTCGGTTTCGCGGCCGGGTGAATCTTGGGCCATGACAGTGCCTGGAATTTCTTTCATTACATGCTTTGCAATGCGCTGCATTTCTTGAAAATTGTGCGTGCGGGTGTCCAAGTCTTGTTGGTAGATTTTGCTGACTTGGTTGGATTGTGTGTTGTGCAGCAGAGCCACTGCACCGTTCTCAGCCACCATGGCATCCACAGGCCATGTGGACGCAAAGGGCATGCTCCATCCCACGGGCCTGCCAGTGATGGGAATGACCATGAGGCCTTTGGCTTTTAAGTTGCGAAGTGCTTCAAGCGCATCGGGTGTGATGGCGCCCTCGGTGGTGAGGGTGTCGTCAATGTCCGTAAACACGCCTGCGATTCTGTCGCGGGCTGTTTGGGGCCATGACCAGAGGGGTTTCATTTTATGACTTGCTACTTTCATCATCTGTATTTTTTTCAAATCGATAGCCTCGTCGTCTTTCGAACGCAAGGTATTCTTTTTCAGTGACAGGGTCGGAATAGCCTGCAGCTGAGGCTGATTGAATGTCGATGCCGTCCAAGCCTTGAAGATCTGAAACAGACTTTAGCCAGTTTTCTCTTGGAATTTGCTTGTCAATGAAAGGTTTGAGATAGGCGTCTAAGTGACCTTCGTTAGGCGATTCAATCTCTTGGGTAAGCGCATCTAAATAAGATTGTTTGTTTGTGCGCATCCAGTTCACCGACATGTTGGCCCGAAAGCAAAGCTCTGCATGTATAAGCAACATGGTGCGGCCGTTGCCATCAAGAAATGGATGTCCGTAAGCAAACATACCCATGATGAAGC
>Ga0209551_1000912_pt1 | contig 11259 bp, 11 predicted proteins | sample LauGreSuBDMM15SD_2_FD_187568 | JGI IMG/M metagenome (GOLD analysis project Ga0209551, IMG submission 187568) | Freshwater lake microbial communities from Lake Michigan, USA - Su13.BD.MM15.SD (SPAdes) (version 3) | ecosystem: Environmental > Aquatic > Freshwater > Lake | place: Lake Michigan, USA... | reverse complement strand
TTGTTTGCTCGTTTTGCATTACAACGGTTGGATGATGGGATTGTATTTTTAATACGCTTTCTCTTAGACAAATCATCTTTTATAATTGTAATACGTTCATATTCGTATATGTATTCGATTAATTCATTTACTTTTGATTTATCGTCTATATTGAGTTCCAATACTTTTTTGCGAGTATCATCTTTGAATTTTGTTATATATTGTTCGATTTTCTGATTAATACGTCTTTCCATAGTTTTCTAAAGATTATGAAATAGTTTAGAAAAATATATTTACTTCAATTTTATAAATATATTTTTATAAGAATATAAAAGAAATCAAAAAGGTGGTGAATTCACAATAAGATTATTTATAACTGAATTCAAGTGATTTAATATATAAAACTTTGGATAGTTTGCATTCACTTCATTTATAATATGATATAATTGATTAATAATAATTTGTTTATTATTTTTGATAGGAGGTGTAGGTGTAGGTGTAGGTGTAGGTGTAGGTGTAGGTGTAGGTGTAGGTGTAGGTGTAGGTGTAGGTGTAGGTGTAGGTGTAGGTGTAGGTGTAGGTGTAGGTGTAGGAATAGGACTGACTAACGGTAGGACATTTTGTTGAAATTGTCCAATGACATTACTTGGTGGAGAATTATTAAAACAAATATATGCTTCATTGGTATCCGTATTCAAAGCAATTCCCATACCAAATTTCGTAGAACTTTTCCAAACCAAACAAGTAAAATGTCCAGTTGCTGCCGAAAATCCGGGATTATTGAAATTATACAAGGAAATCTCATTATACCAATCATCGATGGCTAATTTCATCAGTTTCATTATATCCGTTCCATATCCTATCAAATACGATATATTCTCTCCATACAATGCCGAACCACTATGTTTAAATGTTTTTGTAACCGTCATTGTATATGACCACTGTTGTGCATATGTAGATACAGTACTATCCCATGCAATTGGTGGAGATTGATGTCTTGTTCTATAGACATTAATGTAATTCGTCAATTCAACAATATTTTGACTTGTAATCAATGGTTGAGAGATAGGCATTATATATGATTTATCTATTTTCCTAAACAAATCATATAATTATCGTGATTTTTACTATTTGTATTACAATTGGGATTATTTCTAAAAATCCAAATCCAATAAATTATTTACAGTAGGATTTGACTGGTTCGATCGTGTCAATTGTTCGGTCAAATAATCAATCGTATTCATACGCGAATTCAAATCTTTCTCTAATCGCGCTATAATCATCCGTTGACTATCAATCGTCTCCTTTAGACTTATATTTTCAAAAAAATAATTCGTTTTGTTTTGATTCAGAACCGACAACCATTTTTGATGCGTTTTTGTTTTTACGTGCGCCGAAAAAACCGAATGCGTTTCGTATATTTTGTCTTTTCGTGAACCGCAAGGGCACCGGATTCCTTTTCTCATAGAGGGTACTGCGTCGATATAATTACCGGAACCGTCTATATTCGGTGCATATGTATCCGGTTCTACTACTAAATCCATCTTCCGAGTGTAAAATTAGATATTATAAAAAAATAGTTTTATATTATTTTTACTTTTGTATTTTGCGTGACTATCTATCTAAAACATCTTGTAAATCTTGGTGAATACTTCTTGCGCTTCTGCACACGCAGTTTTTAAATGTGTCCTACACATATGTTTATCTGTTTTATCCTGATATGCCAATCGAATAATGCTTTTCGTATCATGCGGGTGCATTTTCTTGAATCCACAAAACGATGCGGTTTTTTCTCCTAAATAATACTTTTCATAAAGAATATATTCCAGCACTTTTCCCATTGTATAATCTTCATTTTCCAAAATAATATCATATGAATTTTCCACCGTCGTTTCACTCATAACAATGGATACCATATCCGAATCGATTTTCTGTATCAAATCCACAAATTTATTCTGTAGGACAATACACGCCTTTTTCACAATATCACGGGTTTCAAACACACCGACTGTTTGGACGACAAAATCGAAACTATCAGGAACGAATTGACGTTGGGCATCCAACAAATAATAATTACGTTTTTGAAAATCGATTTCTTCTTTCGTCATTCCTTCCGACGCTAGTCGTTGTTCTAATTCTACCCACGCTTCTTCTATTTTCACCTTATCTGGTGTATTTCCGTAACCACATTTAGAGACAACATTAAACATGGAATTTTGTTTTGCAGAGGATATCGAAAATTCACACGTCAATCGGATTTTTTCGCCGGGAATGGAATCACCGATTTTGGGTCGTAAACGAATAAAATCGATGAACGAATGTGTGATTGGATGTGGCGGAAAAATCTTGCGAGTTTCTGCCTCGGTCAAATAATTTCCCGATTCCTTGTTTTTTATTCTAAAATCGGCACTCGTGACAATTCGCATTGTTTCGCTGTCATTATTGACATCCAATTCCATAATATATTTATCTGGGAGTGTTTCTAAATTGGTCGAGTGTATTGGAATACAACTTAATCGATGTTTGACGATTTCATTATGGAGTCTTCCAGTGTTTTCAATAATTGTACATTTATTATCATCATACGTTTCTGTATAAAATACAACTGTATCAATATCACTTAAAATTGTACGACGAATAGCGTTGGCTAAACTTACATTGATTCCGGCTAAAGTAAATGTAATACTGTCTCCTTCGTCTGAAATCATAGAATTAGGTGGAAATACTGGATTCATACTGACTATATTATATTATTTAGAATCTAATATTTTTAAATCAATTTTTTGTTTTTTATTTGTTTTATTTGTTTTTATTTCACTCTTTTTCCTTTCCAATTTTTCGTATTTAGTGAAATATATATTTTCAAAAACAATATATATGACAATTATCAACGGGATTGAAATTGACTATATAACATACAATAAAAATTTCATAAAGGAAGCAATCCAAAACAATGAACCAATAGAAGATAAACTACATGTAATTGCAGTCATTTCGAACCCTTTTTTATTTGCTCGCCGTTATATTTTGATGAAGGAATTCATAAATCGTATTCAACAAGAAGAAACCGACGTCGTTTTATATGTGGTCGAGTTGGCATATGGGAATCAAAAACATCTAATAACGGATAAAAAAAACAAACGTCATTTACAATTAAGAACGGAAACACCTATATGGCACAAAGAGAATATGGTGAATTTAGGAGTTAAATATTTATTACCAAAGGAATGGAAGGCATTTGCATGGGTAGATGCTGACATTGAATTTGAGAATGTTTCGTGGGCGTCAGATACTCTAAAGGTATTGAATGGATGTAAAGATATCGTCCAATTATTTTCGCATGCGGTTGATATGAATCGCAGTGAAAGTTCCATGTCCGTATTTAATAGTGCTGGATATCAATATACGAAAGGTCTCCCCTTTTCTTCTAAAAGTCCGAATTTATGGCATCCCGGATATGCATGGGCCATCACTAAAAAGGCGTACGAGAAAATCGGAGGATTATATGAAAACGCTATACTAGGATCTGGTGATAATATCATGATGTTATCTTTATTAAACAATGGACTCCATGGTATCAATGAAGAATCAAATGAAAATTACAAGGAGAGCATCTTGGAATTCCAAAACAAAATGAAAACATTGAGATTCGGTTATATACCTGGTGTGATACGACATCATTATCATGGAAGCAAAATGAATCGTCGATATCATAGTAGATGGCAAATTCTGCTGAATCACGGATATGAACCAGTATTTGTAAAACACGATTCAACTGGAGTCTTAGTTCCTACGGAATTATTTCCTCAGGGACTAAAAGATGATATTATGGAATATTTCAAAGAACGAAAGGAAGACGACTAGATTTATAAAAATTTAGACAATACATAATATTTATAATCATCAATGACTACATACATATTATTACTTGAATCTATCTTAAAGGATGGATTTATACCAGTTGCACCAGTAGGTATTATAGATGGTGCAGACATGAATATATCTACTGCCGAACCTGTTGGTCCGGTATCTCCTTTAGGAGAAGGAGCAAAATCCATTCTCCATTTTTCTGATGTTGTACTCGATGAAGTTCCTGATACTGATATAATATCGGATAATCCGAATGCAAATCCAAAACCACCTGCATACTGAATCTTGAAACGTCCAGTATAAACGATAGTAGAACTTAAATCAGTAAATGTAACATATTGCCCTTCTGCCCAAGGAGATGTTATTGAATTATATCCAAAATATACATTTTGTGTTCCAACAGATAATGTAGTAGATATTGGTTGTTGTCCATCAAATGTGATTGGTTCTAATCCAATACCGTTTGCACCCGTTACACCATCACTTCCAATAATCCCATCTTCACCCTTTTGACCAGTTGGACCGATAGGACCCACAACTCCAGTAGGACCGGTATTTCCAGTAGGACCTGTTTCTCCAGTAGGACCTGTTTCTCCAGTAGGACCTGTTTCTCCAGTAGAACCTGTTTCTCCAGTAGAACCTGTTTCTCCAGTAGGACCGGTATTTCCAGTAGGACCGGTATTTCCAGTAGGACCAGTATTTCCAGTACGACCAGTATTTCCAGTAGGACCAGTATTTCCAGTAGGACCAGTATTTCCAGTACGACCAGTATTTCCAGTAGGACCAGTATTTCCAGTACGACCAGTATTTCCAGTAGGACCAGTATTTCCAGTGAACCCGGTATTTCCTGTAGGACCAGTATTTCCAGTGAACCCGGTATTTCCTGTAGGACCAAGAATTAAAGATTCGTCTGTTATATCTCCTACATAATTATATGCATTATTTGGACCCGTTTGTCCTAAACTTGTCCCCATGTATACAAATAAATCACCGCCTTTTATTAAAGCAAATTTACCGATATCACCAACTGTTCCACTCGGTAAACCTTGAAAAGTATTTGGATGTGAAAATATTTGAAACCCAATTCCCGGATCTCCCTTTGGACCACCTTGACCCGTTGGACCGGTTTTTCCTGTATGACCCGTATATCCAGTAAATCCAGTAGAACCCGTATATCCAGTTTTTCCCGTTGGACCAACACCTACTAAATGAGATGCCAATCTATTTCTGAAAACTGCACTACTTGATATATCGGAAATAATTGCATCTTGTAGCATATCTCTAGACAAAAGAGGAATTCCATTTGCTAACAATTCATTATTATCACTCGTTAACTTAACTGGATTCATTTATATATTATTTAAATATATTATTTAAAAATATTTTTCAAATAATATTTTATTTATAAACACAAGGATGCATGAAAATATGTTCCATTAGCACTTTGTAATGATTGAGATATCGAACTATTTGAATATACAGTGAATGTGATAGAATCTGTTGTTCCATTTAAAAAAATAATTTTTGTTCCTCCAACAGAAAGACCATTATTTAAGGTATTTTCATGTTGGAAAATGGCGACCGAATTGTTATTTTTCTGTATTTGGATATTTACTTGATTTAGACTACTATCTCCTATTGTAAACCAACCATATACACCTACTAAATAATATCCACCAATATTCGGTTGAAATGTATTTTGACTGATCCATTCATTTGGATCAATATCAGGAATAAACGCAATCGTTGTATCTATTGATAAATTTATTAATTGATTGCTTGATAATTTTCCTTGACAAATACTGTTTCTTGCGATGATTGAAGAATCACCTGTAGGTCCTACATGACCCGTTGGTCCGGAAGAACCCGTTGGACCGGAAGAACCCGTTGGACCGGAAGAACCCATTGGACCGGAAGAACCCGTTGGACCAACACCTACTAATTGAGATGCTAAACGACTACGAAAGACTGAACTATTTGAAATATCCGAAATAATAGTATCTTGTATTCTGCTCGTTGTGAGTAACGCTTCATTGTTTATATAGACGTCATTATAATCGGCAGTTATTTTATAACTCATTTCTTTATATTATAAATATATACTTTATTTTATATTTTTATATTCCAATACGTGTCCATTTTTTTTTAGGAAAATCGACTAAATAAGGTCGCCATTTCTCATATTCCGAATATTTTTTCAAAAAATCGGATTTTCTAAAATCTCTCCCACAAGAAGAACCGAACCTTCCTAAAAATTCCATTTTTTTTGCCAATTTAGAATTCACCACTTTCCCATCCACTGCACCAACTGGTTTCACTTTTTGTCCTTCTATTGGTGGTTCGTGTTCTCTATGTTTGCATATCGACCGTCCATTCATTTGTGATCTCAAAAGGGACATATCATAATGGTCGGAAAGAATGACTTTTGCATTATCCGTCGTAATTTTACCGTAATATTTTTCATTCAATAAATGATGGAGTCTATAATTACGCGAACCAGTCGGTCGTGTTGGATCAAAAATCGAATTGTCTTCTGTTTCTCTATTTCTTACATGAAAATCAATTGCCGAATTCATTCCATAATAAACACCGTTTTTCGTACGTTGGACGTTATAATGTTCTAAACCTAATTCAAAAAGCATAATCTCTCCCGTATTTACATTTCCAAATTGCCAAGAACACGCATAATCACCCGCATTGTCTTTTAGCATGATGTCTACATATTGGTCTAACGAAGTACCATATTGCATCGCCTCTCGAATTCTACAAAAAAACGGACTTCCGAAAGAGGGTTTATAATTGGTATACGCAATCGTCGTTTCGCATCCTATAATACCTGCTTCTGTAAGAAACCAATCGGTTACACTCGCGATAAATCCGGCGACCATTTGCATCATAAAAGGGATTCCTCTCGAAGGTTTCAAATACATGACGATATTCATAAATCGACCTTCTGCAAAATGCGTATGCGTATTATGCGCCATTACAATGTCGCCATTTTTCGTTGCATTCCCCGTGGCAATAAACGCAGAACAACGATGAACTTTTTCTGCGTTATTATTTTCGGTTTCAATTGAATCATCTAAAACCACCGATTGTAAACTCATATATGCATTCCATGAAGTCAAAAAATCGACGGATATATCTAGTCCACGTTTTTTTGCACCTTGGGAGATTCCTCGTATTTCTTGGTACAAATCCGGATATTTCGTTTTTAAAACGGGTTTTATCAAAACATTGCTTTTTTCTAAATATAGAGAGAAGGATATTTTCAGATCATTTTTTACTATAAAAGGGAAAGTTTTCTTTATTTCTCTCAATTCATCATGTAAAAGATATCCATGTGCATACCCCATTTCGAAAGGTTCGCCAAAGACTTCTACGATTTTCCACCCCTCTTTTTCTTTTTCCAAAACGCGTCCATTGATTGGGGTTTTATTATTTTTGCGCGATTTCGGAGAGATTTTGCGTTTTTTTGTAAATCTCTCTATTATATTCTTCCTACTTTTGTTTTTTTCCGTTTTCATTTTTCCTAAATAATTCTATAATCTGGTGATATAATATAGAATTCATCTATTTTGGAATAACTATGCGATTCCATAAAGGACGTATCGCAAGTAAAACCAGAGGACAATTCCTAAATAAAGGATACATAAATATTTCAATGTTGTAAATATGGATTTTTTTATCGATTGTTTTTTTGAAGTAAAATACAAGAAAATAGAGAGTCCCGTCGTTATACTACCATATTTCGTTTCCGGATAAAAGGGGAATTCCCATAAAATTCCGAAAAAGAATCCTACAAAGGTCGTGGGGTCGGTGCCTAACTGTTCGGTATATCTGGCAATCCAATAATACAAACGGTAGAAAAGACTGACCGTTTGTATATAATACGCATGACAGTTAGTACAAACAATATAGTGCAACTTCATCAAAATACGCTGTGTTGGAATATTCGACGTTTTTATCACTTGATGGACTGTTCGGTCAAAATCAAAGAGAATATAATCTCCATATTGGATTTTATGCGTCACATTGAAATTCGGGAAATTCGTCGCAACGTCATTGTTTATAGTATCCGACAGTCCGATTATAATACGGTATACTTGAATGTCATAGAAATGGAAGAGAATACAATCTCGGTGCGGTATTAAATTCGCAGCAGCGCCATATAAATTCATATTTTGGAAATTCGGTTTTGGATTCGAAAAATAAAGTTCGTTCATTTGTACTATCGGAAACTGAATACAAGAAGGATTCTCACATAGTCTCCAAAAAGGATCTCTCTGTATTTTATCAAAAACGGGAAACATAATTGAGTCTATATCTCTGAAATATGTATGATAGGTCGTTTTTGTTTTATCGGGAATCATATTGTAGTAATAGGTGGAGAGAATGGAAATATCGGATAATAAATAATAAGGAATATGACCGATACCAATTTTTCCATCGGTATAACTAGTATTACTAAATACTGATGAATTCATTTATATAATAATAGAAACTGTATTTATTATTATTTCATATTTATTTGACAAACATTACCATAAATATGACAAGAAAAAATAGAATAAATGGAACGAGAACAAAAAACCAAGAAAGTGGTGTAGCGCCGGCTCTGCAGATCAAATTCAAAATCCAAGTCCAGAAAAGGACATATATTAATTTAATTAAAAAAATCAACATGGTACTAGAAACAACGCACGAGTAACTTCCTACACAATATACATTTACGTTACCATAATTTTGAATGGCCATAATTACAATCGCAATCAAAGAAATGACTAAATAAACGTAGGATGGAGTACATAGATTTCGAAGACCGGCAATTGCCATTTTATAATATATGTAAATATATTATATGCAGTAGGTCGATTCAATAAAGAGTTTATGATTATATTAATGCTGGATTATGATTTCCATATGGAGTATTTATTGGATTAATATATGGCGCTGAACTAGATAATAAAGAACCTTTTAAGATATCTGCCGACGCTAAACTTCCAAAACTGTCTCCAAAAGTGGAGATTGGATTATTAAATTGTTGTGATAAGAATGAACCGCCTCTCATTTTTATTTTTTTTGTTCCTAATGTTGTTCTTCCTGTTTTTCTTCTTCCTGTTTTTCTTCTTCCTGTTTTTCTTCTTCCTGTTTTTGTTGTTCTTCCACCACCAACTAAATTGCGGGCAGATTGGATTGTTCTTGATGGATCATTCTCATATGTATTTACATTATATGTAGTATATGGATTTGAATCAGACTGAACATATGTTGCTGGATTCATGTAACTTCCTCCTTTCATTCGTCTAGTCTTTCTTTTATTTTGTTTTCTAGATGCCATTATATATACTTTGGTTATTTTTTGCGTAGAAAAATATTTTTATTATATTTTATTCATTACAGAAACGAATATTATTCAATATCAACGTGTGTCAACATGTGTCTACGACAGCATACATTTGTTAAACGCAATTCGTCTAAAACTTCTCCCTCGGGAGTTTTTTCTACTTTTTCTTTTGTCAAATAAACAACCCTTTCAACATCGTCTCCATTTGCCAACTTTTTTGCGCGTACTTTATCTAGAAAATATCGGTATTTATCTGCCAAAACTGTCCCACAAGTAAAACATTTCACTGGAATAATCATTATATAATATACAATTCTTTGTTTTTAAATTTTTTATTCAATTTTATGAATAAAAAATTATTAGAAAATTACATTCCTAAAGAACTACTAAAACTCCATACAATCGATTGCGTGAAATAAAGGATAACGGCAAAAACGAAGGCATGAGTTGCAGTGACGACATTATTTGATCCTTTCTTTGGAAGACGTAAAAAGATTCCTGGAGTCAATATGAAAAAGAGGAGTGCAGCGTATAATGCAACGATAATATTCATTGTATATGTTTGTATGATATATTTTTTCTATTCTTGTTTTTTACACATTCCCTCTATATTTTTCTTCACACATTCACCATTTTCATTTAGTTCATATTCTCCTTCGTCATCGGCACTTCCTAAAGTACATTTTTCATCGGTGAATCCTTCGATATTCAAAGACATTCTATAAACGAATTCTTGGACGAAATAGAGTACGACACCAAAAACGGCAGCATGGACGGCAGCAACAGTAAACTTATTACCATTTTTTGGAAGACGTAAGAGAATATTAGGAGTCAAAACGAAAAACAAAATTCCCGAAAAAAGAGCAGTAAGAATATTCATTATATACTAAACTAATATTTTTCTCTCTAAAATATAATATGAAATATTTTACAATTATTGGAATAGTTTTATTAATAATCGTATTTTCTTTAGCAATCGATTATTTATTGACATTGAACGATACAGTCGAAGGATTCCAGTCTTTTAGTATTTCTCAAATAGAAGATATGAGTCGATGTGTTGCAAGAGATCCTTCCTGTACATATATCCGATATTATGATACATCTGGAACGATTAAAGATGGATATTTCCGAAACATTCCTACTAATTTTTATATAGACACATCGAATATTTTACAACCAGTTCCTTTTGGTAATATTGCCACACCAGATAAAAATGGATATATTGCTAAAGATCAATCGACACAATATTCTACTTCACAAACATACATTCAAGAAAACGCAATTAACCCAAGTATTTGTGAAGTAACCGACACCGATTATTCATCAACGAATCCAAAAACGTGTTATGATGCAAGTTATCTTCAATTTGATGCAAGTGGAAATCCCCAAGTCCTAAAATCCAATATTCGTATTCCAATAGGATATTATGTAAATAATGGAATGGTAAATAAAATACCAGAGGGTTATATTTACGAAGATGTAAACGATAAAACAAAAATAAAAATGTCGTCTTATTTTTCAGAACAAGTATCCAAAACAAAATATGATACGAATAATTATACTGTTCAGTATCACACGGATCCAACTTTGGATAGTAATATGTCGGATAGAAGTAGCGCTGGTCCCGGTAAAATGTGGGTTTTAGATAAAAGTGGGAATCTCGTTGCAATTCCTTATAGTGATGCGAGTAATAGTACTCTCTATTACGAACCCGGTAGTTTTCGTTTTACTTCATCCAATTATGTGCCGAATTATGAAGAGACCGTCTATCTAAGTAAATTAACGAATATTTCGACTGTTTCACCGATAAAAGATGCAAGTGCAATGGGCGGCGGATTCTGCGACTACTATAAAAATAATCCCGATGAATTAGAACGCATATGTAACGACCAAAGTGGAAATACTTGCGCTTCTACTTCTTGTTGTGTATTGTTAGGCGGTCAAAAATGCGTCTATGGAAACGAAAGTGGTCCGAAATTCAAATCGAATTACAGTAATTTTATAGTTAAAAATCCGGAATTTTATTATTATCAAGGAAAATGTTACGGTAACTGTAAATA
>Ga0209551_1000909_pt1 | contig 11275 bp, 9 predicted proteins | sample LauGreSuBDMM15SD_2_FD_187568 | JGI IMG/M metagenome (GOLD analysis project Ga0209551, IMG submission 187568) | Freshwater lake microbial communities from Lake Michigan, USA - Su13.BD.MM15.SD (SPAdes) (version 3) | ecosystem: Environmental > Aquatic > Freshwater > Lake | place: Lake Michigan, USA... | reverse complement strand
AGCTTGAGGGAGGCAGTGAACTACGGGAATCTGTCGACCAAACGGGAAGCTTTCGCAAGAAATGCTTCCCGTTTCTGTTTTTAGACCATTTAGCGTAGTTTAGGGTATGAGATCGCCAATCCTTTATGTTTACCTACTATGCAGTAGCTTCTTGCTCTCTTCCTTTCAGGTCAAGGAAAACTCAGGAGCAAGTACCCCAACACCTCCCAATGTCATTTTTATCCTTGCGGATGACCTCGGCTATGGAGATCTCGGCTTCTTAGGTCAGCAATACATTCTAACTCCTGCGCTCGATCGACTAGCTTCCCAAGGAATGCGCTTTTCCCAGCATTATTCTGGAGCACCCGTATGTGCTCCTTCCCGATCTACGCTACTCACCGGTTTGCATACCGGCCATACACCCATCCGGGGAAATTTTGAAATTCAGCCCGAAGGACAGTATCCGATGCCCGACACTCTGCTCACTCTGGGGAAAATTTTCCAACAAGTAGGCTACCGCACCGCCGCATTTGGAAAGTGGGGCTTAGGCTTTGTAGGAACTACGGGGGATCCTTCAAACCAAGGTTTCGATCAATTTTTTGGCTACAACTGCCAGCGCTATGCACACCGCTACTATCCTGCCTACCTCTGGGATAATCAGCAGCAGGTTCCACTCCTAGGAAACGACTGGTCCACCAAAACCACCTTTGCACCGGACCTCATCCATCAGAAGAGCTTGGAATTTATTGAGGCCAACCAGCACCAACCCTTTTTCTTATTTCTACCCCTGGTGATGCCCCATGCGGAATTGGCAGTACCTGAGGACGAGACCTTTCACTACTACAGGACAAAATTCGGTGAGGAATTCCCACATATTGCTCCTCCTGGAGGGGATTATGGCCCAGAAATGGTCATCCCCGGTTACCAGTCTCAACCCTATCCTCGGGCTACTTTTGCGGCCATGGTGGCACGAATCGATCGTTATGTAGGTGAAATTGTGAGCAAATTGGAAGTCTTAGGCATTTCCGAAAATACGCTCGTGATTTTCACCTCAGACAATGGTGCGCATCAGGAAGGGGGAGCAGACCCTTTATTTTTTGATAGCAATGGTCCATTTAGGGGATTTAAACGAGACCTCTACGAGGGAGGAATTCATGTTCCACTGGTCGCTCGTTGGCCGGGAAAAATCAAAGCGGGAAGTCAGTCCGGCCATGTGGCTGCTTTTTGGGATTGGCTGCCCACCCTAGCCGATGCCATTGGCGCCGCTAGCCCTGCAGGTATTGATGGGATTTCTTTCTTGCCCACTCTATTGGACGCGGGAAAGCAGCAGCTTCCCGATCACCTGTATTGGGAGTTTCACGAGTCTGGAGGAAGGCAAGCGCTGCGAAAAGGGGATTGGAAATTGGTGAAGTACCAAGTTCAAGATGCTACAAAGACTACTTTGGAACTGTTTGATCTCTCTGTCGATCCCATGGAGCAACGAAATATTGCCCTAGATCATCCTGCACTTGTGGCGGAACTTGAAGGCCTCATGCAAAAAGCCCATCGCCCCAATCCGATTTTTCGCCAATTGGACTGAGTAGGGTTTCAATTCCTACTTCTTAAACTCAAAATGATTGACCTATTAAGTCTACTGGGGGAATTATTATTGCAGCTTAAAATCAAAAAAAGTAAGTATATGACAAGCACCATTCTCATAAGTAAATTTTATTCAGTTATAATTTCAAAAACGTTTTTGCATTCTCATAAAAAATCATTCGCTTTTCTTTATCGCTCAGGTAGGGCTGCGCATTTAGAAATTCGACAGATTTAGATAATGCACCTGGCCATACCATGGGGTCTGACCCAAACATAATCCGGTCCAACACCTCTGACTCTTTAGCTAACTTAAGTAATCGAATCGCATAGTTTTGTGTCGTTTTGTCTGTCCAGAGTAAAACAGCCACATCAATGTAGAGATGAGGATATAAGGTCATCATGGTAACTGTATTTTCAAAATAATTTGCCCCTCCATGCATCAAATAAACGCGCAATTTAGGATAGTCAACCAACACATCTTCAATCAATAATGGGTCGCCAAGGGCCATTCTGAATTTTGGATATTTTAGATAAGCTTCTGGGAAGCTACCGCCCGTATGATACCCAACGGGTATGTCATACTTTTCGCAAATTTTTAAATAGGGGGCATACATGGGATCATTCAGCGTACGACCATGGTATGCGGAACCAATTTCTCCAAATACTTTTATCCTTCCTGCTATAATAAATTGTTCAAATTCAGCAATGGGCATTAATTGCCCCATAGGTTCTATATCTGAATAGCCTGGAATAAATCTAGCATCTGCTTTAACATACTTTTCAACACTTTCAATCGAGCCACTCACAACTGAAAATTTGATATTATTCTTATCCATTTCGGCAATCGTTTCTCTTAAGTGAAGGTCAGCACTTTTTGCCGGTTTAAGTCCATTTAGAATACCTGCAGGATATAATTCAGAACCTATGTACGAGTGGGTGTGAACATCGATAATTTGTGCCCATATAGGCTGGCTAATTATCGTCAATAGGAGGATGAAAAGTAATTTTTTCATACTGGTAAAAATAAATTTTATAATAACCTACCCGTTTTTTAGTGTGGGGTCTGGACTCCACCAAAAAACAATGTATCATTTAAAAAATGATATCTACTATTTTGAAAATTTCATTTCATATTGAACGAATCTCATCTTTTTCCAATTGGACTGAGTAGGGTTTCACTTCCTACTTCTTAAACACAAAAGGATTGACCTATTAAGTCTGCTGGGAGAATTTGGAATTCCAATCCCAATAGACAATCGACCAGGGCTGAATGCTGTCCTCAAAGGTATGGATAACCTTGAAGCCAATTCGTTGGTGGGCAGCCATGGACCGGTAATTGCTCAAGGCAATGGAGGTGATCGCAAAATCATGGGTGGAGGCATACTGCTCCCGATAGGCTGAATACAATTTGTCAAATAATCCGGTTCCGCGTTGGGTCTTTCCTACACATACCTGCCCCACGACCATAGGGCGATAGGAGCTTACTTTTTTGCCCGCAATATCCAACTCATCAAAGTTGTCAAAAAGTGAAGTCAACAGGGGAACCACTCCTCTAGATGCTAAAGTCATCGCCAAGACATAGCCCACCACCTGCCCATTTTCTTTGGCAAGTACATGTGGGGCGATGGAATGCATGATCTCCAATTGTTCCAAGGTATGTGGAACAGTCACAAAACCTTGTTCATCTTTCTCTTCCTGTGAAAGTATCGTCAGCAGATTTTCTCGTTGGAGGGATAAAATACCCTCTAGGTCAGCAGTGGATTGGGAATGACTAAGGTGAACCATCTGATTTCAGTCAAAAATTCCCCCAAATAAGTAGATTTAATCTTTCCGAAAAAATAGGTTGGAGACCTGACAACTAAGTAAAGATGGAATAGTCTTAGATTTTCTTTAAATTTCAGTATACTTAAATTGCGCTTCCTATGAAATCCATTTCTTATTTCTACGGGCTTTGGGTGTTTCTCTTTGCACTTTTCGCCTATTGGCAAATCAACGATCCCGATCCGGAAGTTTGGGTGAGTATTTATGCCGTTGCCGTGATTTTCTCACTATTTGCCGTGCGTGGTATTTTTCCCAAATTGCCCCTTACCCTAGTGGTTATCTTTTGCCTACTTGGAGCTGTATATTTCTTCCCAGGCGGAGTAGGCGAGTGGATTGCTGCCGAATGGGCACAGAAAGATTTGACGATGAAAACTCCGCAGATGGAGGAAAATCGAGAAACTTTCGGTCTGCTTACCATTGCACTTGTCCTGAGTCCAGCACTTTACCGTGCTTGGAAAAAAAATTAAATCAATCCTTTTAAAATCTATTGCTAACCCAATTTTCCTATGCGAATCTTTCTCCTACTCCTTCTTTTCGTTGCTACTAGCTTTTCGTTGAAAGCGCAACAGTTTACCAGTTCCTATTTTGAAATGCGCACCTATACCGTACATGAAGGGAAGATGCCTGACCTGATTCAGCGTTTTCAAAATCATACACGAACCCTATTTACCAAACATGGAATTGAAAATGTGGCCTACTTTCTTTCCGAGGAGCAGCCTGACAAGCAGCTCACCTTTATTATTGGATATCCATCCGCATCTGAACGGGATATCCGTTGGAATAATTTTGCGAATGATCCCGAATGGAAAGCCGCAGCCGCAGCTTCCGAAGCGAATGGTCCCTTAGTCCAAAAAGTAGATCAAGTATTTATGGTATGGGCCAAGGGTCTTAATGCTGCAAAAGCTCCGCGCCCAAGTGGAATTTTTCAACTGCGCACCTACCATCTTCTTCCGGGTAAATTGGAGGCTATTCAAACTCGTTTCCGAGACCATACCCAAGCCTTATTTGAAAAGCAAGGCCTATCAAATTATCCCTATTGGATTACGGTGGAAAAAGAGGGCACACAAGCCAAGTTGGTTTACTTTATTGGGCATCAATCCAAGGACGAATTTAAGGCAGCATTTGCTCGATTCGTAGCCGACCCTGAGTGGATTAAAGCACGCGATGCTTCTGAGGTTTCAGGTAAGATTGTTGAGAAGGTTGATGCGCTATTTTATACGGCACTTCCTTTTTCACCGATGAAGTAAAGGGGGTTGATTATCCGCATTTCGCCCTTTGGTAATCAAGGAAGGTGTTGCTAGCGGATAATCGTCGACAGCTGACCGTCCACTGTCAACAGCTACTTGAATGATTTCCATCTTCCAAACCTGATTTCAATACTTCGAATTTAAATTTCTAAGGAGGTAGTGTAACGATTCGAATTGAATATTCGTTGCTATGCTACTAACTCATTCAATTCCATGTCTCGGATCTTACCCATTTTAGTTTTAGTGCTCCTCTTTTCCTGTCAGGAGTCGGAAGGTCCCACAAGATGTGCTGTGGCTAATCCCCTTGAAGATTTACCCTGGCTGAAGGAGGCAATTAAAAGCACCATAGCCTTGAATTTGGTTGACTACTCCTACCTCGTTCAAGGAACTTACAATGGAGCAACTGTCTTTACTTTTCTAAACTGTTGCCCTTTTTGCAGATTTGTCCCTCAAATCCTGGATTGCGAGGGAAATTTAATAACTAATGCATCCATCACAGATGTGACGGATCAAAAAGTAATCTGGCGGCCTGCAACTTCTGTTTGCACCTAGAGAAGTTCATCCAAACCTACAAAAACTAAAAAACCACTCCGGGATATCCCGGAGTGGTTTTTTAGTTTACTCAATATAGCTTTCTGATTACTTCGCGTTGAAGGTGATACCCATCAAGATAAAGGTGCCTAAATCTGCTCCTTTAGCATCACTCACAAAATACAAGGTGTGCTTCTTGCCATCTCCTGCGCTCGTCAAGCTCAAGTTTGCCTGATGCATTAGGATTGGCATGTTTGGAAGCTTCATTCCTTGGCTTGGCGCATGGGTGCCTTTTCCAATGACTTCACCTGTTGGGCTATCCAAGCGGATTTCAAAATCAACTGGAACTTTGATAGGTTCTTGAGAAGCTGTCATCAAGGTAACTGATCCTATGCCTGTTACATCCAAGGCAGGAAGTGAGAAGGATCCTTTTGTATTTGGAACTGTCAACAAGGTCTTTCCGTCAAATACCATCTTGGCGTAGCCAGAGAATCCACCAGCTTGTTCCAAATTGATGCTATTTGGACTCAAAACCAAAGAGCTAGAACCTGTGAGCGGCTTGATAGTTGCCCCTCCTTTGTCTGTATAGGAAGCTGAAATCACCAAAGATCCCGTTGGAGAGGCAGGCTTTCCAAGCGTAGGATCTAGACTTCCTTTAGCACCAAGGCTAGGCTTGCTTTCCTCTTTAAGGGAAAGGATGTAAGTTACTAAGGCATTTACTTCAGAGTTTTTCAAGTCTGGGAATGCCGGCATGGCTACTTCTCCCCATACACCTCCACCACCATTTTTGATTTTGTTGACCAGGTAGTCTCTATTGCGCTCCCGGTATTTTTTAGCTACATCTTTGTAGGCAGGGCCTATGGATTTTTCAGTTTCATTGTGACAAGTCTTGCAGGTAAGTGACTGCACCAATGCTTTGCCTGTCATGGCTTCGCTCATGATTTTGTGTCCCATGTCTGCTTCTGCCTGGTCAATGCCCTGTAGGTAATCTGCTGCCACATACAAGCTACTCATGTCCGAAGATGCTTCTGGGTGATCTTCGTCGCTCACTGCTACGGTATAGTTCACTTTTTTACCAGGGAAGTAGAAGGATTGGTTACCCACTACGGAGATGCTTACCTGCGGTGCGACATTACCAGAATAAACGGCTACCAATGGGCCTTTGCCTGTCAACCCAGCTGGGTCTGCGGCAGTTACTTGGATTTCAAATTCCCCTGTCGTAGTGAAGGAATGCGTGAGTGTCGGTTCTGTGGTCGTCTTAGTGACTCCAGCACCTAAATCCCAGGTATAGGTAAGTGCATCGTTTTCAGGATCTGAAGCGGTAGCAGTTACAGTTACCTGGAGTGGGCTTTTGCCAGAGGTTTTGTCCACCTTCACTTCGGTCACTACTGGAGGGCGGTTGCCTCCATTGTAATCTATTCGGAAGAGGCCTGCATCTGGATTTTTTGCAAACCATCCATTGCCATATTCTAGAATGTAAATCTTGCCATCAGGGCCCATTTCCATGTCCATTAGGGCGTTAAACTTGGTGCCTCCCATGAATGGTTCCATTTTATCGTAATCCCCATTTTCTTGCATGGTCACCACTTTGATCCAGCCTCTGATCCAATCGTAGATAAATAGCTTTCCGTTGTAGTAGTCTGGCATGCGAGAATCTGAAGGATACATGTCCGCATAGTAAACAGGGCCAGCCATCGCATTTCTGCCTCCTGTTCCCATTTGCGGGAAGTCTGGAGAGGCGGCATACGGATACCAAATAAAGGCAGGCTCCACAGCAGGAAGTTTCTTCATTCCGGTATTGTTCGGTGAATTGTTGACTGGGCCTGCTATATCAAACGAAGGGCCAGGTTGACCTGTTTCGTAATTAAACTCCGTGTAGGCAAAATTATTTCCAATGGTATATGGCCAGCCAAAGTGACCTGCTTTTCGAGCTTGGTTGACTTCATCGTAGCCTCTAGGGCCCTTGATGGCTAAGGAATCGTTGTTGGCATCAGGACCTACTTCACCCCAATAGAGGAAGCTATTTTTCTGATCCACAGAGATTCGATATGGGTTTCGAAGTCCTTGAGCGTAGATCTCAGGACGAGTGCCTTCGGTACCTTTTGGATACAAGTTGCCTTCTGGAATGGTATAGGTACCATCCTCAGCAACTTTGATTCTGAGGATCTTTCCTCTTAGGTCGTTTGCGTTGCCCGAACTTCTGCGTGCATCCCATTGCTTGTTGCCTTCACGGCCATCCACTGGTGCATAACCATTGAGGGTGTATATGGACTCTGTCTGATTGAAAGGAGTGGAGTTGTCACCTGTGGAGAGGAATAGATTTCCGTCCTTGTCAAAAGCGATGGATCCACCGGTATGGCAGCAGATGTTGCGCTGAGAATAGACATCCATAATGATTTGCTCGGAACCCATGTCCCACTTGCCGTCTTTGTACTTGAATCGAGAAAGTCGGTTGATCTCCTTGTCACCTGTAGGTGCATAAAATGCATACACCCAGTTGTTGGTGGCGTAGTTCGGGTCTTTTTGAATGCCCATCAATCCTTCTTCTGCATTGACACCCTGAACATCAGTTTTCCAATACACATCCAGTTTGATGATTTCTTTCAGTTCGCCAGTAGCTTGGTTGTATTGTAGGATTTCTCCTCTGCGCTGAGCTACTAGGATATCTAAGTTAGGGAGGATGGTCATCTCCGTAGGCTCGGTAAACTGCCCCATGGAAAGGGTAGTTTTCGTAAAGCGGTTTTCCTCAGGCGTACGCTGGGAGGTTGCTTTTTTGTAGTTGAGTTCTAAATTTTCTCCAATCGTGTACTGAATACCAGCTAAAAGGTGCTTCAAGAAATCGGCCTCTTCGTAAGATTCATTGGTATGCCCACCTCCAGTATAGAATGCTCTTCCTCCATCAAAATCATGGTACCAAGCGATCGGGTGCTCGCCCATGTCCAATCCTCCTTGGTAGGAAGCCTCATCCAAAAGAAGTAGCTTTTTGGTGTTTGGGTTTACTTTTTTGTAGCTGTACCACTCATCTGTACGAGCCCAGCTATCTGGAAGTGCTTCTGTGGAAGGATGTTTTTCCCCTGTTTTGGTTACTTTTCCCGGTTGCACATTCGGGTGAGGATCTTTGATCCCAGGATGGTCTGAGAAATATCCACCTACGAGTCGGCCGTACCAGCCCCAATCGTATTCCGTATCTGCTGCGGCGTGGATTCCTAAAAATCCTCCGCCAGACTGAACGTATCGTTCAAAATCTGCCTCTTGGTAGTTATTAAGTACATCGCCAGTGGTACTCAAAAAGATGACCGTGGCGTATTGTGCGAGGTTTTCTTCATTGATGAGTTCTGCATTTTTGGTGGTGTCCACGTCAAATCCATTTTCAGCGCCTAATTTTTGGATGGCAGCAATACCCTGAGGGATAGATTCGTGGTAATAACCGGCTGTTTTGCTAAAAACAAGCACTTTAGGTTTGCCCTCACGCTTTTTGGAGCAGGAGGAAAGTACTGCTCCAACTAGAACGAGTAGTAACAGTAGGCTTCGTAGGTTTTTTGGGAACTTCATCGAGGTTGAATTAATTTGTCGAAAATAACAAAAAAGAATAAGTTAAATAAGGTGAAGGACTCATTTTGCGAGACATAATAGATCAAGCGGTAGATTTTGTCGATGAACGCAGGGATTTCATATTTTTCGTGCGCCATCACCGAGTGCTACTTCTATAAACACTGGCGTAAGTTGAAATGTTTTTTCATAGGCGTCTTGAATTTGATCCTTAAAAACCTGGCTTTCTTGCTGCTTCACGATGCTAAGCAGGCAACCACCAAAGCCTCCGCCCATCATTCTTGCACCCAATACTCCTTTGGCTTTTTCGGTTTGCTTTGCAAGAAAATCAAGTTCTGCACAGCTTACCTCAAAATCATCACGTAAACTTTGATGGGAAGCATGGAGTAGTGAACCTACAAGAGTAAGATTTCCCGAGCCAAGCGCTGCAGCCGTTTGGTGTACGCGAGCACATTCCGTAATCACATGCTTTGCCTTCGGAAAAAGAACTTCAGGTAAAAGACTTTTGATGTTGGGTAAATCGCTCACTGCCAAGTCTCGAAGCGTACGAATCTCTGGATAGGACTGCTGTAAAATAACTACGCTCTCTTCACATGCTGCGCGCCGTTGGTTGTAAGCAGAAGAGGCCAAGGAATGAGAAACTTTGGAGTGGATCAAAAGTAGTCCATAGTCCTCGAGGTTTACCGGTATGTCTTGATGATCCAAACTTCTACAATCTAGTAGCATGGCTTTTCCTTGCTTTCCAAAGGAAGATGCATAGGGATCCATGATGCCACAATTCACCCCGGCAAAGAGCTGCTCTGCTTTTTGAGCATATAAGGCTAGGTTTTTCTTTTGGATAGGAAAGGAGAATAATTCGGAGAGGGCAAGGCCAAGGGATACGGAAAGCGCAGCAGAGGAAGATAAACCAGCCCCTACGGGTATGTCCCCTCCGATTACTAGATCAAAGTTTACCAAAGGATAGCCCGCCTGCTGCAATAGGGTGCACATGCCCATGATGTAGGTTGCCCAGTGCCCTTTTTTGGGAGACATGCTATTCAGCTCAAAACAAAACTCCTGCTCAAAATCTAGGGAGTAGGCTCTGCAAACCGCTAAATTATTTTTTGCGATGCCCACCCATATCCCTTGCGTTATGGCTGCAGGGAAAACAAATCCTTCCTGGTAGTCCGTATGCTCTCCAATCAAGTTGATCCTTCCTGGAGCAAAGACCACAAGGGGCTCTGCTTCAAAATGGCGTTGGAAGGTTTGGGTAATCTGTGATTTCATTTGGAAGAGGAGGGCTAGCTAGTGCAATTCAGCAAAAATTGCTCGCCTATTTTTTGACAGGAAAATGCTGGGAAGATTTGCGAACCACCAAGGTGGTATCCAACACAATGGAGATGGGATCTTCTGAGGCCAATCCATCCAATTGATCGAGCAGGTGGCTCACTGCCAGCTTGCCCATTTCATAGCCTGGTTGGGCTACTGTGGTCAATGGCGGTTCGACCACGGCGGAAGATGGGTTATTTGTGAATCCAGCTAATGCAATATCTTCCGGGATTCGAATCCCTTGTTTTTTCCACTCGGTCAGGACATCTACTGCAACAGGATCAATCATGCAAAACACGGCCTCTGGTCTAGGGTCCATGGTAAGAATATGTTTGGCTACCTGAAGGTTGCCTTCTTGGGTGAGGTCGGTTATAAGAACGAGGGAGGGGTCCTCGGCAACACCAAATTCTCCAAGGGCGAGAAGGTAGCCTTCCTTTCTTTTTTTGGAAATGTAAAGGTCTTCGGGTCCAGATACGTAGACGATCCGGCGCGAACCGTTTTCCAACAAGTGTTTGACTACTTGGTGAGCTCCACTGACATCGTTGAAGGTCACTTTTGAAACGGGAATATCTTCCTGTACGCGGTCAAACAAGACGAAGTTGATTTCTCGGTCATAGAGTTCGTACAGGTGCTCGTAGGTATTGGTTTGGCGACTTAACGAAATCAAGAGGCCATCCACTTGGCTTGAAACTAAGGTTTGAATGTTGGCCTTTTCTTGAGCAATTGACTCGTTGCTTTGGCAAATCATCACATTGTAGCCCCGAGTGGTGGCAATGTCTTGTATGCCGCTGATGCAGGAAGCAAAAAAGTGAGAGGTGATTTCGGGTACAATGACGCCCAGAGTCTTGGATCTGCTGCTACGAAGGCTTTGCGCAAGTAAGTTGGGCCTGTAGTTCATTTCCTTGGCGGCCTCTACGATTTTTCGCTTGGTTTCGATATGCAACTCGGGCGAGTCCTGAAGGGCTCTGGAAACAGTAGAGACGGACACGCCTAGCTTCTTGGCGATTTCCTTCATCGTAACCTGCCTCCCCTTTTTCATCCTTATGATTTTTGATTTTAATCGGTTGCAACCGTCTGCAATTACGAATAAAGCAAAGATTTTAACAAATACTGCTATTCTTGATAAATAGTAGCCAAAACTGTTGCTCCTACTACCTTTAAAGATCGAGCATCTATCCCATCCATCGCATCTTGGTGCGTGTGGTGATAGGAACTAAATCCTAAATCTGGAGAAAAATCAATGATGTCGATCATTGGAATAC
>Ga0209551_1000896_pt1 | contig 11366 bp, 11 predicted proteins | sample LauGreSuBDMM15SD_2_FD_187568 | JGI IMG/M metagenome (GOLD analysis project Ga0209551, IMG submission 187568) | Freshwater lake microbial communities from Lake Michigan, USA - Su13.BD.MM15.SD (SPAdes) (version 3) | ecosystem: Environmental > Aquatic > Freshwater > Lake | place: Lake Michigan, USA... | reverse complement strand
TGCGGGTTACAATCGCATCTTCCAAATCATCTAAATCGGTTTTTATTTTTTGGATACGGGTTTCTAAACCGGCTACATCATCTTCTAAATCGGCTACTTCAACAGGCAATTCGCCACGAATTTGGCGGATTTTATCAATTTGGGTATGGATGGTTTGCAACTCGTATAGGGCTTTCAATTTTTGTTCTACTGTTTTTTCCATTAAATTAAATACTTGATGGGGTTTGTAACTTGTTCTGTTAAATGGAGTGCAAAGTTAGGAAAATTTTTAGTAATAGTTTCAAACAAAAGCATTTGCGTAAACTGTTCACTTTCAAAGTGTCCCACATCGGCAATAATTAATTGCTTATCGGCATCAAAAAATTCGTGGTATTTATAATCGGCCGTTACAAACAAATCGGCACCGGCGGCTAGGGCATTGGGTAGCAAGAAACTACCCGATCCGCCACAAATGGCCACTTTTTTGATTTTTTTACCCAATAACTGGGTATGTCTAATTACGGGTACACCCAATTGTGCTTGTATGTATTTTAATACGCTAAGCTCTTCTTGCGCTTCGGGCAATTCTCCAATCATGCCCGATCCAATTTCTTGGTGGGCATTGCTAATTGTTTGCAGAAAATAAGCCACTTCTTCGTAAGGGTGGGCTGCTTTTAATGCCGACAAAACCGTTTTTTCAATATGCTCAGGATATATTACCTCAATGCGCACCTCCGCTTCGGTTTGCGGGATGCCAATGTGGCCCACAAATGGATTTGCGCCTTCTTGAGCTGTAAACGTTCCTTCGCCAACTACATTAAAACTGCACTGAGCATAATGCCCAATTTCGCCGGCACCGGCGGCAAACAAGGCGGCTCTAAGAGCTTCGGCGTGCGCAGTGGGGCAAAACGTAACCAGCTTTTTCAAAATTCTGCTCTTGGGTGCCAAAATTCGCAGATTGTGTAGGCCTATTTTTTCTGCAAGGGCTTTGTTTACCCCGTCGGCTACATTATCTAAGTTAGTATGAATGGCGTAAATTGCCACGTCATTCTTTATTGCTTTAATTAAGGTGCGGTCTACATAACCGGAACCGGTAAAGCGCTTTAAGCCCTTAAACACCAATGGGTGGTGTGAAATGATCAGGTTACAGCCTTTTTTAATGGCTTCGTCTATCACATCTTCGGTGCAGTCTAGGGAAATTACTGCACCACGAATAATCATATCTGGATTTCCCACCAGCAAGCCGGAGTTATCGTAGCTCTCTTGGTAGGCCAAGGGTGCAACCGACTCTAAGTACGTACAGAGTTCTTTTAACTTCATTTCGTACTAGGCACCCATTCTACTCATTTGGGCAGCTTCCATAGCTACTTTTTGATTATATTCTTGGGCAATTGATTTATGGTTCACCAAATCAACGATAGTGCCAATGAGACAAAGGCCGCCAGTAAATAAATACAAAAGACCCATACCTATTTGTCCAACTACAAAACGCTGCACACCAGCAACCACTACCAGGCCCAAAAGGGTAAACAATAAAATATCTTGGGGATCTTTTCTTTTTCCTGTATAAAACATGGTAAAGGTTTTCAACTGTCCCTCGGACATACTTTTGGTTAATTGCTCTAAAAACTGATATTCTGCGGGGGTGATACCCTTCAGTTGCATAAAAAATTGTTGATTCATACTAGAGGATTTAGTTTTTTAAAGATAAAATAAATTGCTTGGAAAGCTGGGCTATTCTAAAAAGCAAAATGGCTAAGGCTGGAAATACAAACCAGTGTAGGGCTTGAGCTTGTTTAATGTCTCCATAAAAAGCATAGGTTATGGCACGTCCTAGTCCACAACCCGGGCACCACGTAATCCCTAAATTTGCCAATGGACAAAGTGTGAAGTGATTTGCACCGGGTGTGCTAATGGCCAATAGAATCAGGGCCATAATCCAAAAAAACAACTCAGGGAGTGGTAGATATTTTTTCACAAATTAAATATACAAACACGTTCCCTATTATTTTAGGCCGCAGGTGCTATATTTGCAACGAAAACAGGATTGGTGACAATTAGGGAACTACTACTACGGTACCAAGCCGACCCCCGGGTAAACGAGTTAGCTAAAGCGCTACATTCGGACAAAAACCCAAGGGTACAGCTTAAGGGTCTCATCGGATCGAGTGATGCGGTGCTGGCGGTAGCTTTGTTTCTATTGCAGCAAAAAACTACGCTTTTTATACTTCCTGATAGAGAAGAAGCCGCTTATTTCTTAAACGATTTAGAAAATATATTGGGGAACGAAGCCTTGTTTTTCCCAGCATCGTGTCGCAAGGCTTTCGATTTTACGCAGCCCGATAATAGCATGGTGTTGCAACGGGCCGAAGTGTTAAACGAACTAAAAAAAGCTCAATCTGCTCCAAAATTGGTAGTAAGTTATCCCGAGGCGCTTTGCGAAAAGGTCATCAATCGCAAGTCTTTAGAAAAAAATACACTCGAAATTACCGAAGGTGCCAAAGTTGATATAACCTTTATAGCCGATTTTTTAACCGATTATGAATTTGATCGGGTAGATTTTGTGTATGCTCCAGGACAATTTGCGGTACGTGGCGGTATCGTCGATATTTTTTCTTTTTCGCATTTTAGACCCTATCGCATTGAGTTTTTTGGCGATAGCATTGAAAGCATCCGCGATTTTGAGATTGAAGACCAGTTATCCGTAAGCAAACTCAAATACATAACCATTGTACCCAATGTGCGGGCCAGGTTTTTAAGTGATGATAAAATTTCGCTTTTAGAATATTTAGGTGGCGATTGTGCGGTTTGGATAAAAGATGCGCAAATGACGCTTGATGTGGTTAAAAATGGCTACAAAAAAAGCAAGGAGTTGTGGGAAGCCATACCAGAGGCGGATAAAAAGCAAAACTCCGAATGGCTAAACCCTAACCAACAATTACTCGATGAAAAAATGTTGGCCAGCCAATTACAAGATTTTACCGTACTGGAGTTTGGTAAACAGTTTTTCTACCAAGCTGATCACGTTTTTTCGTTCAATTTAAGTCCACAGCCATCTTTTAATAAAGATTTTACCCTACTTATTCACAACCTAAAAAAGAACGAAGCAGAGCGCATAGAAAATTACATTTTTACCGATTCGGCCAAACAATCGGAGCGCTTGTACAGCATTTTTGAAGATTTGGATAAAACGGTGAAATTCACACCCATTCACCTTTCGTTACGAGAGGGTTTTGTAGATAGGGACCAAAAGTTAGCCTGTTATACCGATCATCAAATATTCGATCGCCATTATAAATACAAACTAAAAAAGGGGTATGTGCGCTCTCAAGCGCTCACTCTTAAAGAATTAAGAGATTTAAAACCCGGCGATTTTATTACCCATATAGACCACGGAGTGGGTAAATATGCCGGATTGGAAAAAGTGGAGGTAAACGGAAAAACTCAAGAAATGATCCGCTTGGTATATGCCGACAATGATCTGTTGTATGTAAATATCAACTCCTTAAACCGCATTGCTAAATTTTCGGGCAAAGAGGGCGCCATACCCAAACTGAATAAGTTGGGTACCGATACTTGGGATAAACTAAAAAAATCGACCAAGAAAAAAGTAAAAGACATTGCTCGAGACCTCATTAAATTATACGCTCAGCGCAAAACAAAAGAAGGCAACGCTTTTAGACCTGATACCTATTTACAAACCGAATTAGAGGCTTCGTTTATTTACGAAGATACCCCCGACCAAGAAAAAGCCACCGCTGATGTTAAAAAAGATATGGAGGCGCCACACCCAATGGACCGCTTAATTTGTGGTGATGTAGGGTTTGGAAAAACGGAGATTGCCATTCGGGCGGCATTTAAAGCCGTAACCGACGGGAAACAAGTAGCCGTGTTGGTGCCCACCACCATTTTGGCGCTTCAGCATTTTAAAACCTTTGTGGCCAGGCTGGGGGAATTTCCCTGCACGGTAGATTATATCAATCGGTTTAAAACATCGGCACAAATAAAAGAAACCCTACAAAAACTAGCCGATGGTAAGGTGGATATTATTATTGGCACCCACCGCTTGGTGAGTAAAGATGTACAGTTTAAAGATTTGGGCCTACTAATTATTGATGAGGAACAAAAATTTGGTGTTGGGGTAAAAGAAAAATTAAAACAGTTTAGAATAAACGTAGATACGCTCACGCTCACCGCCACTCCTATTCCAAGAACCCTGCATTTTTCTTTAATGGGTGCTCGGGATTTAAGCATTATTAACACACCACCACCAAACAGACAAGCGGTGCAAACCGAATTGCACGTTTTTAACGAAAAACTTATTCAAGAAGCGGTAGAATTTGAGTTGGCCCGTGGCGGGCAGGTATTTTTTATTCACAATCGGGTGCAAGATTTGGCCCAGCTCGGAGGGCTTATTCAAAAACTAGTTCCAGCGGCTAGAATTGGTATTGCCCATGGGCAACTGGAGGGAGATGCATTAGAAGACGTGATGCTCAAGTTTGTAAACGCCGAAACCGATGTATTGGTAGCCACCACTATTATTGAGGCCGGGTTGGATATACCGAACGCCAACACCATTATTATTAACCATGCCCACATGTTTGGCTTAAGCGATTTACACCAAATGCGTGGTCGGGTAGGCCGATCTAATACGAAGGCTTTTTGTTATTTACTAAGTCCGCCGCTTTCTACCCTCACCGGCGAAGCCCGCAAACGTTTAAGTGCTATTGAAGAGTTTTCGGAGTTGGGTAGTGGGTTTAATGTAGCCATGCGTGATTTAGATATTCGTGGAAGTGGTAACCTTTTGGGTGCCGAACAAAGTGGCTTTATTGCCGAAATTGGCTTTGAAATGTATCACAAAATTTTAGACGAGGCCATACAAGAATTAAAAGAAGAAGAGTTTAGGGGCCTTTTTGAAGAAGAAAAAGAGCGTGATTTAATTTCATTTACACAAGTAGATACCGATTTAGAGGTGTTGATTCCCGATGAATATGTAACCAGCATTGCTGAGCGTTATAATTTATACAGTGCGCTTTCTACCCTACAAACAGAAACTGATTTATTGGCTTTTGAACAAGGCCTTATCGACCGATTTGGACCACTACCAGATGCGGTAAAAGAACTGGCCAACACCCTGCGCTTACAATGGTTGGGTAAGCATATTGGCTTTGAGAAAATATCGCTAAAGAAAAATGTATTGCGTGGTTATTTTATAAGTAACCAACAATCGCCTTACTTTGAATCGGAGGCATTTGGAAAAGTGTTGGCATTTGTACAAGCCAGACCAAGATCTTGTAACCTAAAAGAGGTGAAGGGTGTTCTTAGAATTGCCTTTGAAGATGTGCATGGCCTTAATCGGGCTATTTTCTTACTTAATGAATTAGCGGGCTAATTACCCAATATAAAGGTAATGGGAAGTACGTAAGAACTTCGAACCTCTACTCCATTTAAACTTCCTGCTTGCCAGTTTGGCGATAGGCGCAATACCCGAAGTGCTTCTTCATCGCAACCGGCACCAATTCCTCGTAAAACCTTAAAATTACTGAGTTCTCCGTTGGTCTCTACTATAAAGTATACGAAAACCTTACCCTCCACACCTTGTTCTTGGGCACCGGTTGGATAGTGTAAATTTTTATTTAGAAAGCGTACTAATTTTTTTTGACCGCCCCTAAATTGTGGTGGTGTGTCTAGGCTGCCCGGAATATTTATACTTGTCTCTTGATTGGGTTTTGTTGGGTCAACTGTTGGTTTTGACGATGGTTCTTGCTTAGCTGTTTGTATAGCCGTTGTAGCGGTTCCCGCTAGCGGAGTGCTGCTTAAATTTAACACATCTAGTTCTTTCAAAGAACATATTGTTCCATCCTTGGTAAGTTTAAGCTCTACTAAGATATCGGCATTAACTTGTACCATTTCACTAGCCCTAATATAGCTCTGCTTGGTCCAGTAGGTGGCCACCAGTGTGTCGTTAATGCGGGTTACACTTAGGGTGTGCACCAACCAGTTAAGGGTTTGTTTTTGGTATGCTACCCGGCGCTCCTGATTAATAATTTTGAGTTGCTGGTATGTTAAGTGGTGATAATTATAAAAGGTGTCGGTAATAGTGTTGAAGTAACTAGGTGGATCAAAATATCCTTTCTTTTGATCTACATAAAATGCTTCAATAAATTTAATTAAGGCGGCTTTCACCTCCTCATCGTTTAGGTTTTTGGTTTTTTCTAGGGGTTGGGTTACCTGATTTACCGGAGCTGCTTTTGTGAGTGAGAGGTTAAGTGCATGGCGGATGTCTTCTGAGAAAATAGTAAACAATGCCAATAAAAGCACCAAAACCCCCATGAAAATTGCAAAACGCCAAACGGATTTATCGGGAACAATTTCGGGTTCTGTAAATTCGTTTTCGTCTTGCATGTGGTTTTAGCCAACAAAATAAGTGAGGTAAATATACACCAGAGGGGCGGCAAAAATGAGACTATCAAAGCGATCTAAAAGTCCGCCATGGCCGGGCAGAAAAGAACCCGAATCTTTAATATTTAAACTGCGCTTAAACATAGATTCTACCAAATCTCCAAAAGTGCCAGCAACACCAACCAATATAGCCAACGCCAACCAGTGTATGGGCGCTATGGTGTGCACATAGCTGCTCAAAATCCATGCCACAAGGCTTGCAATCACTATACCGCCCACAAATCCTTCCCACGATTTTTTGGGTGAGTGACGCTCAAAAAGTCTGTTTTTACCCAACGTAATACCAAACACATAGGCACCAGAATCGTTTGCCCATATGAGCAAAAGAAGGGAAAGGGGTAAAATAAAAGAAAAACTAGCTCCCATAAAGCCTAGGGCAAGGTAAAAGGAGAAAGGAAAGCCTACATAACACACAGCCAATAAGGTTATAGCAATATTTTGAAAGGGTGTACTGCTTTTTCGGTATAACTCGGCAACAAATATCATAAATACAATTGGTGCCAATATGAGCATGTATTTAAGACTACCGTTGTATGCTAAAACAGAAAATGCCAGACCATATACCGCCGAAGAAAGGATTAATCCGGCGGGAATGTTGGGAGACAATTCGGTGCTTTTTACCAGGCGATAAAATTCTAGAATACCCACCACCAATAATAAGAGGCCAAAAGCTGCAAAAACAAAAGGACCAAAAAAGAGAGAACCCAACATGCAGCTTGCAAAGAAAAATGCGGTAATGACTCTGGTTTTCATATATTAAAATGGGTTATCGGATAGGAGTTTTTGTGCGGCTTGGCTATCTTTTTCGGGTACCAAAACCTGCACATCTCCAAAATGGTAGGAAGAATCTTGTTTATTTAAGAGCACTGCCTCTATGCCGTTCTCTTCTAATAATTGTTTGCCTAGTTCAGCTTTAATGGGATCGCTAGTGGTATATACTTTAGTCCAATTTTGGCTCATGGTTTTCTGTTTGGGGGTTTAGCCCTTTTTGGTGGGCAATTTGATAAAATTTATACAATAGAAAAAGGGTAATAACCGCCGAAAGTAGCACGCCGAGTACATAAAATCGGTTATCTACCGGATTGTCTTGTTTCATAGCTTCGGCAACCGAAAACCCCTTCTGTTGATAAATAAATACAGCTACCACGGCTGATCCATTATTTAAAAAATGGCCTAAGATGGGGTACCACAAACTGTTTCCATAGTAATATAAATAGCCAAAAAGCGCACCCAATAACATTCTGGGAATAAAACCGTAAAACTGCAAGTGAATAGCACTAAACAAAATGGCTGTCAACCAAATACCCACATGGGCGTTTTTGGCCAATCGGCTAAAAACAGGTTGCAGACATCCCCTAAAAAGGAGCTCTTCTCCAATAGCCGGAATAAGCGCAATCATAAGCAAATTTATGGCCACATCTACAGCCGATGGCATGTATAAAAACTTTTGTGTAAGAGTAGTTAGCTGATCTTCTTGCTGGCGCATCCACTTTTCTACATCATCTAAAAAAGCGGGCAAGTGCATAGCGTTGTTAAAATCTATTGTCCACTGAAAAAAGGTGGTGGAAAAATAAAAGAGTAAACCTGTTAACAATAAAAGACGCGGATAAACCGGCTTGTTAAATTTGAAAAAAGCTAGGGGTGGATGATCCTCTTGTTTGGCAAACCACCAAGCCGGAAGCGCAAAAGAACCAACACTAGAAAAAAGTTGAACGATACGCAAAAAACCCACGCTTTCATTCATGGGCGAAATAGACAACACGGATTGTTTATAGAAAAATGATCCTACAAGAAGGCCTAACAGAGAAAATAAAAACATCCCAGAAACCACCAAAACCAATAGTTTAAGAAGTGCCAAGCCGGGAGATGTGATACTTGTGGACATGATGTGCCTATATTTTGTACTTTTGAAGCATAAAGTAACAAAAAATTGAGGGCTTTTGTAGTATGTCTGTAAAGATTGGAACAATAGATTTAGGTAATTTTCCGCTTTTGCTTGCCCCAATGGAGGATGTAAGCGATCCCCCGTTTCGTTTGGTGTGCAAACAAAATGGAGCGGATTTAATGTATACCGAATTTATTTCGTCGGAGGGGCTTATTCGTGCGGCGGCAAAAAGTAGAAAAAAACTCGATATTTTCGAATATGAACGCCCTATTGGTATTCAAATTTTTGGTAGCCTAATAGAAAGTATGCGGGAAGCTACCGAAATCGCCAGCCAAGCACAACCCGATTTAATAGATATTAATTATGGCTGCCCCGTTAAAAATGTAGCCTGCAGGGGTGCCGGGGCTAGCCTATTGCAAGATATTGATAAAATGGTAGCTATGACCAAGGCGGTTGTGGAAAGCACTCACCTTCCCGTAACGGTAAAAACCCGTTTAGGTTGGGATGATACTACCAAAAATGTATACGAAGTAGCCGAACGCCTGCAAGATGTGGGCATCAAGGCGCTTACCATCCATGGGAGAACCCGTGCGCAAATGTATAAGGGTCAAGCGGATTGGAATCTTATCCGGGAAATTAAGCGCAACCCTAGAATTCAGATACCCGTTTTTGGAAATGGCGATGTAGATAGCGTGGAAAAGGCTGCCAATTGGCGTTTAGAATACGAAGTAGATGGCATTATGATTGGCAGAGCGGCCATTGGCTATCCTTGGATTTTTAGAGAAATAAAACACTTTTTTACTACTGGTGAAAAGCTGGCGGGGCCAACCCTGGCCGAACGGATTGCCGTTTGCCGCACCCACCTAGAAAAATCTATCGAGTGGAAGGGGGAGAAAACCGGGATTTTTGAAATGAGAAGACATTATGCCAATTATTTTAAGGGTTTGCCTGATTTTAAAGAATACCGCATGCGGCTGGTGTCCTTAGAAAATGTAGATGATATATCTTCGGTATTAAGTGAGGTTGAAGAGAGATTTGAAGATTTTATAGCGGTATAGTATGGTAAAGGCAATCACCCTGGGGGTTACTGTTTCTGTAGAAACAAATTATCAAACCGATTTTTCTGACCCGGCCAACGGGCGTTTTTTATTTGCATATCAAATTACTATTGAAAATGGTACACAAAACACCGTTCAATTAATAAGCAGGCATTGGGATATTGTAGATGCCAATGGGTTAAGTAGAGTGGTTGAGGGTGAAGGGGTGGTGGGAGAACAGCCGGTTATTTTACCGGGAGAATCACACCAATATGTTTCGGGTTGTGAGTTGGCCACCGAAATGGGATCTATGCAGGGGTATTATACTTTTAAACAAGTAGATAAGGCTGCTTTATTTAGAGCAAACATACCGCACTTTACAGTGGTAGCCAATTATAAATTAAACTAAAAAGCCCCAAATGTTTCTAAATGGGGCTTTATTGTTCGTTTTAACCTTAATCTCTTCTGTTACCCAATAACATACTGGCGTAATAAACCAGTGTTGCTAATGAACCAAGAGCGGCTATTACATAAGTCATAGCGGCCCACCAAAGAGCATCCTTTGCTTGTTCGTGTTCTGCAGCGTTGGTAATAGAAGCGCCAGAGGTGTCTAACCAAGCTAGGGCTCTTCTGCTGGCATCAAACTCTACCGGTAGGGTAATAAAACTAAATAGCGTAACTAGAGCTAAAGCGGCTACACCAATCGCCAATACATAAGGATTGCCGGAAAAAACCATGATCATCACCCCAATAAACAAAGTCCATTGAATTAAATTTGAAGCCAGGCTTACAACTGGCACCATAGAAGAGCGGAATTGCAGCCAAGAATACGCTTTAGCGTGCTGAACCGCATGTCCACATTCGTGGGCAGCAACAGCAGCGGAGGCCACACTTTTACCGTGATATACCTCGGGGCTTAGGTTTACTGTTTTGTTTTGTGGGTTGTAGTGGTCGGTTAGTTGACCTTCAACCGAAATAATTTCTACATCAGCTATACCGTGATCGGCCAACATTTTTTCGGCAATTTCTTTACCGCTTAAACCAGAAAGTAAGCCGATTTCTGAATAGGTTTTAAATTTGCTTTTGAAGCGCCATTGAACTGCAAAGCTTATGAGTCCGACGGCTATTAATAAGAAAAGTCCCATGTTTTGTTTTTTTTATAAATATAATTACCATTTATCAAAAAGCATACCACTTAAACACAAAATACCTGTTTTTGTAATTTATTGTGTGTAAATATGGTGTATGGATTGATTTTGGGCTTATTTTGTTGGCTGGACTCGGCTTGTCAAAATGGCTGTTTATTTTTGTATTTTTAAACCTTATTAATTTATATGGATGTAATCATTTTGGGTATAGCGGCGCTAGTTTTGGTAGTGGCTGTGATAATATTTGTTAAACGACCTCTATCTGCAGATGGTATTTCTGCAGAAGAGTTTTCTCGATTAAAACAAGAAAATGGGGGTTTGTTGGCCGAGGTGGCCAGAACCACCGAGCGGGCTGAAAATAGTGCGGCAGAACGCCTGCGCTTGGAGGTTAAATTACTTGAGGTTGAAGCGGATTTAGTAGCTAAAAACGAACGGATTGTAAAAGCTGAAGAGGCTTTTAAGTCGCAAAGAGAGCGACTAAGTGAGCAGGAGGCCTATATTTTAACCCTACAACAACAGTTTAAATTGGAGTTTGAAAATATCGCCAATAAGCTATTAGACGAGAAATCGAAAACTTTTACAGAGCACAACCGCACCCAGTTGGATGTGATTTTAAATCCCTTTAAAGAAAAATTAAAAAATTTTGAAGAGAAGGTGGATAAAGTATATAAAGCAGAATCGGATGAGCGAAATGTGTTGAAGGGAGAAATTAACAAGCTGGTTGAAAACAACCGCTTAATGAGCGAAGAAACCCAAAACCTGACCAAGGCGCTTAAGGGTGACCAGAAAAAACAGGGGAATTGGGGGGAGATGATTTTAGAGAAGGTGTTGGAGCGCTCGGGCTTGGTTAAAGAC
>Ga0209551_1000891_pt1 | contig 11410 bp, 13 predicted proteins | sample LauGreSuBDMM15SD_2_FD_187568 | JGI IMG/M metagenome (GOLD analysis project Ga0209551, IMG submission 187568) | Freshwater lake microbial communities from Lake Michigan, USA - Su13.BD.MM15.SD (SPAdes) (version 3) | ecosystem: Environmental > Aquatic > Freshwater > Lake | place: Lake Michigan, USA... | reverse complement strand
GCCTTCACAAGATCCATTACTTTTGATTCCATTGCTAACTCCTATTCGTATTGATTGTTTGGACAGGCCACGCTCCTGATAGGCACACAAAGCTTGTGCTAGCTTGGTCTTTAACCTAAAAGGTCAGCGTCTTCTTTAGCAAAGTCAGCAAAGTCAGAGCTAGCTTCAGTGCGACCACTGAATGCTTCACCATCTTTAACTTTCATAACATTGTCAAGCGCAATCGATACGCCTTTGCCACCTGTTGGATGCTCCCATGCATAAGCACGAATAGAAGCACGGTAGTAAGCACCACTGTAGATTTCATCAGCAGACATAATTGGCTTTAAGTCTGTGCCAACAATTCCAGGTTTGTTGTTTGACGTGGCTTGCACGCTATAGCAGCCAGACAGTTCAGGACGCTCCTCTTCATCACCATCTTTAACAGGTGACTTCATCTTAGGAGGAATCTTGCCCCATTTGCCTTTAGCTGTTTCCTCGATTAAGCCATTCAGTTCTTGCCAAAACTTATCCTTTTTAGGAAGAGGTATGGTAATTTGGTAACGAGGCTTAGCGCCTTCTACGCCTTTAATTGCATGCGGCTCTAAAAGATGCACAAAAGAACCTCTGAACTCTGGAGTGATAATTTTTGACATTGATTTTCCTTTTAAACGTTGAAGTAAATTGACCGTCTTTCCGGTCTGTCATTTGGTCGTTAGACCACATCCATTAGCAAGTCACGTGCTTTGTTTTTGATAGCATTGCCATAACCAAACCATGCTGCATTTTGATTAAGACCGTGGTCAACATGTTCTGTTACAGCATTGAGTAATGCCCAAGCTGAGCCGCTAGCTTCTGGCAAGTCAGAACCTAAAGCTTGACCATTAAACAAAGCCATAATTGACTGAAAAGCTTTTGTGTTTTCTACTGGCACAGGTTCTTTTGTCTTGATACCATTAACTGTAGTTGTACGGACAGACGCAGGCAAAAGCAACTTAAGAAACTCCACAGCAAAAGTGCTATTGACTTCTTTTGCAGCTAAACGGCGCGAATCAATCAAGAACTTGTCGAATGAGTTAAACGCAATGCCTAAATCAAGAGCAGTGTCTTTAGCGCTAAACTCTTTAGAATGGTTAATGCGAATTGTGTCGCCGCCTTCTTCTGTAGCAAAGCCAAGAGTGTTTGAGCAAACAACACGCACACTAGTAAAGCGAGCCGTTGTAGCTAATGTGCCGTCATAAGATGTTGCTAACAATACATAAGGCTTGACTACGTCTTGACCAACTACTGTTGCGCCGTCATTAACTTTAGCCATTGCCCAAATACGCTTGCCATTAGAAAGTGAACCTGCTGTTTCAAGTTCAAAGTTGTTGTTCTCTGCTAACTTAGCAAAGAAGTCTAATACATCAGAAGGCTGCACTACTTTGTAGTCTTTGCCAACAACGCCAAGAGGTGCGTGTGTGTCAGAGCGATACAACACGTCACGACCAATATGAGGTGTCATAACGCACTGTTTGCCTGCAAGATACTGAACCATAGAGCGTTCGACTGTGTGTGACAAGCCTGCAGCTTTAGCCCATACTTCTAATGGTTGGCCAGCTTCGAGCTGTTGGCCAAGACCGTGCCATGCCTTTTCACCTACGTGAGCAAAGTTGGCTTGTGCATTTGAGAAGTCTAATTCGTGTGACATGATAATCTTTCAACATTGAGACGGCGAAGTTGCCGTGAGTTAATTGTACAACGCTTTTTAGGCTGTGCACAATTATTTTGCATTTTTTTCAAAATCTTTTTTGGCTGACTGGTTTTTGTCCACAGAAGGCCGTTTATCCTTTTCAGGAGCAATGGTTGGTTGGCCATAGCCTATAGTCACAAAATCATCAAGATCTAGACTCTCACCTTTAAGAGTAGCTTCCATCTGAGCAACACTTAGCAATACAGGCTTTGTATAAATCTGGTCATAGCCAAGCTGTTTCAGCCACAACTCAGTCTGTACAGGGTCTGTCCAGCTTCTTGTTCTACGGCCTTCAACAACTTTCCAACCCTCGATTGAACCGCCTGCTAACATTGTGTCTTTTGCTTTAGCTTCTACAGCTTCAATAAACAAGCTTAGCATCTTAAGTTTAGGCAGCCATTCTTCAACAGTATCTAGACCCATGCTGTTAAAGTCTACTGCAGCAGCTTCATTGGCTAGTCGCTTCATCTCAGGGCATTGCGCTTTAGCATGACACCATTTGCAAGCTTTGTCACTTGCTACAAACTTGTTAGGCTCATTTTGAATTGCAGCATAAGCCAGTTTAAGTGCTTCTGCAAAAGCTAGCAGCTCTTCTACACTAATGGTCCATGTATCGATGTTGCCCATTGGCGGTTGCACGATTGTCAATGCCATAGCGCTTATATCATACGCAGGCGAATACTTTAAGTAAGCACCTAATGCATAACAAAGCAGCTGAGTATTGCCTTCAGCTTCTACTCTTACACCTCCGCCTGTTTTAAGGTCAATGACTCGCATCAATGTGCCTTCAATGATGATAGCGTCTGCTGTTCCCCAACAGTCATTGATGACTTCAGCAAGAGTGACCTTCTCTTCATAAAACTTCTGGCCATTTAAAGACTGAATGTAGTTCACATACACTTGCACAATATCAATCATGTCTTGAACAATGATGTGACCATTGACAGTTTTACCAATGAATGACTTAGGCTCAAGACCTTTTGTCAAACAGTCATCAGAGACTGTGTGCATTGCAGTGCCTTTTTCTGCATACACACTTGAGTCGCCACCTTTAAAGTCAGGTTCTAAGTGAACGCTGCCAGGGCAGGTCATCCACCTAGCACTTGCTGAGGGTGATAGTTTAGCGTGCGCCATTGATCAAGCCCATTGCTTCTGCAAATTTGTCATCTTCAATGTCGCTAACTTTCTTAACGCCAAGGTTTGCCAGAATTGCAATGACTTTGTCACGCTTGCCTGCGCCGATTAACTCAGCCATACCTTGACGAAGATCATCAAGTGTTGGCGCTGCTGCTACGTCCATTGGAGCTGCTGCGGGCTCTATCTTTACAGCTTTTATTTCTTTAACTGCTTTAGGTTCTGCTTTAGGGGCTACTTGTTGGTCAAATAGGTCAGCAAGTTCACGAAGTTTTTGTGCAATGAGAGATTGATCCATGGTGGACTCCTTAATGATGCGGTCGATGACGTCCATCTTCGTTAGCACTGAATGCAGCACTAAAGAGTCGATAGACTCGGATATGGTCAGAAGGTCGACCGTTACATTGTCCTTCTGTCCAATTCTGTGGCAGCGGTCTGCTGCTTGTTGTATATCTGCTGGTGACCAACTGGCTTCAACAAAAATTACATGGCTTGCAGCAGTAAGAGTCAGGCCTACTCCTGCAGCTTTAATATTGCCTACAAAGACTCGACACTTATTGTCTGTTTGAAACGTGTCAACAGCTGTTTGTCTATCTTCATTCTTGACAGAACCAGTTACTTTAACAGGGTTAAACTCTTTAAGTCCATCCATTAAACCGTCAATGATGTGTATGTGGTGAGCAAACACTACGACCTTGTCTGTCTGCTCAAGACAGTCTTTGATGTACGTGATTGCATCAGGCAGCTTCCTCTCAGCGTTCATCTTAAGAATGTCACTGATAGCTTCAAAAGGTATTGAGTCTGGCTTGTCAATTTGCTTTTGATCAAAATCTTTTTCACGCTTATCAACAGGTAAATCAAGCTCAATGACTCTGTAAGTTTTTGATGGCAGATCTTTTAAGCACTCAGCTTTTGTCATCCGCAGCATGAATGGTTGAAGCACAGCTGCTAGTTCAACAGACCTACTTGATCCGCTAAAGTCATAGGTATCCCATGGCGTTCTCCAACCTGCACAGTACCTCATGCCAAACTCAAAGTAACCAAGCTTAGTTGCACCGATTGAATAGAGCAAAGTCCATAGCTCGATCGGCCTATTGACGATTGGTGTGCCTGTAAGTAGACTAACGTTAGGTGCAGCTTTGATCAGCTGCATCAAAACCTTTGTGCGCTTTGCTTTGTAGTTCTTTGCATAGTGTGCCTCATCAACAATCAACGTATTGACTGATGGCAGCTCTACCTTTTGCAGAATGTCATAGTTGATGATAGTCACGTCAGACTTGTTTGGCTGGTCTTTAGGTGACTTAATGACTTGTACGCTTAGGTCAGGCCGCCACATCTTCAGCTCTCTTTGCCAGTTGAGTTTAAGCGAGGCTGGGCATACAACAAGCGCAGGCTTTACTAAGTCTAAAGCAGACACGCAAGTTTTACCTAAACCCATGTCAAGAGCAAGAATGGCCTTAGGTCTTTGACCTAGCCATTGCACCGCTTGAACTTGATGTGGGTATAGGTTCATGCCAACTCTAAAATTGGCTGTTGAACTTGAACGTCATAGCCAAGAGCTTTTGCATTCTTGAGAGTTTCACGGCTCAAGGTTTTTTGACGCGCAATGTTTGCAAAGATGTGAGCTGCATCATTTGCAGGATAGATCATCTCTGTGCCATACACGTTTTTGATTGTGACTAATAAGACTTTGTTCATGATAATTCCTTTACAACAATTAAACATTCTTTGGCCAAACGCTTGAGAGTAGCTGTTGAGCTATTGCTAAAGCTAATGTCTAGGCACATCATTTCTTCTTGGACTTTGATTGCTGTATCAGCGTCAACCTTTAGCCAAGCCATAATGTCTTTCGTCAATTGATTCATGATAGATCCTTTACAACATTGAGACGGCGTTATTGCCGTGAGTGAATTGTACAACACTTTTTAGGTCGTACACAACTATTTTAGTTTTTTTTAATTTATTTGCGTTTGGCCACAGGCAGCCAATTGCCAATGTCAGGCCTGAGCTGCTCTTTTGTGAATGGCAAGGCCTTCATTGAACCGAACTTCTTGGCAGCCACACGCCCTACCTGGCCACGTGTAAACCAGTAAGAAACGGTGTTCCTACTCATCTTTGCCTGCCTTGCCATCTCGGCTTTGGTGCCAAAGTGAACAAGAAGCAACTCAAGAGCCTGTCGGCATTCGGCTTTAAAAGGTTTAATTTTTTTTGAGGTCATAGTTTATTGTACATTGTTTTTTGTGTTAGAATTTTCATTCCTCTTCTTTCTACTTTTTACTTTTTAGGAACCCCTTTAACATGCCTGACTACGAAACCGACGATGACGCATTGTTTTTTATGCATCAAGAACAACTCTTGTCTTTATCTCCTGAGCTGAGAGAGGCTGCTGAAGATGCACGCAAACTCTTACTAGTCTCTAAGACCATGCTCATAGAACTTAGGCTCAGAAACATTGATGCCAACAACATCGTGGCTTTAGCTAGCCTCTTGTACGAAAGAGGAGAGGCTAATGCAAAATAAACCTACAGTCTTGGCAGTAGTGCCAAACAAAATCCCTACAGAGTTAAAAGCCATCCCTCGATGGGTCATGTGGAAAATGGTACCTCAGTCAAAGCAGAACGGTGAGGTTGTATGGAAAAAGGTACCCTACCAGACTGATGGCAAGATGGCAAAGAGTACAGCTGCTGCCACATGGACAACCTATGAAGATGCCATGGATGCTTACCTGATGGGTGGCTTTGATGGCATAGGCATCACAATCGATGGGTCAAATGACTTTCAAGGCATTGACCTTGATGACTGCATTATTGATGGTGAACTGAATAGAGACGCCACAGAAGTACTGGACAAGATTGATGGCTATGCAGAGATAAGCCCTTCAGGCAAAGGCATAAAGCTATTCACCAGATCTAACTTAGCAATCTCTGGCAAGAAGGGCAACATTGAAGTTTACCGTGATGGCAGGTACTTCACAGTTACAGGCCACACGTTGAACGGTCACGGCTGTTTGCCTGATACTGTGCAAGACATTGACTGGTTTGTGGAAAGACACTTCGGCTCAAACAATCAAGTTAGTTCTTTAGAAACCTACAAACCACCATTGACCGGTTGGGATATTGATAAGGTCAGTGAGGAACTCATACCATATATGGGTGACATTGACAACTATGAGGATTGGCTGCAGCTTGGCATGGCACTGCACCATCAAGGCTCTGGTGATAGTAAATGGATGGAAGTCTGGGATGAGGTTAGTCAAGCCACATCTACCTATAACCGGCAAGAACTAGAAACTAAGTGGGATTCTTTTAGCGAGCAGCGCAGCACAGGTGGAGGTGCAATCACTCTGGCTTCTATCATCAAGCGGGTTGGTGAGGTCAAGAAAGCTGAGCAAACAAGGACCTTTGAAAAGTATGAGGCAATGATCAAGGATTGCCCAGACATCAACCAACTAAGAACTACTGTGGTTGAGTCAATCAAAGAAGAGCTTGGCATTGACCACATTAGCCGTGGTGTTTTGGCCCACATACTTAAAGACAAGTTCAAAGAGTTTAAGTTCCCTGTATCTATTGGAGACGCTAAGAACTTGATCAAGCCAAAAGGCAGAGATGGTGTGCCTGACTGGGCAGCTGACTGGGTTTACGTCACACATGAAGACCGGTTCTTTAATGTAGTCACCAAAAGGAAAGTTACACAGTCAGGCTTTGGTGCCATGTTCAATAGGCTAACTGGTGATGACTCTGCTGCTACTTTGGCTCTTGATTTGTGGGGCATACCAACGCCTGACAAGATCATTTATCTACCTGCTGTTGGTGACTTGTTTGAGATGAATGGAGTCCCGTGTGTCAATGAATACAACAAAAACAGCCCACCTGATATACCTGCTGCATACAGCAAAGGCGACCTTGAAGCTATAGATGTGGTGCAAGGTCACTTGGCAATGATCTTGACAGAACCTGGTGCTGCTGCAATCATGACTTCTTGGATGGCTTACTGTGTGCAGAATCCTGGCGTCAAGATTCGTTGGGCGCCTTTGATCAAAGGCATTGAAGGTGATGGCAAGTCTGTGCTTGGCAACTTGATGATGGGCGTTATGGGAATGGCCAACGTTGGCATAGTCTCTCCTAGCGTATTGGCTACAGGCTTTACTAGTTGGGCAGCAGGCAGATGTGTCAATGTTTTAGAAGAGATTCGTATGGTTGGCCACAACCGCCATGATGTGCTCAATACCATCAAGCCATACATCACCAATGATCAAGTCACCATTCACCCAAAAGGAGTTAATGAGTATGTAGCACCAAACACGGTTAACTACATTGCCTTCACCAACCATCATGACGCTTTGCCTTTGGAGGATACGGATAGGAGATGGTGGGTTCAGTTCACACCTTTTACTGATCAAGAAGAACTAAGGCAAGTGGCAGATAGCAATTACTTTAGTAGACTGTTTGAGTCTATTGCCAACCATGCACCTGGACTTAGGAAGTGGTTGCTTGAATACGTGCCTGTAGATGCATTCAACCCTAAAGGCCAAGCACCTACCTCTTTTGCTAAAAATCAGATGATTGGCCTAAACACGTCTGATGAATTTGAGACTATAAAGACTCTGCTTGATGAGGGAGGATTTGGCTTTAGCAAGGAGATATTCTCGAGTAAGCACCTCACAACAGCTATGAGTTTTGTCGAAGATGCAGAGGTTCCTAAGGGAAAAGCATTGAACAAAATGCTCATGAAATTAGGCTACGTGAAGCTTGAAAGGTCGGTAAAATGGAAGGGCAGCATGTGTCAAATCTGGTTTAAGAAGATCGCGATAAAAGATTTTGGAAAAATGGAAGCAGAAGAAATAAATATCGTTATTAGAAAAAAATTGGATGAAACCGATGAAAAAGACCTTTTAGCATGAACGAACCTAATCCTATCCTCAACTCGATCCTCAACTCGATCTCGACTAAGTTGTTGATTCTATTTGTTTATATACTATATAGGATCGAGGATAGAGTAAATGTATATAAAGTAGATGGCCGGAATGCATATATAGATTTAAAAAAAAGTATATATACCGCCGGTGGCCGGTTGGATTTTTTCGAACTCGATCTCGATCCTCGATGAAAAAAAAGCTTACAAAGTCTGAGTCAAGTGAGCAAACTTTGCTTGTTGCCAGAATGCGCAATTTCCATCCTGACCTGGTTTTTATGAGCATCCCAAACGGTGGCAAAAGAGAGATTCGAGTAGCTGCGCAGATGAAAAGAGAAGGCGTCTTGGCAGGAGCGCCTGACCTGTTTCTCGCAGAGCCACGTGAGAACAAACACGGCTTGTTTATTGAAATGAAAAAGGTTGGTGGAAAAACTAGCAGCAGTCAAAATGATGTGATCGATAAGCTGCGTGCAAAAGGCTACGAGGCTTTTGTGTGCGAGGGAGCTGACGAGGCTTACGGCATGCTGCTGACCTACGTGTATGGTGACAAGCTACCTGACTGGCTTAGGCGCTATGTGGTGGTTCGTGGCAAGACGTAGGTACCAACGTGCGCAATAAAGGATACAATACAATCCAAAATAGACAATCTGACCGAAAGGGTTGATTATGGAATTACGCACACCTGCACCGAAGCGAAAAGCCGGTGCTTTGCCTGGCTCAAACAATGGCGGCGGTGCTAAGCCTGGCTCTACTCGGCCCGCTGGCTCAGGCCGTGCTGCAGGCACGCAGAACAAAATTACTCTCACAGCAAAGGCTGCAATCGCAGAGTTTGTTGATGGCAATGCACACCGTTTGGCTGGTTGGCTTGATGACGTGGCCAATGGCAGGCTCATGTTTGACAAAGATGGCAATCAAGTCTATGACTCTCAAGGCAACGTGGTCTATGAAATCAGGCCAAACCCTGAGAAAGCATTCAATTTGTTCCAATCCGTGGTCGAATATCATGTGCCGAAGCTTGCACGCAGCGAAATCAGTGGACCAAACGGTGGTGCGATCGAGACTTCGGTTGTGGACCTTAAAGGCTTGAGTGACAACGAACTGACTCAGATTCAAACCTTGCTGAGCAAAGCCACACCGACAGAATGAATGCCCCTTTGAATCACAAAGCTCTGAGTGAGCTGATTGCAAAGGAGCAGCTGCGCAGAAAAGCTGAGAGCAACCTGTACGAATTTGTCAAGCAGTCATGGCATGTCGTTGAGCCAAGCATACCGTTCATAGAAAGCTGGCACATTGAAACAATCTGTGAACACCTTGAGGCCATTACTCTTGGCGACATACGGCGTTTGCTAATCAACATCCCACCTCGTCATTCCAAGTCAACCATTGTCTCAGTCATGTGGCCTGCCTGGGAATGGATTGTCAACCCTTCACAAAAGTTCTTGTGCGCTTCATACTCAGGCAACCTCAGCACACGTGACAACCTGAAGACCCGTCGCCTGCTGCAGTCAAACTGGTATCAAGACCGGTGGAAGCACATGTTTGAACTGTCTGGTGACCAGAACGCCAAGCAGCGGTTTGAGAACGACAAGACCGGTTATAGGTTGGCAACTTCTGTTGGCGGCACAGCAACAGGTGAAGGTGGATCAAGGTTGATACTTGATGACCCTCACGGGGCGCAAGCTGCTCAGTCTGATGTCATGAGGAATTCTGACCTTGAATGGTTTGACATGGTGTGGTCAACACGGCTGAACAATCCAAAGACCGATGCCATGGTAACCGTGATGCAGCGTTTGCATGAACGTGACATCAGCGGCCACATCATTGAAGACATCAAGGGCTGGGAACACGTCTGCATTCCTGCTGAATGGGATGGCAAGTCACGCAAGACAGTGCTTGGTCCGTACGACCCACGCAAAGTCAAGAACGAATTGATCTGCCCTGAACGGTTTGGTAAGAAAGAGATTACGAACCTGAAGCAGCTACTCGGGTCTTATGGCACAGCAGGCCAATTGCAGCAAGATCCTGTGCCTAGTCAAGGCGGTATCCTCAAGACAGACTGCTTCAATATGTGGCCTGCAACTTCAGGCTTGCCGCCATTCGAATACATCCTGCAATCGTATGACTGCGCATTCACTGAGAAGACTACAGGCGACCCTACAGCTTGTACGGTCTGGGCCATGTTCACGCACAAAGGTGAACGCAATGCCATGTTGATCGATGCATGGGATGAACACCTCAGCTACCCTGACTTGCGCGCAAAGGCAATCAAGGATTGGACAACCGAGTACGGCGGCATGACCAAGGATTCACCTTACTCACGTGCAAGAAGGCCTGACCGAATACTTGTTGAAGCCAAGGCAAGCGGCCAGTCCTTGCTACAAGACTTACGATTAGCTAAAGTGCCTGCTGTGGGATATAATCCTGGATTAGCGGATAAGGTATCGCGTGCGCATCAAGCTGCTCCGACTTTGGAGCTAGGTTTGTTGTGGATACCTGAGTCAGGAAAGAACCCTGGCCAACATGTCAGTTGGGCAGCACCTTTCATAAAACAACTGGGCAAGTTCCCAGTAGCGGAGCATGATGACTATGTTGACACGTTTACGCAAGCTGTTATCTATCTCAAGAATGATGGATGGTTTGAACTCCCTCAAGCAAAAGATATTGACGAACCTCGCATTTCTAACAAACCGAAAGTAAATCCGTATGCAGCCTAAAAAACCTGTCTGGGAAAAAGCACGCCCTAAAAGTCTTGGCGAGAGCAAGCCTCTATCGTCCAAGGCCAAATCATCTGCTAAAGCTATGGCCAAAGCTGCAGGCAGACCTTATCCAAACATGGTCGACAACATACGAGCTGCGGCTAAGAAAAAATGAACAAGCCTGTTGACAAGGATAGTCTAAAGCTTAATCAACCTAAGCGCACTCCTGGCCACCCTACCAAGTCGCACATTGTGAAGACCAAGGTAGATGGCAAGGAGAAGATTATCCGTTTTGGTCAACAAGGAGCTAGCACTGCCGGCAAACCTAAAGAAGGTGAGTCAGACCGTATGACTGCAAAGCGTGCATCATTTAAGGCACGGCACTCAGCTAACATAGCTAAAGGCCCAAGCAGTGCTGCGTACTGGGCTAACAAGGTCAAGTGGGCAGACGGCGGTTCAGTCAGAACGAATTATGCTGACGGCGATTCAGTACAAGCCACGCCACAACAACCAGTTCTTGGCTCAATTGCCAATTTCCTTAAGCAAAGCTATGCACCTCAGCGCACGCAGCAAGCACAAGGTATAGCTGAGTTTCTAGGTATACCTGCACTTGCTAGAACTATTGAGAGTAAGAGCTATGGCTTCCCAATCACTAATTACGGCGTGGCCAACGTTCCCTTGATACCTGGTGATACTGCGGAAGCTGCAATGGCAGTAGCTGAGGCTGTGCCTGTAGTTGGGTCGCTTGCCAAAGTTGCACGCAAGGGCGCAGTCAAAGGTGCTAGGGTGGTTGGCGAGGAACTCAACCGCGCCATTCTTGACAACACCGGACCACTGGCCAGGATGGTACCACAGGCGGCTAAGCCACTGTACGTTGTGCCCCCGCAAGGTAACTTGAACCTAACGCCTATGGCTCGGGCTGAGATCTTGAAAGGACCAGAGGCACAGACCCCTGAAA
>Ga0209551_1000885_pt1 | contig 11425 bp, 11 predicted proteins | sample LauGreSuBDMM15SD_2_FD_187568 | JGI IMG/M metagenome (GOLD analysis project Ga0209551, IMG submission 187568) | Freshwater lake microbial communities from Lake Michigan, USA - Su13.BD.MM15.SD (SPAdes) (version 3) | ecosystem: Environmental > Aquatic > Freshwater > Lake | place: Lake Michigan, USA... | reverse complement strand
TTTTATCTCCAACTTTAAATATAGCACCAACCGATTCGCAATACGATATTTATGTTGGTTTGAAAGGAAAATTAGCCAACAATATTGCCTATAATGTTCGAGGGTCGTATTTGAATGAAAAAAATAAAGCATTATTAAAAAGTAATAATTATTCAGAAACAAGATTAAATGAAAATTATGGTTTCGGAAATTCTTTTCAAGTTGTTTATGATAACTTAAAAACAATTGCTTTTTTTGGTGAATTGAAAGCCAATTTTTCTAAAAATGTGGAATTCGGAGTCAATGGAACTTTCAGCACTTATAATTCTGATTTAGAACAAGAAGCTTGGAATTTACCACAATTAAAAATTGGCTCAAGTGTAGATGTTATCATTACCAGAAAGTGGTTTGCTGGTGCAAATGTGTTTTTTGTTGGAGAAAGAAAAGACCAACAACAGAATTTGATTTTGTCAAGTATTAAGCCAACTACAACTTTGGGCAGCTATTTTGATGCGAATTTAAATGTTGGTTACAAATACAACGACCGATTAACCGCTTTTTTTAAAGCCAATAATATTGCTAATCAAGCCTATCAAAAGTGGTTAAATTTTCCAGTTCAACAAATACAGTTGGTTTTGGGAGCGAATTATAAATTTGATTTTTAATTCAAAATTGGCTTAAAACCTAAATACTAAAAAATATATTCTAACTCCAAAAACCAATATGAAAAAATCTTTACTCTCCAACTTAACGTCTCAAATTTTAATCGCCATGATTTTAGGCGGCATTTTAGGTGTTATTGTGCATGCCAATTTTGATGCTGACCAAGCAAAAGAATTCAGTGGATACATCAAACTATTAGCCACTATTTTCATCAGATTAGTTCAAATGATTATTGCGCCATTGGTTTTTTCGACACTTGTTGTTGGAATCGCAAAATTGGGGGATATCAAATCAGTTGGGAGAATAGGAGGCAAGGCGATGGGTTGGTTTTTCACAGCATCGTTTATATCGCTATTAATAGGTATGTTTTGGGTTAATATTTTAGAGCCGGGCAAAGGTTTAAATCTATCTGATATCGATTTAAAAACTGCTTCTGAAGTCACTGAAAAAACACAAAATTTTTCAGCACAAAACTTTATAGAGCACATCATTCCGAAAAGTCTGTTTGAAGCAATGGCAAATAATGAAATATTACAAATTGTAATTTTTTCTATATTTTTTGGTTTGGCAGCCGCGGCTATTGGTTCAAGTGTAAAACCAGTTATCAATGCTTTAGACAAAACTTCGCATATTATTCTGAAAATGGTAAACTATGTAATGAAATTTGCTCCGATTGGTGTTTTTGGTGCAATTGCTGGCGTTTTTTCTGTTAGGGATTTCAATGAATTGCTGCTTACTTATGCCAAATTTTTTGGTTCTTTTTTAGTCGGGATTTCAAGTTTATGGATAGTTTTGTTGTTGGTGGGTTACCTTTTTTTAGGAAAATTAATGTCAGTTTTGCTCAAAAGAATTGTCAGTCCATTGATAATTGCTTTTGGAACTACAAGTAGCGAAGCTGTTTTTCCGAAATTGACCGAGGAATTAGAAAAATTTGGCATTAAAGATAAAATAGTGTCGTTTATGTTGCCATTGGGTTATTCCTTTAATTTGGATGGCAGTATGATGTACATGACTTTCGCAAGTATTTTTATAGCCCAAGCTTATGGAGTACATTTAGATTTACCTACACAATTAACAATGTTATTTGTTTTAATGCTCACCAGTAAAGGAATAGCAGGTGTTCCAAGAGCAAGTCTGGTTGTGGTAGCCGCAACTTGCGGAATGTTTAAAATCCCAATTGAAGGCATAGCCTTAATTTTACCAATTGATCATTTTTGTGATATGTTTAGAAGTGCAACCAATGTATTAGGGAATGCTTTAGCAACTTCTGTAGTTGGAAAATGGGAAAAAGAAGATTGATTTTAGTTTAAAACCAGCAATAATTTTTAGTGTGTAATAAATATTAAATCACAAAAGAGGTAGATTTAATTTTTTTTTATAAATTTACGACCTAATTAAAAACTATATTTATGAAAAAATTATTACTTTTATTATTAGTTGCTTTTTCTGCCACAGCAATTAACGCTCAAGGAACAACCTACGCCAATGCAACAAATGTGGTTGCTGGTGCAACAGTTTCTGTAACAACGATGGCAGGTACATTACCAACAGTAGCGGTTTGTTTTGCTTCATACACAATGAACCAAGCGGCCACACCGGTAGCTGCAAAGTGTAAATGGTTTAAATACACGCCAACAGCAAGTGGAATTATTACTGTTACTAGTGTTTTAGCCGTAAATGATGTTGCTACTGTAGACACAAGAGTTAGAGTAACTACTGGTTCTTCTGCTTCAACATTAACTTGTGTAGCTTCAAATGACGATGTTGATGCTGCGATTAACGATTACAGATCTGAGGTCACAAATGTTACTGTAACTGCTGGTACTACTTACTACATTTTATGGGATAATTATTGGTCAGCCGGAGCTTTTTCATTCCAACTTATATTTACACCGCAAACTTGTTTTAAGCCAACAACTTTTACCTATTTAGCAGCACCTACAACGACCGAAGTTTCATTTGGTTGGACTGCTCCTGTAAGTGGAACTCCAACTGGGTACGAAATTGAATATGGAGAAACATCTTTTGCACAAGGTTCAGGAACAACAGTTAACGTTGTTGATCCAACAGTTACTTTATCCGGTTTGACACCAAGTTCAGTTTATGATTTTTACATCCGTACAGATTGTGGTGCAGGTGATTATAGTATTTGGGTTGGTCCAATATCTTTTAATACGCAATTTGAAGATGCAACTGTACCTTATGATACAAGTTTTGAATATGACAGTTATCCTTTTATTGGTTGGTCAAATGTTACTACAACTGGTGGTGCATGGCAGGTCTATGCTGGTACTGCAGGCAGCACTCTAATACAAGATGGATTAAACGCAGCTTTTGTAGTTTCAAGTACTACAGCCGCTACAGATAGTTGGATTTTTTCAAGAGGAATTATGTTAACTGCGGGATCTCCGGTTACTATTTCTTATTATGTTAGAAATTACGTTGCTACGCCATCAACAAATACAGCAAGTTATGATTTAAAAGCAGGTTTTAGTAAAGATGTTGCAGGTATGACAATACCGGTAGCTTCTGAAACTGGATTAGCTAACGTAACTTATGAAATGAAATCATATTCTTTCACTCCAGCTGAGACGAATACTTACTATTTAGGTTTCAATGCTTTAAATGCAATCAACGCTGCAGGAACACACGCGTTTTTCTTAGATAATTTGTTTGTAGATCAAGTATTATCAGTTAAAGGTGTTGATGCTTCTAATTTTACAGTTTATCCAAATCCTGCTAACAATATTTTGAATGTTTCAAACAAAGCAAACGATTTGATCAATAACATACAAATTAAAGATTTAACTGGAAAGACAGTTAAAGAAAGTAATTTTATTGCACAGTCAACAATCCAAATGAATATCGCAGATATAGCTGCTGGTGTTTACATGATGACAATCAAAACAAACCAAGGTTCAATTACAAAGAAAATTGTAAAAAACTAAAAGTTCTAAAATACATCCAAAAAAAACTCCTTAAGCAATTAAGGAGTTTTTTTTATAAAAATTTTGAAGATAACGCGAGCGTTGGCAAAAGACAATTTTCTTGCTTGCCATACCATTTGTAGCGGTTGGTAGCTACATAGTCATACAACGAATTCCTTATGCCAGAAGGAATAATCCTAAATAGAGTGCCAAACGTAAATACACCACCTAAACTCTTTGCGATTGCTAACGCTGCGTTTGATTTGGAATAATAAGCTTTCCCTGGCTCATACAAAATGATGCTATCAATGTTTTTATTATTGATTCCAATATGTTCTAAAATTTCAACACCCAATTCAGATTGTAACGCAACAAATCTGAAAACATCTTTCGTATCGTACTTTATAACATATTGAACAGCATAATTGCATAAATTGCAAACGCCATCAAAAAGGATTATTTTTTTATTTAAGGGTAATTTGTTTTGCACTAAGAAATGATTTGAATTTATAGTGTGCAAAGGTAAAAATATTAGTCTTTCAATTTTTTTAAATTGTATTAAACATCCAAAAAGCACATATAAAAATTTAAAAATAGGATTTCATTTCAATTCTTGAATTATTAAAATTCTATAAAGTAGAGTAATAATTGTCTTATTATTAATGATTTAAAAAAAAACAATTGCTAGTTCCTAATTTGTTGATTATACATCAATAAATGTTAACGTTTTGTTCATTATTTTATGATTACATTTGAAAAATTTTAAATTTCTTATGAAAAAATTATATTTTGTGTTGTTAACAGCATTTTTTACGACTTTGTCATTTTCACAAGTAGCTGTTATCAACGAGTTTGATACTGATACTCCAGGAACAGATGTAAAAGAATTCATTGAAATTAAAACGGCTACACCAAATTTTTCGATGAATGGTTATGTGTTGGTTTTTTTTAATGGAAGCGATGCCAAAAGTTATTTAAGATATGATTTAGACGCTTACACATCAGACAATAATGGTATTTTAACAATAGGTAACAATGCGGTTTCTCCACTGCCCGATTATAATTTACCAGACAACACACTTCAAAACGGTCCAGATGGTGTAGCAATTTATTTAGGAAATGGTAGCAATTTTCCAACAGGGACTTTGGCTTCTACAACGAATTTAATGAGTGCCTTGGTATATGACACTAACGACGTTGATGCAACTATTTTAATGACGGCACTTGGCGTTAATGTTCAATACAACGAAAATCAAAATGGAAATGGACCAACCGAGTCAATTCAAAGAAAAGCAGATGGAACTTACGAAGTAAAAGCGCCAACTCCAGGTGCCAACAACGATGGAAGTGGTCAAGTTTTTAATGGAATTTCTTTTTCCATAACTCCTACGGTTTTGACAGAAGGAAGTAATTTCACCATCACATTTACAACTCAAACACCCGTTACTAATGATTTAAATTTTACTTATTCATTAGCTAATAGTACATTTAATTCATCTGATTTTTCAGGAAGTTTATCTGTTTTGATACCGGTCGGTAGTTCTTCACTAACTAAAACGATAACACTAACCGATGATACAATTAATGAAGGCGACGAAACCATTTTACTTACAATTGGTGCTATTCCTGCAAATTTTAATTATTTAATTAATAATGTTGCATTTAGAGTTCATGATAACGATTTTGTAGTTCAACCATGGGGAACACCAGTAAATCCTACTTATGGGATTGTTTCCAGCACTGCAACTCCTGGTTATTATGCTTCATTAGAAGGGAAATCGGGAGCAGTTTTGAAACAAGCCATTCAAGATATTATTGCTAATCCAAATTTAGTCAGAGAGCAAAATTATGGTGATGCTTATGATATTTTGAAAGAGGCAGATCAAAATCCAGAGAACAGTAGCCAAGTTTGGTTGATGTACGTAGAACAACCAAGATCAAAATTAGATTCCCAATCAGGTACAAGTGGTGCTGCTGGATTTTGGAACAGAGAACACATTTATTGCCAATCACGTGGTGGTTTTAGTGATGCTACATCAGCAACTCCCGACGGAATAGATGTTTGGTCAACTACAAATGCAGATGATATTGCGGCTGGTCATTCAGATGTTCATCACATTAGAGCAGAAGATAGTCCAGAAAATAGTTTAAGAAGTGAGCGTAATTATGGAGTAGATTATAATGGGCCTGCAGGAAATCAAGGAAGTTGGCATGGTGATGTTGCAAGAGCTATTTTTTATATGTGTATAAGGTACAATGGCTTGAACGTTGTTAATGGTAATCCTTCAGAAAATCCTGATGGTTTTATTGGAGATTTGGCAACACTCCTAACCTGGAATGCGGCCGACGCAGCGGATGATTTTGAAATGAACCGAAACAACGTGGTTCAAGTATGGCAGAAAAATAGAAATCCATTTATAGATTATCCCAATTTGGCAGATTATATTTGGGGAAGCAATGCTGGTACCCCTTGGTATTCTACTTTATCAACGGCGAAAAATTTTGACACTAAAATATCAATTTATCCAAATCCTGCTAAAGATTATATTTCAATAGTTGGTTTGAAAGAAAATGCTGTTGTAGTAATTTATAGCACATCCGGAACAAAACTTTACGAAAATAATTATATTACGGAAAGTAAATTAAATTTGAATTTAGCTGCTGGCATTTACATTGCCAAAATCACTTCCGAAAATAAAACCATTACCAGGAAAATTGTTATTCGTTAATAAAATTTGACTAAAAATTTAATTTCTTTAGATTTTTAAAAGGTCTTTTTTTCTAGTATTAATAATCACTGTAAAATTAACGAATTACCTCTCCTTTAACTTTCAAAGGTATTTTACCGTTTTCATAGTTTATTGCATTTGATTCAACGGTTATTGTTTTTCGAATTGTGCCTAATGATAAATTGTATTTTATTTCAATTCTACCTTTTTTACCGGGTAAAATAGGATTAGTTGGTTTTGTAAAAGTCATGCAGCTACATGTAGATTGAACATTGGTAATCAATAATGGAATATCTCCAGTATTTTGAAATTCAAAAGAACGTATGCCATTATCTGCATATTTTGAAATTTTACCATAATCAATCGTATTGTCTTTGTTTAGAAATTCTATTTTAGCACCACTTTGGGATAATCCGATGGTGAAAATCATTAAAAACGTACCTAGAAAAATATTTCTTTTCATTTATTATAATTTGGTTTTGTAAATTTAGTTTTTTTAGGTTAAAGAAAAATTATAAAATCTTAAAATTTGCAGCATTGACTATATTTATCAATCTTGTAACACAAACAATATACCATAAATATTAATGACATTTAATTAAAAAAAAAATGATAATTTTGTTCAAAACAAATTTAGCGTTATTTATTGAGTAGCGTTTTTTTTATTTTAAAAATAATTTGTTTTTAAATACCATTCAAAGTCTTATTATCTGATTAAAAAACTGTTTCAAAATTAAAATTATTCTGTAAATGAAGAACATTGCTATCATAATGGGTGGGTATTCTAGTGAATATAAAATATCGATAACTAGTGGAAATGTAGTATATCAATTTTTAGATAAATCTAAATTCAAAGGATACAGAATTCACATACTTAAAGAAAAATGGGTTTATGTTGATAATGAAAACAATGAGTTTCCGATTGATAAAAATGATTTTTCTGTACTAATTGATCATGCACGAATTAATTTTGATGCCATTTTTAATGCCATTCATGGCACCCCAGGAGAAGACGGTCTAATGCAAGCTTATTTTGAATTATTAGGAATTCCACAATCGTCATCTGATTATTACCAAGCTGCATTAACATTTAATAAGCGCGATTTGCTATCTGTTTTAAAACCTTATGGCATTCAATCGGCTACGTCTTTTTATTTAAATAAAGGAGATAGTATTAATACTAAAGAAATTGTAGAGAAAGTTGGTTTGCCATGTTTTGTAAAACCAAATAAATCAGGTTCAAGTTTCGGAATTTCAAAGGTAAAAACAGAAGATGAGTTGCCAATTGCAATTGACGCGGCATATAAAGAAGATGATGAAATTATTATTGAAAGTTTTCTTGATGGCACCGAAGTTTCTGTTGGAGTTATCAATTTTAAAGGTAATATAACTGTTTTGCCAATAACTGAAATTGTTTCAGAAAATGATTTTTTTGATTACGAAGCAAAATATTTAGGAAAATCACAAGAAATTACACCAGCGAGAATTTCCGATGAAATGACTCAAAAAGTAGGGGCCATCGCAAAAAGAGCTTATGAGATTTTAAAGATGAAAGGTTTTTCTAGAAGTGAATTTATTATTGTTGACAACGAACCTTTTATGTTAGAAATGAATACGATTCCTGGCTTAACAAAAGAAAGTTTAATACCTCAACAAGCCAAAGTTGCTGGAATTGACCTCGAAGATTTATTTACAAATGCGATTGAACTTTGTCTAAAAAAATAAAATTTATGAGAAAAGCGATTTTTCCAGGTTCATTTGATCCAATTACACTCGGACACTACGATATCATCAAGCGAAGTATTCCACTTTTTGATGAAATTATCGTAGCAATTGGAATAAATGCAGAAAAAAAATACATGTTTTCTTTAGAAGATAGAAAGCGTTTTATTGAAGAAGCGTTTAAAGATGAATCTAGTATAAGTGTAATTACTTATGAAGGATTGACGATTGATTTATGTGAAAAAATGAATGCAAATTTTATACTTCGTGGACTTAGAAATCCGGCTGATTTTGAATTTGAAAAGGCAATTGCGCACACCAATAGAAAATTATCAAAAATTGAAACAGTATTTTTGTTAACATCAGCAAAAACTTCTTATATCAGTTCTAGTATTGTCAGAGATGTTATTAGAAATGGCGGTGAATACGAGATGCTAGTACCAGAATCTGTTAGAGTAATTTAAATTATAAAAAATATATTGATGGATTTAGAACACGAATTACTGAAAAGAAGTGGTCGGAAATGTGAATTGTGCGGTGGTATTGAAAATTTGAAAGTATTTAAAGTTCTGCCTATTAAAAAGGATGATTTGAGTGACAATATTTTGACTTGTTCGCTTTGTATAAATCAAATTGAAAACAAAGGAACAGAAAATGTTAACCATTGGAGATGTCTAAACGAAAGCGTATGGAATGAAAATATAGCAGTACAAGTAGTTTCTTTTCGAATGTTGAACAGATTAAGCAACGAAAGTTGGCCAAAAGAATTACTGGAAATGATTTATTTTGACGATGAAACTTTGATTTGGGCCAATGCTGGAGTTGAAAATGCCGACGAAAAAAAGATTATTCACAGAGATGCGAACGGAGTCGTTTTATCTACAGGAGATAATGTTGTTTTAATTAAAGATTTAAAAGTAAAAGGATCAAGCATAGTTGCTAAACAAGGAACTGCCGTTCGAAATATCCGATTAGACCATGAAAATGAAGAATATATTGAAGGAAAAGTTGACGGACAACAAATTGTGATTATTTCGAAATATGTAAAAAAAACATAGATCTTTTCAGTAAGAATAATTATTTAATTTTGCGAATCATGGACAAGTACACACAAATTAACTTGGTACTTAAAGATTATTTTCAATTAAATTTAGGAGTTAAACAAATTCCCGTAAAAGACATGATGCCTTATTTTGTTTTGGCAGGAATATTTAAGAAAGATGAAAAAAATGGGCTTCCGATTCGAAATTTAATTCGCCAATTGGATAATAGAAATCAGCTCGGTTTAATTCCTTATTTATTTGCAGATCGAAAACCAGTTTATACCAAATGGTATTTTATTCGAGGAAATCACGCTTTGAATAAAATCATCAAACTTAAAGATGCTGTTTTAAGCAAAAAAAACTAAAAAAAGTAAGCTTTTAAGAATTTATCAAAGTTATGAATTCATTAATTATTTACATTTATTGAGGTCAAGTACGAAATAATACTATATTTGCAGGCATTAATAATTTATATTTTAATGGCAGAAAACGACATTATCCTTAAAGCTGAGAATATTTCAAAACAATACCGTTTAGGACAAGTTGGCACTGGAACAGTTAGTCACGATTTAAACCGATGGTGGCATAAAGTAAGAGGAAAAGAAAATCCATATCTTAAAATTGGAGATGTTAATGATCGAAGCACCATCAGTAAAAGTGACTATGTTTGGGCAATTCAAGATATCAATTTTGAAGTAAAACGCGGAGAAATTCTTGGAATTATTGGTAAGAATGGTGCCGGAAAATCTACTTTGTTAAAAATTCTTTCGCGCGTAACTTCGCCAACAACGGGAATCATCAAAACCAAAGGAAGAATAGCTTCTTTACTTGAAGTTGGGACAGGTTTCCATGGAGAAATGACTGGCAGAGAAAATATTTATCTTAACTGAGCAATTCTCGGAATGACCAAAAAAGAAATTACTTCAAAAATTGATGAAATAATAGAATTTTCTGGATGTCAACGCTATATAGATACACCAGTTAAGCGGTATAGCAGTGGAATGACCGTTCGTTTAGGATTTGCAGTAGCTGCAAATCTTTTATCAAAAAAGCGCTTGTCTTATTCTATTTTGCGTTATTTTGTTGCAATGTCATATAATTTTAGAGAGTTTCTTTTGTTTGAGTCTATTTTAGATACAGCAAAACTGACATTTATAAAAAAGATTTATTGGCGATTTTTCTTTTTTGTTTTACCACTGCGATTAATATTACATAAGCTTAAAAGAAAAATCAGCAAAAAAAAATGTAAATTATTTTAAAAAAAATCAATGAAAAAAATCTTCCTTTGCTTCGGCACAAGACCAGAGGCGATAAAAATGGCCCCTCTTTATCACGAATTTAAAAAAAATAATTTTGATGTAAAAGTGGTTGTTACTGCTCAACACCGTCAAATGTTAGACCAAGTTCTAGATTTTTTTGAAATAACTCCCGATTTTGATTTAAATTTAATGCAACCGAATCAATCTCTAAATAAATTAAGTGGAAGAATTATTTCAGAAATCGACGCCGTTTTTAAATCTGAAATGCCTGATTTGGTGCTTGTTCATGGCGACACAACGACATCAACAATCGTTGCGCTCGCAGCTTTTCACCTCGGAATTAAGGTCGCTCATGTTGAAGCAGGATTAAGAACTTATGATAAAAAAGCACCATTTCCAGAAGAAATTAATAGACAAATAACAAGCAAAATTGCCGATTTTCATTTTACACCAACGCAACAAGCATCAGATAATTTGATTAATGAACAAATACCTGAATCAATTATTTTTCAAACGGGAAATACCATAATTGATGCACTCTTTTGGACTGTTCAAAAAATTCAACAAACCAACTATAAAAATGATGAAATTGCACATCTAAAAAAATTAATTCCAAAAAAGAAAAAAATAATATTAGTTACAGGCCACCGAAGAGAAAATTTTGGAGATGGATTTTTAAACCTCTGCGAAGCTTTATTGCAAATTGCTAAACGAGACGATGTAATTATAATTTATCCCGTGCATCTTAATCCAAATGTAAAAGATATCGTTTATGAATTATTGTCAAATAATCAAAATATCTTATTGATCAATCCAATCGCGTATCCGGCATTTGTCTGGTTAATGCAGCAATCATTCTTAATTCTTTCAGATTCTGGAGGTATTCAAGAAGAAGCACCTTCATTAGGAAAGCCGGTCTTGGTAACTAGAACCGTTTCTGAACGTCCGGAAGGATTATTGGCAGGTTTCTCGAAATTAGTTGGTACAGACAAAGAAAAAATAATTTTAGAAGTAAAAAGTATTTTAGATAATTTTGAAGGTTTCAAAAATAGTATTAATCCCTACGGAAATGGCGATTCAAGTAAAAAAATAGTAGATATTAT
>Ga0209551_1000877_pt1 | contig 11440 bp, 10 predicted proteins | sample LauGreSuBDMM15SD_2_FD_187568 | JGI IMG/M metagenome (GOLD analysis project Ga0209551, IMG submission 187568) | Freshwater lake microbial communities from Lake Michigan, USA - Su13.BD.MM15.SD (SPAdes) (version 3) | ecosystem: Environmental > Aquatic > Freshwater > Lake | place: Lake Michigan, USA... | reverse complement strand
CCGAACGATGGCTGGCTATGTCCGGCATCCTAATTTAGCTGCCGCACTGGTTATCGGACTTGGCTGTGAGCGCAATCAACTCAAAGGCCTTATGGAGCAAGAAGACCTGCAAGAGGGCTCTACTTTGCATACGTTTATTATGCAAGAGACTGGTGGTACCCGAAAAACCATAGAAGCAGGAGTTGAAGCAGTTAAAGCCCTGCTACCCGATGCGAATAAAGCCAGAAGGCAAACTGTTAGCGCGAGTCACCTCACTGTTGGCCTCCAGTGTGGTGGATCCGATGGCTTTTCATCGATTACTGCCAACCCCGCTTTGGGTGCAGCAATTGATATCCTAGCCAGACACGGCGGAACTGGTATTTTATCTGAAACGCCTGAGATTTACGGAGTAGAACACACCCTCACAAGGCGCGCAGCAAATAAAGAAATTGGCGAAAAACTCATCAAGCGAATCCGCTGGTGGAAAGATGAATATTCAGTTGGCAGGGATGTTCAAATCAATGGCCAAGTTAGTCCAGGAAACCAAGTCGGAGGCTTAGCAAATATCTTTGAAAAGTCCCTAGGCTCCTCCATGAAAGGTGGCACCGGTCCCCTCATGGCTGTCTATCAATACGCTGAGCCCGTCACAGAAAAAGGATTTGTTTTTATGGATACGCCAGGCTTTGACCCAGTATCAGCGACTGGTCAAATTGCCGGTGGCGCTAATCTAATCGCGTTTACAACGGGTCGTGGCTCAATGTTCGGCTCAAAACCTGCCCCGTGTATCAAGCTCGCCACCAATACACCTATGTACAGTCGCTTAACTGAAGATATGGATATTAATTGCGGCGAAATTCTTGATGGAACGGTTTCTGTCCAAGAAATGGGTCAACGGATTTTTGAACTGTTTCTTAAAACTGCTTCTGGTGAACTATCTAAGAGTGAATTACTGGGTCTGGGCGATTATGAGTTTGTTCCTTGGCAAATTGGTGTGATGAGCTAGATTTATGAGGGGCAACTCCAGGGCCTTAATGGGTCAAGTTATATTGCAACATATAAGCTCCCGCGCCAGCTAAGTAACCAATCAAAGCAAGGCCACTAATCTTTTTAACATACCAAAAAAAGTCGATTCTCTCAAGACCCATTGCCGCTACACCAGCGGCTGAGCCAATAATTAAAATGGACCCGCCAGTGCCCGCACAATACGCTAGAAATTGCCATAAAAAACTGTCTGTTGGGTATTGCTCAAGACTATACATACCCATCGAAGCAGCAACAAGTGGCACATTATCGACTACTGCACTAACCAGACCAATCAAAATCACAATGATGGCTTGATTACCAACCGTTTGATCTAACCACTGGGCAATAGCACTCAAAATATGGGTATGCTCTAGCGTTGCAACCGCTAATAAAATACCTATAAAAAATACAATAGAGGCCATATCAATCCGCGATAAAGCATGCACTAAAGTTAAAGTTTTACGCTCTTCCTCATCTTTTTTATAGTGAATCAAATCACCCACAAGCCAAAGCAAACCTAGGCCAAATAAAATTCCCATAAATGGCGGCAAACCAGTCAATGTTTTAAATATAGGAACCGCTACTAAAACCCCTAATCCCAAATAAAACATTACATTACGCTCTAAAAATGATGTCTTGCTAACCTTTTCTTCAAGACTATTTTGTACAAAAATGACTTCCTTACCTTTTAAGTTGCGCGCAATAAATAATAAGGGAATGAGCAGACTAATGATGGCAGGAATAAATACACTTTTCATAATGGCTAATGAAGTAATCTGCCCACCAATCCAAAGCATTGTCGTTGTAACATCTCCAATCGGTGTCCAAGCCCCGCCTGCATTTGCCGCAATGATGATAATGCCGGCAAATAACAAACGATCTTCATATTGATCTAAAATCTTTTTCATTAAGGAAACCATCACAATCGTAGTCGTTAAGTTATCCAAAATGGCGCTCAGAAAAAAAGTAACGACGCCTACCATCCACATGAGATTTTGTAAATTATTCGTTTTAATTCGATTGGTGATTACATCAAAACCCTCATGGGCATCCACTAATTCAACAATCGTCATTGCCCCGATTAAAAAGAAAACGATCTGTGCAGTACTGATTAGGGATTCGGATAATTCCTGGTTGATTTGTTGAGAATCAGTTGATAGGGCATATATGACCCACAACAAACCAGCTCCAATGAGTGCCGAAGCAGACTTATTAACATGCAGATAATGCTCTAAAGCAATTGCGGCGTAGGCTAGTACAAAAATAATTAATAAAGTAGTTAGCATTACTATTTCCGATCAGTTTAATATTACTAAAAGTAATAGGCAGTTTAATCCATACTGCAATCAAACCTCCATTTGATGTGCATCGATGAAGAAGAACTAGGGAAAACACTAGTAAAAAAAATCACATAAATTGAAGTTGATATTCTATGATGAATAGTTGTTCATATTTGACTGCTAATTAATCTTTTTTGGGTGTGCTTTGTGGCTAGTTTTCAAGCTCATGACCTTAGAGTTCTAATATTAAAAGCATTTTTTGTATCATTTTTTAAACTTTACTATTAAAAATATTATCTTATGAAAATAGTCCGTATCCACCAAGCCGGTGGCCCAGAAGTTCTTTGTATTGAAAATCTAGAATTACCACCTTTAAAATCGGGAGAGGTACGCATACGCCACACAGCAATAGGTCTCAATTTTCAGGATGTCTATATCCGCTCAGGTCAATATCCTGCTGAAATGCCCTCAGGCCTTGGTACAGAAGCAGTTGGCATCATTGAAGAAATTGCCCCTGAGGTGCACGATTTCAAAGTTGGTGATCGCGTTTGCTATATGAGTGGACCAGCCCTTGGGGCAAGTGCTACGCATCGAAACTATCCCAGTGGGCGATTATTACACTCCCCAAAGAATATCCCTGATGATGAAATAGCCGCCTTTTTGTTAAAAGGGATGACTGTTGAATACCTCATGGAAAGATGCTACCCGGTTAAGGCTGGTGAATTCGTTCTTATGCACGCCGCAGCAGGTGGTGTTGGACTATTAGCTGGTCAATGGGGTAAGCATCTCGGAGCACATATGATTGGCGTTGCTGCCGGTCCTGAAAAAGTTGCCTTAGCATTAGCCCATGGCTACTCATACTGTATTGATCGATTAAAAGAAGATGTAACCGCGCGCGTAAAAGAAATTACAAATGGTCACGGTGTGCCAGTCGTATTTGACTCCGTTGGTAAAAACTCGTTTGAGCAGTCTTTGCATAGCTTAGCTCCAAGGGGATACTTTGTGTCTTTTGGAACAACCACTGGGGCCCCACCCCCGATGCCTGCAAGCACACTTCAAAAAATGGGATCCCTTTACTTTACTAGACCTACTCTAGTGACTTATATGGCATCAACCGAAGAACTTCGACAATCTGCTAATCGCGTATTTGATCTAGTTGCTAAGGGCGTTCTAAAGATTCGTATTAACCAGCGTTACCCCCTAGCTGACATCGCTCAAGCACATGCCGATCTTGAGTCAGGCCGTACTAGTGGTTCGAGTATTATCATTCCGTAACTTCAAAAGGAGGTGTATCCATGTTTAAATCCATGAAATTATCATTACTTGCTGGACTTTTAGTATCCTTAGGGGCTGCTACTGCCCAAGCAGAAACATTTAAGTTACGTATTGCTTCAGGCCATCCTGCAGCCAATACCTACGTCAATCTCATGACAACATTTTTTGTTCCGGAAGTCACGAAGCGTGTGGCCGAAAAAACGCAGCATAAAGTAGAATTTATTGAAGGTTACGGTGGAGCGATGGTCAAGGTTGCCGATACCCTTGAGGGAGTTCAGTCGGGCGTCGTAGATATTGGTGGATATTGTTTTTGCTTTGAACCGTCAAACCTGCCATTACACGCTTTTCAGGTCATGCTCCCTTTTGGGACGATGAGCCCAGAGAAAAGTGTCAAAATGGCGCGTGCTGTGTACAACAAAGTGCCTTATCTTTCTCAAGTCTTTGAAGATAAATACAACCAACGCCTCCTAGCGGTGATTGCCGATAATGGCTATAACCTGGGAACTACTTTTGAATGGAGTACCATCAATGACCTCAAAGGTAAAAAGATTGCTGGCGCAGGTCTGAACTTAAAGTGGCTAGAATATGCTGGCGCGGTCCCTGTTCAGTCCTCGTTACCAGAGGCTTATACTTCGATGCAGACTGGGGTTTATTTTGGCTGGATCATGTTCCCTTCTGCTTGGGTAAACTTTAAACTCCATGAGGTTGCAAAAAACTATACAGAAGTTGGCTTTGGTGCGATTACTTGGCACGGTTTAACAATCAATAAAAACCGCTTCAACCGACTCCCTAAAGAAGTTCAAAATATTATTGTTGAAGTTGCCAAAGAGTTTGAAGCAAAAACTGGCAGTGTCAATGAGGAAAACTATCCAAAACAACTCGCTCAATTAAAGACTTTGGGTGTGAATGTTAAGTCGCTACCGGATAATGTTCGACTTGACTGGGCGAATTCATTAAAGCCATGGCCACAGTCTCATGCGGCAGATCTCGATAAGCAAGGCTTACCAGCTTCTACAGTCCTTAAAATCGCTCTCGAAGAAGCTGAAAAACTTGGGCATAAATGGCCAGTGCGTTACGAAATCAAATAATGCTTCTGATTCAAAACCTGATTGACCGCATCACTAAATCACTTTTAGTGATTGCGGCTGTCTTAGCTTTCTTGCTCTGCTTCTTAGTAGTAGCTGACGTCTTAGGAAGAGTCCTTTTTAATAGCCCCATTAAAGGTACCACTGAGCTAGTATCCCTATCGATTGTAATTATCTGTTTTTTACAAACAGGCTTTGCAATCCGCTCAGGCGGAATGCTCAATGTTGATATGTTTACCAGTAAATTGGGTGCTAGAGGCCAATGCGTTATGGCAGCAATTGGTGCTTTGGGTGGGATGCTATTTTTTGGAATTATTTGCTACGGCGCCTCTGACGGAGCTTTACATGCTTTTATGGCTAATGAGTTTGAAGGTGAAGGGGCTCTTCGAGTGCCTGTCTGGCCAGCTAAATTCGTACTAGTTCTAGGTACTTTCTTGGCTAGTGTGAGCTACTTTTTGATGGTCATCCAACATATCGCGCACGGTTTACGGGGCGATCTTCCTGAGCAATACTCCTCCTCACACTGAAAAAATAGATTATGTACGAAGCAACAGAAATGATGATTGTAGTTGGTGCACTCCTCGTGATGGTGTTTAGTGGAGTTCATATAGCCATCTCACTTGGCCTAACCAGCATGATTGGAATCTATCTTCTGACTGGTGATATGCATGCCATGATTAGCTTTGTCTCTAATACAAGCTACGAGGCGCTGCGTGATTATATCTTTGCTGTGATCCCCCTATTTTTGCTCATGGGGGAGTTCTTGGCAAAATGCGGTGCAGCGAGTGATCTATTTGCTCTCCTTAACCGCTCAATGAAGCGTATCCCGGGTCGACTTGCCGTAGCTACTGTTTTAGCGAATGCTGTTTTTGCCTTTGTGACTGGGGTATCGATTGCAGCTGCCGCCGCTTTTTCAAAAATAGCCTATCCAGAAATGAAGCGTTTTGGCTATGAGAGGCAGTTTTCATTGGGATGTATTGCTGGTAGCGCTTGTCTAGGTATGCTAATCCCCCCTTCCGTACTGATGATTGTATGGGGTGTTCTCACCGAAATGGCCATTGGTAAACTCTTCATTGCAGGGATCATACCGGGTTTTATTGTTGTTACTCTTTACATTATTTATATTATTTGGGTAGCAAAAACCCAACCGCACCGGGTCGGTGATGGTGTTAACTTACCAGCTATCCAACAAGCAGCAAAAGATCAAGCGGACTCTAAACCAGAAGTGAGTATGCGCACAATCCTTTGGAGTACGATTGGCATTATTGCCCTCGTAGTTTTAGTTCTTGGTGGTATCTGGCTAGGATTTTTTACTCCCACTGAAGGGGCAGGCGTCGGTGCAACTCTTTCGCTCATTCTGGCCATAGCTCGCGGCATGAAACGCTCTGAAATGATGGAAGCGATTATCTCCGTAGGGAGAACCTCTGCGCCGCTCTTGATTTTGCTAGTAACTGCGCAACTTTACTCACGCGTACTCTCGATGACCGGTCTAACAGGTGCTGCTAAAGAATTCTTTATCGGAACTGGGCTATCTCCCCTAGCCATTCTTGCGTTGATGGTTCTTGTTTGGTTTATTTTAGGAGCTCTGATTGATTCGATCTCCATTATTCTCCTGACAGTCCCAGTCTTTGCCCCCTTGGCAGTAGCTCTTGGATTTGATCCAATTGCATTTGCCATTATAGGTATTCTAGCAATTGAAACTGGACTGCTAACGCCACCTTTTGGAATACTTGTCTTTACCGTCAAAGCAGCCGTGATGGGTGAGCCCAACTTAAAAAATGGCGAAATATTTAGGGGCTGCGTCCCCTACTGGATTGCCCTCCTATCGACCATTCTTTTTATTGTATTTTTTCCAAGTCTGGCAACTTGGCTACCAAACCTTGGTAATGCAGTCGCACTCAAGTAACCGGTCTCTACTTGTAATACTAAGATGAGTTGCTATTAGGCAACCCATCCTTAGAAAATAAGCGAATAAAGAGTTGCAAAGTAATTGCTCGAGAATGGCCTGTCTTATGCGCGTCTATTTTTATTATGCTGTTGCTAGTGATTCTCACTTCATGTCTAGTCTACTTTTTTGAACATGAGGCACAGCCAGATAAATATGAAAATATTCCTCAATCTATTGGGCAGTCATCACCCTCGCTTCTGTGGGGTATGGGGATATCTCTCCGATCACCCCCATAGGGCGTTTCACCGCAATGATTTTAGCCTTATTAGGTATTGGTATTTTTGCAATCCCAGCAGCCCTACTATCTTCTGCTTTTAGCGACCAACTCCATAAAGAACGCAAAGAAATGAAGCGTGAAATCCATAACATATTACAGGATGACATGATCAACCATCATGAGGCTCAATTCATTCGTGATGAAGCTCAAAGACTGCATCTTACCCATCATGAAATTAACGATATCATCCATGAAATTCAACGCGAAAGTCAACTACCGCAAGCTGAGTTACCAATTCATCAAATTGCCAAAAATCCAGAATATGCCCTAGAACACTACAAAATTCTTCTAGCACAACTAAGGCAACTTAGTCTTCTAACTAATCAATCTGAATTTTCTAAACTAGCAACCGATCGCCTCACTCCTTCCGAAAAAGCCTTGTGGGAAAAAATTAATCAATCGTCAAATTAGATACCTTGACAACCTTCGCGGTGCTCTCTAATTCCGTTTGAACTAATGTACGAAATTGTTCTGGCGAATTGGTAAAGGCCTCAGCACCCTGCTTGCCAAGTAAATCTTTGACCTCGGTCATGTTTAAAGTCTTGATCATAGAAACTCTAAATTTATCAACGATAGCAATCGGAACACCTTTAGGCATCACAATACCGTTCCATGCACTATAACTAAATCCAGGAATCGTCTCGCCCACCGTCGGAATATCTCCCATGAGTTGTGACCTTTGGCTAAGACTATGAGCAACAGCGCGTAATTTACCGTTACGAACATGTCCCATGACCGAGGAGGCGGGAGTAATAGTCCACTGTGCTTCACCAGTCATCACCGCTAGAACAGATGCTCCACCCCCTTTATAGGGTACATGAATGGAAGAAAAATTAGCACTCACCTGCATCAATAAACTTGCTAAGTGACTCTGCGAGCCAGGTCCTGCAGAGGCAACATAGACTTTTTCTGGATTAGCGTTACAGTATTTAATTAAGTCTTGTACAGTTTGAATCGGTAAACTGGGATTAACTACCAACATATTCGGTAAAACTGCATATAAAGATACGAACTGATAATCTCCTAATGGATCATAATTCAATTTTTTACGTATATTAGGCAAAATCGTCATTGATGCAGGAGATGTTGAAATGATCGTATAACCATCCGCCTGCGCAGATTTGGCCATCTCCATACCAATCAGCCCTGCAGCACCAGCGTGATTTTCAACAACCACCTGCTGCCCAATAACCTCACCAAGTTTAGTAGCAAATATGCGTCCAAGAACATCGTTGGAACTACCCGGAGCATTGGGTAATATCATACGAATGGGTCGATTTGGATAATCTTTCACTGCCTCTGCGTTCATTACCCGCTGCGCGAATACGGCATTGCTCAATAAAATAATTCCTAAACCAATCATGCTCATGAATCGATAGATCATTTTTATCTCCCTAGTTATATTTTTGGTAATTCTTTATTTAAAAAACTGGATACTTAGGCTTATCTCCTTGAATCACAACACGCTCCACATTCTCCCAAGCACCACGAAATAAATTGGTGAATGATTGCCGAGATACGCCTGCAATATGTGGTGTTAATAAAAGCTTTTCATTTGCTTCCCCTGTTAATGACAATAGCGGATTATCATTCGCGATTGGCTCAACCTGAAATACGTCAACAGCTGCGCCACCAAGATGGCCACCTTGTAAATGCACTGCTAAGGCCTTTTCATCGACAATACCACCCCGCGCCGCTTGAATAAGAATCGCTCCAGGTTTCATTTGACGGATTTGCACATGACCAATCAGTCCTTGAGTTGCGGGTAATAAAGGCACATGTAAACTGATGATATCCGATTCTTCAAGAATTTGATCTAAAGAAACTAGTTCAAGACCTAACTTTCTTGCTAATTCGAGATCTTTAGGCATTGGATCATAAAAACGCACGTGACAGCCAAATTCTAAAAATGCCTTGGCGACTGCTAATCCGATTACGCCTAGTCCTATCAACCCAATCGTTTGGCCCTCTAAGCCAGCCAAATTATCAGCTAACATTCGGGAACGAAAAGCCGAATAATTACCTTGACGAATTTCATGACTTGACCACATGAGTCTTCTTGATAAAACTAGCGCACTCGTTAAAACATATTCTGCGACAGCTTGATTACTGCCTCCAGGCATATTCGCTATAGGTATGCCAAGACTCTTCATCGCCACTTGATCAAGTCGGTCAACTCCCGCACCAGTGACTTGCACAATTTTGATACTTGAATTTTCAAATAATTCTTTAGGTAATGGCTTACCAACAGCAGGAATAACTAGGGCCTGTACTTGCCTGAGTAATGGCCCTACCTGCGCATCATCTGGCGATAAATAATGAACCCTCAAGGTACTCGGTGCAGGTGCACCAACCCGAGTAAAGTCATTTTCAGGGCGAAGACACAATACTTCATTACGCATTACATCTTGTCCTTTTCTAAATTAGTTACTTGCGCCGTTGGGAAAAAACATAACAACATGAGTGATTCAACTCCTGTATTACGGGTAACATGGGCCTCACCTGCCGGTATTAAAATCGTATCACCAGCTATTAGCGGATGTTTGCCAGTATCTGTTTCAGTACAACCTTGGCCAGACAATACATAAATACATTCTTCGTAATTCGTGTGATAGTGCGGCCCACGAAGTAATTCTCCTGGCTTAGGAACTGGAATCTCGACTAGTCGCAGGGTTGCTGCCTGCGCGCCCATTGCTCCAGAAACAATTTCGAGAGATTTTCTACCTGGCAACCCTAAGTCCCTGGCATTGGCCTGCGATATGACTTGTGCCATGATTAACCCACTTTCAAATGCTTGATCTCAGCAGTGCCACCCTCGGCCTCGTCTAACATCTTAAATAACTCGGTTGCCTCTTTAGCAATTGCATCAGCAATATCATTTAACATCCGCAAACCCTTTTCTGTTGTCGCATGTTGCGGAGATCCATACCAGCCAGTTGCAGCAATCGTGCGAATATCTCTTAAAACTGGCTGAAAACTATGCGTTCGACGTAATTTATCCCATTTCCGACCATGCTGATGATCTGAAGAATAATCGATTCGGTCCAAATGAACTAAATCCGGACGATGCGCTAAAACAGCTAGGGCCTCAATTTCGCCACCGTGTGTCAAACCACCGCAATCATGACCATATAACTCAGCAGCAACATAACAAGCCTGCACAATCAAGACAGTCATGCCATGTTCACGGTGCAGTTTCTCAGCAGCAATAGCGAGTGAAGGAATATTCCCCTCATGCCAATTTAATATCATCAGGTATTTTGCACCGTGCTTGGCAGTCGAAACGCACGTCTCTACAACAACGCTCATATAGGTTTCAGGGCTCAAAGTAATAGTTCCCTCAAATGGCATATGCATCGGGGTAACGCCTAAAGGTCCCCCAGGTAAAACAATGCCATCCATGCGCTCTGCTACCGCGTGGCCTATGACGTTCGATGCAAATATGTCTGTGCCAGTTGGCAAATGTGGTCCATGTTGTTCAACACTTCCAGCGGGCAGAATAACAAAGGGATTCTTTTTAAACTGCTCCGCTATTTCAGGCTGGGTTAACTCCCAAAAATAACGGCTAGGTAAATTTGACATCAGATAGCACTCCAAAAAAATTAATCAAGACTTCTTTACTGAGGAAAAATAAGACTTCGAATAACTATCTCTTCTATCTCTGATACTGTGCCATCACTTCATCTAACGTCACCGCCTGCCCTTTTCTCTCAATGGATTTGAGAGCAGCATTAACAACCGCTAATGAGGTAATTGCATTATCCGCCGATAACTCAGGTGATTTTCCAGAAACACAACTGTCAGCAAACATTTCTAATTCTGCTCGGAACATATCACTTTCAGGAACGACTAACTCTTCCCTTTTGCCATAGCCATCTTTACCTCTCTGGATATACAAAGTTGAACTCTGGTGCAATAAATGCGGAGTATCCCAAGTACCAAAATCAATCTCATAATGCATCAGACCTTTTGATCCAAAGACACGCACTGAAAAAATACCAGGCGATGTCCAACATGAACCAACATATCCTAATTTGCCATCTGCAAAACGAATAGTTGTCATGGATTGATCATCTACCTCAGCACCAACTGGTGAAAGTTTAGAAGCTATCGAACTAACCTCTAACATGGCGCCACCTAAATAATGGACAACGTCAAAGTGGTGGATCGCTAATTGTGATAAGGGGCCTCCAGGCGCCCTGTCTTTATACCAACGCCAAGTCTGAGGCGTTAACTCCAGAGCGCGTTCATTCGAAAAGTTGGCTTCTATAAATGCAACCTTACCTAACTCACCCGCATCAATTCGTTGCTTAATCATGCGTATCCCAGCCATCAAACGCGCACTATGACCAACAGTGACTGTCACGCCATATTTTTTCTCCAAAGCAGCAATTTCTAAGCCATCTTCTAAATTATGCGCAATCGGCTTTTCAGTGTAAACATGTTTTTTAGCTGCCGCGACCTTTTCAGCAATCGCACGATGCTGTTCATTAGGGACTGTAATAATGACGCCGCTAATCGTCGGATCAGCGAGCATCTCTTCTAAACTTCCCACAGGACGAACGCCCATCTC
>Ga0209551_1000871_pt1 | contig 11453 bp, 10 predicted proteins | sample LauGreSuBDMM15SD_2_FD_187568 | JGI IMG/M metagenome (GOLD analysis project Ga0209551, IMG submission 187568) | Freshwater lake microbial communities from Lake Michigan, USA - Su13.BD.MM15.SD (SPAdes) (version 3) | ecosystem: Environmental > Aquatic > Freshwater > Lake | place: Lake Michigan, USA... | reverse complement strand
TTTGAGATTCGAGGCTGTAAAGTAATGCTTGATTTTGATTTAGCATTCATGTATGGTGTTGAAACAAAGGTGTTAAAACAATCCATCAGAAGAAATATTAATAGATTTCCTGAGGATTTTATGTTTGAACTTAATGAACTTGAATTTAAAAGTTTGAGGTCACAAATTGTGACCTCAAATAAAGGTGGTTCAAGATACATGCCTTTTGCGTTTACCGAACAAGGAATTGCGATGCTTTCAAGTGTCTTGAATTCTGAAAAAGCAATTGAAGTAAATATTGCTATAATTAGGGCATTTGTCACATTTAGACAATTTAGTTTGACTTATAATGAGTTGAAAACAAAAATAACAGAAATAGAGGAAAAATTCCCTGAAATTTATAACGCTTTGAATTTTTTAATTGACAAAGGAAAAATCAAAGAAAACCAAGGAAATAGAACAAAAATTGGTTACAAAGAATAATGATTTTCAAGTAATGAATTTTGATTTAAAATAAAAAATAGAAAAAATGAATATTCCACAAAACATTTTAGACAATGTAAATATATGGCTTTCAGATACGTTTGATAATGAAACACAAGCAGCCATTAAAGAAATGATGACTTCTTCGCCAAAAAATCTAGAAGAAAGTTTCTATAAAAACTTAGAATTTGGAACTGGCGGCATGAGAGGAATTATGGGGGTTGGCACCAACCGTATTAACAAATATACCTTAGGAAAAAATACGCAAGGACTTTCAAATTACATGAAATCTGTTTTTCCAAATAAAGATTTACAAGTGGTAATTGCCTACGACTGCCGTCACAACAGCAACACTTTGGCTAAAGTGGTAGCAGATGTTTTTTCAGCCAATGGTATTCATGTATATTTATTTTCTGATTTACGACCTACGCCAGAGTTGTCTTTTGCGCTAAAACATTTGGGATGTCAAGCAGGAATTGTGCTTACTGCTTCTCATAATCCACCAGAATACAACGGTTATAAAGTTTATTGGGAAGATGGCGGACAATTAGTTCCTCCTCAAGATGAGGCAATTATTAATATCATCGAAAGTCTAAAATATGATGAAATTTTATTTGAACCAAATGAGCATTTAATTGAATATATCGATGCTGAAATAGATGATGCTTTCATAAAATCTTCCATTGCTAATGCCAGTTTTGATACTCCTTCTGCTGCCAAAGACGATTTGAAAATTGTTTTCACTTCGCTTCACGGGACATCTATAAAATCTGTACCTCCAACTTTAGCGCAAGCAGGTTATAAAAATGTACATATCGTTCCGGAGCAAGCTGAACCAAATGGAGATTTTCCAACGGTAAAATCGCCAAATCCAGAAGAACCAGAAGCGTTGACTATGGCATTGGCGTTGGCCGAAAAATTAAATGCGGATATCGTTGTCGGAACTGACCCAGATTGTGACCGCTTAGGTGTTGCTGTTCGCAACAATGATGGAAAAATGATGCTATTAAATGGTAATCAAACGATGGTGCTTATGACTGCTTTTTTGCTTGAGCAATGGAAAAAAGAAGGTAAAATTGACGGACGACAATTTGTTGGTTCAACGATTGTTTCCACTCCGATGATGCAAGAATTAGCTTCAGGATATGGCGTCGAATGCAAAGTAGGATTGACGGGCTTTAAGTGGATTGCGAAAATGATAAAAGACTTTCCAGCATTAGAATTTATTGGCGGTGGGGAAGAAAGTTTTGGATTTATGGTTGGCGATGCCGTGCGCGATAAAGATGCTGTAGCCGCTACCCTATTGATTTGCGAACTTGCCGCACAAGCTAAAGCCAAAGGAAGTTCCGTTTACAAAGAACTTTTAAATTTATATGTCGATTATGGCTTTTATAAAGAAAACTTAGTTTCTCTTACCAAAAAAGGAATCGAAGGATTAGCAGAAATCAATCAGATGATGGTTGATATGAGAGAAAATCCTGTTACTATAATCAACGGGCAAAGGGTTGTGATGTTAGAAGATTATAAAAATTCAACTGCTAAAAATTTGCTGACCGGAGAAGTTGAAGCAATGCACATTCCAAAATCGGATGTTTTAATTTATTATACCGAAGATGGTTCTAAAATTGCCGCAAGACCAAGCGGAACAGAACCTAAAATCAAGTTTTACGTTAGCGTAAATGAGACATTAGGCGCTGTTGAGAATTTTGCCGAAGTAGAAAGTTACTTAGATCAAAAGATTAAAAATATCTTGACGGATTTAAAAATAGTTTAATGAGCAATATAAAAAAAATACTGCCTTTTTTAAAACCTTATAAAAAATACGCTTATCTCAACATCTTTTTTAATGTTTTGTATGCGCTGTTTAGCACGTTATCATTCATGGCATTGATTCCGATGATGAAAGTGTTGTTTGATCAAACCAAAAGAAATACAGTACAACCAACTTACAGCGGAATTTTAGAAGGAAAAGAATTCATAGAAAACTATTTAAGCTATTTTATCACGACAACTACGGATACTTACGGCGTTGGTAGAACTTTGTCTTTTATGGTTGTTGGCATTATTTCTATTTTTTTACTCAAGAATTTAAGTGATTATTTGGCTATGTTTTTCATCAACTTCTTGAGAAATGGAATTTTACGAGACATGCGCAATGCCATGTACAAAAAAGTGATTGATTTGCCGCTTGCTTTTTATTCCGAAAAAAGAAAAGGCGACGTAATTTCGAGAATTGCTGGAGATGTTAACGAAGTACAAAATTCATTTTTATCGATATTAGAATTAATTGTAAAAGAACCACTTACCATCATTTTCACCATTATTGCGATGTTAACCATTAGTCCAAAACTTACATTGTTTGTGTTTATTTTTATTCCTGTTTCTGGTTATGTAATTTCATTAATCGGAAAACAACTTAAAAAACAATCCACTAAAGCTCAGCAAGAGCAAGGTATTTTTCTATCAACGATAGAAGAAACTTTAGGTGGTTTAAAAGTCGTAAAAGGATACAATGCAGAAAGTTATTTCAACAGGATTTTTCAAGAATCTACACAACGTTTTTTTGTATTATCTAACAATATTGGCAATCGCCAAAATTTAGCTTCACCAATGAGTGAATTCATGGGGATAATGGTCATTGCCATTTTACTTTGGTATGGTGGGAATATGGTATTGATTGAAAAAACACTAAACGGCGCAGCTTTTATTGCCTATATGGGATTGGCTTATAATATCTTAACACCAGCAAAATCAATCTCTAAAGCTTCTTATGCCATCAAAAGAGGAAACGCTGCTGCAGAGCGTGTTTTAGAAATTTTAGAAGAAAAAAATCCAATTGTTAGCAAAACCACCGCCATTGAAAAAAGTACTTTTGAAAGTAAAATTTCAATCAAAAACATCAATTTTAAATACGAAGATGAAGCGGTATTGAAAGCTTTTTCACTAGAAATTCCTAAAGGAAAAACCGTTGCTTTGGTGGGTCAGTCAGGAAGTGGAAAAAGTACAATTGCCAACTTACTCACCCGCTTTTATGATGTTAACGAGGGAGAAATCGCAATCGACGACACGAATATTAAAGATATGAATTTACAGTCGCTTCGTGGTTTGATTGGCTTAGTTACGCAAGATGCTATACTTTTTAATGATACAATAAAAGCCAATATTGCACTAGGAAAATTAGACGCAACCGATGATGAAATTATAGCTGCTTTGAAAATTGCTAACGCTTTTGAATTTGTAAACGATTTACCAAAAGGAATTTATACCAATATTGGGGATAGTGGCAACAAACTTTCTGGAGGACAAAAACAACGTTTGTCGATTGCGAGAGCCGTGCTGAAAAATCCTCCGATAATGATTTTAGACGAAGCGACTTCAGCATTAGACACTGAAAGTGAGAAGTTTGTTCAAGTGGCGTTAGAGAACATGATGCAAAACCGCACTTCAATTGTAATTGCGCACCGACTTTCAACCATTCAAAAAGCAGATGTTATTGTGGTAATGAAAAAAGGCAAAATTGTGGAACAAGGCACCCATGACGAATTAATTGCCTTGAATGGAAATTATAATAAATTAGTAAGCATGCAAAGCTTTGATGCCCCCTAACCCCCAAAGGGAGAATCGTAACGATAAAATGTGTAGAAATGATGATTGCAAAAAAAGTTGTTTTAACTGAATTGAATAGCTTTTTCTTCTTTCAACAATTGATATCAAACAATATTCACTGAGATTTCCTAAAGCGTTTTAAATGTACATCGACGACAAAAATATAAAACTTCCAACAGACCCGAACACCATTGTTTGGAAGTATTTAGATTTGTCGAAATTTGTAGATTTATTGCTTTATCGCAAACTGTTTATGTCGCGTTCGGATAAATTTGAAGACCAATACGAAGGCACTTTTAGCGAACCCACTTTCGAGGAAATTAGAAAATTATCACTCGACAATCCCACTTTTTTAGATTACTACAAAACACATCGGAAAAATGTAGTAATCAGCAGTTGGCACATCAACGAATATGAATCGTTTGCGATGTGGCAAATTTTTACACAAAAATCTGAAGGATTGGCTATTCAATCTACTTTGGGAAGACTGCAAGAAGCCTTAGATTTCGACAAAGATTACACGCAACACATTGGCGAAGTGAATTATATCGACTACAAAAAAGAATACATTCCGTTTGATAATACTTTTTTTCCGTTCCTTTTCAAGCGGAAAAGCTTTCAATACGAAAGAGAAATTCGCATCATTTCAGATTTAACAGCCAATAATCTGACAATCGACAACGGTTTGAAAATCGATATTGACATCAAAAAGCTAATTGAAAAAATTTATATCCACCCAAAATCTGAAAATTGGTACAAAAACTTAGTCATTGAATTGGTTAAAAGACTTGGTTTTGACTTTGAAATCGAAAAATCAGATTTAGAAAGCGAAATATTGATTTGAGAACAATCAATATCAATGGCAATATCAATTTCAATGGAAAATTCAATGGCATTTTATTTTTGAAATAAGAAGTGATTTTTTCTATTTAAAGGGGATTCTAAATTGATAATACGATACATTTGATGCCTATTCTTTATCTTAAACATATGTTTCAATTTCGACCAAATATTTTTGTTTTGTTGTCTTTTATTTTGATTTTTCAAAGTTGTTCTAAGAGTGAGGACAATAAAACTACCGTTACTCCCACGCCTATAAACACTAATTTTGTTCCGGCAGCAACGGCAGACATTGTGATGTATGAAATTAATCCGCAAGCGTTCAGTTCAACTAAAAACATTCAAGGCATTATCAATCGTTTAGATAATATCAAAGCATTAGGAATCAATACGATTTGGATTATGCCAATTCATCCTGTTGGTGTTGTTAACTCTTTTGGTTCGCCTTATTGCGTGAAAAACTACACGGATGTAAAGAGCAGTTTTGGCACATTATCTGATTTAAAAATCCTTGTAGAACAAGCACATACTAGAAAAATTGCGGTTATTTTAGACTGGGTTGCGAACCACACCGCTTGGGACAACCAATGGATTTATGACCATCCCAATTGGTACACAAAAAATGCAAGTGGCCAAATTATAAGTCCTGCAGGCACTAACTGGAATGATGTGGCAGATTTAGATTTTAGCAATCAATCGATGCGTTTGGCGATGATTGACGCCATGAAATATTGGGTTGTAAATGCCAACATCGACGGCTTTCGTTGTGATGCTGCGGACTACGTTCCGTATGACTTTTGGTTGCAAGCCAATACAGCGCTAAAAGCAATTCCTAATAAGAATTTAATATTATTAGCTGAAGGAAGTCGTGCTGATCACTTCTCCGCTGGATTTCAAATCAATTTTGCTTGGGATTACCTTGGTACAATTAAAAATGTTTTTGGAGCAAATACAGGTGCCGTTACTAATTTATTTACAACAAACACATCAGAATACAATTCTGTTCCAATCGGAAAACAAAAATTGCGATTTACGACCAACCACGATGAGTCTAACATTGCGAGCCCAATTTCGGTTTATGGAAGTAAAAATGGGGCGTTGGCCGCTTCTGTCATTACTACTTTCTTGAAAGGAGTGCCGCTTTTGTATTGCGGACAAGAAGTGGGCGTTAGTTCTACCGCGGTTTACAATGGAGCCAACACGATAGATTGGTCTGCCAATAATGACATGTTGTTGGCTTATCAAAATATGATGGCTTTTTATAATGCTTCCGCTACCGCTAGGTATGGCAATCTTATTACCTTTCCTACCAATACCAACGTTGCGATTTTTCAAAAAAGTACAGCTTCTGAACAAGTTTTATTTTTAGTGAATGCAAGAAACACTGCACAGACTGTTACTATCGCTGCAACGCTGCAAGGCAATTGGACCAATGCACTAACCGGCGAAGCAGTAACGCTTTCGGGATCAGTTGCGTTGACTGGTTTTCAATACATGATTTTGAAAAAGTAAATAATAAACCTCGTTTAAAATTGCTTTAAACAAGGTTTATTTGGGTTTTGATCGAGGATGGGAATTTAACGTTGAGCCGTTTCATGAAGTGGCGAACTTCGTAACGACATATTTTCCAATAAAATAAAACTTCTTGCGAAATAAAAACGTGAATTTTGCACATTTTTCTCCATTTCTTGTGATGGAAAAATTCATTGAAGAAAACAACTTGCCTGTTCATAAAAAAATGGAATTAACTTCAAATGAAGCGGTAAAACAAGCCGTAATTGCTGGACTTGGTTTTTCTATTATGCCATTAATTGGAATAAAAAATGAACTCAATAGTGGACTTTTACAAATCATTCCTGTAAAAGGATTTCCAATAACATCGATATGGCACTTGATTTGGCATAAAAACAAAAAGTTTTCACCAGTGGCGCAATCCTTTTTGAATTACATCAAAACTGAAAAAGAAAAGATTATCATCGAAAAATTCAATTGGGTTAATGAATTTTAAAATAAAAATGGCTTCAATTCTATAAAAAATTAAAGAAATAGTATAAACGTATTTGCTTTTGAATTGCAGAAATTTGGTGAAATATAAAAATAAAAAACATGAAACCAAATATCGGAATTTCAGAAAATCACCTCAAAAACATTGTCGATTTGTTAACTAAATCATTGGCTGACGAAGTTACACTTTACACCAAAATTAGAAAATTTCATTGGAATGTTGCTGGAGAAAGTTTTATGGAATTGCACAAATTGTTTCAAGCACAATACACTGAATTGGAGGAAACTATCGATGAAATCGCTGAACGAATCAACAAATTGGGTGGAAAAACAATCGTTACAATGCAGGAATTTTTAGAAATTACCTCAATAAAAGAAACTCCAAGTACTTATCCGAATCAAAAGGAAATGATGAAAGAATTGCTTGCGGATCATGAAACAATAATAAAAGAGCTTCGAAAAAATATAAATGAAAGCACTGACAATAAAGATGCAGGAACGGCCGACTTTTTTACGGGCTTGATACAACAACACGAAACCATGGCTTGGATATTAAGAAGGTATTTGAGCTAGAATCATTCAATCGAAAACTACCAAAGAGGTTTATTTTTATAAAAAAATCATGTCTAAAGAAATGATGAATTTGGGATAACAAACTTTTACTTCTAAACCAAATCCACAATAAGGAAAAACCTAAGTATCACTTCGGAAATTGTTACGACAGATAAAAAATACAATAATATTGCATCTTTTTAAATCCTGATTATTAGATTCAATAATCTAATTTTTAGATTTCAAAATGGCCTGATTGATAGACTTTACCAAAGCTGGACCTTCATAAATAAAGCCTGTATAAAGTTGAATTAAGTCAGCGCCAGCATTAAGTTTCTCGATAGCATCTTCTGCAGAATGAATCCCTCCTACTCCGATTATAGCAAATGATTTTTGGCTATTTTGCGAAAGAAATCGGATTACTTCAGTACTTCTTTTCGTCAACGGTTTTCCGGATAATCCACCTGTTTCTACTTTATTATCAGATTTTAAATTTTCTCTAGAAATGGTTGTATTTGTTGCAATTACACCGGCAATTTTGGTTTGATTTACAATTTCAATAATGTCTAAAAGTTGTTCGTCTGTTAAATCTGGTGCGATTTTTAAAAAGATGGGTTTGGGTAATTTTTTTTGTAAAGGATTATCTTGAAGCGATTGCAATAGTTGCTTCAAAGGTTCTTTTTCTTGCAATGCCCTTAGGTTTGGTGTATTTGGCGAACTTACATTTACCACAAAATAATCAACATAATCAAACAAAGCTTCAAAACAAATCTGATAATCTGAATCGGCATTTTCGTTGGGAGTTAATTTATTTTTCCCAATATTTCCGCCTATCAAAACAGTTTTATTGGTTTTTAATCTTTCTACTGCTGCAAAAACACCACCATTGTTAAATCCCATTCTGTTGATAATCGCATTGTCTTTTTTAAGTCTAAACAATCTTTTTTTCGGATTACCTTCTTGCGGTTTTGGAGTTAAAGTTCCTATTTCTATGAATCCAAATCCGAAATGAGAAAGTTCTTCATACAATTTGGCATCTTTATCGAATCCTGCCGCCAAACCAACAGGGTTTTTGAATTTTAAACCCGCAATTTCCACTTCTAATCTTTTATCATCTACTTCATAAATGGACTTAAATAAAAAACTGAGACCTGGAATTTTGCACAAAAAACGAATCAATGAAAAAGTAAAATAATGCACTCTTTCTGGATCAAACCAAAAAAGAGTAGGGCGAATTAGAAGTTTGTACATGAAGTTCAAATTTATTTTTACAAAAATAGAAATTTGAACATTATAAATTTGTAAAAACTTGATTTAAAATCTTGTTTTGAATTTTATATGAAAATAAAAACTTAACATTGAAGAATGATCTGAATTTGTATCTTTGCTAACATTAAATTTACAATTAATTAATATTTAAATACACCATGAAACATTTAATAAACCGATTTATAAATTACGTAACCATTGACACTGAATCTGATCCAAATTCGACTACAACACCAAGTACAGCTAAACAACTTGTTTTGGCAAAACTTTTAGTGCAAGAATTAAAAGCAATCGGAATGTCAGAAATTACAAAAGACAAAAATGGTTATGTAATGGCAACTTTAGCAAGCAACGTTGAAGAAGAAGTACCAACAATCGGATTTGTTTCGCATTATGACACTACACCAGATTTTACGGGAAAGGATGTAAAACCTCAAATTATTGAAAATTATAATGGCGAAGATATTGTTTTAAATGTTGAACAAAATATTGTATTATCACCAAAATACTTCAAAGATTTGCTACAATACAAAGGACAAACTTTGATAACAACAGATGGAACAACACTTTTGGGAGCAGATGATAAAGCTGGCTTAACAGAAATTGTAACTGCAATGGAGTATTTAATTCAAAATCCTGAGATTAAACATGGTAAAATTAGGGTTTGTTTTACGCCAGATGAAGAAATCGGACGAGGTGCAGACCATTTTGATGTTGCAAAATTTGGCGCTCAATGGGCTTATACAATGGATGGAAGTCAAATTGGAGAATTAGAATATGAGAACTTTAATGCTGCAAGTGCTAAAATTACTTTTAAAGGAAAAAGTGTTCATCCAGGTTATGCAAAAGGAAAAATGATCAATTCCATGTTGATTGCAAATGATTTTATTGGTGAATTGCCGAAAAAAGAAACACCAGAAACGACAAAAGGTTACGAAGGATTTTTTCATGTACATCATTTGAATGGCAGTATCGAAGAAACTGTTTTAGAAATCATAATTCGTGATCATGATGCTAAAAAATTCAAAAAACGCAAAGACTTTATTCATGCTGTTACCGAAAAATTCAACAAAAAATATAAAAAACAATTTGGAGAAGACATTGTAATTAGTGAAGTGAAAGACCAGTATTACAACATGAAAGAAATGGTTGAACCAGTTAAATTCATAGTTGATTTGGCAGAACAAGCAATGAAGGAACTTGGTATAAAACCGCTTATAAAACCAATTCGTGGCGGAACAGATGGTTGTAGATTATCTTATATGGGATTGCCTTGTCCTAATATATTTGCTGGTGGACATAATTTTCATGGCAAATACGAATACGTTCCTGTTGAAAGCATGCAAAAAGCGGTAGATGTAATTGTGAAAATTGCGACACTTACCGCAACAACCGACTTCAGTAAGAAAGATTCCAAAAAAGGAAATAAAAAGAAGAAAAAATAATTTACATAAAAAAAAGAAGCTGCAATAAATGCAGCTTCTTTCACCAAAAACAATAAAACAAGTTTATTTTAAATAATTCAGTCGCATGCGACCGTCCCCCAATTATTTAATTAAAAATGTTTCAAAACAAAACAAAATGTAATTTTGACCAAATTATACTGGCCTTTTACCTTGGATAATTCTTAAAATAATTGCAACAACTGCAATAACTAAAAGAATATGAATTATTGATCCAGTGCTGTAAGCAAAAAAACCTACAGCCCAAAAGATGATTAGAATAACTGCAATTGTGTATAATAAATTCCCCATAACAAAATAAAATTTAGTGGTTATTTGTTTTACAAAAGTGCAAATAAAAGGAAAGTCGTGTGTTATACTTTATTTCGGAAATGTTATGATATTTATCACTCTTAATTTATTTTGATAATAAAAGTTCTTTAACAAGTATAAATAATCCCATTGTTAAAATAAAAACAGCAAAAACATATTTTAGTTTTTCTGCTTTGATTTTCTTTATAATAAAGTTGCCAATCCATATCCCTAAAAGCGAACAAATTGAAAAAATAATTAGCAAGTGCCAATTATAAGATGCTCTATTTACAAAAAAATCACCAAGAAAACCAATTGAAGATTGAATTGAGACGATTACTAATGATGTTCCGATTGCGATTTTTAAAGGAGTGTTGAGATAATAAATCAGAATTGGAACTATTAAAAATCCACCTCCGGCACCTACAAATCCAGCAACCATTCCAACAAAAATTCCTAAACAAATAATTATTAAATAATTGATTTGATAATCTTTAAACGAATTTACTTCTTTTGTAGGTTTTAACATTTTTATGGCTGAAAAAATCATAAAAACACCAAAGACAATCATAATTAATAACGTTTTTTTAATTGCAAAATCATAAAAATGAATTTCAAATGGAATAGCAGGAACGCCAAATTTTCGGGTTAAAAAAACCGTTATTACTGTTGGAATTCCGAAGAGAAAAACCTTCTTAAAATCGACTAACTTTTCATTAATTTTATGCATGCCACCAACTAAAGAGGTGATTCCCACTATAAAAAGTGAATAACCCGTTGCCAAATCTGACGCGATTCCAAAAACATAAACCAAAATTGGAACGGCTAAAATAGAGCCACCACTGCCAAAAACACCCAAGGTAATCCCAACAAAAAGAGCAAAAAAGTAGCCTAAAAAAGTGTAAAATTCCATTTTGGGTTTTTAACAATTAAAAGTCAAATTTATAAATATAAAAAACATTAAAC
>Ga0209551_1000868_pt1 | contig 11466 bp, 12 predicted proteins | sample LauGreSuBDMM15SD_2_FD_187568 | JGI IMG/M metagenome (GOLD analysis project Ga0209551, IMG submission 187568) | Freshwater lake microbial communities from Lake Michigan, USA - Su13.BD.MM15.SD (SPAdes) (version 3) | ecosystem: Environmental > Aquatic > Freshwater > Lake | place: Lake Michigan, USA... | reverse complement strand
GTTGACGGCATCCAGGTCAACTTTATGACCAAAATTTCCTAATTTAAGATAATAAAATCCATCTATGGTCCAGTTACCACTCGACAATCTGATTGTCTTCCCACAAAACTCCTGTGGTATCGCGCGGCAAAAATCTATGTGGGCGAGAATGACTGGACACTATTGGAATTGCACAATGATTTTCACTCTGGAACCTCTTTCCCTGCTTTTTTGAATGAAATGAAGGGTGGCAACAGGATTGAGTTTGGATTTAATTTTGTAACATTCCGAGAAGAGGATATTTCTAGGCTTACCAAGATTATGAAAAGCAAGTAAGCCAACGTAGTGTCTGAAACTAAATATTTTGGTCAAACCGATATGGGCGTTTTAGCCCACATTGGAACCTCGTTCACGATTTTCTTTTCGCTTCTATCAAAGCTTTCTCTTCTGGAGTTTTGATCTTGGGCACTTGTACAGCCCTCGAACTCTTGTATCTATAGAAAAGGTCTTGGATCTGCCAAATTTCCGTGGCGGTAAATCAGACTATTTTCCCGCTAACTTTCGCCACTCTTCGATTCCCTGGATTGTGTCTTTCAATTTATCTCTCGACGACTTTGCATTATCAATTTGCGCTTGCACTTTTGTATACACGCAACCCATCCACCCACCTGCTTTGCTAACGCATTCTTCACTTATCAATTGATTTTGCCTTTGGAAATACGCCCAAGATTTATAGCCATCAGCCCAGGAGAGCAAGGTAAGTTTTGATGGATTTTCAACCGTGTCCTCTGTGGGCAACTTTGCGCTGGCCAGTTCTATATCAGACAGAAAAGTTTCTACTAAATCATCAAACTCATCAAGGATCGCACCAGTTTTACCAGTCAGTTTCTCAAAATCTTCAAGTGACAAGATTTCTCCAGAATTAGTAACACTATCTTCCAATTTCTTTATACCAAGTTCAACTGTTTCTACTTTGGCATTAAAATCTAGATCCATTCCACTTACCGATGCGACATCTTTCTGACCGCACGAAGTCAGAAGAAAAGTGGTCGCTACGACCGCAATTAGTTTTTTCATCGTCGCCATCTCTTTACCTTACTCAATTCTTCTATCTTTGCCCAAAAAGATTGCCTGAACCAGTGCCCCAAGTTGGGGTCGATCCCAAGACTCCAAAATCAACAACGCTAGTACTCGCTATCCTTATCTCATGGCCCGCGAATACGATCTCGAGATTGCTGCGATAAGCGCAACTCTCCTGTCTGTAGAAAAGGTCTTGGATCTGCCAAAGCTTGAAGCAGAAGCAGTTGAACTTGAGGCAGCCGCTGGAGTTCCGAATTTATGGGATGACCCGGAAGTGGCGCAGAAAGTTACGAGCAAGTTATCTCGGGTGCAGAGCACGATTGCACGGTTAAAGGGTTTACGCAGACGTGTGGAAGATCTGCCAATTCTCTTCGACTTAGCAAGTTCAGAACCAGATGGATCAGCGCTCTCGGATGCCGAAGGTGAATTAGATTCAGTTGTTAAAGCAATTAGCGAACTTGAAGTTACTACCTTGCTTAATGGTGAATATGACGACCGTGATGCCTTGATAACGATTCGCTCCGAAGCGGGTGGAGTTGAAGCAGCCGACTGGGCGGAAATGTTGATGCGTATGTATTTGCGTTACTGCGAACGCCATGAATTTAAAGTCGATGTACTGGAAACTTCTTATGCCGAAGAAGCGGGAATTAAATCAACAACTTTTAGAGTAAGCGCACCTTATGCATACGGAACTATTTCAGTAGAACAAGGCACTCATCGCTTGGTTCGTATCTCTCCATTTGATTCACAATCACGCCGTCACACATCATTTGCTGGCGTTGAAGTTGTGCCAGTTGTGGAACAGAGTGATCACATTGAAATAGATGAGAAAGAAATCCGTGTGGATGTTTATCGCTCATCAGGCCCCGGGGGACAGGGTGTAAACACAACGGACTCTGCTGTGCGCTTGACTCATATTCCAACCGGCATTGTTGTCTCTTGTCAGAACGAGCGTTCGCAGATTCAAAATAAGGCAACTGCAATGGCAGTCTTGCAATCCAAGTTATTAGAACGTCGCCGCCAAGAAGAACAAGCCAAGATAAATGCGCTAAAGGGCGATAATTCAGGCTCTTGGGGAAATCAGATGCGCTCTTATGTATTAGCGCCGTATCAAATGGTTAAGGATCTGCGAAATAACCATGAGACTGGAAATACATCTGCGGTATTAAATGGTGAGATCGATGATTTCATTGAAGCGGGAATTCGCTGGCGTCGCTCTAGCGCGTCTTAACCTTTCTCATAATTACGCTCATTATTACGATAGTTCCCCAAATTATTTTGATTAAGTAATTTTTTTCACATTGAGCGTAATTTACGCGTAAATAGTTGGCACTTGAACCAGTGAATCGACGCAATCTGCACCGATATCAGGCGCTTTTGGCCGATCTATACCTAAACTATCCCTCAGTACGGCGCTCTTACCCCTCGTATCCGATCGAGACGCCAAAGTAGAACGAAGGAGTTCGTGTGATTCGCTTTGAGAATGTGACGAAGCTTTATTCGGGTCAAGACCACCCAGCGCTAGAGGCAGTTACTTTAGAAATTGTTAAAGGTGAATTCGTCTTCCTTGTTGGACTTTCTGGTTCTGGCAAATCAACTTTCCTACGTTTGATCTTGCGCGAAGAGCGACCATCATCAGGAATTATTCATGTGGCCGGAAAAGATCTCGGTCAATTGGCAAACCATAAAGTCCCAGAACTTCGTCGCCAAGTCGGGACAGTCTTTCAAGATTTCCGTTTGCTGCAGAATAAAACTATCGCTGAGAACGTAGCCTTTACTTTGCACGTGCTTGGTTATTCAAAGCGCGAGATTGAACGCGAAGTTCCTGAAGTTTTGGAGTTAGTTGGCTTGGAAGATAAAGGCGATCGCATGCCAAATGAGATCTCTGGTGGAGAACAACAACGTGTGGCAATTGCTCGCGCTTATGTCAGCCGCCCTGCGATCATCATCGCTGATGAACCAACTGGAAACCTTGACCCTGCTACATCTGTTGGAATTATGAAGTTGCTTGATCGGATTAATCGCGAGGGCACTACTGTATTGATGGCTACCCACGATGCGGGGATCGTTGACCAGATGCGTAAGCGCGTTATTGAGTTAGACAGTGGACATGTCATTCGCGATCAGGTTCGCGGCGTCTACGGATACACGGGCTAGCGGATTCACGGGATAGGGTAAATACATGCGCGCAGGATTTTTATTTAGCGAAGTTCGAATTGGCCTTCGCCGCAACCTAACAATGACCTTTGCCGTCATTGTTACTACCGCTATCTCACTCTCACTTCTGGGCGTAGGTTTGCTATCGAATTCGCAAGTAAATGCGATGAAAGATTATTGGTATGACAAGATTGAAGTTTCGGTCTATCTCTGTGGATCTCTCTCTGAATCACCAAGTTGTGCCGGTGGAGTAGTCAATGAAGAACAGCGTCTTGGTATTAAGAGCGATCTCGAATCTTTGCCTGTTGTCCAGAGCGTCTTCTATGAATCACCATCTGAGGCATATTCAAGATTCCAAGAGCGCTTTAAAGATTCTGCAATTGCACAAAATGTGACTGCAGATCAACTACCCGAATCTTTCCGCGTTAAGTTAAAGGATCCGACCCAGTATGCAGTTGTGGTCAGCGCATTCTCTGGTCGCCCCGGCGTTGACGTGGTGCAGGATCAACGAAGCATTTTGGAGAAGTTCTTTAAATTATTAAATGTGCTCCGCAATGGCGCGCTCTTAGTCGGACTATTCTCGGTATTAACTGCTGGATTATTGATCTCAAATACTTTACGTATTGCCGCCTTTAACCGCCGCCGTGAAACCGGCGTGATGAAGTTGGTCGGTGCATCTTCTTGGTCAATTCAACTTCCATTCTTACTTGAAGGAATTATCTCAGCCCTCATTGGTTGGGTATTTGCAACCGGTTTGTTGGCAGGGCTTAAGAGCGTGATTGATTCAAAGGTTGCACCACTTCTTACCTTTACCAACTTCTTTGGTTGGAACGAAGTTTGGATCGCATCTGCCTGGCTATTGCTAGCTGGCTTAGGTGTTTCAACGGTTGCATCTGCTGTAACGCTGCGCCGTTATCTTAAGGTCTAAACGAGTGATGCCGTGGTGAAAGAGGTCGGTCGCAAACTCATCGCGCAGAATAAGAAAGCACGCCACGATTATTCAATTGAAGATGTTTTCGAATGTGGAATTGTCTTGACAGGTACCGAAGTTAAATCTTTGCGCGCTGGTCGCGCTTCCCTGATTGATGGTTATGCAACTGTTGAAAATGGTGAACTCTGGTTGGCCGGTGTACATATTCCGGAATACACCCAAGGTACTTGGACAAATCACGAGACTCGACGAAAGCGTAAGTTGCTTGTGCACTTGCAAGAGATAAAAAAATTGCATATAAAGATTAAAGAGGGTGGCGTTACTCTCATCCCATTGCAGCTTTACTTCAATAATGGCAAAGCGAAGATTGAGATTGCAGTCGCGCGTGGCAAGAAAGCCCACGATAAACGCGACTCTTTGATGGAGCGCCAAGCAAACCGCGAAGTTGAACGTGAAATTTCTCGTCGCCGTTCGGGCAAAGACCAGTAGCGCACGCCTAATAATTAGCGATTTTTAAAGCGTCAGTGGGCGGCGATACACTTAGCCCACAACTTAATAGTGGAAATAGCTTTCCACACCCATGGGGGTGAACGGTCTCGACTTTGGTTGTTGAGGCAGGGGAAGCGGGCCGAGGAAGCCAGGATGATCTCGTTAACCAATAACCTGTGCAAAAAACAATCGTCAGTACAACTGCCGATGATTTCACTCTTGCTGCCTAAGCAAGCTCTGTGATCCGTTAGCCCAGACTCGCCTTCGATCTGGAATCTAGCGCCGATAGAAGGCTCTTCACGGTGGTGGCGTTGCGAACATCATCGGAGAACAGTTTCGCAAATGAGTTTGTCGAATACTTGTGTGCAAGAGATTCGGAACTGAGAAAACGATAGCCACACTACGCCCGTAGAAGCCCTGTTTTAATTCCGAAGGACCCGGGTTCGATTCCCGGCACCTCCACCAGATTATTTATTTCTAAAGAACTCGCGCTTCAATACAAAGATGTTTAAAGCAAATGCAGCTGCTATAAAGAGTCTTGGCCCTAAAGGTATTTGACTGAAAACGAGCATAAATGAAATATAAGAGCCGACTAAGGCAATAACCACAACTAGAACTCTGCGGATTATCCAGAGGCCCATCTTCTCTCGTGAGTAATTCCAAACTGCTTTACTGGTCAATAAGATTCCGAGCGGACCTGAGAGAAATACAGTACTCATCAGGATTACTACTAGCCGAGCAAGTGATTCCATACCTTTAGCCTAGCCTTACCCAACTTTGATTAAGCGCTGCAAAGATCACCATATCTATCTGGTTTCCACCTGACCGCGTTACTCTCTGTCGAAGAACTCCTTCACGCTCGTAGCCAGCGGAAACCAGAAGTCTCTGTGAAGTGGTGTTATCTAAATCAACGGCAGCTTCAATACGCTTGAAACCTAGAGTATCGAGTCCATATCCTGTCAGGATCTTTACCGCCGCTGTCGCAATGCCTTTCCCGCGCATCTGCTCACACATCCAGTAACCAATTTCAGCGCGGTGATTTTCGATACTTATTGTGTGAAGAGAGATAACGCCGGCGAACTCTTTCTCATCACCCACACCAAATTCAATTACAAAAGGTATTTCGCGCTGTAACTCAATTGATGCTGGAATTCGCTGCACATAATCGAGGGCGTGAGACATTGTGTAGGTTGCGGGGACGGTTGTGAATCTCGGAATTAGCGGATCTTGGCAGGCCTCATAAATGGCAGTTACATCTGAATCGAGAGGTGGGCGCAAGGTATATCGGCCGTATTGCAGCGTTGGTATTTCAGATGGCCACCAGATCACCGACTCAGTATGCCTTAACTAGGTATTTAGGCGGCAATGTTTTAAGTTGCAGGTAGTTGAAAGTTCAACTACTCTTGGGCATACAAAGAAGGAGTAAAAATGCCTGCAGTTACCGTCAGTGATATCACCGTACTTCCACGCGTTAGCGATGCGCCGAATTCTCGTGCCCGCCGCGTAAAGAGCATTACAACTGCTCCGCAAGGTTTCGAAGGTGAAGGCTTCCCAGTCCGTCGCGCATTTGCCGGCGTTGATTTAGCAGAACTTGATCCATTTATTCACTTAGATCAAATGGGTGAAGTTGAATATGCACCAGGTGAACCAAAGGGAACTCCGTGGCATCCACATCGCGGTTTTGAAACTGTTACTTACATCATTGATGGAATCTTTGATCATAGAGATAGCAATGGCGGCGGTGGAACTATTTCTAATGGTGATACGCAATGGATGACTGCTGGTGGTGGAATTTTGCATATCGAAACTCCGCCAGAACATTTGGTAATGAGTGGTGGTTTATTTCACGGCTTCCAACTTTGGGTAAATCTGCCAGCTGCAAAGAAGTGGCTACCACCTGCTTATCAAGATGTGCGCGCAAATGATGTTGCACTTTTATCTAGCGCAGATGGTGGATCGCTAATTCGCATTATCGCTGGTGAATTAGATGGACACGTTGGACCGGGCACAACACAGACACCAATTACTTTAATCCACGCAACTGTTGCACCTGGTGCAGAACTGCGTCTTCCTTGGCGTAAGGATTACAACGCACTTGTTTACACAATCTCTGGCCACGGTTTTGCTGGAGATGAAGCGCGTGCAATTCAGATGGGACAGCTAACTGTCTTCGGTGATGGCGATGGCATTGTAATTCGCGCGGCCAACCAGCAAGAAACTCGTTCTCCAAATCTTGAGCTCTTCATTCTCGGCGGAGAGCCAATTAAAGAACCAGTTGCTTGGATGGGGCCATTTGTAATGAATACCAAGGCCGAAGTTCTTCAGGCATTCGAGGATTTCCAGAAGGGAAAACTTGGTTCAATTCCAGCGATTTATAAGGAAGATGCCAAGCGCCCGCTGAACCGCACCGACAAACTCGGTGGCGACATTCTCGACGTTCACAATACGCCGGAAGGAATTCAAGAAAACTAACCGAAAGCACCCTTCGGCAACCATTTAGCCGCCGCCGCTCGTGGAGCGCAATAAGTGCGTGAGGCGACTGTGTAGTTATCTTTTCAGTCGCCGACGGACTTATGCGCTTTCCGAGAGAGTTAGAATACGTATATGAATCCGCAGAGAGTCCTTCTCTATTATGGCTTCACACCCATAAGCGATCCGGTTGCTATTCGATTGTGGCAAATCAAGCTCTGCCAATCTTTAAATCTAAAGGGCCGAATTTTTATTGCAACAACTGGCATCAATGGCACTGTCGGCGGTGATATCGAAGATTTACGTAACTATGTTCAACAGACCAGAAGTTACCCTGGATTTAAAAAGATCGGCTTTAAATGGTCTCAAGGAACCGGTGATGAATTCCCAAAACTTCGTGTGCAATTAAAAGATGAACTTGTGGCTTTTGGAAATCCTGAGGAAATCAAAGTAAGTGAATCAGGAGTTATTGGTGGAGGCCAACATCTGCGCCCTGAACAAGTTCACGAGTTAGTTGAATCTCGTGGTGGTGATGTGGTCTTCTTCGATGGCAGAAATAAGTATGAAGCACAAATTGGAAAATTTAAGAACGCGATCGTTCCCGATGTGGAATCTTCACATGAATTCGTGCGCGAGATCGAAAGTGGCAAATACGATCACTTAAAAGAGAAGCCAGTTGTCACATATTGCACCGGCGGAATCCGCTGCGAAATTTTGTCAGTGGTAATGAAGAACCGCGGCTTTAGAGAGGTTTATCAAATGGATGGAGGCATCGTTAAATACGGTGAAAAATATGGCGATGACGGCCTTTGGGAAGGCTCGCTCTATACCTTTGATTCTCGTATGGCGATCGATTTCTCAACCAAGACCAAGGTCATCGGTGAATGCGAAATCTGCCAAGGGCCAAGCAAGATATTCCGTAATTGCCGCACCGAAACTTGTCACGATTTGATCTTGTTATGCGATCCTTGCAATGACCTGCCTGCCAGCACCAAGTGCACGCACGATAAATCTAAAGTGCGCGATACCGAGATGGTTGGTTAAAGCGCCTTAAGCGCGCTTACAACTTTTGTAAGAGATGCCTTGGCATCACCAAAGAGCAACATCGTCTTTGGATCATAAAGAAGTTCATTCTCGATACCGGCAAATCCTGGACGCATTGACCGCTTTAGGAAAATAACATTTGCAGCGTTGGCTACTTCCAAGATTGGCATTCCATAAATTGGACATCCTGGAGTTGTCTTTGCGGCAGGGTTTACGACGTCATTGGCGCCGATAACGATTGCCACATCGGTCTGGCCGAAGGTTGGATTTACTTCATCCATTTCAGCTAATTGATCATAAGGAACGTTTGCTTCTGCAAGAAGTACGTTCATATGTCCTGGCATGCGACCTGCGACTGGGTGAATTCCGTAAGCAACATCTATGCCTTTGGAAAGCATCAAATCTGCGAGTTCGCGCACGGTGTGCTGTGCTTGTGCAACGGCAAGTCCGAAGCCAGGAACAATCACAACGCGACGTGCGTAGTTAAGAAGAATTGCAACGTCATCTGGTGAACCAGAACGCACTGGGCGCTCTTCACCAGCTGCGGCAAGATCTTGTGGCTTTGCAGTAAATGCACCAAATAAAGTTCCGAAGAGTGAACGTCCCATCGCATCTGCCATTAAGCGCGTCAAGATTGTGCCTGATGCGCCAACAAGCGTTCCAGCGATGATCAAGAGCGTTGAGTTGAGTACATAACCACTTGCCGCAACTGTTAAACCAGTAAAGGCATTAAGTAGCGAGATAACGATCGGCACATCTGCGCCACCTACTGGTAGAACGAACAAGATACCGAATAATAATGAGAGCACAGCAAGTACCAAGAGTGGCGTTGTGCCGAGTGCGGTAACTACCCAACCGGATGCACCGAGTACTGCAGCCAAAGTCGCCGCAATTACAAAGCGGCCACCTGGAAACACAACTGGACGAGTGGTCATTAACTCTTGCAACTTCATAAAGGTGATGATCGAACCGCTGAAAGATACGCAGCCCACCACGACGGTAAAGACGGTGAAGATTACCTCTGCCGTTGTTGCATCTGATCCAAGATTTAAATATTCAACGATTGCAACGAGTGCAGCTGCGCCACCACCAACACCATTAAATAGTGCAACAAGTTGTGGCATCTGGGTCATCTGAACTTTGCGCGCAGCAGGAACACCAATTGCTAAGCCCACTGCAACTGCACCCAAGATCCAACCGAAATTATGGAGTGGAAGTGCATGAGCTGCTGAACCATCGCGCGGAGGAGTTACGTAGACAAATACAACTAGCGTTGCAATGGTTGCACCAAGTGCGCCAATCAAATTTCCGCGTCGCGCAGTCTTGGGATGCGATAAACCCTTGAGGGCGAGAATGAAGCAGACACCAGCAGCGAGTCCGATTAAGTCATACAGAGTGCTGCTCATTTATCTGCCTCTTTTTTCTTTCCTTTAAACATTTCCAGCATGCGATCGGTAACTACAAATCCACCGACCATATTTATTGTGGCGAGCACAATCGCGGCTAGAGATAGACCAAGTTCGAGATTAGTTTTGCTGTGATCGGCAACGATGATTGCGCCGACCAAGATAACGCCGTGGATCGCATTGGCACCTGACATCAGCGGTGTGTGCAAAGTTGAAGAGACTTTAGAGACAACTTCAAAACCCACAAATACTGCGAGAACGAAGATGGAGACGATCGCCATTGCTTCCATTATTTGGCTCCTCCTGCACTTGGGTCGCGACGTTGGCCAGCATGTGTGACCGCCGCGGCATTGATAATTTCATCTGCAAAATCGAGATTTAACGCAACTGGCGCACCATCTTTAGCTGCAGTAGTCAGCAGAGTAAGAAGGTTTACAACGTTACGTGAATACAAACTAGAAGCGTGGAATGCCAATTGGCTGGGCACATCTTTACCGCCCCAAATACGAACTCCACCGCTGGTAACAACAACTTCACCTGGCTTTGAACCCTCAACGTTTCCACCAGTTTCAGCAGCAAGGTCAACAATCACGGTGCCTGGTTCCATCGCATCAATCATCGCCTGTGTCATCAAACGTGGTGCGGTGCGACCCGGAACAGCCGCCGTTGTAATAACTACATGTGATTTTGCAATGTAAGGAGTCAGAAGCTCACGTTGCTTGGCAGCGCGCTCTTCCGTCATCTCACGCGCATAACCACCAGCGCCTGCAAGTGATTCAAGTTCTAGCTCAATAAAAGTTGCTCCCATAGATTTAACTTCATCTGCTGAAGATGGGCGAACATCGTAGGCAGAGACAACGGCGCCTAAACGTCGCGCAGTTGCGATCGCTTGTAAACCGGCAACTCCTGCGCCTAATACCAAGACTTGTGCCGGTGTAACTGTTCCGGCGGCAGTCATCAAAAGTGGGAAGAAACGTGGTGACATTTCAGCACCGACTAATACTGCGCGATATCCCGCGCAGAGAGCCTGTGAAGTTAAGGCATCCATTGATTGGGCGCGAGAGATGCGCGGAACAAGTTCAAGTGAAAAAGTGGTTGCGCTAGCTTTTACCGCAGATTCAATTGAATCAACTGCAGTTACAGGAGAAAGGAAAGAAATTGTGGCAGCGCCTTTTTTCAAGGTAGCCATCTGTGCTGGCGTAAGCGGCTGAACCGAAAGCACAATATCTGCGCTGGCGATTACATCACCTTTCACAACGCTGGCTCCGGCTGCAGAATAAGCAGCGTCGGTACCTTGTGAGTTATCACCTGCGCCAGATTCGATTACAACTTCATAACCAAGGCGGGTTAACTTATTGATGATGTCGGGAACAAGCGCAACGCGCTTTTCACCTTCTTTACGCTCTAATGGGACGGCTACACGCATAGACGAACCTTACTTGCTGAATTAATTCCCTGCGAGTTCACCACGAGTGAGGTGGTAGAGCAGGGCCTGAATAGTCGTGCGGCGATGATAGGCCTCGCGCCAGATCACAGATTTTGGTCCATCTATTACAGATGCGGTGACCTCTTCACCGCGGTGCGCAGGAAGACAATGCATAAATATGGAATCACTTGCAGTTAGCGACATTAATGAATCTGTAACTGCAAAGGGTGCCAGCGCCTTAATCTTTTCTGCGCGTTCGGCCTCGGGATCTCCCATAGACATCCAGACATCTGTATATAGCGCGCTCGCACCTTTGGCAGCCACCTCTGGATCATTAGTCACTTCAACAGTTGCGCCACTCTTTTTTGCAATTGCTTGTGCCTTGGCAACTACTTCAGGGTTTGGTGCCCACTTACCAGAAGGCGTTGCCACAACTACATGCGCGCCCATGATTGCGCCCATGGTTAGCCAGGCGTGCGCCATGT
>Ga0209551_1000867_pt1 | contig 11468 bp, 11 predicted proteins | sample LauGreSuBDMM15SD_2_FD_187568 | JGI IMG/M metagenome (GOLD analysis project Ga0209551, IMG submission 187568) | Freshwater lake microbial communities from Lake Michigan, USA - Su13.BD.MM15.SD (SPAdes) (version 3) | ecosystem: Environmental > Aquatic > Freshwater > Lake | place: Lake Michigan, USA... | reverse complement strand
CAGCAGATCTACAAGGGATCCTGGATCAGGGTTACCGCGGATCACGTTACTCATTTGGTTATCCAGCCTGCCCTAATCTGGAAGATCAGATTCAACTTTGCGAGCTCCTTGAACCTGGTCGTATTGGCGTAGAACTCTCGGAAGAGTTCCAATTACATCCCGAACAGAGCACATCGGCAATTATTATTCATCACCCGGAAGCAAAATATTTCAACGCTAATTAATTTCTGAAAGGCTTTTAATGTTTCAGGCGGTTCTCTTTGATATGGATGGCCTATTTATAGACTCTGAACCAGATTGGCATGCTGCAGAATCTGAAATGATGCGCTCCAACGGGTATGACTGGACTCCGCAAGATCAATTGATGTGCTTAGGCGGCCCACTTCAGCGAGTCACTGAATATATGTCGAAGTGTTTAAATGGGTCTAAAACGCCAGAGCAATTAGGAAATTTGATCGTCGCACAGATGAAGAAGCGAATGTCTGGCAAGGTTTCATTAATGCCGGGGGCTTTGGAATTTTCTAGAGAGTTAAGTAAGTCAGGAATGTCTCAGGCATTGGTATCAGCTAGTCCCCGTCCGATCGTAGATGCCGTCTTATCGGGTATGAATGAAAAGTACTTTGAGTGCTCGGTAGCCGCGGGCGATATCGAACGGACCAAACCTTTTCCAGACCCTTACCTGCACGCTGCCAAATTGTTGAGGGTTGATATTGAAGAGTGTCTTATCTTTGAAGACTCTCCAACTGGCCTAACGGCAGCCAGAGCAAGTGGTGCATTCGTAGTTGGAATACCGCATTTTGTGGAAGTGCTAGAAGAGCCCAGGCTTAAGATTATAAAAAGTTTTAATGAAGTGAGTATGGAAAGTTTAGTGAATTGGTCACAGATCAACCAACGTGAGCTGGGCAGATAGTCTTAAAGAAGCACCAATCACATAGGCGAGTCGGCCTTGGTCGGAATTCATTACGTTCTATCGCGCGCAAGATATCTTCTGCGATATCGAAGAGGATTCGCTCCGTCTTAATTAGATCAGATTCAGTTGGGGTGCTTTTCACAAGTCGGGTATCTCCGAGGTAAATCAACTGCAACAACTTGGGAATAACTCCGTTGTTCTTCCAGTACAGAAGAGCGTAAACACGTAGTTGAAATAGCGCTTTCTCCTCCCAACTAGGCTTCGGTGATTTACCGGTCTTATAATCCACGATTCGTACTTCACCAGTCGGCGCTACATCTAGCCGATCTACATAACCGTGCAAGTAAAGTTTCTCTGATAGATCCATCTCCAAGTGAAGTTCACGATAGGTTGCCTCGAAAGTGGCGGGTGATTCAAGTGAAAAATAATTGCCAAGTAATTCTTCGGCCCGTTTAAACCACGCGCCTTGATCTAAAACTAAGTCTGCAATGGCGGGTTTAGCCTCGATCTGCGCCTGCCAGCGGCTGGGCAATAGTTCCGTAGCTCGGGCGAGGTCGCGATCAGCGGCTGGCAACTCAAATAGATCTTCCAAAACGGTGTGAATTAAAGTTCCTCGTTCGGCATCGATACTCGGAGGTTCAGGCAGTAAGTCGATCGTTCGATACTTATAGAGTTGTGGACAGTTGTTGAAATCATTTATGCGGCTGGGGGAGAGGCGCAACTGGTCCATAAGAAGGAAGATACAGCCTTTGCGTGGTTAACGCTTAAGATGCTCCTGTGCCAAAGCCACCGAAAGATAAAGCCAGCAGCGCTGAAATGCGTAACCGTGGATTTTTCGTGGCTGGCGATCGTGTGCAACTCACTGATTCAAAGGGAAAGATTTACAGCATCACCATCACGCCAGGTAAAGAGTGGCATACCCATAAAGGCTGGATTATTCACGATGATCTGATTGGGCTTCCAGAAGGTTCAGTTGTAAGTACAAGTGCCGGGTTAAAGTTCACTGCATTTATTCCACTATTGACCGATTATGTTTTATCTATGCCACGCGGTGCAACGATTGTTTATCCGAAAGATGCCGCGATGATCATTGGATTTGCCGATATCTTTCCTGGCGCCCGTGTTCTTGAGGCAGGTGTCGGAAGTGGCGCGCTGACTCTCTCTTTACTTCGCGCGGTAGGCGCCAATGGGCATGTTCACTCAGTCGAACGCCGTGAGGAATTTGCCGATAATGCCAAGTCAAATATTGAAAGTTACTTCGGTGGTCCACCGAATAACTGGTCGTTAGATATTGGATCTGTGCAGGAGAAAGAGTTCAGCGAAGATTTCGATCGAGTCATACTCGATATGTTGGCGCCCTGGGAGTGCGTGGAACTTGCTGCAAAAGTGCTTCGGCCTGGTGGCGTTTACATGGCCTACGTCGCAACAACTACACAGTTATCGGCGACGGCAGAGGCGCTTAAGAGCGATGGACATTTTACCGAACCAGAGAGTTTCGAAAGTATGGTTCGCGGCTGGCACCACGAGGGTTTAGCGGTTAGGCCGCAACAGAGAATGATTGGTCATACTGGTTTTCTAATCTTTGCACGACGGATGGCACCCGGTGTAGAAGTCTTAGCTCGCCGGCGACGTCCCGCGAAAGGTGCTTACGGTGTCGCGGAAGACTGAACGTTTAGTTAATCTAACTATCGCTCTACTAGCTACCAAGCGTTATATAACTAAATCGGAGATTTTTCGTACCGTTGATGGTTACGAGGGCGCTGACGACAGCAAAGAGCGGATGTTCGAACGCGACAAGGACGACCTGCGAAATCTAGGAATCGAAATCGAAGTTGGCACATTTGATCCACTCTTCGAAGATGAATCTGGGTATCGAATCAAACCAGAGAATTATCAATTCCAACTAGGTGAAGTGAATGCCCAAGAAATTGCGCTGCTCTCTTTGGCGGCGGAGGCTTGGCGTGGCGCCTCAATGGCTCCCTCTGCGCTAAGTGCGCTAAATAAGCTCCACGCGATCGGTATCGAAAGTGACACCGAATTGCTCCTCAATTTCGCACCCGCAATTGTTTCACAAGATGGAAATTTGGCAGTTGCGATCTCAGCGATAACATCTAAGACGGTCCTGTCGTTTTCTTATTTAAGCGAGACACTGCAACGGGAGAGCCGAGCGCTGGAAGCGTATGCGGTGACCTCACGTTATGGTCATTGGTACATCTTCGGCAATGATTTAGATCGCAAAGCGCTAAGAGTCTTTCGTTTAGATCGGATCTCTGGTGACTTAAAGTTGCAGGGCAGATCCGGGTCTTACGAGATCCCATCAGATGTTGATGTAGACAGCGCATTTTCAAAGCCCTCTGGGCTTTTAAAGGCCACTCTCTTTCTGCGCGATGGACGCGGGCTTAATCTTCGAAACCGTGGCCTCGAGTTAAACGGTGGAAAAGCCCCAGTTGGCTGGCAAGAGTACGAACTCGAATATCGTGATCACGAACGATTTGTTGAAGAAGTGCTTTGGTATGGAAGCGATGTAATTGTTTCGCGACCACAAGCTTTGAGAGATGAAATTATCTCTCACCTTAAATCTGGGGTGGTTAAATATGGCTAAACCACAATCCACACCGGTTGAGAGAGCAGCACGGCTCCTAGATCTGGTGCCGTTTATCTCCACACATCAAGGTATTTCACTTACCGATTTAGCACAGGAATTTAGCCTTACCGAAAGTGAACTGCTGAGCGATCTAAATACATTGTGGATGTGCGGCCTGCCGGGATATACGCCACTAGAACTAATTGATCTCGACTTTGAATCAGGCTACGTAAGTATCCGTAACGCTGAAGTTTTGCAGCGTGTTCGATTGCTTACTAAGCAAGAATTGGTAATCATCTTATTAGGGCTTGATATTTTGGGTAATTCACTTGCTGCCGATCGGAAAGATTTGCAAGAGGGGATTTCGCAATTAATATCCAGGATTAAGAAGATTGTCGGAAATATTGCAACGGCGATGCCGATAGTGGATTCATCTCACCGCGCCACCATTAGTCAAGCGCTTAAAAGTCGTAAGGATTTGATTATTAAATATCATTCGACAATTCGCGACACCCTCACCGAACGCACGATTACTCCACTTGAGATATCGCTAGATCACGGCTTCGAGGTTCTGCACGCTTACTGTCAGAGCGCTGCAGGTTTTCGAACCTTTCGCTTGGAAAATATGAAGTCTGTATTGATCTCAACTTCTTCGGTGGCAACGCCAGAGATGACAGAACTGTCGGAGATTGAATCTGGATTTGAATGGGACCTGCTTATTAAGTCACGCTTTCGTACCTCATCAGAGAGATTCAGAGCTGTATATCAGGCACGGGATTCGGTCGTAGCAGAGCGCATCACAGTTTCCTCATTTAGCCAGGATTGGTTACTGCGAAATGCCATAAGTACATTGGCATCGGTTGAGGTACTGACCCCAGTATCTGCGCGCGCCCTGATCGCCGAGAAATGCCGCCAATCTTTAGAACTTTATGAGACTTGGGGCTTTCCTAAGTAATCGGTGATGCGCTTAGGAGCGCCCATACGCTACCTTTTAGCCATGCCATTTCTACGCGAACCGAGCCATATCCTTCTATTGCTCATAGTTGTAATCATTCTCTTCGGCGCCAAGCGTCTTCCTGATTCAGCGCGATCTCTTGGTCGCTCACTTCGCATCTTTAAAAGTGAGATGAAGGATATGAAGAACGATGGCGATGAGAAGAAGGACGATACAGACGGCTCAGCCGCTCGTTAACCGCTATGGCGACCACCGTCGGCGGTCGTATGCCGCTTATAGAACATCTGCGTGAGTTTCGTAAACGCGTTGTTCGCTCTGCTTTAGCGATCGCTTTAGGTTCGACGATCGGTTGGTTTTTCTATAACGAGATAATCACGAAGTTGGCAGAGCCGGTCTGCGATCTAGCCGCTGCTCAGTCAAGTGGAGCTAATAATTGCGGTGCGCTGTATATAAATGGCGTCCTCGGTCCGCTTAATTTACAGATCAAGGTGGCGATTTTATCTGGGATTATATTGACTGCGCCTATCTGGCTCTATCAACTCTGGGCATTTATCGCACCCGCCTTGCACCGTCGCGAAAAGAAATATTCAGTCTTCTTTCTAATTGCCGCAACGCCTTTCTTCGCAGCTGGAACTTATCTTGGCTACTCCATACTTCCGGTGGCGGTGCGAGTGTTATTTGGATTTACTCCCGATGCCTTAAACAACTTAGTGCGCTTCGATGATTATCTTGATTTCGTTATGCGCGCCATTTTGCTCTTTGGTATCGCATTCGAGTTACCAGTTTTCCTAGTTACCTTCAATTTAATCGGCTTCCTAAGTGGATTGGCGATATTGAAACCATGGCGTATTTGGGTGTTTGCAATCACTCTCTTTGTTGCTGGCTTCACTCCTAGCGCTGATCCGTTATCTATGGCCGCGCTTGCGCTTCCACTTATAGGTTTCTATCTGTTGGCAGGAGTGATCGCATTATTAAATGATCGTCGTCGTGCGAAAAAAACCGCGCTGACCGAGCAAATATAAATATATGTGGGCGGTAGTTGTAAATCCGATATCCGGTGCGGGTAAAGGAGCGGTTCTAGGCACCGAAGTCGCAGGGTTTTTCGCCGGTAAAAAGTTGCCTTATGAAGTAATCACTGCCACCTCCGCTGAAAGGTTGCGAATTAATCTTAAAGTTTTCCTTGATAAAAATGGCGATTTATGTAGCGGTGTTATCGCAGTTGGGGGAGATGGTCTGGCCCATCTTGTTTTACAGCTCGTAGTTCCCCGTAAGATCCCATTTGCTGCAATACCTGCCGGAACAGGGAATGATTTCGTGCGCGCGCAGGGATGGGATCTCAAAGATATTGATAAACAACTAGACCAGGTTATCTCGAGGCCGCCACAGGAGATTGATCTTGGTCTGGTTGACTCAGAATGGTTTGGCGCAGTTCTTTCAACCGGATTTGATTCAGTTGTAAATGAAAAGGCGAATACTCTGAACTGGCCCAAGGGTCCGATGAAATATAACCTTGCGATCGCGATGGAGCTACCTAAATTCAAACCACTCAAGTACAAGATTGAACTTGATAGCCAAACGATAGAAACGGAAGCGATGTTGATCGCTGTAGGTAATGGTGCCAGTTATGGTGGCGGAATGAAGGTCTGTCCGGATGCTGTGATGTCAGATGGTCTCTTCGATGTCATGGTTCTAAGACCGGTGAGTAAAGTGGAGTTCATTAGAGTTTTCCCTAAAGTATTTAGCGGGAAACACATCGAACATCCCCAAGTAGAGATCTATAGGACAAGAAGGGTTTCACTACACGCTGATGCGGTCGCATATGCCGATGGCGATCGGATTGGTGGACTTCCGGTTCGCGCTGAATGTATCGCCGGCGCTGGACTATCGTGGCTCCCATGACTACTCCAGCTGCAAAATTCGCGGCAGCAAAGTCTCGCAGTAAGCATCAAGTTACCTCTGAATTCATCGCACAATTTGATTTCGCCTTCGACGAGTTTCAAATTCAAGCCTGCCACGCTGTTGAGAGCGGACATGGCGTTCTGGTGGCGGCACCGACCGGTGCTGGCAAGACTGTTGTCGGCGAATTTGCCGCTTTTTTAGCGATCAGTAATGGAAAGAAGTGTTTTTATACGACTCCAATTAAGGCGCTGTCGAATCAGAAGTTTCAAGAGTTTGTAGCACGCTTTGGAGAAGAGAAGGTTGGCCTTTTAACTGGAGATACCAATATAAATTCTGAGGCCGATATCTTGGTAATGACCACTGAGGTGCTGCGAAATATGCTTTATGCGAATTCAACCACGCTGGTAAATCTTGGCTCGGTAGTAATGGATGAAGTGCATTACCTTGCTGATAAATTCCGCGGCGCCGTGTGGGAAGAAGTCTTGATCCACCTGATGGAATCGGTTCAAGTTATCTCGTTATCGGCAACAGTTTCCAATGCGGAAGAATTTGGTGAATGGCTGGGCGAGGTGCGCGGTACGACAGAGGTAATAGTCAGCGAACATCGCCCCATACCCTTGTATCAACATGTTTTGATTAATGACAATCTGGTCGATCTCTTCAGCCAACCTGGAAAAATTAATCCGGAAATATTAGCGTTAGAGCGCGAAGCGCTGCGCAAGGTCCGTATCCCAAGACATCGTCGCGAACAATGGGGAGCGCAGGAGTCACGGCTATCACGCGCTGAAATCATTGAAAAATTAAACCGCGAAAACCTGCTACCGGCAATCACCTTTATCTTTTCGCGAATGGGGTGTGATGCCGCTGTCAAACAATGCTTAGCGGCGGGTTTGAAGTTAACCAATACCGAAGAACGCGCCGAGATCCTGGCGACCGCCGAGAGATTTGCCGCGAATTTACCGGAGGAAGATCTGGAAGTTCTTGGTTATCGCGATTGGTTAACCGCGCTGGAGCGTGGGATAGCCGCCCACCATGCTGGTCTCTTGCCGAGTTTCAAAAACGCAATTGAAGATCTCTTCCAAAGAGGGCTAGTAAAGGCAGTCTTTGCGACCGAAACTTTGGCTTTAGGTATAAATATGCCAGCGCGAACCGTGGTTTTAGAAAAGTTGACTAAATGGAATGGTGAAGCACATGTTCCAATTACTCCGGGGGAGTACACCCAGTTAACTGGCAGAGCTGGTCGTCGTGGCATAGATATCGAAGGCAATGCAGTTGTGCAATGGTCGCCAACCGTAGATTCTGCAACTGCTGCCGGTTTAGCATCAACGCGCACATATCCATTGCGATCATCATTTACTCCCACATACAACATGGCGATTAACTTAATTGCGCGCTTTGGTCGCGAACGCGCTCACGGTAGCCTGGAATCATCTTTCGCACAGTTCCAAGCCGATCGCGCAGTAGTCAGTTTGGTGCGACAGATAAAGAAGAATGAGACGGCGCGCGATGAACTTCTGGAGAGCGCAAAGTGTCACCTTGGAGATTTTGAAGGTTATGCCGCTTTGAGATCTGAGATTAAAGAGTTGGAAAAATTGCTTTCAAAGCGAGATGGAAAGAAGACCTTTGATAACCGCCAGCGTGCTCATATGGAAGGTGAGATAGATAATTTACGGCGCCGGATGCGTAATCACGCCTGCCATCCTTGCAACGATCGCGAGACTCACGCACGCCTGGCGGAGCGGGCAGAACGTCTGGCGCGTGAGTCTGACGGATTGCGTGCGCGAGTTGAGAATAGAACTAATGTGATCGCTAAGACATTTGACCGTATCTGCGATGTTCTAACTCATTTAGGTTATATCGAAGGAGAGAAGCCGCTGGCACAAGGTCAGATTCTCGCCAAAATTTATGCCGAATCAGATCTACTTTTAACGGAAACGATCCGCGCCGGAATTCTAGATAACCTTTCCGCACCAGAGCTGCTCTCCGTTGCATCTTCGATGATCTTCCAATCAAGATCTCGCGAAGATTACGCTCCGAAGATGCCACACCAGAACGTCTCCAATGCGCTGGCCGAGATTACGCGACTATGGGCAAAGCTGGAAGCGATCGAGAGCGACTTTGATGTGAAGACCCAGAAAGAGCCTGATTTTGGCTTTGCATATATCTCTTATCGCTGGGCACAAGGTAACTCGCTAACCAATGTTTTAAAGGGAAGTGATATGTCAGTCGGAGACTTCGTCCGATCGACCAAACAGTTGATGGATCTATTGATGCAGATTGCTGGCGCCAGTGAAACGCTGCGGCCGGTATGTCGAGAGGCGATTAAACGTTTAGATCGTGGCGTCGTCTCATATATGGTGGATGATCTATGACGCTAATGCTTCTGGATAGCGCCTCACTTTGGTATCGCGCTTACTACGGAATGCCCGACACCATGTTGGCACCGGATGGCACCCCAGTTAATGCGATTCGTGGTTACTTAGATATGACCGCTCGATTAATAACTATGTACTCACCAAAGCGCATTGTCGCGTGCATCGAAGGCGATTGGCGTCCGTCTTGGCGCGTTGAGTTATTTCCAGGTTACAAGGCAAATCGTTTGGAAGAAGATGGCGAAGGTGAAGAAGAGCCTGATCTATTGACTCCACAGATTCCGATTCTCTTAGATTTATTAGATGAGTTCGGGATTCCAATGGTCGGAGTCGATGATTACGAAGCTGATGATGTGATGGCAACCTTTGCAGTTAGAGAGCAAGGACCGATCCGAATCGTCACAGGTGATCGTGATCTTTTTCAATTAGTTGATGATAAACGAGATGTGAAAGTGGTTTATCTTGCTAAAGGTTTATCCCAGCATGATCTAGTTGATAAAGCCTGGGTTACCCGTAAATATGCAATTCCTGGTGATCGATACGCTCTCTTTGCCATGTTTCGGGGAGATCCATCCGATGGTCTTCCGGGTGTGCGAGGTATCGGCGAGAAGGGAGCGGCGCTAATTGCGAACAATTTCGCCGATGTAGATCAGGCGCTGCAGGCCGCTCACGATGCACACGAAGCGCTGACACCGGCGCTGGCCAAGAAAATTATCGCTGGTGCGGATTATTTAAAGATCGCACCGACGTTGGTGAATTGCGCTAGAGATGTTGCACTTCCAACCTTGGACATCACAATGCCAAAGGCTCCAGCTGATCTCTCCAAGATATACGCAATTAAAGAGCGTTATGGTCTGGGGGCTAGCGTAGATCGATTGATAGCGGCGCTTAAATGGTGATCATCGCCTTATCCGCGTTTTTAGCCAGCGCCGCTTTTGCACCGATCGGTATCTGGTTTTTAGCGGTGCTTGGATATTGCTTGTTACTACGCAAATTATCGAAATCTGAGAGACCGATATGGCATGCCTTCGCCTTCGGTCTTATCTACAACTCCATAGTTTTATATTGGTCAGGTAAGTATGTTGGCGCGCTGCCTTGGCTCCTCTTATCGCTGCTTCAGGCGCTCTTCTACATACCGGTAGGTGCAGTTGCAAAACGCTGGAAGAACACATGGTTGACAATCGCAACGTTACTGTTAATGGAGGAGTTGCGATCAGTTTTTCCATTTGGCGGTTTTGGATGGACGCGGATTTCATTTAGCCAAATTGAATCACCCGCAGCCGCCTTCTTGCCTTACGGGGGAGTGCTCTCTCTTTCTGCGCTGACGCTTATCTTCGCTGTACTAATTTCGAGAATTAAGGTTAGTAATTTTGCAAAGCTTGCACTGTTGTTTATTTTTTTAGCGCTGATTCCAGATAATCCGCAGGGGAGTGGTTCAGTTAAATTGTTAGCGATTCAGGGCAATACCCCCAGCGTTGGGCTGGATTTCAATTCTCGCGCCCAAGCGGTCTTTAATCTGCATCGAGATGCTACGTATAAGTATGCGAACGGTAATTACGATGCAATTGTTTGGCCAGAAAATGCGATAGATATTGATCCTAATTCACATCCAAATGTGGCGGCAGATATCGCAAAGTTGACTGAGGGGATTGAGGCTCCACTTATAGCTGGTGTTGTCTTAAAGGTAGATGGTTCACCAGTTAATGCATCAGTTATGTATCAACCGGGCGGCGGAGTCAGCAGTACATATATCAAACGGGGATTAACGCCATTTGGAGAATATATGCCGCTACGCAAATTGGCAGAAATAGTCTCGCCATATGCAAAATCTGTTGTTGATTTCAGGGGCGGAAATAAACTGGTGACTCATCAGGTGGCAGGTGCCGCGCTGGGACCGGTCATTTGTTATGAAATTATCAATGATCGACTTGTTTCAGAGATGAGTGCTAGTTCTAAAGCTTTGATTGTGCAGACAAATAGCGCCACCTTCTCGGGTACTGCAGAAAGTCGACAACAACTGGCGATAACGCGCATTCGCGCCAAGGAATACGCGAGAAGTATCTTAAGCGTCTCGACAATCGGAATTTCGGCATTTATCGACATTAATGGTGAAGTAGTTAATGAGATAGGCGAAAATGTTCAAGGTTATTTGACGGGGGATTTGCTCCTGAGTGATCACACAACAAATTCAAGTAAATGGGGGACGCTGATTAAGATCATAATCTTATCTTTATTTGCGCTCTTCGGCCTGCGATCCTTCCGTAAGGATAGAGCCGTATGAATAAGTTAGTCATTTTAATTCCGACATTTAACGAATCTTCCACGATAGTTGAGCAACTTAGAAAATTGGAAATATATCGAAGTTCAATTACAGATGAGATTAGCGTTTTGGTCATCGATGATAATTCTCCAGATGCAACCGCAGATTTAGTCGACAATTTGCACTTGTCTTGGGTAGAAGTTCTTCGCCGGCCAGCTAAGGCCGGGTTGGGCGCTGCATATCGCGCTGGCTTTGCAAAAGTGTTGCAAACAAATCTCTTTACCCACGTGGTCACTATGGATGCCGATGGTTCGCACCGCGTTGATGATTTGCCGGCGCTAATAGCAGCGATTAAACCTGGTAGATCGATTACCTTGGGAACGCGTTGGATCCCAGGTGGCAGCGTCATAAATTGGCCAAAATCTCGTCAACTATTGTCTAAAACCGGAACCAGATACGCCAAATTTGCGTTAAAGATTGATTTGAAC
>Ga0209551_1000859_pt1 | contig 11494 bp, 7 predicted proteins | sample LauGreSuBDMM15SD_2_FD_187568 | JGI IMG/M metagenome (GOLD analysis project Ga0209551, IMG submission 187568) | Freshwater lake microbial communities from Lake Michigan, USA - Su13.BD.MM15.SD (SPAdes) (version 3) | ecosystem: Environmental > Aquatic > Freshwater > Lake | place: Lake Michigan, USA... | reverse complement strand
ATCTTCGCCCGCCGCAAAAGCACGCTGCAGATTTGCGTCATTCGAGACGTGTGCCATCACACGTAATTCGATTTGCGAATAGTCGGCAGAAATAATGACGCCATTTGTGGCAACAAAGGCTTCGCGTACACGCCGCCCCGCTTCAGAACGTACCGGTATGTTTTGCAGATTAGGTTCAGACGAGGCCAGACGCCCGGTAATGACTGCAGCTTGGGCGTAATGAGTGTGCACACGCCCCGTCGCGGCGTTCACCATTTTGGGTAGTTTGTCGGTGTAGGTAGATTTCAGTTTTGCCAGACCGCGATATTCGAGCAATACCTGAGGCAAAGGATAGTCTTCAGCCAACTTGGTGAGCACATCTTCGTCGGTCGAGGGTGCGCCGCCAGGCGTTTTGCGCACCACCGGCAACTGCATTTTTGTAAACAGGATTTCGCCCAGCTGCTTAGGCGAATTTAAATTAAAAGGCTGCTCGGCGATCGTGTAAGCCCGCTGTTCGAGCGTTAGCAGTTCTTGTCCGATTACATGGCTTTGTCGACCAAGTTCAGCCGAGTCAATCATGACGCCATTGCATTCGATTTCAAACAGTACGCGTGACACTAAGATTTCAAGCTGGTAAATATATTCAAGCGAGGCAAGCGCCCTCACCTCTGGTCGCAACACCTGATGCAGACGTAGTGTGAAATCAGCGTCTTCGCAGGCGTAGTGGGTAGCGCGCTCGAGGTCGACCTCATCAAAGCCGATTTGATGCACACCCTTACCGCATAGCTGTTCGTACGATGTGCCCTTGATGCCTAAACGGCGCAGGCACAGATCCTCAAGCCCCACCCCTCGGTGCGATTCGAGCACATAGGCTTGCAACATGGTGTCATCGGCGACACCACGCAAGTCAATACCCTCGTTTGCAAACACATGGGTGTCGTATTTGGCGTGATGCAAAAGCTTGGTGGGCCGCGGGTCTTCAAGCCACGCTTTCATGCGGGCCAACACCTCGGTGCGCGGCAATTGCCCTTGCGCATCAGCACCACGGTGTGCCACCGGAATATAACAAGCCACCCCCGGCTCAATCGAGAGCGAGATGCCAACGAGGCGAGCTTGCATCGCTTCGAGCGCAGTGGTTTCGGTATCTAAGGCCACACAATGCGCCGCTGACACTCGCGCCAGCCAACTATCAAGCGCAGCCCAGTCTGTCACCATTTCATAATGGGTGTGTTCGGGCGCCGTGGGGCGCGCGATCTCTGTTGCGACGCGCGCATCACCAGCCGGCACGCGGGTGGGTTCGCCGGTTAACTCACGCAGCCACGACTTGAACCCGTAGCGTTCAAATAAGCGCGTGAGGGTATCTTTATCATGCGGCGTGGGTGCCAGAACTTCTATCTCGGGCACCTCTGCCTTTAACTCGCAATCCGTTTTGATCGTCAAGAGCTCACGCGTTAAAGTGAACTGACCGATCGCTGCCCGTAAATTTTCGCCCGCAACACCTTTGACCTCGGCCGCACGCTCAACCAAGGCTTCAATTGAGCCATACTCATCAATCCACTTAGCCGCAGTCTTGGGCCCAACCTTTTGTACCCCAGGCACGTTATCGACGGTGTCGCCCACCAACATCAGATAGTCAACAATTCGATTGGGCGCCACGCCAAACTTACGCACAACGCCTTCTGGGTTGAGCTCTTCGTTTGACATGGTGTTGACCAAGGTAATGTGGCTGGTCACCAACTGCGCTAAATCCTTATCGCCGGTCGAGATCACGGTGTGGATGTCTTGCTCTTGTGCCCACTGGGCGAGTGTGCCGATGACATCGTCGGCTTCGACACCCGGCACACTGAGCACGCTCCAGCCCATCGCTCGGACGGCGGCGTGAATCGGTTCAATCTGGCTGGCGAGATCTTCGGGCATCGAAGGGCGATGTGATTTATAGTCAGGGTATAAATCATCGCGAAACGTTTTGCCACGCGCATCAAACACACAGGCGGCGTATTGCGCAGGGTAGTCAAGCAAGATTCTGCGCATCATGTTGACTACGCCATAAATGGCACCCGTGGGCTCGCCTTGAGTGTTACGTAAATCGGGCATCGCATGAAAGGCGCGATACAGGTAACTTGATCCATCGACGAGCAATAAGGTTTTTTTCATGGGCCACAAAAAAGAAGAGATTTCGCTGATTCAGCAGCAAACAACCCAAATTATGTCAGAGATGGTGCTCGCCGCCGAGACTCTGGCCAATATTGGGCCAGCAATCAGCTTGTTTGGCAGTGCGCGTATCAAATCTGACTCTGAACACTATCAAAAAAGCGAAAAAATCGCGCAACTGTTAGCGAAAGCTGGGTTTGGCGTCATTGCCGGTGGCGGGCCTGGCATCATGGAGGCCGCAAACAAAGGGGCCTTTGAGGCCGGTGGCATCAGTATCGGGCTACACATCAAACTGCACCACGAAGCGCAAGCGAACCCGTTTTTGAGCATTGAGTTGCCGTTTCAGCACTTTGTATCGCGTAAATCGACCTTTTTTATGCACAGCCTGGCATATGTGGTGTTGCCAGGCGGCTTTGGCACACTCGACGAGCTGTTTGAGGCCTTGACCTTGATGCAGACCGGAAAAGTGCCTGCTGGCCCAGTGATCTTAGTTGGATCAGTTTTTTGGGGTGGTTTGATGCGCTGGATTCAAGAGCAGCTAACAGCCAACAGATTGATCGACACCATTGACCCCAAGACCTTTTTTATTGCAGACGAACCTGAGCAAGTTGTCGCTCATCTTCTTGATTTTTACAAAGAGCACCCAGGTATTCTCAAACTGCAACCAAATCGCGCGGTCTGAGCTGCGACTACAACACGCGGTCTGAGCTGCGACTACAACACCTGGTCTGAGCTGCGACTACAACACGTGGTCAAAAAAAACGCGCTCAATCGAGTGCGTTTTTTCATTCACGGCATAGTGAGTGCCGTTCGTATCAGCGAGCCTTACGCGTCAGAGCGCGACATACGCTTGCGCTCGTTCTCTGTGAGGTAGCGTTTGCGAATACGAATGCTCTTTGGTGTCACCTCAACCAGTTCATCATCGCTGATAAACTCGACAGCGTACTCAAGATTGCAATCGACTGGGGTGACTAAGCGCACGGCCTCGTCGGTACCTGATGAACGCACGTTGGTGAGCTGTTTGCCACGAATCGGATTGACCACCAAATCGTTATCACGACTATGGATACCAATCACCATGCCTTCGTAGACTGGGTCATTGTGTGACACGAACATACGACCACGATCTTGTAGTTTCCAGATTGAGTAGGCCACTGCCTCGCCATCGTACTGACTAATCAACACGCCGTTATGACGCTCGCCCAGCAAACCGTCTTTGACGGGGCCATAGGCATCAAAGGTATGGCTCATCAAGCCGTTACCGCGCGTCATCGTCATGAACTCGCCCTGAAAACCAATCAAGCCGCGTGCTGGTACGCGATACTCAAGGCGCGTGCGCCCTTTACCATCGCTGACCATATCTAGCAGCTCGGCTTTACGACGGCCGAGCTCTTCCATCACAACGCCTTGAGTATTGTCTTCAAGGTCAATGGTCAGATTTTCGTAGGGTTCGGTCTTGACGCCGTCTTCTTCATGAAACACCACGCGTGGTCGCGAAACAGCCATTTCATAGCCTTCACGGCGCATCGTTTCAATCAAAATCGTCAGATGTAACTCACCGCGACCTGACACCTCAAACACGGTGTCGTCATCAGTTTCTTTGAAACGCAACGCCATGTTGGATTTGATTTCGCGCTCAAGACGCTCGCGTAACTGACGGCTGGTGACGAACTTGCCTTCACGACCGGCCAGAGGGCTGGTGTTAACCATGAAGTTCATGGTGAGCGTTGGCTCGTCGATTTTCAACAGAGGCAAGCCGACTGGGCTATCAGGCGAACACAGCGTTGTGCCGATTGCAATATCTTCGATACCGTTCATCAACACGATATCGCCCGCAATTGCGCTATCTACGACTTCGCGCTCAAGGCCTTTAAACTTAAGCACTTGATTGACCCGACCTTTGAAAGGCACGCCATCAGGCCCATTGAGGCAAACCACTTCCATACCCGTCTTGATACGACCTTGACGAATACGCCCAATCCCGATTTTGCCCACATAGGTGCTGTAATCGATTGACGAGATTTGAAACTGCAACGGCGCTTCGGGATCATCGTCACGCATAGGTACGTATTTTAGGACGGCATCAAACAAGGGGCGCATGTCGCCCTCGCGCACATCGGGGTTCATGCCTGAAAAACCATTCAAGCCAGACGCATAGACCACCGGAAAATCTAACTGTTCTTCGGTAGCGCCTAGTTTGTCAAACAACTCAAAGGTCGCATTAATCACGTAATCAATACGTGCACCTGGACGATCGACTTTGTTGACCACAACAATAGGCTTCAAGCCCAGGGCCAGCGCTTTTTTGGTCACGAAGCGTGTTTGGGGCATTGGGCCCTCAACGGCGTCAACCAACAACAACACACCGTCTACCATTGAGAGCACGCGCTCAACCTCACCACCAAAGTCAGCGTGACCGGGGGTATCGACAATATTGATATGTGTGCCGTCATACTCAACCGCGCAGTTCTTTGAAAGAATCGTGATGCCACGCTCTTTTTCAAGATCGTTTGAATCCATGACGCGTTCGGTCATTTTTTCATTTGAACGAAAGGTGCCCGATTGACGCAAAAGCTGGTCAACCAATGTTGTTTTGCCGTGGTCAACGTGGGCGATGATGGCAACGTTACGCAATGCGCGTGACATACAAATCCTTTAATGAGCCTGCACAGGCTCAATGCCTGCCGGTAATTCGTGAATAGAACCGGGTGTAACCACACTCGGCGAAACTGCGGTTTTTGCTGCCGGAACAAGTCCAGCAGGTAAATCACTCATGGCAATCACATGCGACTCAGGGTCGGTCATTGTTTGTAGCGTTTCAAGCTCTACAGCACCTTCAAGTAAAAACGGGCCAACCTGCGTACGTCGTAATGCTGACAAGTGCCCATAACAACCAAGCGCGCGACCAATATCTTGCGCAAGCGTTCGGATGTAAGTACCTTTTGTACAGTGCACCTGAACTTGCGCCGACAACGGTGAAAATGCTAGCAGATCAATGTTACGAATCGTAATTTCACGCGGTTCGCGCTCAAGCACGATGCCCTGGCGCGCATATTCATAAAGAGGTTTACCGTCGCGTTTAAGCGCAGAGATCATCGGCGGGATCTGCATTTGTGTACCTAGAAACGTCTGTAGGACCGCCTCTAGGGCCTCTTGGGTGATCCCAGCAAAGCCCTCAGCCGCCTGGTTCACCACCACCCCGGTTAAATCACCCGAGTCGGTCTCTTGGCCAAACGCGATCGTTGCTAAGTACCCTTTATCGGCGCTTAACATCGCGCCAGAAATTTTTGTGGCACGACCCATACAACACACCAACAAACCGGTCGCGAACGGATCAAGCGTACCCGTGTGCCCGGCCTTTTGAGCGTCAAGCGCCCGCTTGGCGCGCTGCAAGGCGTGATTACTAGACAAACCCACTGGCTTGTCTAGCAACAAGACTCCATCGAGCACACGCCCGTGTCGTTTAGCCATCGTCAGATTCCAAAATGAGACGATAGCCTTACGGCTTGTCTTCAGGCTCGTCAGGGACACCCGCGTACTGACCCGGCATGTTCGCCAGATCAATTAGCGCTGACATCGCAATGCCGCGCTTAAGCTGAGGGTCGTGAAAAAATTTCAAATTCGGAACCGTATGAATATGCAGCAGTTTGTACAACTGTGAATAAAACCAACCGGCTTTTTCATTCAAAAGTTTAGCGGCTACTTCGGGTTCGGCACCCAACACAGTGAAATACACCTTGGCGTGGGCATAATCAGCCGTCAACTCGATGCCAGAGAGCGTAATCAACCCCGCGCGACTCATATCGATTTCGCGTTGGATAATAATGGCCAGATCTTTTTGGATCTGGTCTGCAAGGCGTAAATTACGACCCGGTGCGGTTTTCTGTTTATGACGTGTCATTCAGGCATCAAAGTGAACGAGCAACTTCTCTGATTTCAAAGATCTCAAGCTGGTCGCCGACCTGAAGGTCGTTGTTACCGCGCAAGGTGATCCCGCAATCAAAACCCGACTTAACTTCTTTGGCATCGTCTTTGAAGCGACGCAAGGAGTCAAGCCAGCCAGCCCAATGCACCACGTTGTTACGTAACAAACGCACTTGTGAATCGCGACGCACCACGCCATCTACCACCATACAACCCGCCACCGTACCGATACGAGAGATCGTGTAGACCTCGCGAATATCGACCAAGCCGATCACTTCTTCGCGTTTTTCTGGTGCCAACATGCCCGACATTGCAGACTTGATCTCATCGACCGCATCATAAATAATGTTGTAGTAACGGATATCAACACCGTTAGACTCTGCAAGCTTTTTAGTACTTGCGTCAGCGCGAACGTTAAAGCCAATTAGCACAGCGCCCGAAGCAATCGCTAAGTTCACATCGCTTTCAGAGATGCTACCCACCGCGGCATGAACCACCTGGACACGCACTTCGTCGGTAGAGAGTTTGACCAGCGACGTGACAAGGGCTTCTTGCGAACCTTGTACATCGGTCTTGACGATAAGTGACAGATTCTGTGAACCCTCGGCCGCGTTGTCAAACATAGACTCGAGCTTAGCTGCCTGCTGGCGCGCCAGTTTGACATCACGAAACTTACCCTGACGAAACAGTGCGATCTCACGGGCGCGACGCTCGTCGGCCAAAGTCATGAGCTCGTCACCCGCAACAGGCACCTCAGTGAGGCCTTGAATTTCGACCGGCATCGAAGGGCCTGCCGACTGGATCGGTTTACCATTTTCGTCAAGCATGGCGCGCACGCGACCGTAGCTTGAGCCCGCCAACACCACATCGCCACGACGCAGCGTGCCACTTTGAACCAGAATCGTTGCAACCGGACCGCGACCTTTATCAAGACGCGCTTCAATGACGAGCCCTTTTGCTGGCGCCTCAATTGCGGCTTTCAGCTCAAGCACTTCAGCCTGCAACAATACGTTTTCTAACAAATCGTCGATGCCCTGCCCAGTTTTAGCGGACACAGAAATAAAGGGTACATCACCGCCATATTCTTCAGGTACGACTTGCTCAACAACAAGTTCTTGCTTGACACGCTCGGCATTGGCTTCGGGCTTGTCAATTTTATTAACGGCCACCACCAAGGGCACACCCGCTGCCTTGGCGTGATGAATCGCTTCTTTTGTTTGTGGCATGACACCGTCATCGGCAGCCACCACCAAAATCACAATATCAGTTGCCTTTGCACCACGGGCGCGCATTGCCGTAAACGCTTCATGACCTGGTGTGTCTAAGAACGTCACCATACCGCGCTCAGTTTGCACGTGATACGCACCGATATGTTGCGTAATACCACCGGCCTCGCCCGAGGCAACTTTGGCACGACGGATGTAATCGAGCAGAGATGTTTTACCGTGGTCGACGTGTCCCATTACTGTTACGACAGGCGCACGAGGAGAGAGGACCACATCAGTGTGTGGAGCATCTTCATCAAGGAAAGCCTCGGGATCATCTAATTTAGCGGCAATCGCGTTATGGCCGAGCTCTTGCACCACGATCATGGCGGTTTCTTGATCAAGCACTTGGTTGATCGTGACCATCTGCCCAAGCTGCATCAGATGCTTAATGACCTCACCGGCTTTCACTGACATCTTGTGTGCCAAATCGGCCACGCTAATCGTTTCGGGCACGTGAATTTCGCGCGCGATGAATTCGATCGGTGCGGGTTCGCGTTGCTCTTGAGTCAGGTTGTTTGAACCACGACCACCTCTTTTTCCGCCCGATTTGCTTTTACCACCCGCGCGCCAACCATCACGGCCTGGTGCTGCTGGAGCATCGCGTTTTTCGGCTGGCTTTTTACGCGAAGCATCATCAGACCACGTTGAAGCAATTTGCCCGGATTTCAGTACTTTTTTACCCGCAGCATCAGTGCCTTCTTTTTTAGCAGCCTTGGCCGGCGCACCAGCAGGCTTGTGCAAGGTGCCCGACAAAGCGGCCGGATCTGCAACTGGAGCTGGTTCAGGCGGTTTAACAACTTTACGCGGCCGATTCAACATCTCGCGCAGAGCGGCTGCTTCGGCTTCAGAGGCACGGCGCGCTTCATCGCGTACAGCGCCCTCTACGGCCACATGCGCTGGTGCAACTGCGCGACCACGTGACGACTTAAAAACTTTAGGCTCGGCAGCCTCTGCAGATGTTTCAATATTTGTTTTGGTGCTATCAGCCAGGGCATCTGGCTGCTTCGCCGATGCGTCGAAGTCTGCAGCAGCAGCCTCGGGTATGACATCCGTTGCCAACGTCACGCCAGCGTCAGGCTTGACAACAGGCTCAACCGGCACAGCCACTGGGTTTGCTTCGGCATTCGCGCTCACGGCTGCCGCTGGCTCGACTTCGGATGCGCTAGGCGCAGCCTGCGCTTGAACCTCGGCGGTCGCAGCTGCTTCAGTCGCAGCAGTGGTAACGGGAGTCGATGCAATCGGTTGCTCGGAGGCAGGGCTCGATGCAGCACCCGAGCCTTCAGGTGTTTGAACCCCAGCATTCGGCTGCGAAGCCAAGGGCGCTGCCTGAGCGACTCCGGCATCGGACACCGTTGCTTGAGGCGTTACTGCATCTGACGTGACTGCATCAGAAGTTACTGCATCAGACTTTAGCGCTTCAGCCGTGACCTGCGAAACATCAACGGCTGATGCCTGAACCGACGCATCGACCTCTTCGCCTTCGGCGACAGGCGTTTCTCCGGTTTCGGTGACATCGCGTTTAATAAAGGTACGTTTTTTACGCACTTCAACTTGAATTGTGCGCGAGCGCCCTGCACCATCGGCTTGGCGAATCTCTGACGTTTTGCGGCGCGTCAGCGTGATTTTAGTGCCCTCAGTCGCACCGTGCGAACGACGCAAGGATTCGAGCAATTTAGCCTTGTCGCTGTCAGTGACACTGGCATCCACCGAAGTTAGGTTCACACCTGCTTCACGCAGTTGTTCTAACAACACGTTGGATGGCATTTTCAGTTCAATGGCGAACTGGGCGACTGTGATACTCGACATTAGGCTCTCTCTTACCTTTTTACAGCGTTACAACTTCAAGCGAAGACAGCAACTAACAATAACTGCTCTTCATACCGACATTCGTTTACTACTCGTCAAACCAATGCGCGCGCGCCGCCATAATGAACTGGCTGGCAGTGGCCTCTTCGAGGCCCGCCATCTCAACGAGTTCGTCGGTAGCAAGCTCAGCGAGTTCATCGCGCGTATTCACACCACCCGCAGCAAGTTTGCTTAACAACTCTGGCGACATGCCTTCAAGCGTAATCAAATCTTGCGCGGTTTCGACACGCTCTTCTTGGGCGATCGCTTCAGTCAGCAAGGCGTTACGTGCCCGAGTACGCAAGGCCTGAATCGTGTCTTCATCAAACGATTCAATCTCGAGTAACTCTTGCATGGGAACGTAGGCGATTTCTTCTAGGCCGGTAAAGCCCTCATCAATCAGAATATCGGCAACTTCTTCGTCGACGTCGAGACGGCTCATGAACATTGAGCGCAACTGAGCGCGCTCTGTTTCTTGGCGATTTTGACTTTCTTCGGGGGTCATGATGTTAATCTGCCAGCCCGTCAACTCAGAGGCAAGACGCACGTTCTGCCCTTTAGAGCCGATTGCTTTAGGCAGGTTCTCTTCGTCTACCACCACATCCATCGCGTGACGATCTTCGTCAACCACGATCGATTCAACGTTAGCTGGCGCCAGAGCCCCAATGACGAACTCTGCCGGATCTTCAGACCACAAGACGATATCTACTTGCTCGCCGCCGAGTTCGTTACGTACCGCCGTGACGCGCGAACCGCGCATCCCGACGCACGTACCAATCGGATCAATACGTTTATCGTAGGCCACGACTGCAATCTTGGCGCGCACACCTGGGTCGCGCGCGGCGCCTTTGATCTCAAGTAAACCTTGTTCGATCTCGGGGACTTCGTTTTCAAAAAGCTGTCGGATAAAGTCAGGCGCACTACGTGACAAAATCACTTGCTGACCGCGCGCTGCCCGATCGACTTTTAGCACCCAAGCACGCACACGATCACCCACGCGAAGATTTTCTTTGGGAATCATTTCACTGCGGGGCATGCGCGCTTCGATTTTGCCGGTTTCGACGATCAGATCGCCCTTGTCCATGCGTTTAATCGAGCCTGAAATAATGGTTTCGCCACGATCCAGAAAATCATCAAGTATTTGCTCGCGTTCAGCATCGCGAATGCGCTGAAGAATGGCCTGCTTTGCAGCTTGGGCACCAATCCGCCCAAACTCAAGCGGCTCAAGCGCTTCTTCAATGTACTCACCAACTTCGATGTCAGCAACCACCTCTTGAGCGTCGGAGAGCATCTCTTGCTGATCGGGCTCTTGGAGGCCAGCTTCATCAGGTACCACGAGCCAGCGCCGAAACCCCTCGTGCTCGCCCGAACTACGGTCTACTGACACGCGGATATCAGCGTCTTCTTTGAAGCGCTTTTTCATGGCAGAAGCCAGCGCGCCCTCGAGAGCGTCAAACACCACATCACGTGGCACGTTTTTTTCACGCGCCAATGCATCTACCAACAGAAGAATTTCGCGACTCATCGCTTTTTGCCCTTGAAATCCAGAACTGGTTCTAACTTGGCACGCTCAACATCAGAAAACATGAACGCCACACGTCGAACTTCGCCCTTTTTTGCCTCAAACTCGACACCGAAGTGTTTAACCACCCCAACGGAACCTACTACCTCAGTGCCCCCTTCAGCGACAACTAAGGTACCCAAAAAAACTTTTTGCCCTTCAACAGCCTGCCTAAGCTTGATCTCGACCCGTTCACCCAAAAAGCGTTCAAAATCAGCTTCTGTTTTGAGCGGCCGGTCAATGCCTGGCGAGCCTACTTCAAGCCTGCGGTAGTCGATATTCTCAACTTCGTACACACGCGACAACTGACGTGAAACCTGCTCACAGTCTTCAACGCGTACACCTTCAGGCCGATCAATCGTGACACGCAACAAACCAAGCGCAGCCCTTTCGACATCGACAAGTTCGATATCCATCGAGGCGAGAGACTGCTGCGTAAGAGTAAAGAGATCAGCCATACATTCAAAAAAAATGGGCTGCAAAACAGCCCATTAACAACATTTGCCCTGCAATCAACGGCGCACCGATGCCGGAAGATAACCAGCGCGCGCAGCGGCCCGAGGGCACCGCACACAAATCCTTGGTTAAATCCACGCCTACACCAGCACTACACCAAGCGCAAAACCACTTATATTAGCCCTGCATTCTAGCATGTATTTAGCAAAAATGTCTTGCTATACCAACGATTTACGCAAGGTTCCCGATAGAAAGCTTGCCCAGCGATTGCCGAGCGTGCATTCAGGGAGCCACACAACAACGACTCATT
>Ga0209551_1000858_pt1 | contig 11494 bp, 9 predicted proteins | sample LauGreSuBDMM15SD_2_FD_187568 | JGI IMG/M metagenome (GOLD analysis project Ga0209551, IMG submission 187568) | Freshwater lake microbial communities from Lake Michigan, USA - Su13.BD.MM15.SD (SPAdes) (version 3) | ecosystem: Environmental > Aquatic > Freshwater > Lake | place: Lake Michigan, USA... | reverse complement strand
GTTAAGTACTAGCCTTTTTGCACAATCGGCCGATTCTATTTTTCTTCGTAAAATATACGATGAAGCTTTGGTAAACGGAAAAGCATATCAAAATCTAAACTATTTATGCAAGCAAATTGGCCCCCGTTTAAGTGGCTCAGCACAAGCACAAAAAGCGGTAGATTGGACCAAAAAACTCATGGAAAGCTATGGCTTTGATCGGGTGTATTTGCAAGAGGTTTTAGTGCCTCACTGGGTACGTGGAGAGAAAGAAGTTGGTAAAATTGTGCTTGGTAAAAAAGATATAGAGGTGCCTATTGCCGCCCTCGGCGGTTCGGTAGCAACACCAAAACAAGGTCTCACAGCCGAAATAATTGAGCTGCAAAGTTTAACAGAGCTTAAAACATTGGGCGAAGATAAAATTAAAGGAAAAATTGTATTCTTTAATCGTGCTTTTGACGCTAAACCCATTGAAACGGGCACCTCCTACGGTATGGCTGGCGATCAACGCCGTGCCGGAGCTTCCGAAGCAGCTAAATATGGCGCCCTTGGTGTAATTGTTCGATCGTTAACCCATGCCATAGACGATTATCCACACACCGGTGCTATGAATTACGAGGCCAATGGAACAAAAATTCCTGCCGCTGCTATCTCTACCAAAGGTGCGAATGAACTCAGTAGATTACTAAAATTAAAGTCGGCAGAGCCCGTAAAATTCTTTTTTAAACAAAACTGCGAAACCTTACCCGATGTACTTTCCTACAATGTTATTGGTGAATTAAAAGGCACAACTACCCCTGATGAAATTATTAGCATTGGTGGTCACCTAGATTCATGGGATTTAGCCGAAGGTGCCCACGATGACGGCACTGGTGTCATGCAATCTGTTGAAGTATTGCGGATTCTAAAAAGTTTAGGTTATCAGCCCAAACACACCATCAGAGCTGTGCTCTTTATGAACGAAGAAAATGGCTTACGTGGCGGACAGAAATATGCCGAAATAGCCAAAATTACAGGCGAAAAACATATTGTGGCCATGGAATCGGATGCCGGAGGATTTACCCCTCGTGGTTTTGGCATTGATGCCCCTGCCGATCTTTTCAAAAAAATAAAAGGCGATTGGGAAAAATTATTCGAGCCCTACCAAACCGATCGACTTACCTTAGGTGGTGGTGGTGCCGATATAGGCCCACTAAAAACCGCCAGCCCAGGCATTGTACTTATTGGATTTAAACCCGATTCGCAACGCTATTTTGATATTCACCACACGCCGAATGATGTGTTCGAAAATGTAAACCGAAGAGAATTAGAGTTAGGTGCCGCTGCTATGACCAGTCTTATTTACTTAATTGACCATAACGGATTGAAAAACTAATTTTGGCAAAAACCGACCCATACAGCGCATTACGTTTTCCTGAATTTCGGGCCTATGTGGGCATGCGCTTCTTTCTCACCTTTGCCTATCAAATACAAGCCGTAATTATTGGTTGGCATATGTATCAACTCACCAAAGATCCGCTTTCGTTGGGTTTAATTGGTTTAACAGAAGCCATACCGGCCATTACCATTTCTTTATACGGAGGTTATTTAGCCGATAAATCGGATAAAAAAAAACTATTGGCTTGGGTAATTGTTGCCATGACTATTTGCTCGGCAGTATTGCTTTTAGTAACCTCCCCATTAGTAGCTAGTTACTTAAGCAAACACGCCATTATTGTCACTACTTATCTTATGATTTTAGGCATTGGAATTGCCCGAGGATTTTTTTCCCCCACAGCATTCTCATTAATGGCCCAAATTGTACCCAAAGAACACCTAACCAATTCCTCAACCTGGAATAGCTCAAGCTGGCAAATAGGTACTATTGTAGGGCCGGCCATAGGTGGTTTATTATATGGATTTAGTGGCGTAACCACCTGTTTTATTGCAGTTTTTCTATTTATGTTGGTGGCCTTGGTTTGCACCCTATTCATCAGCAATAAACCGGCGCAATTCATCTCCCAACAACCTATTTTCGACTCGTTAAAAGAAGGAATTCAGTTTGTGTTTAAAAGCCGAATGCTGCTAGGCGCACTTAGCTTAGATTTATTTTCGGTGTTTTTTGGTGGTGCCGTAGCACTCATGCCCATTTTTGCCAATGATATTTTAAAAGTAGGACCCGAAGGATTAGGTTTTCTACGAGCTGCACCTGCCGTAGGCGCTGTACTTGCTATGCTGCTCATGACCCGCTTTTCGCCCATGAATAAACCCTGGAGAAACCTGCTATTAGCGGTTACGGGCTTCGGCATTACTATCATATGCTTCGGGCTTTCCACAAATTTTTACCTCTCTTTGGTGATTTTATTTTTCGAAGGTGCTTTTGACAGTGTGAGCGTAATTATTCGTTCTACCATCTTACAAATTCTCACCCCCGACGAAATGCGTGGACGGGTAGCTGCTGTAAACTCCATGTTTATAGGCTCATCCAATGAAATTGGAGCCTTCGAATCGGGTCTTACCGCCCGTTTAATGGGTGCCATACCATCGGTATTATTTGGCGGCACCATGACCTTATGTGTGGTGGGCTTTACCTACCTAAAAACCAAACGATTAGTTCCGCTTAGTCTCAAACAAATTAATCCGCATTAATTCTTAGGTAGTTTTTTGCTGATAACACCATCATCCGAAAATTGTAATGCTGCTTCGGGAATATCACTTTGGGTAAGCTGTTTTAGCAATTGAAAAGCCTTGCCGGTAGGGTCTATAATCAAATGCTCATTATCTTGCTGAAAAATAGAAGTCACCTTTGCCGAAATAAACTCTCCTTTTTCGGTAATGTTTAAGGCCAAAAGTGGAGCCACGCCGTTGGGACCATCTAAATTAAACATACCATAGGTGCAAAAATTGCCCAAACTATAGGCTATAAAGCGGTTTTTATACAAATCAACCGCTCGGGTAACATGCGGGCCACTGCCAAATACCACATCGGCACCGGCATCAATAGCCATACGAGCAAAAGCGTAAGCATTACCTCGGTTTTCACCATAAAAATATTCGGTTGCTCGGGTAATGTGCTGAAATTTTGACCCTTCGCCACCACCATGAAAATACACTACCACAATATCACTTAGTTTTTTTAATTCGGCAATGCGCTTTTTTGCAGCAGCCCAATCGTGTAAAGAAGCCGTACCCTCATTGGGTGCAAAAGCACAAACGCCATACTTCACTCCGTTTTTCACATATAAAGTGTAGGGATGCGATTGAAAACCGGCAAACTGAATACCGGCATCCCTCAATGTTTTAGCAGTTTGTGTACGTCCCTTTTCATTAAAATCACCCGAATGATTATTGGCAACACTTACTACATCAAAACCGGCATCTTTTAGGTGCGCCACATAGCGTTGGGGCATACGAAAGGCATAACAAGCCTTACTATTTTTACATTTATCGCTCGTGCCTTCATCTAAAAATACACCCTCCAAATTTCCAAACGTCAAATCGGCATTACGCAACAAAGGCAAAACTGCTTTAAAACTTCCTTTTCCATCGTCTTTGGGCAACACAGGAGCTGGAAAAGCAGAGCCCATCATGATATCTCCAACTGCCACAATACGCAAGGTATCAGGGTGCGCTAGCAAGGCCTGCATTGTGCCAACAAAAAGATAAATGAAGAGGAAAAGCCGTTTCATAGGGATAAAAATAAAAAATCCTGCCTAAGGCAAGATTTCATATGTACTGATGAGGTAAAAATACTTTACTCTATAGGTGCATTTAAGCGGCCGCCTTTGTAAAAATAGCGTTTATAATAGGGCTCATCTAAATTGCTCAATACCACTCCACGGCTAGATGAAGCATGTGCAAATCGGTTATTGCCTAAATAGATACCCACATGCGTAATGCTGCGGCTTTTAATTTTAAAAAACACCAAATCACCTTCTTTCAACTCTTCGCGGCTTACCGGAGTAGACATGCTAAAAATTTCTCTGGAGTTACGCTGAATAACGGTATTAAATACCTTCGAATAAATTTCTTTAGTAAAAGCAGAGCAATCTATTCCTTTACGGCTAGATCCGCCAAAGCGATATGGGGTACCAATCCAATCGTATACAAATTGGTATAATTTTAAATTAGAAGTAGCAGATAGCGCAACGCCCATTACCTGCGAAAAGTAGTCCGAAAGTAAGTTATCCGGATCTTCTGTTTTTACAGGCTCCTTTTTGGCCACAGTAGTTTGGGCTTGCGCAGAAGCAAATAAAGCAGTGAAAATGAAAATTGTTAATATCTTTTTAAGCATAAGCTAGGGCTTATTGTTTGTATAAATTGTGGTAATTGCTTGTTAATTAACACATTCAAACAACACAAAGGTAGCGTAATTAAACAAGTTAAGCAAAGAAGTTTGTCTTTTTAACATTTTTTCACATTTAAACGTAGGCTAAAAACTTCGTGTAAACAACACAATAACTCTTCTTTTTTCTGTAAGATATGATTAGATTTGTGATCCCTAAAAACGATATATACAAGAGAATGAGTTCAGTAGAAATTACGAAAGATACCTATCTCCAGTGGTACGAATCGATGCTTTTGATGAGAAAGTTTGAGGAGAAAGCTGGACAATTGTACGGACAACAAAAAATTAGAGGCTTTTGCCATTTGTATATCGGACAAGAAGCTGTAATGGCTGGTGCGATGTCGGTATTAGGCCCCCAAGATTCCATGATTACTGCGTATCGCGAACATGCGCACGCCATTGCTAGAGGCATGTCTGCCAACGAGATTATGGCCGAATTATACGGTAAAGCAACCGGTTGCTCTAAAGGCAAGGGTGGTTCTATGCACATGTTTAGTAAAGAATTGGGCTTTTACGGTGGCCACGGTATTGTGGGTGGACAAATTCCTTTGGGTGCGGGTATTGCTTTCGCCGAAAAATACAAAGGTACCACCAATGTAAACGTTTGTTATATGGGCGATGGTGCTGTACGCCAAGGTGCCTTAAACGAGGCCTTTAATATGGCCATGTTGTGGAAATTACCTGTAGTATTTGTATGCGAAAACAACGGTTACGCCATGGGTACTTCGGTAGCCCGTACCACCAACATGTTAGATATTTATAAAATTGGATTGGGTTTTGATATGCCTTGCGCTCCTGTTGACGGCATGGATCCGGTAGCGGTACACAACGCCATGGACGAAGCGGTTAGCCGTGCTCGTAGAGGCGAAGGCCCTACCTTCTTAGAAATGCGTACCTATCGCTATAAAGGACACTCTATGTCTGACCCAGCGAAATATCGTAGCAAAGAAGAAGTAGAGGAATTCAAAGCTAAAGATCCTGTAGAAAGTGTAAAAGAAACCATTCTTCGTAAAAAATATGCCACCGAAGCTTGGATTGAAGAAATAAACGAAAAAGTAAAAGCGATTGTAGACGAATCGGTGCGTTTTGCAGAAGAATCTCCATTGCCAGAAGCTCAGGAGTTATATACCGATGTATATGCACAGGGAGATTATCCTTTTATTCGTGATTAAGTTTACCTTAAATCAATAAAAATATGGCTGAAGTAGTGCGCATGCCCAAAATGAGCGACACCATGACTGAAGGGGTGATTGCGAAGTGGCATAAAAAAATGGGTGATAAAATAAACTCTGGCGATTTAGTTGCCGAAGTAGAAACCGATAAAGCAACCATGGATTTCGAATCTTTCCAAGAAGGTACCCTACTTTATGTAGGTATAGCTGAAGGTCAGGCCGCTCCAGTTGACTCGATTATTGCTATTATTGGTGCCCCAGGCGAAGATTACCAAGCATTATTAACTGCTAGCCCTGCCCCTGCTGCCGAAAAACCAACACCTATTGTGGCAGAAGCTGCCCCGGTTGCAGCGGCTCCTGCAGCTAGCGCAAGCGTAACACCAGAATCATTGGGTGCTACGGTTATCCGCATGCCTTTATTAAGCGATACCATGACCGAAGGGATAATTGCAGAATGGCACAAAAAAGTGGGTGATAAAATAAAAAGCGACGATGCCTTGGCAGACGTGGATACCGATAAGGCAACCATGGAAGTAACTGCTTATGCCGAAGGAACCTTACTTTATATAGGTGTAGAAAAAGGTAAAGCAGCCAAAGTAAATGATATTATTGCCATTGTAGGCAAAGAGGGTACCGATGTAAGCCCTTTATTAACTGCAGCTCCAAGTACTCCGGCGCCTGCCCCAGTGGCAGCAGCAGCTCCCATTGCTACTCCGGTAGCAACAGCAAACACTCCTGCGGCAGTTGTTACTAGTAGCGACGATTCTAGACTAAAAGCATCTCCTTTGGCTCGTAAAATTGCGCAAGAAAAAGGAATTGATTTACGCCAAGTACATGGCAGTGCCGAAGGTGGACGTATTGTGAAGAAAGATATCGACGGTTTTGTACCAAGTGCAGCTCCAGTAGCCGCTAGCTCTAGCAGTGCGGCGACGGCAATTACCGCTGAAGGAGCGGTAATTCCAACCTTTGTTGGCGAAGAAAAATATACCGAAGTACCCGTTTCGCAAATGCGCAAAGTAATTGCCAAACGTTTAGGGGAAAGCTTGTTTACCGCTCCTCACTTCTACTTAACCATTAGCGTAAACATGGAAAGTGCCATGGCCGCTCGTACACAAATAAATACCGTAGCCCCGATAAAAGTATCTTTTAACGATATCGTAATTAAAGCCGTGGCCAATGCATTGAAGAAACATCCGGCTGTAAATTCATCGTGGGGTGGCGATACCATTCGCTTCAACGAACATACCAATATTGGCGTAGCCATGGCGGTAGAGGATGGTTTGTTGGTTCCGGTGGTTCGTTTTGCGGATGGTAAATCCCTTTCTCATATTTCTGCGGAAGTAAAAGAATTTGGCGCAAAAGCCAAGACTAAAAAACTTCAACCTACCGATTGGGAGGGTTCTACATTTACCGTATCTAATTTAGGCATGTTTGGTATAGATGAGTTTACTTCTATTATCAACTCACCCGATGGAGCTATTTTATCGGTAGGTGCTATACAAGAAATTCCGGTAGTGAAAAACGGAGCCGTGGTACCAGGCAATGTGATGAAATTAACCTTAGGTTGCGATCACCGTGTGGTTGATGGCGCAACAGGTGCCGCTTTCTTACAAACCCTTAAAGGTTTATTGGAAGAGCCGATACGGTTATTAGCCTAAAACACCTATTCGTTCGTAACAAAAAAACCATCCCTAAAATCGGGATGGTTTTTTTATGATACCTAAACCACTCTTTTAGTCTAAAAAGAACGAGAAAACATAATACAGTATAGCCGCCAATAAAGCAGATACTGGAATGGTTAACACCCATGCCCAAATAAGGTTTACGGTTACTCCCCAACGTACTGCAGAAATTCGTTTACTCAATCCAACGCCAATAATTGATCCGGTAATGGTGTGCGTGGTAGAAACCGGTATTTTAAAGTGTTCAGTAAAAAATAAGGTTAAGGCTCCGGCAGACTCGGCGGCAACTCCTTCAAATGGGGTTACTTTGGTAATTTTAGAGCCCATGGTTTTTACAATTTTCCAACCACCACTTAGGGTGCCTAAGGCAATTACCGTGTAACAAGCTAAAGGAATCCACCCTGGAATATGGCCTGGGTTATCGCCATTGGGCAAGGCCACATCTAACCAAGCCGGTAAGCTTTCTTGTGCTACGCCCGAGGTGTGAATGTAAACAGCTACGGCAGCGGCAATAATACCCATTACTTTTTGCGAATCGTTACCACCATGGCCCAAACTAAAAGCTGCGGAAGATACCAATTGCATTTTACGCAACCATGCACTTGCTTTAATTTCGCTTAAGCTGCTAAAAATTAAGCAGAAAAAGCCAACCGAAAAAATAATTCCTGCGAATAATAGCCATTTTAAATTGTGTGATTCTGCAACAACACTCCAGAAATGAGAATCGAAACGGGGTTTTTTTATTTCAAATATCATTCGGCTACGCACAAATAACGCCGTAGTGGCCATGATTACTAAGGTCCAGATTTTAGGTGAAATTGCTTTTTTAGAAGAATGCAGCAACCATACAGATAAGAAGTAGGAAACCAGCATACCAATAAGTGGAGCTAATACGATGAAAGATGCAATAACCAATACACCAGAAGGCAAGCCGCCCTCTTTACCGGCTGTATACCATACTACCGAGCCTACACCGGCGTGCGCAATAGCTGCACCGGCAAATCCACCAATTAATGTGTGTGATGAACTAGATGGAATACCCAACCACCAGGTTAATAAGTTCCAAGCAATGGCAGCAACAATACCCGATAAAATAACAGTAAGGTTAATATCCATGGTGTTTGCCGTTTTGGCAACGGTATCGGCAACGCCGAAACCAAATACCCAATAAGCTAAAAAATTAAAAAAGGCAGCCCATACTACTGCCTGAAATGGACTAAGTACTTTGGTGGAAACTACTGTGGCAATAGAATTGGCTGCATCGTGAAAACCATTGATATAATCGAATACCAAGGCAAGCCCAATAATGGTGAAAAGTAGCGTTAAGCCCATAGCTCTTGCTTAAGCGTGTTTAACTAAAATAGATTCCAATACGTTGGCTGCATCTTCGCACATATCGGTTGCGGTTTCTAGTGCCGCTAATACTTCTTTGTATTTTATAAGTTGAACCGCATCCTTTTCGAAATCAAATAGTTCGCCAACAGCTTTGTCGAACACATAATCGGCTTGGTTTTCAATGCTATTTATGCGTATACAAGAATCGGCAATAGCTCTTTTATTTTTTAAATTTTTCAACTCCCTAATAGCCTTATCCAAGTCTATCACAGCTTGTAAAATTAATTCGGCCAGTTTTTGAATAGGTTCGGTAATGTGATCCACATTGTATAAATGCATCCTATTTGCTGAACCATGGATATAATCGGCCACATCGTCAATTGCACTAGCCAATTGATGAATATCTTCTCTATCAAATGGGGTGATGAAATTTCTACTTAGCTCTAAATAAATTTGGTGGGTTATATCGTCGCCGATATGTTCCATCGTTTCAATCTCTTTAAAAAGCTCCAAGCGATCATCAACATTTTTGGTGTTAACGGCTTTGTTTAATACTTCGGCCATATTAATCAAATTGTTGCTTGCCTGCTCAAAAAGTGGGAAAAAATTCTTGTCCTTAGGTATAAAGTACTGAAAGATGGTGTTTAATGACATTTGAGTTGATTTTAATTAATCAAAGTTAGGATTGCTGTGTTAAGTTAATGTTAAGTCTATGCTTTCTGGAGGGTAAAACCAAAGGTAGAGCCTATGCCCTCGGTACTGCGAACAGTAATGGTTTGATTTTGGGCCTCGAGCATGTGTTTTACAATGGCCAAGCCTAAGCCAGAACCACCAATTTCTCTAGAACGACTTTGATCGGTTCGGTAAAAGCGTTCGAAAATTCGGGCCTGATATTTTTCTTCTATACCCAAGCCATCATCGGTAACTTCAACCAATATTTGATCGTGTAATTCGAATAATTTTAAGGCGGTAGTACCGTTGGGTTTGCCATATTTTATAGAGTTATCAATCAGGTTAACCAAAACTTGTCTTATTTTTTCTCGATCGGCTTCTACCTTGGTTACGGTTTGGTATTTATCTTTAAATTCAAGGTTTATATGGTGTTTTTTTGCTTGTAATTCAAGCGATTCTACTACCTCTTGCAGCAAGGCACTAATATCAAAAATTTCGTAATTGATGGGTAATTCGCCGCTTTCAAGTTTAGAAATGGCATCTAAATCTTTTACCAAAAAACTCAAGCGGTCTACATTTTTGGCTGCTTTTTTAAGAAACCTTTCGGTTTGTTCTGGGTTAGATAATAAATCGTCTTGGAGCGCTTCAATGTAGCCTTGAATAGCAAAAAGTGGCGTTTTAAATTCATGAGAAATGTTGGCCAAAAATTCTCGACGAAACTCCTCTTGTTTCTTTAAACTATCTATTTCCGATTTTTTATTGATAGCCCACTCTTTTACTTCTTGCTCTACATCGTAAATGGGATTATCGCTCACATATTCGCCAATGGCATCTTTTAAATCTTTACCCAATTTGAGATTATGTATAAGCTTGTAGATAAGCTTAATTTTACTGTACACAAAACGTTCGGTAAGGTAGTAGAACACAACAAAACTAGTACTGAGGGCAACCACCAAGGTAGCCAACATATATAGCCAATTGTGCTGAAAATAGAAGTTTAACAGTGCTAAAGATAGGGCAACTGCTAAGGCATTAATCAACACTAAAACAGAAAGTTTCATAAATTAGTTAAGCTAATGGGGCCGCATCCGGACTTTCTCTTCTGCTGCCTTCGTATAATTCATATTCTAATAAACGGCAATCTAATTTACCATTATAAAATTCTATTCTTCGCGAAGCTCGTAAGCCTATACGTTTGGCCAAATCGGGGTTACCGGTAAAAATATAACCTCGGTAACCTTTGGCCTCTTGCTTCATAAAATCGCCTATGCGTTTGTAGGTGGCCTCTAGCTTGGTATGCAGCCCCATACGCTCACCATACTCGGGATTAAACATAATCACGCCCGGTGTACTCGGAACGGGTGTTTCGGCAAAATCGCATACTTTAAACGTAATTAATTGATCTACGCCAGCTGTTTGTGCATTTTTTTGAGCTATATCTACTGCATCAGCCGAAATATCGGTGGCGATAATTTCAAAATCGATGGTTTTAACCGATTGATCTTTTAATAACCTGCGTTCCGTAAAAAATACCTCTTCCTCATAGCCCAATACGTGCATAAAACTATAGTTCATGCGGAATAAACCTGGGCGTTTGTTGGTTGCTAGCAAAGCCGCTTCAATGGCCAAGGTACCCGAACCACACATGGGATTTACAAAAGGGCTTTTTTGATCCCAATCTGTTGCCATAATGGTACTAGCTGCTAAAGCCTCCAACATAGGTGCTTTGCCAGGCAATTTACGATAGCCGTGTTTGGCCAAAGTTTCGCCCGATGTATCTAAAAATATGTCCGCTTTATCATCTTTCCAATACAAGTGGATAACCACTTTATCTAACTCTGGTCCGGTATTGGGGCGAATTTCTTTTTTCTCTTTAATTCGATCTACAATGGCATCCTTTACCTTTAAATTGGCAAACAAAGGGGTGGTAATGGTTTCGTTATCTACATTAGAGGTCACGGAGAAATAACCGGTGAAATCAATTAAATTCTCCCACTCCATTTCAACCAACTCTTTATATAAACGAGCGGGGTTATCGGCTATAAAGCTTTTTAATGAATAAAGTACCTGGCTGGCGCAACGCAAATTAAGATTGAGTTTGATACAATCGGTTACGGTACCTGTTAATTCTAAACCAGTACTAAACACCCTATCGGGAGTAAAGCCTAAGGCTTCTACTTCCGCTTGCAAATAAGGCACTAGGCGCTTATTACAGGTGATGATAATTTTATTTTTGGTGTGGAAAACTTGCATGATATTTTGCAAAGTTAATCAATTAAAATATGGAGATTTGTTACTAGTATTTTAAAAATAAGAATTAATGGATA
>Ga0209551_1000856_pt1 | contig 11499 bp, 8 predicted proteins | sample LauGreSuBDMM15SD_2_FD_187568 | JGI IMG/M metagenome (GOLD analysis project Ga0209551, IMG submission 187568) | Freshwater lake microbial communities from Lake Michigan, USA - Su13.BD.MM15.SD (SPAdes) (version 3) | ecosystem: Environmental > Aquatic > Freshwater > Lake | place: Lake Michigan, USA... | reverse complement strand
CTGTGCGCGATCGTATGCAGCGAAATCTCCCTTTGCTAGTGCAGCTAATCCATCCTTATATGCAGCGATGGCACTAGCAATTGCACTTGCAGCATCGGATGAAGATCCACCTGAATCAACATTGCCACCGCCTGCTTGTGTTCCGGAGTTTCCGCCGAAGACTTGATCGAGTGCACCCTTAAGAGTGTCATCAAAACCAATTTGATCTCCGAATGAGACAAGAACTTTCTGCAGTAGTGGATATGCAGCAGCATTTGAAGTAGCTCTTACATATACAGGTTGAACATAGAGCAGACCATTTCCAACTGGAAGTGTGAGCAAGTTTCCGAGTACTACATCAGAGCCACCTTGACGCAAGAGCGAGAGTGAGTTTGCAACTTCTGGCTTAGCTTCGAAGTTTGATGCAACCTGTGATGGTCCGGCCACGTTTGTACTACGTGGAAGTTGCAGCACAGTCATTTTGCCGTAGTCCGGTCCGTTGGTTGAGTTAACAACAGCAAAGGCTGAAAGGTTTTCACGACCACCTCGTGGAACAAATGGCGTAGTCAATGAGAATGCAGGAGTTTTAGATCCTGGCATCTGAAGTGTCAGATAGTAAGGAGGCTGCGCACTTGCGTTAGCACCGAAAGTTGATGGGTCACGAGGTACGCGCCAGAAATCCTGTCCGCCGTAGAAAGCATCTGCAGTCTTGACGTGATACGAACTCAAGACATCGCGCTGGACTCGGAAGAGGTCTTCTGGGTAGCGGATGTGCTCAAGAAGTTGAGCTGACATTTTGCTCTTTGGCGTGACTGTGCCAGGGAATGCCTTCATCCATGTCGCAAGGACTGGATCCTTCTCATCCCACTGATACAAAGTCACGGTGCCGTCATAGGCGTCAACCGTTGCTTTCACAGAGTTACGGATGTAATTCACATTTCTATTTGCCTGGGCAGTTACAGCACCTGAGTTCGCAGTGAGTGCATCTGTTGTTGCAGTAGAAAGAGTTGTTGTCTGTGAATATGGGTAGCTCGCACTTGTTGTGTAGCCATCGATAATCCACTGAATTTTTCCATCAACGATTGCTGGATATGGATCTCCATCAAGGGTCAACCATGGTGCAACCTTTGCAACGCGATCACGTGGATTGCGCTCGAAGAGAATCTTGGAATCTTTATTGATCAAGCTAGAAAGCAGAATGCGCTGTTCTTGATACTTAATCGCAAAGAGCAACTTGTTGATTGTGCTTCCGACTGGAACTCCACCCTTACCTGAGTAGGTCACATTCTTCTGACCGTTTGCAGATGCATCATCTGGATAATCGAATTCAACTGGGCTATCAGTCTTCACGCCACCGATGATTGAGTAATCAGGGACGTTCTCACCGAAGTAAATGCGTGGTTCGAACTCACCAAGACCCTTGGTTGATGGAAGATCACCGACTGCAAATGTTGGCTTTCCATCTACATCTCGGGAGTTACCGAAGGCTGCAACGAATCCAAAACCATGTGTGTATACAAGGTGGTCGTTAATCCAATTACGGCTTGGGTTGCCTTCAATATTGAGTTCGCGCACCGCAACGATTGTGTCGCGTGAGACGCCGTTAACTGTGTAACGATCGACGTCGAGGGATTCTGGGAATGCGTAATATGGCTTGATCTGCTGGAGCTGGCGGAAAGTTGAAGAAAGAACATTCGGATCCATTAATCGGATATTTGCAATGGTTGCTGCATCATCGGCGAGCTGACCCGCATTGGTTGTCAGCGTTGCATCGTAATCTTGCATGATGACGCCATCAATTCCGTAGGCAGCGCGAGTAGAGTCGATATTGCGCTGGATAAATGGCGCTTCCTTTGATGATTCAGATGGCTTAACTGTGAACTGTTGAATCGCAGCTGGGTAAAGTCCAGCAATAAGCACTGATGAGATAACAAGGAGTGCTGTACCTGCTGTTGGAAGTAGCCATGATCGGCGAACGATGTTGGCAAAGAAGAGAAGTGCGCAGACAAGTGCAATCGCTGCCAAGATCGCCTTAGCTGGAAGCAACGCGTTGACGTCGGTAAATGTCATACCGGTAATCAAACGGTTCTCTTTCAAGGCAAGTGCATAACGGTCATACCAGTATGCAACGGCCTTAAGTAGGACAAGGAAACCTAAGAGGACTGAAATCTGAACACGAGCTGCAGTTGTTGTGCGCTCTGTTGGAGCTTGCGGGCGAATTCCACCATAGAGATAGTGGACGCCAACTGCTGCAACAACTGAAATAAGAACGAGTGAAATTCCCCAGCTGATGAGCGCCTGATACATCGGCAACTTAAATGCGAAGAATGAGATATCTAAACCGAATTGTGGATCTGTAACACCAAATGGCGTTGCGTTTCTAAATTGAAGCCATGTAGACCAGAAGACAGCTCCTGAAGATCCACCAAAGTAAACGAGTGCTGCGATAATTCCAAGAAATACCCAGCGACGGATCGGTTCGATCTGTGCGCGATAACGTTCAAGATTATCAGCCTCGATTGTCATTGGAACATACATCGGTCTTGTGCGATAAGCGATCAAAATGTTTGTGCTAATAAAGAGTGAGGTGAGAAGACCAACGACTACAAAGAGTGTGATCTTGGTGGTGAGAACTGTGCTCCAGACTGATGTAAACCCGACAGATTTAAACCAGAGCCAATCGATGTAGAAGCCACTTGAGTTAAAGATGACAACGCCAAGAGCGACGAGGATACCGATGGTGATATTGAGCGGTTTGCGCAGTTGATTCATGCTCCTAAACTATCGCAACCCTTAGGACTCTTCGAATTTAGGGCCGCGACAGCCTCATCAATAGTGCCTACGGCGGCCACGGTGATGCCCTCAGGGATAGAAGAAAGTTCTGAACAGTTGGCTGCAGGGGCTAGGAAGAGGTCTGCGCCAGCTCGCTTAGCCGCCACAATTTTCTCTTCGATCCCTCCTATTGCTCCAATGGAGCCATCTTTCTCAATTGTTCCAGTACCGGCGATTGATCGTCCTTGAAGAAGATTTTCTTTTGTAAGCATTTCGATAATTGCCAAGGTAAAGATCATGCCACCGCTGGGTCCGCCAGTTCTCTTTACTGCAATTGAAATATCTTGCGATGTAAGTTTTTCAAATCCGCGATCTGGATATGTGCGCACGAGATAATCGAGTGCGATGGCGCGCGCGTAATCCTGTGAGCCCTTCATCTCTTCCTTCGATTGTTTCTCTTCTTCCTCAGATGTGATTCCAGGTGGATAGATCACACTCGTTGGCAGAACAACTTGATCTGTTCGCACCCATCGGTAGAGCATTTCGATTCCAGGAACGTAACCACCAGGTGCTGTGACACGAATTGTTAAGAGATAGAACTGGCCATCGATGGGATAGCTGGTGGCCTTACTCGTCTTTGACAGTGAAACAATCTCAGGAAATATTCCTTGCGGTGTTCCTGGTGCGATAGCAACAAATTGAAGTGGTGAGAGAAAACCGGCTACAAAGAAGAGCGTGACGAGTGTTCTGGAAAATCGGGGAAGGCGTGTAAAACGAGAAAAACGTAACACGAGACTTACTTGTCCCGTCCTTCAGAATTCTCCGGGCTCTCATCGACGTAGGTCACGGTCTCGGCCTCACGAAATGCACCTTGGAATTTCTGGAACTGTGTGACCGAACGAGAGGTCTCAGTCTCATACTTATCTTTAAATTGAGTCACCCAGAGGACATATCCGAGAGCGCCAATAAGACCAGTCGCGGGAACTACCCACCAGATGAGCGCCAGGAATGCATTGGACATCCCACTAGCCTACTGGCTTTCTCGCACCGGCACTCTTCGACAAGGTCAAATGGGTGCTGGGAAGAAAATCGCGAGTATCCGTGTTCTACTACTACGAAGATGTGCAGAGTTAAAATTGAAGTAGATATGAAGGGGATGGTGGTGATCAATGACTCCTTTTGGATTTACACCACCTAATGGATCAGATGGGCCAAATGGTCCCGATGATGGAAGTCGCGATGGATCAGGTGATCACAGTGGTCCTGAAGATTTCAACGAGATGCTCCGTGCGATTCAAGAACAGATGCGCGAGCAATTTGAAAAGCTAGGAATTCCCCTTGAAGGATTGGAGAACATGGAGAACATGCAATTTATGTCACCAGAAAATCTTACTGCGATGTTTTCCAATATGCCGGGCATGCCAGGATTTGGTCTTGGACCACAAGGTGCTGCAAACGATCCGCTGCCACTTGCAACAGTTCGCGAGACTGCAAAGAAATTTGTTACAGCTCATGGAGTTGCACCACTGAGCACGCGAGATCAAAGCGTTGTAGCAAGTGCTTATGAGATTGCAGAAATTTGGCTTAACGAGGCAACAACATTTCCTTCAGCTTTATCACCCACCCACGCATCTGCAGTCAATCGCGCAGATTGGGTCGATCTCACAATCGCTGGATGGCATCGCGATATCGCACCTCTTGCACAAGGTCTCCTTGAGGCGATGACAGATCTCTTGGCGCAGGCTGGTCGCGAGCAAGGTCAAGGCGAGGGCGAGGGCGAAGGCGAAGGAGGCCAGATTCCACTTGAAGCAATCGGTGGGCTGCTGCGCACATTTATTGGATCGATGGTCGCCACTCAACTGGGGCAATCAGTGGGTTCTCTCGCTGCAAACGTGACTGGCGCCCACGATGCGGGCCTACCGATCCTTGATCCTGCACGCCCTGTGTTGATTCCAGAGAACATCGCTGCCTGGGCTGCCGATCTTGAGATTCCGCAATCAGAAGTCTTTATCTATCACGCACTTCGCGAGAGCGCCGTTGCACGTTTATTTGCTCATAACCCATGGCTGGTCTCATATATTCAAAGCACCATCACCGAATACGGTCGCGGTATCCACATCGACCTAGAAGCCATTCAACGCCAGGCAGAAGAAGCGATGAATAACTTTGATCCAAGCCAGCCAATGAATAACCAGATCAATCTCAGCGTTGAATTAAATAATGGAATTTTTTCACCGGAGGAATCACCACAACAGAAAGCAGCTCTTGAAAAGTTAGAGACTGTCCTTGCTCTGATTGATGGCTGGTCTGATGATGTTGTCACTACAGCTGCTGGAGATCGCATTCCCAATATCGAACAACTTCGCGAAACTCAGCGTCGTCGTCGCGCATCATCTACTCCGGCACAGCAACTCTTTGCAACGCTTTTAGGTCTTGAAGTCTCACCACGTTTAACTCGTGAGGCGAGCGCATTCTGGAAATCAATTCGCGAAGAGCAATCGATGGATAAGCGCGACGGAATCTGGGCTGGAATTCTTCCAACAGCAGATGATTTGAAAAATCCATCGGCCTTTATATCTTCGACAGAAATTCCCGATGATCTCTCAGGGCTACTTTAAACTCTCACGTCATCCCTAGCCCACAAATTCACTCAGGGGAAAAGCGAAGTCCCCGGGCGCACATTAAATATCTGCCTTCCCCTTGCAGATATCAAACGGTTATCCGAGGACTTCGTAGTCAAAAAGTACGGCGAACAAGCGCGCAAATCAAATACAAATTGCATTGACATGAGATCCTTTTTTAACTATAGGGAACTATTCATCTCCTCTCAACCTCGACGCCTACTTGAGGTTTCTCACCGACGAGAGCTCTTTGCACGCCCGAGGGTCTAATCCGTATTGCGAGGTAAGTGCGAGTACTTTTATCCCGTGAAGAATGAGTTCTCCAGTGGTCTTGATTCCCCAGACCAGATGCTTCCTGGTATTGATGAGGGCGAGATCATCGTGATCCGCTCCAAGCGTCGCAAACGAAACCTCTCGGCCTATCGCCAAGGCGGACGGATCGTGATTTCGATCCCTGCCAGCATGAGCAAGGCCGATGAGCGCGCCATGGTCCCTGAGATGATCGCCAAGATCCGCAGCCAAGAAGCTGCCAAGACCCCATCCGAGAGCATCCTGACCGAACGGATCGATGCGCTCTTGAGCCAATGGGCTCCTGAGATCACCCAACGCCCAGCAAGTGTCGCGTGGCGCTCCATGCGCGAGCGCTGGGGCTCTTGTACGAGCGTGGATCGCACGATCCGGATCTCAGATCGCCTCCAGCTCGCCCCTGATTACGCCCTGGATTACGTCCTCTTCCACGAAGCTATCCATCTCGCCCATAGCGACCATGGCGAAGAGTTCACCGAGATTCTTGCCCGATTCCCGGACAGTGAGCTCGCTAGCGCCTATCTCGATGGCTATGAGGCGGCGGAAAGGGCGCTGGCCGCCCCCGTTGAGCTCAAAAAGTTAGGGTAGAAACTGGCGTAAAACTCCCCCGATTGAGCCCATATTGAGCGTGAGCGGGAGTATCGTCAATCCTGAACGAGTGCGCTCCTAGCGCATACGTCGATAGGAGGCAGAAAAATGGCAGAGACAAATGAGGCTTACAAGGGCAACGCTTACTGCGTAAAGTGCAAAGCAAAGGTTGACTTCGAGGGCATGGTTCACATCTCGGATTCAGGTCGCCGCATGGCAAAGGGCAAGTGCCCTGTTTGCGGAGTTGGAGTTAACCGCATTCTCGGTAAGGCCCAATAATCCGAAAAAGCACGGCAGTCCCGCACCATAACTACTAGCCATAGTCAGGCTTCGTTCAGCTGAAATTGGTGGTTAAAGATTTACAGGTTCACTCCGTATCGGCCAACGCTGATACGGGGTGAATTCTTTTATCTACGAAGCGTAACCACTAGCTCGCACATGGGTGATAGATGTGGAGTATGTGCAGGTGCTCCCTATACGCGGTGCAACCCTGCCGCCCATGACAACTCATACATCGCACACATCGCAGGAGATTACGAGCAAGAGCCACCTACGCCTGAAAGAGGGCATCAATATCTATCGCACTCCGATCGGATTGCGTTGCGGAACAGCTCGCTCATCCTTTGCAATTCCAGAGAAGGGTTATGTCCGGGCGTTAGAAATCCTTAGTGGCAGCAATGCTGATGAGATTGATATCGCCGAAAGCTGCGGAATTTCAGCTGATGAATATCGCGAACTTATGTGGAACTTAGAGGAGCACGAATTTCTTGAAACTTCGCCTTCGATTTTATCTGTGACCACTCGTTTTCAATCCATTGCAAAACATAAACGTCGTGACATCTTGCCCGATGCAGCTTTTTCGCAATTGCAAAAGCGTGTGGCACCAGAACTTTCACATACTCGATTACTTCCTGGCGTATGCGATTCAGGTGCGTCGATTATTAACGCACGACAGAATGTGCGAGTAGAAATTTATGGGAGTGATCGCATCGCAACGTTGCTCTATGGAATTTTGCTCTCAAGCGGAGTGACCTACACTCACTTTGCGCTAGGTACGCGCTCGCACGATCCACTCATTATCGATACAGATCTCAGTGCAGGCTTCATTCGATCTACCGATGTAGGTCAGTCCTATAAGCAGCGAATGGAAGATCTCGGAAAAGAGTTATCGCTCTTTCCGATTGAAAGGCTAGAAAGTGCGCAGGAGCTCGATGGTGAGCTACCGGAGAGACATATCAAGATTCATATCGGAGCGATGGATACACAATTACTTTCACAATGGATGTCTGCTGGGCAAGAACACCTTGTTATTACTCCACCAGATGGCGGCAAGTGCGTAATTGGCCCGCTTGTGCAGCCTGGAAAGACACCGTGCACGCGTTGCCGAAATATTTCGATTGATGAAGTAGTTGGTAGCCCCAGCGTTACATCAAATAAGGTGCTTATCGGAGAACGCCCGGAGCATGAAGAGATGCCGGTATTTGTAGCTCACTATCTTGCGGGATTGATCGCCTCTTTTATTCTCCAGCGCATCGATGCGAATAAATCTGATCTCACAGGGGCGTATATGACAGTTGATTCACTTGCACTGAGTGAGAGTTCTCTGATCCCTGTAGCTCGCAACCCTGCATGCGGGTGTCATTGGCTCTAGGCATGTGGCTCTAGTCATGTGGCTCTAGTCATGTGAGTTGGATCATCTCCACCCCTGATCACTTCTTTTCATTTGGCACTTTCGATCGATTGCATCCAAGATTGGCGCGTGGCTAAGAAACCGGCAGAGGTAAAGATTCCGAGCACTACGGGTGCTCGCTCTGCCCGCATGGTTACAATCCCTGTCGGTATTGCAGGGCGAAGTGTTTTAGGAATTGGAAAACAACTCGTCGGCCAATCATCTTCTGTCGTCTTTGCAGATATTCAAGAGAAGACTGCAGAGCAACTCTTTAAAGTCCTTGGCGAACTCAAGGGCGGTGCGATGAAGTTCGGCCAAGCCCTTAGTGTTTTCGAAGCCGCACTTCCAGAAGAGTTTGCAAAGCCTTATCGCGAAACGTTGACCAAGCTACAAGAGTCCGCACCTCCCCTTCCAGCAAAAGTTGTCCATAAAGTTCTGGCTAAAGAGCTCGGTGATGATTGGCGCGATAACTTCATATCTTTTGAAGATCAAGCAACAGCTTCGGCATCTATCGGTCAGGTACATCGCGCCGTCTGGAAAGATGGCACAGATGTTGCTGTAAAGATTCAATATCCAGGGGCTGCTGAGGCGCTCATTAGTGATCTCAATCAGATTCAGCGATTCTCAAAAATATTCGGCTTAGTCCTTCCAGGTGTTGATATGAGACCTCTGATGGAAGAACTTCGTGCGCGCATCATTGAGGAAGTTGATTACCTGTATGAAGCCGAGGCACAACGTGCTTGCTATGCCGCTTATGAAAATGATCCTGACATTGCGATTCCACGAGTGGTAACGGCGACTACCAAGGTTCTTGTAAGCCAGTGGCTCGATGGAAAACCTTTGGCAGAAGTCATCAAGAGCGGAACGCAGATAGAGCGCAACACGGCGGGAATGCATATTGCGCGCTTTCACTTCACCTGTCCTGATCGCGCTGGTTTATTACATGCCGATCCCCATCCTGGAAACTTCCGCTTACTTGAAGATGGTCGTATCGGAGTACTTGATTTCGGTGCCTGCAATCGCTTGCCCGATGGTTTCCCAGAACCCTTTAAAAATCTCTTAAAGCACGCACTCGATGACAATGCGCAAGCTCTCTACGATGGATTTAAGAAGGATGGATTTATCCTGCCTGAAGTTGATGTCGATCCAAATTTAGTACTGGAATATCTTGTCCCGCTTGTAGAACCACTACGCACACCAACATTTAAATATTCACGTGATTGGTTGCGCGATCAGAGCGCACGCGTTGGCGATCCACGTAATCCGACCGCAAAGATTGGATTCCAACTCAATCTTCCAGCCGAATATGTATTGATCCACCGAGTAACGATGGGTACAACTGGAATTTTCTGTCAGTTAGAAGCAGAGGGCCCATTCCGTGATGAAGCTTTGGTCTGGTTTCCCGAGATCGCACCAGTTGCTTAAGCGCACCCGTTGCTACCGAGCTCTTCCATAACTGGCAAATCCCAAATTGGTTGCTTTGTACTTTTAGATAGTAGTTTGCGCATCTGTCAGAATCGTTGATGCTGACTCAATACCAAGTGCTTGACCATCAAAAGATAACGAGTAGCTGAGTTCAAAGATTTCATTTTCGCTTGTGACACTCACTACTTGATTAATATCTTTATTAGCGATATCACAAAGACCAAATTCCACACCTTGATTGTTGATCAACATCTGATATTGCGTTCCGATAATGAAGGTGAATTGATCGATACTGACTGCCTTACGGAATCCTGGGGCCGCATAAGAGTATGCACTCTTCCAATCTTCCTTTGATAGAGCGGTAATCTGCCCTGAAATATGCTCCTGAACTAATCGCTTCTCCACACTGTTACAACTGCCATCGGCTAACTCCTCAAAGGCAGGAGTCTGCGCACAGGCAGTAAGAGATACCAGCGCGACGAGAACTCCAACTATCCACTTCACATCAGAACTTTATCTACCCATGAGCCAAGGTGCGCTTTGAAGTGATCGGGTTAAACTCTCACCATGCGGGCAAAGATTAAAAATGGCTTTCCTCCCAAGGTCTGCCAGCGTTGTGATCGCCCATTTGAGTGGCGGAAGAAGTGGGCACGCGATTGGGAGAACGTTAAGTACTGTTCTGAAAAGTGTAAGGCTGGAAAGTAATGCCGGAGCTTCCCGAAGTTGAAACTGTTCGTCGAGGTCTGCACCACCTAATTACCGGATATTACATCGCTGATGCTGTTGATCTTCATCCACGAGCACTCAAAGCCGAGTCCCTTGCACCACTCTCTTCACTTAAGGGTTCACGAATTACAGGGACAGGTCGCCGCGGAAAATTTCTCTGGATTACTCTCAACCGCCCCGTTGTCTTAGTCGCCCACCTTGGAATGAGTGGTCAATTTCTCATCCAAGAGAAAGACCGTCCACGTGCAAAACATATCCGTGCTCAATTTGAATTAAAGAGATCGCTACGAACTAGGGATCTAGTCTTTAATGATCAGCGAACCTTTGGCTGGCTCTCTGTCGAAGAACTCACCGATGGAGTTCCATTATCTGCTGCTCACATTGCCTACGATCCTTTTGACCAACACTTTGATTACCAAGCGACGATCACAAAAATAGCTAAGCGCAATATTCGTATCAAGACAGCTCTGCTCAATCAAGAGATCATGTCAGGGGTTGGAAATATCTACGCCGATGAAGCGCTCTGGCGTGCCAAAGTGCATCCAGAATCATTGACCTCAGATCTGCCAAAGAAGAAGATCGCAGCCGTGATTGATTGCGCAACCGAAGTGATGCGCGAGGCAATTGTAAAAGGTGGCACCTCATTTGATGATCTCTATATCAACGTTAATGGCGAGAGTGGCTTCTTTGAGCAATCGCTATCTGCCTATGGGAGAGAAGATCAACCATGTCCGCGTTGCGGGGCGCTCATCAAGAGGATAGTTTTCGGTGCACGCTCTTCACACTTCTGTCCCCGCTGTCAGCGCGCCCAACGTAAGAAAAACTAGAGAGGTAGAGATGAAAACTCGCATCATCGGCCTTGCTAAAGCTTCGCACTTTGGTCCATCACTACTTGTAACAGCACTGAGTTATTTCTTCGCACAGCTCTACTGGCAGCCAGGGTCAGCTCTAATCATCGCTCTAGGGTTTTTCTCTGGACAACTCATTGTGGGATGGAGTAACGATTTAATCGATTACGCAGATGATCTTTCACATCAGCGAATGAATAAGCCACTAGTAGCCGGGTTGATCACTCGCAAGTATTTACAATCATGGCTCGCAGTGATGATCCCAGTTGCGCTAGCTATTAACCTTTTTGGACCACTGGGTTTTGTTGGTGGTGGGCTCTCAATTTTCGCGATTCTTTGGGCGCTGGGCTATAACTTCTACTTTAAATTCAATATCTTTTCGCCACTTCCCTATGCAGTCGCATTTGCCATACTCCCCTCGTGCATGGCTTACTCGCAAGAGAAAGTGCCTCCCACATGGATGTGGGCAGGTGGTGCCTTATTTGGAATGGCAGCGCACTTCCTCAACGTGCTTAAAGATATGGATCAAGATCATGCAAGCGGCATTAAAGGTCTGCCACAGCGA
>Ga0209551_1000852_pt1 | contig 11530 bp, 10 predicted proteins | sample LauGreSuBDMM15SD_2_FD_187568 | JGI IMG/M metagenome (GOLD analysis project Ga0209551, IMG submission 187568) | Freshwater lake microbial communities from Lake Michigan, USA - Su13.BD.MM15.SD (SPAdes) (version 3) | ecosystem: Environmental > Aquatic > Freshwater > Lake | place: Lake Michigan, USA... | reverse complement strand
ATCCGAAACGGAGATTTGGATTTCCCCAAAGTCTCCGAAGTGCAACCGCGAATGCAGGAACAGCCTTCTGGTTACGATGAACGCAAGAACAGACCTCGTATAGAGATAGACGAAGATGAATTGTTTGGTTATAGACCACCTGCAACAGCAAATGTCCCACGTCGAAGCGAAGGACTTTTGTACGACACAGACTATCTCTTTGGCTACAGGACTCCCGAACCATCTGTAGCGGAAGTCCCTCCTATGAAAGCAAGTGATGTGGTTCCGATTGCAAGACAAAGAGGTGTTCTGGACGACGAGGATTTTCTGTTTGGATATAAAGCCCCAACAGCACCAATAACAGCACCAATAACAGCACCAATAACAGCACCAATAACAGCACCAATAGCAGCACCAGCAACAGTTTCGGTTGCTCCCATTACAACATACGACTTTACGAAACACATGATGTCAAAAGGATATTCTACTGCCAAATCATGGTTTCAAGGGGGCAAACAAACCAAGAGAAACAGCATGCGAATCATAGCCAAAAGAACTCGAAGAAACAAGAAGGATACATAAATAAAAAAAAAATGATGCATCTACTTTGTTTGCTGACAAAGGTATTAATTAGCAAACAAAATACAAAGACGAAAGTGCAAAGAAACCATGAAAACACGCAGCCAAACATCCTCCTCCATATACACTGTCGATATAGATTTTGACGAAGCCTCTGCGTTGTGGCGTGCAAACAAGGAACCGATAGGTAACGGTTCATTCAAATACGTCTGTGCAGTCATCATCGACGAAAAGGGGAAACGTTGTGGCGCGAGATGTGTGAGCGGAACCGTGACCTATTGCCGCCGCCATATGAAGACGTATGGATCACAAAAGATGTAATAAGCCTACGCACGTTATCCAAGCTCCAGGATGGTCATCCGCATGTTGGACAATATGTCCTTGAGTGTCTCTCCTCCTTTGCTCCGTGAAAGATGCAAGAACAAGTCCTCCGCCTCTTGAATTCCTAGCAGCATAGATTTTGTTTTACAGTTCTTCTTTATAAATTCACAAAAATCTTTCAAATTCTGTATGGTCTTTTTAAACTGAAGTAGAGAGAAATTGTGTGTGTTGCACCAACCGAGAAATCCCTGATAATTGTTGAGTAAAACTGTTTTAAGTACATAGTACGCAAGTACATTTGTTTTTTCTTTGTAGAGATGTTTTTTCTTTACAGAGGCAGGAGCCGTATTCAAAAGCAAATCCGCATAGGTCAACCCCATAAATTGGAGGGTTTTTACCAATTGGAAAAAGCTGTATGACCTTTCAAAATGGATGTAGACATCAAACGAGGAGAGAAAAGAAGCAAGGTCTTTTGTATGGTAAAAGGCACAAAACATGGCGTTCATCATTTCAGCCCAGAATTCGGTGTAGGCTTCGTACGCATTCACCTCCGATTGCACCTGAAACAGCGACAGCACACATTTGTCCACAGTGTCTCTTCTCATGTCAGAGAAATCCAATCCAAAGCTGTGGAACGTTTCGTGAATCAGCACTTTGAACCATTCCTCCTTGCGAAACACGACAATCTCTGCATGTGCTGGACAAGAGGTCGTGAAGGCAGTGTTGACGTTATTTTGGTTAAGGACGGAAACATTGGATGTGGGCAGCCACTTTCGGAGAGAAGTGAAGTAGAGATAAATGGTGACTGACGTTGCGCACTCTTTCGACGAATAGGTATGCAATACGTACAACCATGCGGCAATGGATTCCATGTACTTTGTACAAACTTCCAATTCATGGTCGACATGTTCATTTTCCAACATAAAAATCACTGTAATATCTCTGTCGAAGAGAGAATAGGAAAAGGCAATTTCGGATACCACGGTTTCGTCTATGTGCGTTCGAATGGGTTCGGGGAAACTGTTGGCATTGAAAAACCGGGGTTTCGTGATTTGAGACACGCTAGATACCCTCTTCATAGAGACCTTTCGAGGAGAGAAATGGGCATGTGCCTCCTGCAATATCCCATACAGGCGTTTTAGAATGGTTTGGGTTTTCTTCGTGGGTGGGTGATAGTGGGTATGGTCGTGTTTCATAAAGAAGGACAGCAACTGTTTGCTTTGTTTGGATAGTTTCATATGCGGAGGCATTATATATTACCTTCACCTTTTTTTATTTGTAAACTTCTATTGCAATGAAGAGAAACAAAAAAAAATATTCCGTTACTTTATATTGAATGGAACAGGCAAATGGTGATGAGAATGACAATTTAACAGATGTTTCGTTCTCCTATTATCAAACACATTTTGGAACACCGGAGACCATGGAAATGCTTCCTGAAACTGCTATTATCAAACATTTGGTTTCTAAACCATTGCAAGACTGGTTCTGGGCTCATCAGGCCTACCGTTTGTCTCAAGACAAACCACCATCCGTGTTAACACTGGATGAATGCTTTGCTATTAATGATGAGTCAGCGTTTCGCAAAGGCTTGCAAAAAGGTAAATTGAATATTTTGTTGGAACGTAATCCGAACTATTCTCTTGACGAATTATTGGTATACAACTTTTTCTCGGGGAACAGTCAATATTTCAAAGGCAAGACTGCGGAAGAGACCATATCGTCACTGAAATTTCAAATAGGAAAAGACGTGTCTAGACCACCACCTGTAATCAACGGAAAGGTACAGTCGTTCAATCAAGGGGAAAACTACGTTATAGCGAACAAATTATATGAGGCCATCATAGAAGAGATGCGGAAACATTCATATAAAAGCATCAATTTAGATTGGGTGAATAAATTGGCTCTCTCTACTTGCCAATACATTCGAAATAATGCAATAGATATGATAACCGTAACGCTTTTTAATATACTGCCGGAAGTTGTTCTCAAAAAACCAGTACATAAGGATCATGTAATAACGATTCACTCCTCCGAGTGTTCTATTCAATTTGATAGCAAGTCCGAGATTCTTTTATATAAACCTAAACCAGGTGCAGTGCATATCGAAGATATCCCCTATGGTACAGTACATTTTGTGCTGAACATCGATATTTTACGGAATACATATTCGATGCAATTGTCTATTGACATGGATATTGACATGGATATAGGTGCTGCATCTACGGAGTTCTCTCAAGAATCCAAAGACGCATTGTCTGCATCGCTTACCGGTGCCAGTTTGATTGCGTTTCCGTTTATATTAGGAGCACTAGGTGGACGTCGTAAAACCAGACGGCGGCAACGAGGCTCACCACGAAGACAGAAAGGGAAAAACAATAACAGGAGACCCCATAAAGGCCATAAAACCAAAAAAAAATAAAATCGTACAATAGTATATTATTTAGTCATGGAAACGGTTGTATTGGTCATTTTAGGTGCTATTTTAGTGCTGTTGCTCGTTCTAAACCATGTCACTGTGATTGAGACCACCAATGTGGTCGTACAGAAATGTGCACAAACCACGTTTGGATGCTGTCCAGACGGAGTAACCAGCAAAGTGAATTATTATGGAACGAATTGTCCTGGGTTTGTGCCCCAGCCAGCTCCAGCACCGAGTCCACCCAAACCCATTGGCGGATGTGCCGGTACACGCTATGGATGTTGTCCCGATGGAACCACCTCGAGAGCAGACGTTTTTGGAACCAATTGTCCCCACTAAGCACAGCAAAGAGTGGTTCATTCCACTGACCGTTTGATTTTGTCACGAGCCAACATGAGCTCATCGGAGACAACCGGTTGAGTGCGACGCATAAAATGGGTCAATTTGGCGTTGTCCGTGGCGAGGAGCAGTTTTTTCAAGTCGTCGTTCTGAGAAAATTTGGCGTGTTGTGCTTGGTACATGGCCTTTTTGCCGCGTTTCCCGTAAAAGTCTGCATCGATATCGACTTCTACTGGTCGCAACCGTTCGCCCTTGAACTTACCGGATTTGCTGCCTGCCGCCTTGGCCATGAGTGGGTTCTTCGACAAGTCTGTCCCCGAATCAAGAGAGAAACTGAGAAAGAAATCCGGGTGGGTCTGCTTGAACTTAGAGGCCTGATAGTAATGCTCCACAGTGTTCCATTGGTGATTGTCCAATGCAAAGGGTTGTACCCAAAAGTTCGATAGTTTTTTGCGCCATTGAGGTATGGCGGCCAACGCCGCGAAATCATGCAATCTGTCGTTGGGTATTTTCTCTCCATTCCCCTTTCCAGGAAGAGGTTTGTCCAGCGATTTCGAGTAAAACTGAAACACTACATCGTCGTCGTACAGACCGCGCAACTGGGCTTCAGACATTTCGTCTCCGAGAATGTCTCCTCCGTGGTGCTTTTTGCCTTCTGTTAGCGTTTCCTTGAAGCGATGGAAGTCGGGAATGAGGTCGAAGGGTCCAGAGTTTCTCTCCAAGCATTTGTCGCAGATAGCCTTTTTGATGTCATAAGGTATCTCGCTGAACTTGAAAATATATTTTTTCTTGTACCCAATCAACTTGTAATGGTTTCCCGTAAAGTCGACAAAAATATAATATTCAGGGGTAAAGCGCCCTTGTTTCTCAATGACAGCATCGTTGAGCTGACCGCATTGGATGACGTTTTTCAAATCTTTTCCTCGGTACATTTCGCTGGAAAAAATAATGAGCTTGACATTGAGGATGCGCTCCAAGGTTGATATGGCCCATGTTTCTGCCCAAAATTTGCTGCTCTGAATGAGCCTTTTGAATTGTTCAACGTCTTCGACACCCTCCATGAATTTAAACTCTTTCAGCATAGAGGCAGTGACCTTTCTCTCTTCCACGGTGCGGAGATGTTTTTCGTGCACTTTCTTCGCTTCCTCGAGCAGAAGGACTTTTTCATCTCGGTCTAGCACCTCATTGAACCGGTTTTTCAGCTGTTGATACTCATTCTGCAACTCCTTGATTTGTTGGGTGGCCAACACCAAGGCCGAGCGAAACATTTCGTAATGTTGTTTGTACTCTTCAAAAATCTCAGGGGTCACTTCTACTGCCAATCGCTTCCTCAATTTGTTGACACTGGTTTGCTCTCCGATGCTCGAAAAGGCGTCACGAATGGTGGCGAAGAGACAGTCTCCCCCTCCTTCGTTGTCTTGAATGGAGTAGTACTTGTTCTGCATGAATTTGGACACCCATACATCGTGGGGGGATTCGTGGTACTTTTCGCGCAGATGTTTTGCTTTCTTGGCGGTCTCTTCTTTCAGCATTTCGGGAATCGGTATGCCTTCGGTTAAGACAAAGATGTCTCTGCGTTCTTCAGGGATAATGCGTTCGTCGTTGTGTTTCATCTTCTTCCTAGCGCTTTCATCCTCCTCAAGTCCTTTGTGGGCATTTTGTCCATCGTCGTTTTCTTTCTCATCCCCATCTATTTGCTCGGGTGGCATACGGACTTTTTCCAAGTACTCGGTCGTGACAAAAGAGTAGAGCAATGGATTCCCTATTTTTTGAATATCCAACAAGTCGTCTTGGTCCAACATTTCCGGATAAGTATTGGCCAGAATTTCGTAGACACCTATTTGAACTGGTTTGTTGTTCTTCTTCACTAAATAAATAGGAAAGTACATGATTTTTTCTTCTTTGAATGTCTCGCGGGGTCCACCAAGACCCACAATAACGCTGACGTCCATGATTTTGATTTGATACAACTCAACTTCTGTGTTTATGTCCGCCACATCAACTTCTTTTAATTCTGGATAGCTAACCAATTCGTCTAGTTTGGACAACACCATGTATAACTAACTATGTATAACTAAATAAAATATTTTATATTCTATTTAATAATTTTTATAACCACAAGACAAATTTTTTCATGAATTTGTCACGACGGAGTTCGTCGATGTAATGCCACATTGTTTTGCGCCGATTCACTATGTCTGTATTTTGGTTGTCGAATTCAAAGCACACCAGATAGTCCACGATTTCTTCTTTGGTGTATTTATTGGTCTTGAGGTCCTTTGCAAAACCGTAGTATTCACAAATAAGCAGCAATTCCTTGACCGTGTAGTTGTCGCTATAATGAATGGATTGTGCCATCATTTCAGAAGGATGTTCTTCAGTTTGCAGCAAATCATCGAGTGTCCATATGGCTTCCTGGCTTTCAGTCGCAGAGCATGGATAAATTCTTCTACCGTAAAGGATATTATCTCTGACATGTGACAATAAAGTAGTTAGAAGACATTGTTTTATATTGAAAATCAAGTAAGTAATCAAAATAAAACTGGCAAAACAAAACAAATAAAAAAAAATATGTAGTCAATTATCAATTATCAATTACAAATTATCAACTAGTCAAGTAGTCAAGTTATTACAATTTATAGGTAAGCATCGTGAAGTAACTACATATCCACTAAATCCATGAATTTGAATAAGGCTTTGTTGGTCAAACTTTTGAAGTCTTTGACCTTGCTGCTTGCAATAAATTCCACCACTTCGTTGATGGTGAGACCATGAATGCCGTCTTCTGCGTCTTGGTCTTCGTACAATTCTCTCTTATAGAGGATGGCCACGGTTTCCGTCAGCTCTTCCACTTCGTTTTTTTTGTTGTCGACCGTGATGAATTCATAGATTTTCGCCAGTAAGTTGCGTGTGATGGTGGTGATTTCCTCTTTGGAAACCACCCCATTGTTCATCAAGTTGACATAGAAGGTGGCCAGTGATTTGCGCTTCTCATTCACCTTGTTGATTTCGCAGAAGCGGTCGTAGTTCTCGTTGGGGTCGACGTACTCAATGTGGTCAAAGAGGCTAGTGAACTGCTGCAAATTCTCTTGAAACCTGGCTTGGATGAAGTCGAAGGTGCGCGACAAATCCGTGTACAGGTCCGCATAGATTTTGGAGTAGTACCGGTTGGAAGAGGCGATATTGAAGATGTTGGCGCCAATGCTGCTGACGTCGGCTTCGGGATGTTCATGGATGGTTTTGTGAATGGTGTCGACAATCTTGGTCCGCATATCGGCATAGTTTTTGTCTGTGAGTTTGTTGATAAAGGACTGAATGAGATTGAAGTCTGCATCGACCCCTGTCTTCTGCTCCAGTTTGGTCGCTTGGAAAGCCCGAATCGCTTCCCAGTCTTCGTCGTTCACCACCTCTTTGGCAGCCCCCTTTCTTCTTCGTCCAGAAGGAGCAGGAGTGGTGGCCACGGCAGCAGCCGCCTCTGAAGTCACGACGGCTTTCACAAAATTTTCTCGTTTCTTGAACACTGGTGTGCGGTCATAACTCGGAGACCCAACTTGCATGGCCAAATTGGATATGGTCTCCATGGCTTCGTCCGGGATACGATAATCGAACCCCCGGAAAATCAGGTCTTCGACTTGTTCGAGGGAATATCTAATTAAGGTTTTGGTGGTCATTATTGGATTAGCGTATGTATTATAGATGTATATGCTTATGTTTATATCAATTTTTTTGGATATTATAATCAAAAAAAAAGCAAGCAACGAAAAAATAATATTATCCAAATAACACTTAAATAGATTTGGTTATACTAATACAAAATACAAATGTCGTCAGAAAACGGTCATCAGTTAAACAACAACGCTACTGGAAACGAAGAGGAGACAGTAGTATGTGAATCATTCGACTCCTCAGCACGTCCTGACGTAACAGTCTGGGACAACCTTGAACTGAACCGCTATTTATTACGCGGTATCTTCGGATACGGGTTTGAGAAGCCCAGTCCCATCCAAAGCAAAGCCATCCGACCAGTGATGGAAGGGAGGGATGTGATTGCTCAAGCGCAGTCGGGCACAGGCAAGACGGCTACCTTTGTGATAGGTGCTTTGCAACGTATAGATGTGCAAGACCACTCGACGCAGGTGCTTATTTTGTCCCCCACGAGAGAACTCTCCAGTCAAACGGCCAACGTAGCGTTGAGTCTGGGAAGCTTCATGGAGGGATTGAAGGTCAAGACACTGTTTGGTGGTTCGGCCATCGAAGAAGGCAGTAGCTTTTCCAGCAAGCACGTTCCACACGTCATTTGTGGGTGTCCTGGTCGTGTCTTTGACATGATGCGTCGTGACCGTATCAGCAGCAAAACTATCAAGTTGATTATTTTGGACGAGGCCGATGAAATGTTGTCTGCTGGGTTCAAAGAGCAAGTGTACAATATTTTCCAGTATCTGCATGCGGATGTCCAGGTGTGCTTGTTCAGTGCTACCTTACCCGATGACATCAACATGATTGTGGACAAAATCATGCGCAATCCGGTCCGTATATCGGTGAAACGAGAACAATTGACTTTAGAAGGCATACGACAATTCTTTGTGGCTGTCGACGATGACCGTCAGAAATACGTGACCATGAAAAATCTTTTTTCAACCATCAATCTCACCCAAACCATCATCTACTGCAACAGCATCAAACGAGTGCAAGACTTATACGAAGCCATGTTGGAAGATGGATTCCCCGTGTGCCGCATCCACAGCAATATGGACAAAAGCGAACGCGACAAGGCATTCAATGAGTTCCGGCTTGGCAATTTGCGGATGCTGATATCGTCGAATGTCACTGCACGAGGCATCGATATTCAGCAAGTGAGTGTGGTCATCAATTTTGATTTGCCCAAATGTGTGCATACCTATTTGCATCGTATTGGGCGTTCGGGACGATGGGGTCGCAAAGGTGTAGGCATCAATTTCATCACCCGTCGAGACATCATGCAACTCAAGAGGATTGAAGAACACTACGCTACGCAAATAGACGAGTTGCCTAGTGACATAAGTTTCTTGAAAGCAGTATAAATCATTCTGCATTATTATTCATCATTCATCCTTGATTATTTATCCTTCATTATTGAACTATATTTTGTTTCCTGTTCCATGTATTCGTAAAATTAATTCATTATATTTCTGTCTTGTTTAATATAAATATAATGACATCCAAATTATCCAATGTCTTAGCAGACACAAAGGTCGATGAAATCAACGACCATTTCAAACTGCCCATCTATTACAATGAGAGCAAACGGCAGCTCAACAAACACATTGTGCGTGATTTAGAATTAGTCGATACGATGGACCCATCGTGCAATCCAATTTATACTTTCTGTTTTGACAACGACAACGACGTATCGAAGCAGTTGAATCGTCAAATGGTACAGTATTACACGACGGACATTGCCTTCCTGTCGGAAAATCAAATACTTTTGAAGGAATACAAACCATTGAGCGTAAAGTACACGGATTACTCCAGCAACTACAAGAACATCCTTTCTATATGGAACGAACTGAAGATTGATGCAGGATTCAAGGAGAGATACTATTATATTGAATGGGAAATGTTGGAGTTCCTGAATCGGTCTGAATGGTTCCTGCAGTTCATCAGTTTCTATAACTTGATGTCCCCCGTCATTTCTCTCCTCGTTCCAATCATCATTCTCATCATTCCGTTTGTAATTATTAAAATGAAGGGAGTCACCATCACCATCAACGAGTACATTGAGGCATTGAAAATCGTCGCCAATCAAAATGCCATTGGCAAGTTGTTCGTGGTCAATTTCAATGAAATCAATATGCAAGAGAAAACGTATATCATGATTTCTGCAGCATTTTACGTGTTTTCTATTTACCAGAATTTCATGGTTTGCGCGCGTTTCAACAACAATATGAAGACCATTCACAACCACTTCAACGAGATTCGCATTTACCTGAAACACACCATCAGCTCGATGGAAAATTATCTACAGTACACCAGTTCGTTGCAAACCCATTCTCTCTTCACCCAAGGACTGAGAGAGAACCTGGCCACATTGCATCGAATGCATTCCAAGATAGAAGGAATCACGGACTACAACATGTTCAACTTCAGCAAAATGAAGGAAATAGGATATGTATTCAAAACCTTCTACGAATTGCATACCGATGATGTCTATGACCAGGTCATCTTGTATTCGCTTGGGTTTCATGGGTATGTCGATTGCTTAAAAGGCTTGCAGGACAATTTGGCGAACAAGAAAATCAATTATTGTCGTTTTGTCGAGCACACGAAAAAGTCCACTGTGATGGAGTCAGGCTACTACGCTTCGTTAAAAGATGGTGAGCCAGTAAAAAATACGGTGGATTTGAAGAAGAACATGATTATCACTGGTCCCAATGCCTCTGGCAAGACGACCGTGCTGAAATCCATGCTCATCAATATCCTCCTTTCGCAGCAATTTGGGTGTGGGTTTTATGAGTCGGCCAAATTGACCCCCTATCACCACATACACTGCTATCTGAATATTCCCGACACTTCTGGTCGCGACAGCTTGTTCCAAGCGGAAGCCCGACGATGCAAAGAAATATTGGACGCAGTGGATGACAACGACACGGAAAGACACTTCTGTGCATTTGATGAGCTGTATTCAGGCACGAACCCGGAGGAAGCGGAGCAAAGTGCCACTGCGTTTATGAGGTATCTCACCAAGCGGAAAAATGTTGCGTGCATGTTGACCACCCACTTCATCAAGGTGTGCAAGCGATTGGAGAAGACGAAAAGTATCGTGAACTGTCGTATGAAGACGGAGAGAACTGACAACAAATTGCGATACAATTATGTTTTAGAGAGAGGTATCTCGGACATCAAGGGGGGAATCATTGTGCTGAAACAGATGAACTATCCAAAGGAAATTCTGGATGAAACGGACCAAAAGAAATTCGTTTGTACGTAGATTTTATTTATATAGTCATTTTGTAAAAATAAATGTCAATTTTCACGAGTTCATTTCTAACGGTTTTAGGCGTTGTTGTGTTGGCCTTGGCCTTGGCTGGTGTGGTGATCTATTTTGAAGGGAAGAGGAGAGAACAAAACCACAAGATAACCACTATGTTTAGTTTAGTGTCAACATTGGCAGAAGACTTGGGAGCGGTCAAGATGGGACTGCATCATTTTGCTGGGGCTGGAGCAGGGGTGTCTATTCCTCGTATGGACGTCAGGGTCACACGTGTTCCCGAAATGTATGCTTCTTCAGGTCAAGTTATTGAAGTGTCTGATGGTGACTTGGAAGACCTAGAAGCTGAAGAAGAGTCCGAATTTGATGATGAAGAATTGGAGACAGACAACGAACCGGAGACAGACGAAGAACCAGACTTAGACGAAGAAGAACCAGACTTAGACGAAGAAGAACCAGAGTCGGACGAAGAAGAACCAGAGTCGGACGAAGAACCAGAGTCAGACGAAGAACCAGACTTAGACGAAGAACCGGAACCAGTTGAAGAACCTGAACCAGTTGAAGAACTGGAACAAGGCGAAGAACCTGGACCAGTTGAAGAACAAGGCATTCAGCATATCAAGGTCCTGGAAGAACTGTTGGACGATGTGGACTTTTCACTGGAAGAGCCAGAAAACATACTCGACGAGTTGGAAGAACACGAAGGATTTGAAGAACACGAAGGATTTGAAGAACACGAAGTGTCATCAGAAATTAAGACAGTTTCGGTATCGATGGAGGTTCCTCCACTTGACCTCAAGAAGGTACAACTACCCAAGCTCCGACAAATGGCCGTTGAAAGGGGCCTCGTCAGCAACGCAGAAGTTACCAAATTAAAGAAGCAAGACTTGGTCAAACTCTTGGGGGTAGAATAGTTTAGGGGG
>Ga0209551_1000847_pt1 | contig 11570 bp, 10 predicted proteins | sample LauGreSuBDMM15SD_2_FD_187568 | JGI IMG/M metagenome (GOLD analysis project Ga0209551, IMG submission 187568) | Freshwater lake microbial communities from Lake Michigan, USA - Su13.BD.MM15.SD (SPAdes) (version 3) | ecosystem: Environmental > Aquatic > Freshwater > Lake | place: Lake Michigan, USA... | reverse complement strand
TACAGCCTTAGCCAAGCGCTTGAGCTTGGCAGGTTATGGCTGCATTGGTTTTGACATACGTCCAGAGGCAACAAAGGTGTTTGAGTCGAGTGGGTTTGAAGTTGCTACTTCAGTCGCCAGCTTACTTGAAAAAACAAACACCTTGGTGCTTGCAGTGTTCGATACAAAGGGTGTTTTGGATGTCGTTAGCCAGATTGTGCAACACCAATCTGATTCTAATCAGGTGTCTCCACAACCTCTTGTTTTGATTGATTGTTCTACGGGCGATCCGCTTAAGTTGGCTGAATTGGCAAAGCAATTGGCATTGAATAATATTCAATTGATTGAAGCGCCTTTGTCTGGTTCCAGTGCCCAAATTGAAAATGGTGAAGCTACCTTGCTACTGGGTGGCGATGCTCAGCAAATTGAAAATATGGGCAGTGTGTTGAACGCCTTGGCCACCTCCAAAATTCATGTGGGTAGCGCTGGTATGGGTGCCAAAGCCAAATTGGCAACCAATTTGGTGCTCGGTTTAAACAGAGCTTCTTTGGCCGAAGGCATCGTCTTTGCACAAGCCATGGGTATTGAACCCTCAGCATTTCTGCATTTGGTTTTGAACACTCCTGCACGATCCGAAGCCGCTGTCGTCAAAGGCGACATGATGGTGAAAGAGCAATTTGAGCCTCAGTCACGCATTCGCCAGCACCTTAAAGATGTGCAATTGATGTTAGACATCGCGCAGGGCCACTCACAAAATTTGCCACTTTCACAAGCGCATGCGCAGTTAATGCGCAACGCTATTGAGCAGGGCGATGGCGAACTTGACAATGCCGCCATCATTCGACAAATTAGAAGAGAAAAATCGGCTAGTCATCAGAAAGATTAAATCCAAGATGCGCGACTACACAGAAAACCACGACTGGCTTGCTATCAATGCCGACACAGTGCGCAAGAGTCAGGGACATATGTTGGATCCTTGCAAGAGTTACATGAAGTTGCTGCCTTGGCAAAGTCTGGAAAATTAAAACCTATTCCTATTGCAACATGTTCGATGGATCAAATCTCTGATATACAAAAGGATAAACCATGACCCTAGGATTTAACCCGCTCGGTGCCTTTAGCTTAAAAGGCCAAACAGCAGTTGTGACAGGTGGCGGAAATGGGATTGGTAGAGCTGTAGCAATAGGTTTGGCACGCTCGGGAGCTCATGTGGTCGTTATGGATTTTGATTTTTCAGCAGCGCAGTTTGCAGTCAGTGAAATTATGAAAGAAGGACTGTCTGCAAAAGCAATCTGTGTAGATGTTAAAGATGAAGCCCAAGTCGATCAAGCTATGAAACAAGCGTATGAGCTTCATCAACGGCTAGATATTCTGATCAATAACGCTGGAATCGCGATCAGGAAGCCAACAATTGAATTGGACCTAACAGATTGGAACCGTGTGTTAGAAGTTAACCTCACAGGTGTATTTTTATGTGCGCGAAGTGCAGCGCGCTTCATGATTACGCAAGGCAGTGGAGCCATTGTTAACACAGCCTCAATAATGGGGCTATCAGGCGGTGGTTTGTACCCCAATATTTCTTATCAATCGACCAAGGGTGCAATCATTAATTTAACTCGCGCATTGGCGGTGGAGTGGGCCCCTCATCAAATACGTGTCAATGCGATCGCTCCTACATGGGTGGAAACTGATTTCATTAAACCACTGCTGGCACAGCCCGATTTGATTGAGAAAATAAAAGGGCTAACACCCTTGGGGCGTCTCGCCAAACCCGAAGACATGGTGGGTGCTTTTGTTTTTTTATGCGCACCTTGCTCCTCCATGGTTACGGGGCATACCTTGGCAGTTGATGGCGGATTTTTGGCGCAATGATCTTGCATCCATTTGGTGTACCAATTCACGCAATGTTTGAGGTTCAGCGATCTGGTAATGGTCGGTTCTTGCCATCAACGAAATTGGCCAATTTTGTGGGCACCATGAACATGCTGGATGCCAAAGTGCGCAGCCTACACTCAGACAACCTGGTGCTGGATGTCATGGGTGTTTGCGAGATGACGATTCCAATTTCACCTACAGCCTCTCAGGTGTATGTTAAAGATCAACACGTTCAACTTAGCTTTAGGCCGCACTCAGTTACTGTAGAAACAGAGACAAGGCCTCATGATGTGCGCAGCATTGGCATGCAATGCATCGTGGAAGCCAGTGAATTCATGGGCCAACTGACCCGTTACCGTGTGCGTGTGGGCACGCAGTCTCTGTCTGTTGATCAAGCGCACTATGCCGGCTTGCCCAAATTGCCTGTGGGCACACCTTTGAATTTAAGGCTAGCATCTTCTCAAATTAGACTGTTTGCGGTCTGATTTTTTGCTTTTTTTGCATTACAAAGCATGAAACATTTGAATTTACAAGCCGTCATGATTGACCTAGACGGCACCATGGTCGACACCATTGGCGACTTCGAAGTAGCACTGAACCGCGCCCTTGCAGACATGCACATTCCTACAGCCAATCGAGAGCTTATTGAACGCAGCATTGGCAAAGGCTCAGAGCACCTTATTCGCACCGTGCTCAAAAACCAACTGGCTTTGCCAGAAGTGGCGGTCAATGCGCGAGAAGTAGAGCAATTGTTCACGCCAGTATGGGAGAGCTATGAGCAGCATTACCTCAGTATCAATGGCGAGTTTTCCAAGGTCTTTCCAGGTGTGATCGAGGGCTTAGAACAACTTAAGACAATGGGTTTACCGCTGGCTTGCCTTACCAACAAACCTGTCTCTTTTACAACACCACTGCTGAAAGACAAAGGCCTGTCGCCATACTTTGCGCATGTATTTGGCGGTGACAGTTTTGAGCGAAAAAAACCAGACCCATTGCCGCTTCTTAAAACTTGCGAAGCACTAGGGAGCAGTCCTGCCCGCACCTTGATGGTGGGTGACTCAAGCAACGACGCACAAGCGGCCGATGCGGCAGGTTGCCCTGTAGTCTTGATGACCTATGGCTACAACCACGGAGAGCCTATTCAGAACACACCGGCGCTGGCGTGGCTAGATTCTCTGGATCAACTTTTTGATTCATCCCAAGCTTTTGCCATCTCATCTTTTAAAACTTGGGGGTTGCAATGAAAAGTGGACTTTTGAAGCGCCGCACGTTTTTGGCAGCGGCTCCAACACTGCTAGGTTTTGGTAGCGTTTGTGGTCAGGGCGTTGGCTGGAAGACCTTAGATGGACGTGCGCCCTTATTGATAGCTCACCGTGGGGCCTCAGGTTACCGGCCAGAGCACACGCTAGAGGCCTATGCACTTGGAATAGAGCAGGGCGCTGATTTCATCGAGCCCGATTTAGTTTTAAGCAAAGATGGTGTCCTTCACGCAAGACATGAACCTATGCTAGCCAGGGTGCAACTTGAGTCTGATGGAAGTGCCATCAAGCGCACTGCCGATGGCCGACCTGAGCTTCATCGCAGCGATACAAGTACCAATGTCTGGCAATTGAAAAAGTACACCGATCGGTTAACGATCAAACAGCTAGACGGTAAGCCTGTGGGCGGCTGGTTCACAGAAGACTTCACTGCAGCTGAGCTGCGTGCCGATGTGCGTGCCCAAGAACGCTTGCGTGATTTGCGCCAAGGTAACAACGTCTATAACAATCTCTATTTCATTCCCACGCTAGCCGAGGTGATTGAGCTGGCCCAGCGTAGAAGCAAGGAGCTGGGGCGGACAATAGGGATTTATCCAGAAACCAAGCACCCTAGCTACTTCAAAAGTATTACCGACGCGAAGGGCTCGCAGCGCATGGAAGACTTGCTAGTGGCTCAATTGCACGCCGCGTATGGCAACAACCGGGACGCACCGGTCTTTATTCAATCGTTTGAAGTTAACAATCTTCAGTATATGAGGAGCAGGACAAAGCTGCGAGTGGTACAACTGCTCAGCGCCAATGGGCAACCATATGACTTTCAGCTGTCGGGCGATAAGCGCAGTTATAAAGACTTGGCTAGTCCTCAGGGTCTTGATTTTCTGAAGGGCTATGTTGATGGCATTGGCGCACACACACAGTTGATTGTGCCCACTGACGGTCGACGCTTGCTGACACCCACAGCGTTGATACAGAATGCGCATGCTCGGGGTCTACCAGTGCACGGCTGGACATTCAGGGCTGAGAACCAATTCTTACCTACTGAACTGGCTCGCGGTACAAGCCCCTCAGCGCCCGGTGATATGGCAGCCCAATTGCGGGTGTTCATTGAAGCTGGCATGGATGGACTATTTGCCGATCACCCAGACTTGGGCCGGGAGATCTTAAGTCTGATGACTAAATAGTCATATTTATTTAGGTTTGAAAGCTTGAGCAGTCACCCAGAAGTCCTCAGCGCAACAATTCGTTTGGGCCTAGGGTGTTAACTATGTGACCGGTACAAACTGTAAACGATGTCTCCAGTATGTACCTTTTTTAGGTGGCTCCTCGACCTGGGCTCGAACCAGGGACCTACAGACTAACAGAAAACAGTTTCTTCAAACTATGCTTGTTTTATGCGGGTTGCAAGCCATAAAACTTTGATGTGCAATAAACTGTGTAATTGCCTATTCTCTGTAGTTTTAGCAAAGCGTCCAGCTCTGGACGCTAGGTGTGCTTTGGACTCTTGCTGCACTCTGGCTGGTATCAGACCGTCCAGAGTCTGGACGCTTTGACGTGTTGAATAACCTTGGTACGGATCGGAAAGAATAAGTATTGAAAATTTAAAAAACCGCACGTAAGTGAAATATAGGATCTCGATAAGAACAAACACCATTCATATTCGTACTTGACTACCGTAAATCTGAGGTAACGATACTTGCCTCAGAAACAGCGGCCCATTTCTTAATTTCATCTGATATGAACATTCCGAATTGGTCGGGTGTCATTGGATAGGTTTCTGCACCTTGCTTAGCCAAGAGAAACAACATTGTTATTTTTATTGGTTCATCCTAGCAATCCATAGCGATGCGCCCTGCGGGCCATATTTTTCTTGATGTGGCATATATCTGGGAACTCTAAAGGTGTCACCTTGGTGCAGATGGATCGGGTTTCCATTCATGGTGAGCCAAATCTCTCCTTTGACGATGAATCCGAACGCTTCAAAGGGATGTTCGTGGAGAGGAGTCTCGTGATTGGCTTCCCATTCACGGGCTAAAACTTCGTCAAATCCCTCAGCCATAGTGGCTGCTTTAAATTGTTCAAAGGTTTTCATAAGGCCTCCTTGACTCGATTGGATAGGCAAATACAGGCATTGTCAAATTAGGAATTAACCGATTTAGCACTAAAAATTAGTTCAAAGGGATGCATTGTTGATAGTCATAAGGGATTACTCTATTTTTGGAGATCAGTTGTAGAGCTATTCTTTTAACAGTGAAATATAAACGGCTACTAAGGAATTAAGGATGATCCCCACCAACGTCAGTGACCCCAATTATTTCCATAAAGTTGTCGATTGCCAGTGGGCTTGCCCAGCGCATACGCCAGTTCCTGAGTACATCCGGTTAATAGGACAAGGTCGTTATAGCGACGCCTATATGGTGAATTGGGTGTCGAATGTTTTTCCAGGCATATTAGGTCGAACCTGCGATAGGCCTTGTGAGCCCGCATGCCGTCGCGTTAGGGTTGAAGAGAACAATGGTGAAAAGCCTGAGCCCGTCGCTATTTGTAGGCTAAAGCGAGTAGCTGCTGATCACAAAGACGATATACGACATCGATTACCCAGCATTGCTGCTTCTAATGGTAAAAAGATTGCGTGTATCGGTGCGGGTCCTGCCTCTTTGACGGTTGCTCGGGACTTGGCTCCGCTGGGATATGACATCACCGTATTCGATGCCGAGGACAAAGCAGGCGGGTTTATTCGTTCGCAAATTCCAAGATTTCGACTGCCAGAAGAGGTGATCGACGAAGAAACCGGATACATACTGGATTTGGGCGTGAAGTTTGTCCCAAATCACCGTGTTGCATCGATGAAAGATTTGCTAAATCAAGACTTCGATGCAATTTTTGTAGGCACCGGTGCGCCAAGGGGCAGAGATCTAGAAATACCTGGCAGAAAAGAAGGCGCTGCAAATATCCATATTGGTATTGATTGGCTCTCATCTGTCTCGTTTGGACATATCACGCAGATCGGTAAGCGTGTCATTGTGCTCGGTGGAGGAAATACAGCCATGGATTGCTGTCGTTCATCTCTGCGTTTAGGCAGTTCAGATGTCAAGGTGATCGTGCGTAGCGGTTTTGATGAGATGAAAGCATCTCCTTGGGAAAAAGAAGACGCGATTCACGAAGGTATTCCGATACTTAATTTTCATGTGCCAAAGTCTTTTGAAATTAAAAATGACAAATTAATGGGGATGAAGTTTGAGAAAGTGCATGCGATATTTGATGAAAAAGGTAGACGCTCTTTGGTGCCGACGGGTGAGCCTGATGTGTTCATCGAGTGCGACGATGTGTTGCTTGCAGTGGGGCAAGAAAATGCATTTCCATGGATAGAGAGAGACTGTGGCATTGAGTTTGACCAATGGGGCTTGCCAGTTTTGGGTAAGCAATCCATGCAAACCACAATGCCGAGTGTCTTTTTTGGTGGCGATGCTGCCTTTGGTCCTAAAAACATCATTACCGCTGTAGCCCATGGCCACGAGGCGGCTGTCTCCATAGACATCTTTATCAATGATTTAGACGTCAATGCACGACCTGCACCTGCTACCAATTTGATGTCGCAAAAAATGGGTATCCATGAGTGGAGTTACCACAACGATGTCTCTGAAGACCATCGCTTTAAGGTGCCATGGGCCAATGCGGAAAAGGCATTGGCAAGTATCCGAGTCGAGGTAGAGCTGGGTTTTGATGCGGCAACGGCCTTCAAAGAAGCGCATCGTTGTTTGAATTGCGATATCCAGACGGTCTTCACGCATGAAACATGTATCGAGTGTGATGCCTGTATCGATATTTGCCCGATGGATTGCCTCACCATCACCAACAATGGCGAAGAACCAGATTTGCGACAACGATTGCGCGCACCTACCTCACATGAAGACCAAGATTTGTATGTCTCGGAAACACTGAAGTCTTCGCGGGTCATGGTCAAGGATGAAGACGTATGTTTGCACTGTGGACTTTGCGCTGAACGCTGCCCAACAGGTGCTTGGGATATGCAGAAATTCTTATTGACCACAGCAAAAGCAAGCCCCAAGAGTTATGACAAGGCCGAAACCTCCTCAGCTATGGATGTCGCATGAAACAGATTGAAGCCATCAACGATTTCGTTATCAAGTTTGCCAATGTGAATGGATCGGGTTCTGCCTCCGCAAATGAGTTATTTGCTAAGGCTATTTTGCGCATGGGCGTTCCAGTCAGTCCGCGTAATATTTTTCCTAGCAATATCCAAGGCCTACCCACTTGGTATGAAGTGCGGGTAACAGAGCAGGGGCATCTAGGACGTCGTGGCGGTATTGACATGATGGTGGCCATGAACCCACAAACCTGGGATGCAGATGTGGCCGAACTCGAGCCAGGCGGTTATTTGTTTTACGACAATACGCGACCGATACCGCAGAGTAAATTCAGAGACGATATACATGTCCTTGGTGTACCTCTCACCGAGATTAGCAACACCAATTATTCTGACCCGCGTCAACGTCAACTCTTTAAAAATATTATTTATATTGGTGCGCTATCGGTGTTGTTAGAGATCGAGATCGCAGTTTTTAAAAAACTATTTGAAGAGCAGTACATAGGCAAAGAATTGCTGCTTGAGTCCAATATGAAAGCGCTCAATTTAGGGCGCGATTATGTTTTAAAAAATATGTCGTATCCGCTCGGAATTTGCGTTAAACGCTGTGACAACGTAGGCAACAAAATTTTCACTGATGGCAATAGTGCGGCTGCTTTGGGTTGTGTGTACGGCGGTGCAACTGTTGCGGCTTGGTATCCCATTACCCCTTCGTCATCGGTGCCAGAGGCATTTCAAAAATATTGCGATAAATACCGAAATGACCCCTCGACGGGGCAGCATCGTTTTGCCATTATTCAAGCAGAAGACGAGTTGGCGTCTATAGGCATTGTGGTGGGAGCGGGCTGGAATGGTGCAAGGGCATTCACAGCCACCTCTGGCCCTGGTATTTCTTTGATGACCGAGTTTATTGGCTTGGCTTATTTTGCCGAAATTCCTGTCACTATCATCAATGTTCAACGTGGTGGGCCTTCAACCGGTATGCCTACTAGAACGCAGCAGTCAGATATTTTGTGTTGTGCTTATGCCTCCCATGGTGACACCAAGCATGTGTTGCTGTTGCCAGAAGATCCATACGAGTGTTTTGAACATTCCGCCAAAGCGCTTGATTTGGCGGATCGGCTACAAACACCAGTTTTTGTGATGACTGATCTAGACATCGGTATGAACCAGCGATTGTCACGTCCGTTCGATTGGGATGATGCCCATGTGTTTGACCACGGCAAAGTTATGACTGCTGAAGAATTAGAAGCAGGCAAAGACTTTGGACGCTACAAAGATGTAGATGGTGACGGTATTCCTTGGCGCACCTTGCCAGGTACTCACCCTACTAAGGGGAGTTATTTCACACGTGGTACAACACGCGATCCTTATGCGCGCTATTCGGAACGAGGCGCGGACTACATGTACAACATGGATCGTTTGCAAAAGAAATTTAAGACTGCTGCGCAAATAGTGCCGGCACCTGTTTTACGCAAATCCCATAAGCCAAGCAAGATCGGTGTGATTTACTATGGCTCTACCAGTCCTTCCATGCTGGAGGCTTTTGAGCTGCTGGAAAAAGAAGGTATCCATCTCAATGGTTTGCGCTTAAGGGCGTTTCCTTTTGCAGATGTTGTGGAGGAATTTATCCACGATCAAGATTTGGTATTCGTGGTTGAGCAAAACAGAGATGCCCAAATGCGCACTTTGCTGATCAATGAATTAGAGATCGACCCAGCGCATCTCATCAAAGTATTGCATTACGACGGAACTCCTATTACTGCGCGATTTATTCATGCGGCCATTCGAGATCGACTTGAGCAAAGCGATTCGCCTAAAAAAACAAGTAAAAAATCAAAGGAGCTTGCATGACCTACATTACAAAGCCCCGCCTACATCACCCAACGCTTCAGACCAACAAAGTTGGCTATACCCGACGCGATTACGAAGGACGAGTTTCTACCCTGTGTGCGGGTTGTGGCCATGACTCTATTTCAGCGGCTATTATTCAGGCGTGCTGGGAACTCAATATTGAACCGCATCGGGTTGCCAAGTTGTCAGGTATCGGCTGTAGTTCGAAAACACCGGATTACTTTTTAGGCGCTTCGCATGGCTTCAATACGGTGCACGGAAGAATGCCATCGGTCTTAACAGGGGCCAATTTGGCCAATCGTGACCTGCTGTATCTAGGTGTGTCTGGTGATGGCGATTCGGCATCAATTGGATTGGGGCAATTTGCCAATGCAATGCGACGTGGCGTCAAGATGGCTTATATCGTTGAGAACAATGGCGTTTACGGCCTCACAAAAGGACAATTTTCGGCAACTGCAGATAGAGGGTCAAAAAGTAAAAAAGGCGTGACCAACACGGACTCACCCATTGACCTAGTTGGACTAGCTTTGCAATTAGGCGCAACCTATGTTGCAAGGGCATTCTCCGGTGATAAAGAACAACTCGTTCCATTGATCAAGGGTGCTATCGGCCATGGTGGCGCTGCATTTATTGATGTGATTAGCCCGTGTGTAGCTTTCAATAACCACAACGGTAGTACTAAAAGTTACGACTATGTTCGACAGCACAATGAATCTGTCAGCAGAATCGACTTTATGCCTCAGCGTTCGGAAATTACTGCCGAATATGCAAGCGGTGATGTGATTGAAGTCGAACAACACGATGGTACGTTCCTGCGATTGAGAAAAGTTGATACATCGTATGACCCAAGCAAACGTTACGAGGCGCTCAGTTACATGAATGACCACCACGAAAGAGGCGAGATCGTGACGGGTTTGCTGTATCTAGACCCATTGGCGCTTGACTTGCACGCGTCGCTCAATACTAGCCATCTACCGCTGAATTCCATGCAAGAAAAAGAACTATGCCCCGGCAGTAAAGTGCTCTCGAAAATAAATGAATCATTGCGATAGATATTCACAGGAGATGGATATGACTGAGAGATTAGTTTCTAAATCAATGTCTGCAAGACAGATCGTCAATCTGTTGTTGGATGCAAGCGTATGGGATGCTGCCTGCATCATGACCAAAGCCAACTGCGGTAGTGTGTTGATATTTGACACAACAGGTCGAATGCGTGGCATCGTCACCGAGCGTGATTTGATGACGCGGGTGTTAGCGAAGGCGCTTGACCCTAAGACAACCTTGGTCGCTCAGGTGATGACGGCTAATCCGCATTGTGTGGGCCCTAATACAACTGTGTCGGAAGCTATTTTGATCATGATTGAGCGTGGCTTTAGGCATTTGCCTATCAAATCAATAGATGGAAAAATAATTGGCATTTTTTCCGCAAGCGATGCTTTACCTAAAGAAATAGATGCGGCAATGACGATGGCGCAATTTCACCAACAACTCAATGAGTCGGCGTGACATCCTCAAAATGGGCGATCATGAACTTGGTGTTTTAACTGCAAACGTGGAAGCCAAAACATGCTTGACCTTGAGCATTTGAAGGATAAACCCAGTGAGCTCAGAAAATCAAAATAGAATTCCTCAAAAGCAATTCTTGCATGAAAATAGGCATTTGAATTGCCAATTCCCAGTTCTGTCACTCGTCGAATCACAGATCATTCCACGACTGCTAAACGCTGAAAAGATCAGAACTCGGCATCTGAGTTTGGTCTCTTCATTGCACGCATTTCCTTCACAAAAAGAAATTGCGAAATTCGCCCATCTTTGTATTTCACAAGATCAAAACGTTGCGCAAGCCTTTGTTGGCCAGTGTCTAGAGATAGGCTTGAGCAAAGAAGATATTTTCTTAGAGCTTATCGCTCCTGCAGCTCGATATTTAGGATCTCAATGGGATGAAGACCACATGAATTTTTCTCAAGTCAATTTGGGATTGATTCGACTCCATGCAATTGCCAATGAGTTTAGATTGGCCTACAAAGAGGGCCTATTTGCAAAAGGCAAAGTGAAGCGAGTGTTGATTGCTTGTGCACCTGGATCTATGCACATGCTCGGTACGATTACTGTGGCTGATTTTTTCCGCAAAAAAGGCTGGCAGGTTGTGGTGTCAATTCCATCCTCATCAGACGAATTGGTTCAGACTATCAGTGGTGAATGGTTTGATGTGGTTGGATTGTCTATCAGCATCGAGCAGCAACTTTCAAATTTAACTGAGTTGATAAGCCGATTTAAATGTTCATCTCTCAACCCGCGCGTGGCTGTCTTATTAGGTGGACCAATTTTTGCATTAAAAGAATTGCGCGCTATTGACTTTGGTGCAGATGATATTTGTGTCAATGCGAAACATGCGGTTGGCTTAGCTGCATCACTTCTACCTAATGATTGAAGGCAGCTAAGCGTGCATCAGTGTTGTAAAAAATTAGTTTGTATGGCGTTGCCCAGTTTTATTT
>Ga0209551_1000845_pt1 | contig 11581 bp, 14 predicted proteins | sample LauGreSuBDMM15SD_2_FD_187568 | JGI IMG/M metagenome (GOLD analysis project Ga0209551, IMG submission 187568) | Freshwater lake microbial communities from Lake Michigan, USA - Su13.BD.MM15.SD (SPAdes) (version 3) | ecosystem: Environmental > Aquatic > Freshwater > Lake | place: Lake Michigan, USA... | reverse complement strand
ATCCTATTTTTTTAAATTTAACACTAAATTTAATTTGCGCGTTTAATTTATGCGCAAATTATTTTTCGCCCATTATTTTACCGCGCAATGTTGCGCGGTTATTTTACGCGCGTTTTTTTCTTCGCGCACTATTTTGCCGCGCAAATTAAACCTAAAAAATACCAGAAAATTGCTGGTGTTTTATGCATTGGAATTCAATCCAAATTGCGCATCGATCTAAAAGCTGCAAGCAAAAAATGGCATTTCTGATAAAATAAAAATATTGCATTTTCGCAAAATTAGCATAGAGACTAATGCCTATAGCATAAAGTTGATTAAAAAGGTCCTTTAAAACCTCCTTCCCTTCCACTCATATTTTCCAAACAAGGAATAAATCGCCACAGCTCCACTAAAAAAAGGATACAAAAAGCTACTTAATAACATATATTTTGATTTAGCTTGCAGAAAATTTTGCGTCTTTTGAATTCGCATATAATCTACAATAAACTTTAAAAATAAAATTCCAAAAAAAATAATAGAGAAAATGGAGTTTAGAGAATAGAAGAAAGAGAAAAAAGAAAAAAGAAAAAAAATAAAACCCAAATTCCCGCACAATATGATTAATCCCAAAATTTTACCAAAATTGCTTTTGTAAACTTTGGTTTTCGATGCCCAACGCACCCTTTGGTAAAACAAATCTTTCCAATTGTCAAGTGGTTTTGTGGCGACAATTGTTTCGAAACTTTTTAAATAACTTACTTTTTCAGGAAATTGTTCAACTGCTTTTTGCAATAAAAAAACATCGTCTCCACTTGCGATAATATCATTTCCTTCGAATCCTTTAAGGGTTAAAAACAGCTTTTTAGTGTAAGCAAAATTGGCTCCATTGCACATAAAAGGTTTGTTGATGCCAAAACTCCCAATCGTTGCACCTTGCAAACTCGCGAAATCCAATTGCTGAAAATGGTGGAGAAATGTGTTTTGACAATTGTAGGTTACGGCTCCGCAAACCATCTCTGAATTATTTTGTTGAATAAATTGGTCTAAAACAAAAAGCCAATTTATTTCACGACGCAATCTGCATCAGTTGTAATAATCCATTCGTATTTTGCAAAAGGAATGGCGATGGAAATCGCATCTTTTTTAAGAGAATTTGAAGTTCTTATATTATTAATCATAGAGACTTCAAACTTGAAACTTGAAACTTGACGTCTGATGCGTCATCAACCAAAATCACTTCAAAGAAATCTGTTGGATAATTCAAATTTGATATGCTTTCTAAAAGAACTGTCAGATTTTGTTCTTCATTTCGAAAAGGAACGATTATCGAAAACTTTGTTTTCGGTGCACTATTTTTTGCTTCGAAAACTTTGATTTTGTCAAATCCATAAATCAACATTCCTATCGCAATAAAGTAAAAAATTATAATCGTAAAAAATAATACTACCATACTTACTTAAAATTATCATTCAATAGGACTAATTGGTTTCAACCTAAAATTCAACACATAAAAACCGCCAATCAAGGCAGGTAAAACTATGTTTAAAAACCACATTAAAGTGGTTACAAAAACTACAACCCACTCGTTTACGCCAAGCAAACCAAAAAAATAGATAGACAAACTTCCTTTGAGTGCAAAATCCAAAAACTGAAAACTCGGCACAATCGACGCTAAAAAATAGACGGTTGTTATAGTAGCCATCATAGAACAATAGTCCACATTAACATCAAAACCTAAAAATAAAAAATAATATTGGTGCGAGAAAACCAAGTAGCGACAAAAACCAAATAATATATTTCTTCGCTGTATATCTTTCGGAATTTCTTTAATTCGTACTAAAAAGTCTTCTATTGAATAACCTTTAATTTTAATTTTTTTGGATAAGAGAGAAACAAGAAAAAAGATTAAAAAAGCTACAATTAAACCCAAAACCCAAAACCCAAAACCCAAAATCAACAAACCAATCGCTCCAAAAAAAACAGTCGCTACTATTTGAATACCATTGCAAATCAAGTTCAAGAAAATGATTTTTTTAGTGCTTTTTTTATCAAAGTAAAGTGCTTTTCCGGCATATTCTCCTACTCCAACCGGTGTGAATATTCCTAAAGTTAAAGCGGCCAATACTTGTTTTGTAGCTTCAGAAATGGAAATAATTTTGATGGTTTTGACCAAGTTTTGCCATTTCAAGATTTCCAAAAAACGATTCAAAAAACTTAAAAACAAAATAAAACTAATGCCAGAAAATGATTTGTTTTTTTGCAAAAGCACTAAAAATTTATCCCAATCCAGCTTGTCATTATTGGCAAGTTGAAGATAACAAAAATAAAAAGCGCCAACAACTATCAAAAGTTTGACAAAAAAGAAAAGGAATTGTTTAGTTTTGTAAGGAATTGCTATCATTGCTGCAAAGAAACAAACTTTAAACTTTAAACCTTAAACTTTAAACAAAAAAGTGCCAAACGAAAGAATCATATTAGGCATCGACCCCGGAACAACAATTATGGGGTTTGGCATCATTAAAGTGGTGGGGAAAACAATGCAATTTGTTCAACTTAATGAACTGCAATTGAGTAAATATGACAACCATTATCAGAAATTAAAAATCATTTTTGAACGCACCATCGAATTAATCGACACCCACAATCCGGACGAAATTGCAATTGAAGCGCCCTTTTTTGGTAAAAACGTGCAATCGATGTTGAAGTTAGGTCGTGCACAAGGTGTAGCCATGGCAGCAGGACTTTCGAGAGGAATTCCAATTACTGAATACGAACCAAAGAAAATAAAAATGGCCATTACGGGCAACGGAAATGCAAGCAAAGAACAAGTTGCAAAAATGCTTCAACAACTTTTGGGTTTAAAAGAATTACCAAAAAACCTAGACTCAACCGACGGATTAGCTGCCGCTGTTTGCCATTTCTTTAATGCTGGAAAAACAGTTGGAGAAAAAAGTTATACAGGTTGGGATAGTTTTGTGAAGGAAAACGCTAATAAGATTAGTGGTCAGTGATTAGTTTTTAGTGGTCAGTTAAGAATGATTTTTAAATAAGTACAAATGCGATTTCAAGATTTATTGGGTTATAAAAAATCATTTGCATTAGCAATGAAAGTTTTTGAAATAACAAAAACATTTCCGAAAGAAGAAATATATTCGTTATCTGCTCAAATCAGACGAAGTTCTAGGAGCGTTCCAGCCACAATTGCTGAAGCTTACAGAAAACGGGTTTATCCAAAACATTTTTATAGTAAATTAACAGATTCTGATGGTGAGAATTCGGAAACCCAAGTTTGGTTGGAATTTGCTGCTTCATGTAAATATATTTCTAACGAAACCTATAATGAATTGCTATTTGAAAGTATCGAAGTTGGAAAATTAATAAATTATATGTTATTAAATCCAGAAAAATTTGGCGTTAAAAAGGAATGATAATAAAGTAATCACTGTTCAGTTTTTTAGTGTTCAGTGGTCAGTTAATTAGTGCTCATTTATACAGTCACAGTCGTCATTTGCTTAGTCGTCATTTAAATATAACAATACTTGAAACCACTCAAATTAAAAGTTTTATAAACTAATTATTAAAAAAGTTACTGCTGAACACTATTTAAATCCGAACACTGAACACTAAAAACCAAAAACTTTAAGCTTTTAAACTGAACACCAAATCACTGAACACTAAACACTTTTTAAATCTAAACAATAAAAACTGAACACTGAACACTTTTAAAATCTGAACACTAATCAATGAGCGGCATCTACATCCACATCCCGTTTTGCAAACAAGCGTGTAACTATTGCGACTTTCATTTTTCTACTTCGATGAAGAAAAAAGAGGAGATGGTTTTGGCATTGGCTAAAGAAATTGAGTTGCGAAAAAATGAATTTCAAGGAGAAGTTGTTGAAACCATTTACTTTGGTGGTGGAACACCAAGCAGATTGCAAATTGCTGAAATTAAATTGTTGATTGATTCCGTTTACCATAATTTTAATGTAGCTAAAAATCCTGAAATTACACTCGAAGCCAATCCCGATGATTTAGCTGAGGAATATTTAATTCAACTCTCAAATATTAGAATAAACCGACTGTCGATAGGCATTCAATCTTTTTTTGAAGAAGATTTGAAAATGATGAATCGCGCGCACAATTCCGAAGAAGCCAAAGCATGTTTGCAAATTGCAACGCGGTATTTCGACAATATTTCTGTGGATTTAATTTATGGGATTCCGGGACTTTCAAATGAAAAATGGACCGAAAATATTGAAACCGCGCTTTCATTCGGAATTCCTCATATTTCGAGTTATGCTCTGACCGTTGAACCAAAAACAGCTCTGAAAAAACTGATTGAAAACGGAAAAATTGCTGCTCCAAAAGACGAAATTGCAGCCGAACACTTCTCTATTTTGGTAAAAAAACTAGAAGAAAATGGTTTTATTCATTACGAATTATCCAATTTCGGAAAGGAAAATTACTTTTCTAAAAACAATTCCGCCTATTGGTTAGGAAAAAAATACATCGGGATTGGGCCTTCGGCACACAGTTTTGATGGCGAAAAACGCAGTTGGAATGTATCTAATAATTCCACTTATTTAAAAACAATTGCCGAGAACAAGTTGCCCTCTGAAAGTGAAATTCTCACAAAAACAGACCGATACAACGAATATGTGATGACTGGTTTGCGCACCATTTGGGGAATTTCTTTAGACAGAATTGAAAGGGAATTTGGTAAATCTTATTTGGATTATATCCGCAAACACGCCTTGAAATTTATCAATGATGATTTGCTTTTTATAGAAAACGAAATTTTAAAACCCACTTCAAAAGGTAAATTTTTGTGCGATGGAATTGCAAGTGATTTGTTTATGCTGAACTAGTTTCAGCATCTTCTGAACTAGTTTCAGCATCTTCTGAACTAGTTTCAGCATCTTCTGAACTAGTTTCAGCATCTTCTGAACTAGTTTCAGCATCTTTTGAACTAGTTTCAGCATCTTTTGAAAGTAAGAAAGTAAAATTTAACATAAGATAAAGAGTGATGATTAAAGGTTATATTTATATATTGACCAGTAAAAATTTTTCGGTTTTATATGTTGGAGCTACCAAGAATTTAAAAAATAGAATTGAATGCCATAAAAATGGCTCTGGAGCAGTTTTTACAAAAAAGTATAATGCTACAATTCTAATTTATTTTGAAGAATTTGAGGATTATAGAGATGCTTTTGCGAGAGAAAAACAATTAAAGAACTGGCATAAAGATTGGAAATGGAATTTGGTAAAAATTTTAAATCCCGAATTAAAAGATTTATATTTGAAGTTATAAAAAGTGTCTAATCAATACGACTTCGTTAAGTTGGTAAGATGCTGAAACGAGTTCAGCATAAATGAAAGCAAAAATCCAAAACATCCAAATCGACTTATCAAATCCGGTTGATATTTCCATTCCTTTGTCTAATACGAATGAAAATCCAATTGCGTGGTACATTGAAAAACCTGCAATTGAACCAGTAAAATTTGGTGATTGGATTGGAAAAGTGAGTGAAGGAAGTTCAACCAATTTCAACAACATCTTTTTTAATCCGCACGGACACGGAACGCACACCGAATGTTTGGGACATATTACACATGATTTTTATAGCATTAATCAATGTTTGAAACAGTTTTTCTTTTTTGCAGAATTAATATCTGTTGAACCCGCAATTTCAAACGATGACTTAATCATTACCAAAGATCAAATTGAAAATCTTTTGAATGACAAATTACCAGAAGCTCTAATCATTAGAACTTTACCTAATTCTGACGCTAAAAAATCGAAGAATTATTCGAATTCCAATCCAGCCTATTTAACCGAAGCTGCAGCAATTTATATCAAAGAAATCGGTATTCAACATTTGCTGATTGATTTACCAAGTGTTGATAGAGAAGAAGATGAAGGCAAATTATTGGCTCACAAAGCATTTTGGAATGTTAAAAACACCAAAAATTTAAACAGCGATGCGCGATTAAATTGCACCATTACAGAAATGATTTATGTTGAAAATCAAGTTGTAGATGGCAGTTATATTTTGAATTTGCAAATCGCTTCTTTTGAAAATGATGCTAGTCCAAGCAAGCCCGTATTATACAAAATTCATTAATTAGTTTTCAGTTTTCATCCGCTGTTTACAAAAAAACTTGAATGAAAACTGAAAATTAAAAATTAAAAAATAAATTTAGTGGATAAAAAATTAGACTCCCCTTCGGTTACAATTTCATTGATAATGGCCTTATTTTCCTTGTTTTCTTTAGTTGCAACAACAGTTCTAATTGAAAAAGAGCGCAGTGCATCATAAACCGAAAGTGTTCCTTCTGCAGAATCTTTACGACCTGTAAATGGAAAAGTATCTGGTCCGCGTTGGCACTGTACATTCAAGTTAACACGTGAAACTTGGTTGACTAATCCATCAATTAAATGCGAAATTTCTTTTGCATCGGTTCCAAAAATACTCACTTGTTGACCATAATTAGAAGTTATCATATAATCAATCGGTTCTTGCAAATCGTTGAAAGTAACAATAGGAACAATTGGTCCAAATTGCTCCTCACGATACAATTTCATGCCTTCGCTAACTGGATACATTACCGCCGGAAAAAACAAAGATCCATTTTGAACAGCACCGTTTTGATTCATGATTTTTGCTCCTTTGCTTTCTGCATCGGCTATACAATCATTTAAATACTTAAATTTATCTTCCTCTGGCAAAGGCGTAATTTGCACTTTTTCGTCCCAAGGCATTCCAAATTTTAAGGCGTCAACTTTCTCGCAGAATTTTTTTATAAATTCATCTTTTACGTTTTCATGAACAAATAAAATTTTCAATGCCGTACATCTTTGACCATTAAATGACAAACTTCCTAAAACACATTCTTCCACCGCATTTTCTAAATTGGCATTTTCTAAAACAATGGCCGGATTTTTGGCATCTAATCCTAAAATGGCGCGCAAACGGTTTACTTTTGGATGCGCTTTTTTGATATCCGAAGCTACTTTACTCGATCCAATTAAGGTCAAAACATTAATTTTACCGGTATTCATTAAAGGTTGAACAATTTCACTTCCTTTTCCGTAAAGATAGTTCACAACACCTTTAGGAAAACTTTTTTCTATAGCTTTAGACAAACAATAATGTAGCAAACAACCATGCTTTGGTGGCTTAAACATGATAACGTTACCCATAATTAAAGCTGGAATTAACAAAGTATACGTTTCGTTCAACGGATAATTATAAGGCCCGATACACAATGTAATACCAAGTGGTGATCGACGAACTTGACCGATAACACCTTCTTCGATGGTAAAACTAGCCGATTTTCGTTCTAATTTTTTTAAAGATTCAATCGTGTCGTAAATGTATTTTATGGTTCTGTCAAATTCTTTTTCAGAATCTTTTTCAGACTTTCCAATTTCCCACATCAACAAATTGACTACTTCTGTTCTCAAGTTTAGCATTTCGCCAACAAAATGTTCTACATGATGAATTCGTTTTTCAACAGAAAGCATTGGCCATTCTCCGAAACCATTGTCATAAGCTTTTTCGGAACTTTCTAAACATTCCAGTGCTTCAGGTAAACCAGTTTTAGGAATTTTCCCAATTAAAATGCGTTCTAATTTTTCATCGCTTGATGGTTTACAAATGGCGGAATTGATTTCATTGAAAGGACCCTTCCAAGGTTTGAATGCTCCATTAACCAAGTATTCTTCTTGATTGATAAATGGGATTTCTTTAGAATTTACAGAAGAAAAAACATCAAACAGCTGATTTTTAGAGATATGATTTTGCATTGAAAAAGAATAAAATTAAAATTTTGTTAAAATTAACATTTTTAATTTTAAAACGAGTTCTACAATTCATAAAATTTAATTAATTTTGAAAATATGAACATTCAACAACTTTACGAATTTTGCCTTTCTCAAAAAGCTGTAACGGAACATTTTCCTTTTGATGAAGACACTTTGGTGTTTAAAGTGGGAGGAAAAATGTTTGCTTTGACTTCCTTAAAAGAATGGGAAAATGAAAATGCCAGTATCAATTTGAAATGTGATCCAGAGAGAGCGAATGAGCTCCGAGCAATATATGAAGCCATCAATCCTGGTTGGCACATGAGCAAAACACATTGGAATACAATCCATTTTAACAGTGATGTTTCAGATAAAATGATTTGCGATTTAATTCACCATTCTTACGATTTGGTCTTCAAAAGTTTGACAAAAAAAATGCAAGCTGAAATTCTTGAAATACAAGATTAGGCATTACTTTTGTGGAACGCTAAGAATAAAATAATTTGTATCAAGAGATACTGAAAAAAGTTCAATATAAATGATAGACAATTTAAAAAAAATATTAAACGAAGACCAAGATCCAAAAGCAATAGAAAAAATCACTTCTAAATTGGAAAATCTTTTGATGTCAAACGAAGAAATTGGATACATCGCAGTTCAAAAAAAACCTGCAGTAACGATACTTCCAGATAGTATTGTGGTAACCAACAAGCGAATTATCTTATGCAAACCTAAAAATTTAGGCTTGTCGATGGAGTTTATAGATTATGATTGGGATGACATCGAAGCAAGTTTTGTTAAAGAAGGGATTTTAGGTTCTGATTTTACATTTTCTACGAAATCAGAATTAACCCATACCGTTGATTATTTACCTAAAAATCAAGCCCGAAAATTATATACTTTTGCGAAAGAAAAATTGGATTTGTTGAAAAATCCTGTCGGAAATGCACCTGTTTTTGAGAACGAAAAAGTTAACAAAGAGGAACAGCTGAATCAAGTTCAGATTGAAGAAGTTGCAACCGAAGAAGTTACTGATTATGCAGAAATTATTCCTTCAAATAGTTATAGTTTGTATGAAGAACCAAAAGAAACAACTATCAATTCAATCGAAAAAGGATTAGGAGATTTAACGCAAGATGAATTGTTTGCGAAATTACAGAATTATAAAAAACTATTGGACAACGGCTTGATATTGCAGGGAGAATACGATAATTTGAAGAAAGAAATCATGGGTTTTATGTAATCTTTACGAGCAAAATATAATATCTATAAAGTTGATGAAATTGAAAAACTTACGCAAAACGTGATTAATGCTTTTATGTTTTGGTAATAATAAAAAAATCCGTTTACACTATTACGTAAACGGATTTTTGCATTTTGTTTCTTTCAGAACAATATTATTTTGAAAGTTCCACAAAATACTTGTAAAAAAGTGGAATGGTTTCAATGCCCTTTAAGTAATTAAAAATCCCAAAATGCTCATTTGGCGAGTGAATCGCATCCGAATCCAATCCGAATCCCATTAATATAGTTTTTGATTTTAATTCTTTTTCGAACAACGCCACAATCGGAATACTTCCACCAGAACGCACAGGGATTGCTGGAATTCCGAAGGTTTCTGTATAAGCCATGTTCGCCGCTTTGTAACCAATGCTGTCAATTGGCGTTACATAACCTTGTCCGCCGTGGTGAGGTGTAACTTTCACTTTTACCGACTTTGGCGCGATGCTTTCAAAATGTTTAGAAAACAGTTCGGTAATTTCTTCCCAATCTTGATTTGGCACTAACCGCATCGAAATTTTCGCATACGCTTTGCTAGCAATCACCGTTTTTGCGCCTTCGCCAGTATATCCGCCCCAAATTCCGTTTACGTCTAGCGTTGGACGAATCGAGTTTCTTTCGTTGGTTACATAACCCGTTTCACCGTAAATATCATCAATGTCTAACGCTTTTTTGTAATTATCTAAAACAAAAGGTGCTTTTGCCATTTCAGCTCTTTCTTCAAGAGACAATTCTTCCACATTAGCATAAAATCCTGGAATGGTAATATGGTTATTTTCATCATGGAGCGAGGCAATCATTTTGGTCAAAACATTAATTGGATTAGCCACTGCACCACCATAAAGACCGGAATGTAAATCGCGATTAGGACCAGTAACTTCTACTTCTACGTAGCTCAATCCTCGCAAACCAGTTGTAATTGATGGTTGTTGGTTAGAAATCATTCCAGTATCAGAAATTAAAATCACATCGCAAGACAATTTATCTTGATTATTTTCTACGAACCAAGAGAGTGATTTTGAACCAACTTCTTCTTCGCCTTCTATCATAAATTTTACATTGCAAGGCAAAGTGTTGCTTTGAATCATGTATTCAAAAGCTTTGACGTGCATGTACATTTGTCCTTTATCATCGCAAGCGCCACGGGCAAAAATGGCTCCTTCAGGATGAATATCGGTTGTTTTGATTACCGGTTCAAATGGTGGAGAAGTCCACAATTCTAGTGGATCTGGCGGTTGAACATCGTAGTGACCATAAACCAAAACTGTTGGTAAATTTTTATCGATGATATGTTCCCCAAAAACAATTGGATATCCGGGTGTTTCACAGATTTCAACAAAACTACATCCTGCGTTATCTAAAGCAATTTTTACTGCACTTGCTGTTTTTATAACATCCTGAGCATAAGCTTTATCAGCGCTTACGGAAGGAATTTTTAATAATGCTATGAGTTCGTTAAGAAAACGTTCTTTATTTTCTTGAACGTATTGTTTGATATTATTCATTTTTGAATATTTTTTTTGAAGTTCAAATATACGAATTCAACTTTAAAAATCGATGACAATGTCAATGACAATGTCAATGACAATATCAATGACAATATCAATGACAATATCAATGACAATATCAATGACAAAATCAATGACAAAATGAATGACAAAATGAATGACAAAATGAATATCAATATCAAAATGCAACTGCAAAATTTAATTTTTAGAAAAATATTTATATTTTTTGGAATTTGGCTTTTAAAGATTGGAATTTCGAAACTATTGCTTATATTTGCCCACTCAATTTTGCGGATATGGTGAAATTGGTAGACATGCCAGACTTAGGATCTGGTGCCGCAAGGCGTGTAGGTTCGAGTCCTATTATCCGCACTTTTTAAATGCAATTATCTAAAATATAGGTAATTGCATTTTTTAGTTTCTATACTTGCCCAACTATTGCCCAACCATTTGAAAAACACTTCTATTTTTTAGTAATTAAATACCCAATTAATAAAAGATTATTAATAATTAAAAATAGGACTTTAGATTATCAAATAAAATTGATTAATGATTTTTGAATTGAAAAACCTCGAGTAGACAATATTATTTCCGAAAAACTAATAGCTTAAATACTTTCCGATTCTTCCGATTTGTTCAAATATAAATGTTTGTTGCTATTGTTAACTACAACAATTTCAAATTCCCTAATATCCTCTTTGGGTTTCTCTATTGGCTCGGGTGCTAATTTAGGTAATACGAAAGGCATCAATTTTATTACCAATTCTAAACGCTCTTTGGGTTGGAGTCGGCAAAACAAGGATTCAATATTTAACAATTCGTTATTGATTACCTCTTTTAAGACTGCTCTTATCTCTTTGGTTGTCTTGTTTTCTGTTCCCGCAGTTCTTCCTCCCGTTTTTATTCCTTTTGCCATAACAATCTAAATTAGTCTATTATAGATATAACGGGAAATACGTGTTATTTGATAAAAAAAGAATTACTATTTATGATGCTGTTAATG
>Ga0209551_1000842_pt1 | contig 11591 bp, 8 predicted proteins | sample LauGreSuBDMM15SD_2_FD_187568 | JGI IMG/M metagenome (GOLD analysis project Ga0209551, IMG submission 187568) | Freshwater lake microbial communities from Lake Michigan, USA - Su13.BD.MM15.SD (SPAdes) (version 3) | ecosystem: Environmental > Aquatic > Freshwater > Lake | place: Lake Michigan, USA... | reverse complement strand
GGTAAAAGACCGCATGGTAGAACTAAACAAAACCATTAACTGGAAACCCGAGGCTACCGGAACCGGAAGATTTGGTAACTGGTTAGAAAACCTGGTAGACTGGAATTTATCGCGTTCACGCTATTGGGGAACACCGCTGCCTATTTGGCGTAGCGAAGATGGTAGCGAAGAGCTTTGCATTGGTTCGATAGAAGAACTAAAAGCCAATATGAAGGAAAGCCTGGCTTCTGCAGTGCCCACTACTGAGCAAAAAGCCACCATGCAAAGTTATTTAAGCGCTTTAGAAAATGATACGGCCGATATGCACCGCCCTTATGTAGATGAGGTAGTATTGGTTTCGGCAACAGGTAAAGCCATGTTTCGCGAAACCGACCTCATTGATGTGTGGTTCGATTCGGGTGCCATGCCTTATGCCCAATGGCATTATCCGTTTGAAAATAAAGAAGAATTTGCTAATGCTTACCCGGCCGATTTTATTGCCGAAGGGGTAGATCAAACCCGTGGCTGGTTCTTTACCTTGCATGCCATTGCCGTAATGCTGAATGATAGCGTGGCTTTCAAAAATGTGGTATCAAACGGTTTGGTATTGGATAAAAACGGCAACAAAATGTCTAAACGTTTGGGCAATGCCGCTGATCCGTTTGAAACTATAGAAACCTACAGCGCCGATGCTTCCCGCTGGTATATGATTAGCAATGCATCGCCTTGGGATAATTTGAAATTTAATCTAGAAGGCTTAGACGAAGTACGTCGTAAGTTTTTTGGTACCCTATACAATACCTATTCCTTCTTTGCACTATACGCCAATATCGATCGTTTTAGCTACAAAGAGCCCGAAATGGATATTCAGTTGCGCCCGGAGATTGATCGTTGGATAATTTCTTTATTAAATTCATTGATTAAAGAGGTGGATGGCTACTACGAGGATTTTGAGCCTACCAAGGCAGCCCGTGCTATTCAAAGTTTTGTAGACGAGCATTTGAGTAATTGGTATGTGCGCTTATGCCGTCGTCGTTTCTGGAAAGGGGAGTATACCGAAGATAAAATTTCGGCTTATCAAACCTTATATACCTGTTTAACTACTATTTCAAAATTAATGTCGCCCATTGCACCATTTTATGCAGATAGGCTATTCTTAGATTTAAATGAAGTGAGTGGTAAAGAAAGCGTAGAATCGGTGCATTTAGCTGATTTCCCAGCTTATCAAGACAATTTGGTTGATGTAGCTTTAGAAGAGCGCATGGCTTTGGCACAAAATATCTCTTCTCTCACTTTGTCTTTGCGGAAAAAGGTAAGCATCAATGTGCGTCAGCCTTTAAGCAAAATATTACTACCGGTTATCAATAAAGGTTTTCAAAATCAAGTGGAGCAGGTAAAAGACCTCATCTTATCTGAAACCAATATTAAGGACATTGAGTTTATTAGCGATACGGCAGGTTTTATTAGTAAAAAAGTAAAGCCCAACTTCAAAACTTTGGGTCCCAAAGTAGGGCAGGCAATGAAGGAAGTGGCAGCTGTACTTACGGCCTTATCGCATGAAGAAATTGCTAGCTTCGAAAAAGAGGGCACATTCGCTATCCCAAACACTTCTTTTGTGGTCGATTTAAGCGATGTAGAAATGATGGCAGAAGATGTTCCGGGATGGCAAGTAGCCACTTTAGGCGCACTAACGGTAGCCTTAGATATACATGTTTCTGAAGAATTAAAGCAAGAGGGAATTGCTAGAGAACTGGTTAATAGAATTCAGAACTTACGTAAAGAACAAGATTTCTTGGTAACCGATCGTATTCAGGTTCGACTTTCTGACGATCAAACAATTAGCCCTGCAGTGAACAATAATTTAGCCTATATTTGTGCCGAAATTTTGGCAGACTCCTTGGTGTTGGAAGCCAATTTAAACACCACAGAAACCTTTGAAATAGATGATATTAAATTATTTGTTTCTATAACTAAAGTATAAGATGGATAAACATGAAAAGACCCGCTACTCTGATACAGAGTTGCAAGAATTTAAAGAACTTATTTTAGAGAAAATTAGAATTGCCCGAGAAGAATTATCGGCTTTTACCACTGCTCTAAGTAACCCCAATGCCAATGGTACCGACGATACTGCCGGCACCTATAAAACGTTGGAAGATGGTTCGGCCACTTTAGAAAAAGAGCAAACCAATTTATTTGCTGCCCGTCAGAAAAAGTTTATTGATAATTTAGAAGCAGCCTTGGTGCGTATAGAGAATAAAACCTATGGTTTATGTCGCGAAACTGGAAAACTGATTCAGAAGGAGCGTTTAATGGCCGTACCACATGCAACTTTAAGTATGGAGGCCAAAATAAAACAGAAGTAATGAAAGGCTATACAAAACCATTTGCAATCATTTTATTGGTTCTGTTAGCAGATCAAGTTTTAAAATTTTGGATCAAGCTGAACATGAGCCTAGGTCAAGAATTTCATGTATTGGGTCATTGGTTTATCATCCATTTTACCGAGAATAACGGTATGGCATTCGGTGTAGAGTTCGGTGGCGAAGCTGGTAAATTAGCTTTATCTCTAATTCGTATTTTGGCCGTAAGTGGCATTGGTTATGGCTTGGTGCATTTAATTAAACACAAATACCACCGCGGCTTAATCACCAATGTTTCCTTAATTTTTGCCGGAGCATTGGGTAATATCATCGACTCTACTTTTTACGGGAAAATATTTAGTGAGAGCAATTATTTTGTAAAGGCTCAACTCTTTCCAGAAGTAGGAGGATATGCCGGCTTGTTGCATGGCAAAGTGGTAGATATGCTCTATTTCCCTTTGATAGAAACACATTATCCTTCTTGGTTTCCATTTTGGGCCAATCAACCCTTTGTGTTTTTTCAACCGATATTTAATCTAGCCGATACGGCTATTAGTATAGGCGTTATTGGTATTTTAGTTTATCAGAAGCGTTATTTTAAAGAAAAACCTTTAGAAGAAAGTCAACCGCAAAGCGAAATGACTGAAGAATAAAAAAAGCCTTCCCGAATATGGGAGGGCTTTTTTGTGAAGTACAAATTGCTATTTACGCTCTTGGTATTTTGCTGGGGTACCCGACTTCGGGATTGCGTTTTTAATGAAGGTGCGCAAGTTCTCATTTGAAGTAGCTAAATCTTCCTTTCGTAGGTACATCATGTGGCCACTACGGTAGCCTTCCCAACTCATCCGATCTTTAAATTTACCGCTGGGGTCTATTTGCCATAAATTGTATTTCGCATTAAAATAATCGCAAGCACCATCGTAGTATCCAGATTGAACCAATACCTTCAAATATGGATTTTCGGCCATTGCTTTTCCTAAATTATAACCTGTATTGTCTTGGGTTCTATCCCAAGGTCGTACCGGCCCAAATAAATAGTAGCTGAGGTCTGTTTTATAATTCAATTCATCTCTTAAATAAATGTTCATGGCGGGCATAAATGAATGTTCCCAAGAACTTAATTCGGCATTATAATCTGGTTCTTCACCTGCATTTTGGCGATCGATACCCAAGTATCTAGAATCTAAACGGCCAATGGTAAAACCACGATCTCTCAACAATTCTTTCCAGAAAAAGTTGGTAGAAATCTCAAAATTATGATCTAAAATAGTTTGCTCTGATAAGCCAGTATAACGAGCATATTTAGCTGCAATTTCTTTCCGTTTAGTGGGGTCTAAAGAACCACCTTTGGTTATCGCTGGCAACAATTCATCGATAGTAAATTTCTCTACTTCGGGTAAATAATCCGTTAAATCTTTCTGCTGTAAATCGGCAGGCAAGGCTTTATGATACCACGCCGTAGCAGCAAAATAAGGCACATATAAAGCAGCAGCTACTGGGCCTTCTCTCTTAATTCCTAAATCGGTAGGAGATACCAATACTACGCCATTTAAATACATCCACTGTGCATCCTGCAGCTCCAAAGCCAAGCCAGATACTCGGGTTGTACCATAGCTTTCGCCAATAAGAAATTTAGGCGATGCCCAACGTTTGTATTTGCTTACAAAACTATTAATCCAAACGGCTAGATATTTAATATCGGCGTTTACACCAAAAAATTTTGCAGGTGCTCCTTCTTTAATCAGGGCACGAGAAAAACCAGTGTTTACCGGATCGATGTACACAATATCGGCCACATCTAAAATAGAATGCGGATTATCGTGCATGCCGTAGGGTTGCACGGGATAGCCTTCATCATCTACATTAAGAATACGTGGTCCGGTATAGCCAATTTCCATCCAAACAGAGGGCGTTCCGGGGCCTCCATTGAACGAAATTACTAAGGGACGGGTTGTTTTGTCTTTTACATCGGTACGTTCATAATAGGTGTAAAACACTTCAGCTATTGCTTGGCCTTCGGCATCGGTTACCGGTTCGGTGCCAGCAATGGCTTTATAAGGCACTTGTTGCCCTTTAATCGTTATGGAATTTAAAACAGTAACGGTAGCATCTTTTTTTAAGTTTATTTTGTTCGATGGGGCAGCTATTTCTGTTTTTTGTGCATGCGCCAAGCCCACTAGGCCTGCCGAACATAAAAGCGTGAAAATTAATTTTTTCATAATTAGGACTTTAATATCTTTTGTTTTATAAAAATAACATTCTGATTCGAATTTGCGTTCAAAACTAGAAAACACCTCAAATTTTTTAGCAATAGGCTGCAAATTTTGTTAAATTGAGAATGAATTTAAACGATAATCCATGAAAAAAATTAGCTTAATCGCTTTGCTAACCTTGTTTGTTGTACATCTGCAAGCCCAAACATTAGATCTCCGGAGAAAAATAGAAGTAACGGTCACCGCCGAAATAGAGGTAACGCCCGATATTATTTATATCAGCTTTTCGCTAAAGGAATATATGGATGGAAAGAAAAAAGTAGGCATCGAAACCTTAGAGCGTGCGCTACAAACTGCGGTTTTAAAAGTGGGAATTCCGAAAGAAAACTTTATGGTAAACGATATTGCATCCTATAATTTTGCTTGGGATCGTAAAAGCCCAGATTATTTGGCAAGTAAGCAATACCGCATTAAGGTGTCCGATTTAAGCAAATGGAACCTACTGCTTGCCGGGGTAGATGCCAAGGGGGTACAATATAGCGCTATTGAGAGCTACGATTATTCGAAACTAGATGCCGTAAAAAAAGAGCTGAAGATACAAGCCTTAAAAGCTGCCCGTGATAAAGCGCTGTATTTAGCCGAAGCTGTGGGAGAAAAAGTAGGCATGGCTTTAGAAATTAACGAGCAAAGCAATGAAGGCTATTCGCAACCAATTTACCGCACACAAATGCTTATGAAAAGCGATGCCGTAGGTGGCGAAACAATGCCCGATATCGACTTTAAGAAAATTAAATTGAGTGCCCAAATTCGGGCTGTTTTTGAATTGAAATAGCTTAATTAATCCACTCAAAACCGGTATAGGGCACCAATGCTTTTGGTATACGTATGCCTTGTTCTGTTTGATTGTTTTCTAATAAAGAAGCCACAATACGAGGCAATGCTAAGGCACTACCGTTTAGCGTATGCGCTAACTGTGTTTTAGCTTCTTTACCTTTAAAGCGTAATTTTAAGCGGTTAGCTTGGAACGTTTCGAAGTTCGAAACCGAAGAAACCTCCAACCAACGAGCTTGTGCTGCACACCATACTTCCATATCGTAGGTAAGGGCCGATGCAAAACTCATATCGCCTCCACACAAGCGCAACACTCGGTAAGGCAATTCTAATTTTTGCAACAAGCTTTGTACGTAGTTGCTCATATCTTCTAAAATAGCATACGATTCATCGGGGTTAGCTATTTGTACAATTTCTACTTTATCAAATTGGTGCAAGCGGTTTAAGCCACGAACATGTGCACCATAAGAACCAGCCTCTCTACGGAAACAAGGTGTATAACCGCAATTTTTAACCGGTAATTCTTCTTCTTTTAGAATAACATCGCGGTACAAATTGGTAATAGGCACTTCAGCAGTGGGAATGAGGTACAAATTATCAATACCCACGTGGTACATCTGTCCTTCTTTATCGGGTAATTGGCCGGTGCCAAAGCCCGACGCTTCGTTTACTAAAATAGGCGGTTGCATTTCTCTGTATCCCGCTTTTTCGGCTTCATCTAAAAAGAAATTAATGAGGGCACGTTGCAAACGGGCACCCTTTCCCTTGTACACCGGAAAACCGGCGCCGGTAATTTTATTCCCTAATTCAAAGTCAATAATATCGTATTTGGCCGCTAATTCCCAATGCGGAAGGGCTGTTTCGGACAATGTAGGTTTGCTACCCTGTTCTAAAACGGTTTCATTTTCTTCGGGGCTTTTACCCAAAGGTACCGAGCTATGGGGCAAGTTCGGGAGTACTAATAAATGATTCAGTAGTTCTTGTTCTAGGATTTCTAATTGGTCCGATAAGTTTTTTTGAGCGTCTTTATTTGCTGTGCTTCGGGCTTTAAGTGCTTCTGCATCATCTTTCTTCCCTTGGCGCATAAGTTCACCAATTTGCTTGGCCGCTGCATTTGCTTCCGCTAAAAGGCTGTCTAGTTGTGTTTGAGTTTGGCGTCTTTGCTCGTCTAATTTCAAAATTTCTTCTACCAATTCTGGTTGTTTGAAATTTTTAACGGCCAAACCTTTTAAAACTTCCTCTTTATGTTCGCGGATATAATTAACTTGCAGCATCTTTTTAAAATTTGACCAAAGATAAGAACAATTGGCGTTTTAGAGGCGCATAAACGAGTAAATGTTAAACGAATGAGTGGCACCCTTTACCTCATACCTACTCCCATAGGTAATTTAGAAGACATGACGCTTCGTGCCATTCGCTTGCTGAAAGAAGTAGATCTTATTTTGGCGGAAGATACCCGTACCAGTGCTCCAATGTTGAAACATTTTGGTATCGATAAAAAAGTATTTTCGCACCACCAGCATAACGAACATCAATCTACTACCGAAATTGTCAAGTTTTTAATCCAGGGTCAACAAATTGCTTTAATTTCCGATGCCGGTACGCCTGCTATTTCCGATCCGGGCTTTTTACTGGTTCGCGAAGCGATAAAAAATAACATTCAGGTAATTTGCTTGCCGGGCGCTACGGCTTTTGTGCCTGCTTTGGTGGCTTCGGGTTTGCCCAACGATCGTTTTTGTTTTGAGGGATTTTTGCCCGTAAAAAAAGGCCGTCAAACTCGTTTAAAAAGTTTGCTTTCGGAAGAGCGCACAATCATTTTTTACGAATCGCCTCATCGTTTATTAAAGAGCTTGGCCGAATTTGCTGAGTATTTTGGCGAAGATCGCCAGGCATCGGTTTCTCGTGAAATCAGTAAGGTGTTTGAAGAAACCGTAAGAGGCACTCTCCCCGAAATAAAAACACATTTTGAAACCCATACGCTTAAAGGAGAGTTTGTAATTTGTGTGGCAGGAAAACCAAGCAAATAAACCCATGCAATTGACTCAAAATCGATATTTTTTAGCCTGCCTTTCTGCCTTTTTATTGTGGTTGGCTTGGCCACCTATGCCCTATACTTCTTTTTTACTTTTTGTAGCATTTGTGCCCCTGCTTTTTGCAGTGGAAGCTATTCAAACTAGTGATTTACGTAAAAAGGGTCGAAAAGTTTTTGGGCTTACCTTTTTGAGTTTTGTGCTTTGGAATACAGCTTCTATTTATTGGGTATTTAATTCCTTGCATGCAGCCATGCCACTGCCTGCAGCTTTGGCTATTTCGCTTATTCCCTTCGGATTAGGAGCTTTATTAATGGCGCTTGCTTTTTGGGGATATTATGCCGTATCGCAGGTGTTAAATAAAACGTGGAGTTATGTTGCACTGGTATGCTTTTGGATAAGTTATGAGTACCTACACCAAAGCTGGGATTTAGCCTTTCCGTGGATGAATCTTGGAAATGGTTTTGCGCAAAGCCACCAGCTCGTGCAGTGGTATGAGTACACCGGCGTGTATGGAGGAACCTTTTGGGTTTTGCTAGCTAATATTTTAATTTTCGAAGCACTAGGTCAGAAAAGTAGAAAATTGAGCCTTATTGGTCTTGCTTGGATTATTGTTCCGGCCGTGTTTTCCCTAATTCGATATGAAACCTATACAGAGAAAATAAATCCCGCCAACGTGGTAGTGGTGCAACCCAATGTAGATCCGTATCAGAAATACAGCTCGGTAAGCCCCGAACAACAAGTAGCTCGATTGATAGATTTATCACAACAACAAGCCCAACCGAATACCGAATATTTTATTTGGCCAGAAACGGCCATAGTAGGCTTTACGGACGAAGAACAAATCCGAGCGAATGCATTATACCGGCAAGTGCTCAATTTCTTGCAGCCCTATGCCAACGCAAATGTGATATCGGGTATAGAAAGCTATAAAAATTTTAGAAAAGACAGTGTAGATAATGCACAATATGACCCAGGATTGGGTAATTTTTTGGTGCCATATAATTCAGCCATTCAGATAGAAAATAGTGCTCAAGTACAATTTTACCATAAATCCAGATTGGTTCCAGGGGTAGAGCAATTGCCTTTTCCTCGATTTTTTTCTTTTTTTAAATCGGCTTTTTCTAACTTTGGCGGCAGTACAGGAGGCTATGGCAAACAAGCTAAGCCCTCCATTTTTTATGCCCAAAGTGGTATGGGAGTTTCGCCCATTATATGTTACGAATCTATTTGGGGTGCCTATGTGGCTGAGAGTGTGCAGAATGGAGCCAGCTTTATTGCCATTATTACCAACGATGCTTGGTGGGGAAATACCTCTGGAAAAGACCAACATTTAGCCTTTGCTAAATTACGAGCTATAGAAAACCGACGGTGGGTTGCCCGTTCGGCCAATACCGGTATTTCGGGTTTTATTAATCAACGTGGGGATGTAGTTATACAAAGTGGATGGTGGGTGCCTACGGCTTTAAAAGCAGACATTAATTTAAACGAGGAACAAACTATTTATACCCAATACGGCGATGTTTTAGCTATACTGGGTTGCTCAGGTGCTTTAGCACTCGTACTGCTGACTTTCTATATGAGATACAAATTAAAGGCAAGCTTTTAAACATCTTAAAAGAATCCAAAAAATAGCCCGATATTTGTATTATGAAAATCGGGATTGTTTGTTACCCCACTTTTGGTGGAAGTGGTGTTTTGGCCACAGAACTTGGTAAAGGGTTGGCCGAAAAAGGCCATCAAGTACACTTTATTACGTACAGCCAACCTGCTCGTCTCGATTTTTTCTCTGCCAATTTATTTTACCATGAAGTATCGGTATCTAATTATCCTTTATTCGATTATGCTCCTTACGAATTAGCGTTGGCTAGTAAGTTGGTAGATGTGGTGCGTTTCGAAAAACTAGATATTCTGCACGTTCATTATGCCATACCACATGCTTCGGCAGCATTTATGGCTAAGCAAATTTTGGCTACCTACGGCATTCACATTCCTGTGGTTACTACCCTCCACGGAACCGATATTACCTTGGTGGGCAAAGATTTAACCTATAAACCGGTGGTTACCTTTTCTATCAATCAATCTGATGGAGTAACGGCCGTTTCCGAATATTTGAAACAAGATACGTACAAGCATTTCGAGATTACAAAAGACATTCGAGTAATCCCTAATTTTGTAGATATGAATCGCTTTAAACTGAAAGCGAAAGATCATTTTAAGAAAGCCATTGCGCCCAATAACGAGCGCATTGTGGTGCATACTTCTAATTTCAGAAAAGTGAAGCGAACCCAAGACGTTATTTACGTTTTTGAGAAAATTCTAAAAGAAGTTCCTGCCAAATTACTCATGGTTGGCGATGGACCTGAACGTGCGTATTGCGAACAATTATGCCGTGATTTAGACATTTGTGATCATGTTCGTTTTTTGGGCAAGCAAGATGCTGTTGAAGAAATCTTATCGGTAGCCGATTTGTTTATTATGCCATCTGAATCGGAAAGTTTCGGATTGGCAGCCTTAGAAGCTATGGCCTGCAAAGTGCCTGTAATTACGTCAAATGCCGGTGGTTTGCCCGAATTAAATGTAGATGGCGTAACTGGGTTTATGGACGAAGTGGGTGATATTACCTCGATGGCACACCACGCCGTAGCCATTTTAGTAAGCGAAGATAAGTTAAATAGTTTCAAAGAAAACGCCTTAAGCAGAGCTAAAGAGTTTGACCTGAGCATTATATTGCCCATTTATGAGGCCTATTACCAAGAAATTTTAGGCTAGTACTTATTTAATTAGATGTTTCAGCTGGATGATTTCCTTTTCATCTAGATATCTCCAACGACCTCTTGTTAAATCTTTTTTCGTAAGATTGGCGTAAATTACACGATCTAGCTTTACCACGTCATAGCCCAAGTGTTCGAAAATTCGGCGCACAATGCGGTTTCTGCCGCTATGAATTTGTATACCAATTTCTCGTTTAGTGCCACCCTGCACATAACTTACCGCATCCGGTTTAATTACCCCATCTTCCAATTCTAAACCAAAGGCAATCTTATTTAAATCGCCCTGTGGCAAACTTTTGTTTAACTCTACTTGGTAAATTTTGGTAACCCCGGTTTTTGGGTGCGATAATTTATCGGCTAAATCTCCATCGTTGGTCATTAACAACAAACCTGTAGTGTTGCGGTCTAACCGACCAACGGGGTAAATGCGCTCTTTCGATGCTTTTTCTACCAATTGCATCACCGTACGACGTTCTTGCGGATCGTCGGTAGTGGTGATATAATCTTTTGGTTTATTTAACAATACATAAACCATTTTCTCCCGTTTAAGTGTTTCGCCATTGTAGCGAATTACATCTTTTGAGGGATTTACTCGATAGCCCAATTCCGAAACTACTTCTCCATTTACCGAAACCACACCAGCAGCAATTAATTCATCTGCTTTACGGCGTGAGCAAATACCTGCATTGGAAATGTATCTATTTAAGCGGATCAAACCGTCGTCTTTACCAGGTAAGGGGCGTTTGCGGCCTTTCCCACCCAAGGCATCTTCGCGTACTTTTCGTGGAGCTAAGTTTTTAGCATAAGGACGTTCTCCAAAAGAACTGCTTTCGCCGGTAGGACGTGGTTTATAAGGTCTTGGGCTGTTGCCTTCGCCATCCGTTCTACGTGGCGCACGATCTCCATAAGGAGTTCTTTCGCCGCTAGATGGGCGTTTGGTATATGTTCTAGTTGCATCTCCATCTGTTCTGCGTGGCGCACGATCGCTATAAGGTTTTCGTTCTCCATCCGATGGACGTTTGCTATAAGATCTTGGGCCATCACCATCGGTTTTGCGTGTTGGGCGGTCGCCGTAAGGCTTTCTCTCCCCACTAGCAGAACGGTTATTCCCGAAACTACGTGATGCACTTCCTTCGTCATCTCTTTTAAAAGGACGAGGGCTACTGTTATAGGGTTTCCGTTCACCATCTCCACCTTCTCTTGGTGTTCTGCTGGTAGAACGAACGCTAGAATAGCCCTCTTTTTTGAAATCAGAGCGGCCGGTTCTTGGAGTAAAATCTCTTGGTTTTTCTTCACGATTAGCGCTAAATTCACGTTTTTTAGGCCCAAACGACTTTTTGTCATCCCCAAAATTCTTCTTCTCTCCGAAGCCGGGCTTTTCTGAGGAAGCTGGTTTACGAC
>Ga0209551_1000840_pt1 | contig 11618 bp, 8 predicted proteins | sample LauGreSuBDMM15SD_2_FD_187568 | JGI IMG/M metagenome (GOLD analysis project Ga0209551, IMG submission 187568) | Freshwater lake microbial communities from Lake Michigan, USA - Su13.BD.MM15.SD (SPAdes) (version 3) | ecosystem: Environmental > Aquatic > Freshwater > Lake | place: Lake Michigan, USA... | reverse complement strand
AATTTGTGTGTAGTATGTGAGATTGTTGTGTAGGGTGTGGTATTGTAGAGTATATAAGATTAGTATGTAGTATGCTTAGAATATGTGTAGTGTGTGAAAGTTGCAACAGTGTGTTTGAGATTATGTAGGAGTGTGTAGTTGTTACGTGTAGTGTGTAGTTTTGAACGTACTATGTAATCTATGCGTACTTTAGCAATATAAGCTGTATTATTTTTTTTGAACGCTATTTATGACGTTTTACGCTGGTTTGTAGCTATAGTTGTATGTTATGGAGTTAGTTCTACTTTTTTCATTGATGATAGGTCTATATGCCCTATAAACCCTATAGTTTGATCTTGAGAACGAGGAGTGAATGATTTTGTGCTAGTTACGTTATTTTAGCCTTACTTTGTTTTATAACATACAATTACATGAAAAATAAAAAACTGTTACAGTGTTACAAAAAAAAAAAAAAACTGTTACAATTCTCTGTAACAGCTAAAACCCCTTTTATAATAAGATATTGAAAGGGGTAAAAAACTGACTGTTACAGCGTTACAGAAAAAAAAGTATGAACCTGAAAATTTAATGTATGTGGTGGTTTACTGCACAACTGTACAAAAAAAGACTGAAAATCCCCAAAAAAGAGGTTGCCTAAGTATGTAAATAGGTTGGGTAAGTAGTACTACTAATATATGATTTATAGAAAAGAGTATAAAACTAAAGAAAAACTGAAACAAGGTAACAGTAGAGAATATAAAGGATACAAGGTCGATATAAAGAATACACTAACCAAAATCTCACCCTTTCCTTGTGGGTTATTCTTCCTCTTTATGTCATAGAGATACAGGCGTTTGTAGTAGTTTGTGCAGTCGTTGCCAACCCAACGCTAAATGACGTGGATATATCGAACAACCCTCCGCTTAGAGCGGAGGGTTGTTTATCAAAAAAATAACATTCTATGGTTTTCGACAAGAGATAGTCGTAATTATGTGCTACTATTTAAGCCTGAAAGAGCAGCCTCAATCATACTCATTTGAAGTGCGCCCATCATATCCATTTGAGATATTGCAGCGTATTCACTCTCCAGTCTAGCAACAAATTCCTTCAATTCTTTTTCTATCTTTTCAGATTCTTTTTTTGATTCATCAATTTGCTCTTGAATCAAATCTTTTTCCAATATGGTCGTACCGCTCATACCGTCATCGCTAAACATCGTTCTAGTATCTTCTTGAATGAGATTTGCAAGACCGGGTGTATAATTTATCGTGTTTCTTTCAATCTTATTTATAGCTCCTTTAGGATCAATTGAAAACTCTAACCCTCTTAAAATCGATTCTTGTTTCTTGTCTGGATCTTCAAAAGAAACATTGAACCTACCCGTCCCTTCATTATGAACAATACTATGCGCTATTATAACTTCCCCGTTTACTGTAGCTATAAAACGAGTTACCTTTCCGTCTAAACCAAAAGTTGTTTCTGTTAAAATATCTTTGCCGACAATTGCTCTATCTATTATTTGTTTATCAAATTCACCAGGTAAATATTGAATAGTCGATAAGTTTCCAGGAGTTGGAGTTATTTTCACGTCTGTAATAAAAAACTTGCAAATAGATTCAAAATCATCTTTAAATTTCTTAGTAAAAACACTTTCATCTTCAAAATAAACCTCTTCATATTCAACACCGTCTTTGTGACATTTTATTAACCCCATCCCAAGTTCGTAAATAGATTGTATGTCACCCTCTTTACCAAGTTTTGTAGTGGTAAACCTTTCCCAAATTTCACTTGCTTCAATCATTAAAAAAGACCCTCTCAGAGGTGAATCTGAGCTATCATATGAACTCATAAGGGTTGTAGGATCGGCGTATTTATCTTTATTTACTGAACGTGTAGATTGATTGTTTTTAGCAACGATATACGATAATTGGTTTAAAGAGTTGCCAAATTCAACAATCATTTTTTTTATGTTAGAATTATCTGCTTTAACTTTTATCGTGCTATAATTAAGACCACCGTAAATCCCGTTTGCTAGAGCTACATTATTTGTATTTTTCCTTCCTGATAAGTCAAATGATAAACCTTCAACGACATTTAAAAATTCATTGGAAGGTTGTTCTCTTCGAATGCCGTTTATATAAGCTATTGCATTAATACCGTCTGCGTTACTTTGTGAGTGTAGATTACCTCCATTAAGAGCATTACCTTCGCCCCTATTGCTATAAGCAACGTTTATAGTTCCAACTCCAGTGTTTTTTGCTCTAACTTCAATAAAAACAGTTCCTAACCCATCTGGGTTCTTATCTCCTTCGACAAGAAAAGCTTCAAATTCATCTCTAGACGCAAAAAATACATGATTGATTTTTTCTGTTATTTGCTCAACTTTATCTCCCGCAACAATATCTATAATTCGTGCTTTTCCACCTACAGTTAATGTCATAAGTCCGTCTTTACCTAAAGCAGTATCTTTGGTAAAACCAACCCCATTTGCCAAAGAAAGTATTAGTTCCGAAGCAGTTGCTACTTGTTGTACGGCTATTTTTGTATCGCCTACTAAAGCTTTGTCGTCAACATGAATATTCGTTATATACTCACTTGAAGTATTTAAATCTTGAGTACTCGTAATAAATGTTTTTCTATTAAATCCAGCTTGAAAAGGATCGGTAAGAGAAGAAGCTTTAACTTTTATATCACTCAATACTTTTTGTAGCTGAGAAACTTCTGCTAGTCTAGTTTCTTTGACGTCAATTTTATCGCTCGTCTCAGCTTTTGATAATTCTAACTGTTCAGTTGCTTTTTTTATAAATTTATCTTGTGAGCCGAGCATACTCGCAAGTCCTATACCTTTTCCGATAGCGTCAGTTATCCCCATAATCAAATCTCACTAAATATAATAATTAATTTTCAGTATGTCATAAGACCTTCCTCAACACAATACCGCTCACAAAGTCTAATTGAGCAAAAACAATGCCAAGACTCTTGTATTTGTAATATTGAACTTTTAACCTCTACTACAATACTTAATAATAGACGTGTCTTTTTACCTGCATTTATAAAATTGTATTGAGTACTTGTTGAGCATTATGCTTGCCTCTAACAAATATTTCTGTTTGTTTAATAAGGATATAAATCAATTATTATGAGATAGTTTTTATGAAGAAAGGTGATTACGGAAATCCGAATGGTTTGTATTTATCTGCGGAAGGATTAAAAAACTCTTCTACAATAAGCGATTTGAGTTATAGAAAATCAATGACTCAAACCTCTTTTTATTACGAAGCTAAAAGTTACTTAAAGCCTTTTCACGATCTAATAATACATAAGATTACTGGTGTTGTTGGCGCTAAAGTGTGTGATGATTATAATAAAGCCCAATCACAACAATGCCCTCCTTTAAACCTTGCTCAATATCTTGCTAAAAACGACCATATACTACAGGTAAAACAACAATATCCTGATTTGTTCGATCAATATAATCATATTTTTAAAACCATGATGCAACCTTGTTATGATTTTGCTCATTCCATAGGAAAAGTTTGCAACGTACTTGCTATAGATAGTATTGTGAGTGATTTCAAAGTTGAATATCCAAAAACTACCAGTCTATATTTTGACGTAGCCGATAAATCTTTATGGCAAAACGGTTTTCCTAAGATAAGTTGCAAAGAAAATTTGATCGAAATAAGTGATGATATTTTTCATAAGATAGAAGAACAAAGTATTCAGTTATCTATTGATAATAGTTCGAATTCTTTACCAATTATAGAAGAACAAAAACAAGGTATGACCGAACTTGAAAAAGCTCTAGCTCGCATTAAAGAACTCGAAGATCAAAATAATAAAAAAGATATTAGGATTAAAGAGTTGGAAGATCTGAATAACGAAGAATTGTTTGGAGACTTAAAAAAAAACGAGTCTAAAGATAAAATAATAGAAGAGCAATCGTATACTATTAGCGATCTAAGAAAAGACAAGATTGAGCTAAGATTAGAAAAAAACGAGTGGAAAACAAAATACGAAGTTAAAGACAACTCATTACAAAAAATGATTGAAGAGTTAACGGTCGAAAAGGCTAAAGTTAGTGAACTTACTCAAAAAATTGGTGTACACAACCATGACGGCTCTAGTTCGTGGATTAAACTAGAGCAAGAGGAAATCTTTAATGCAGGAGAGGGTGGTCTTGAAAATGAAAGTTTTGATTAATACAAGAGAGGTTATTAATACGCCTGCGAATATAATTAATGGAGCGCAAGCTGCGCGCCTTTTATCTTGCAAGAAAGATTTAGGGTTTACTACATCCCGAAGCTTACTTATCGGGTTTTAGGTTTGTAATATAAAACTTCTGCAATCAAATATAGGACTTGATTAATTCCAAGCCCCACCTTTCTTTGATATCTCTACCTAAAAATTCATCACTATATTTGTTGATTTCTATGTATTTAATAACATCTATGATAAATTCACGTTCAATGACTATGAACTGGCTATTAGTTAAGCACTTCAACCATTCAGATAAACTATGTATTGAAACTTCTTTTAGTGAGCTAGTATAGAGATTTAATATCTCCGCTCTTGGAATAAAATAGTTTTTCATGAGGAAACACCTAGTTAGTTAAAGGTGCCAGGAGCTTTCTCTAGTTGTTACCAACTGCAACTATATTTCGTGTCGTAGACACTTATAATAGTCGACTCCTAGCATAACTAGGTTTTAGTTGTTAGCGGAGAGAGAAAACCACCGATAGCTCTTAGAATTTACCAGTAATTAGGTAGGTGTTCAATTAAAAACATTCTAACTTGCAATAAGGTTAGGGAGTTGTTCTAAAGAGTGAGTTTAGTCTTTTTTGTATGTTGGTAGTAAAAGAGGTTTGAACTTATTCGGCAACGCTAAAATCAGCCTATATTTAGTTGTCATTTATGAAGACATATAGTATTTTGGTCGTGGGGTTACTTAAAATTGTTTTAAGTAACCAGACCACAAGTTCAGAAACCCGAAAAGTAATGAACAAGAGAAACGATTTAGTTTTGATTAGAAACGAACAACAGCGAGTTTTTTGTTTTAATCGAGTACAATTTTATACACCAGATGACCCTATAGTCAACAACTATAATATCCCAAAAAGATATTTTTTAGTATAATAATCGACATTTTTCTCATCATTCATAAACGGGTTTCTGAACTTCATAATTTAAAATGAAGTAATAAATCTATGTCTATTCAACACTACACAAGAGACTTTTTTAAAGAAGCTCATCAACTATTAAAACAACAGGGCTACAAAAATTATATTCAAAGTTTACTCCCTGGCGGTAAATGGCAGAGTAGCGAATATATAGTACTAAACCCAACAAGAAGCGATTCCAAGGCTGGTTCTTTCTCTATTAATGGAAGTAATGGAAAGTGGAGCGATTTTGCCGTTGGTGAGGGTGGTAACGACCTAATAGGACTTACCGCTTACGTCAAAAGTATAACCCCACTAGAATCTTGTTACCATATAGGCGTACCACGCCCTGATAAAACAAGCTCCCAAGAAATAAAAAAAGAACTCAAGAAGAATAATATGCACAATACTCAAGCACCTATAAAAGAGCTACCGCCAATATCCCAAGAACTATTAGACGAACTAACAGTATTAACTCAAGGAAGAAGAGAGCCAACAGGAAATGAGGAGTTACCAATCGTAACTATCAGCTATACTGAACTACCGCCCCAAAACTCCGTTCCTGAATTTACCGAAGATTTAATAGGACGAAGAACTAAAGATAGATTCAAAGATGGGGAGTTAACCTTTTATCGTTACTATAGTAGTAAAGGCGTTCCAGTAGGTTGCGTAGTTAGGTGCGATAAAAATATTGAAGGTGATAAAGTGAAGTCATTCGCTCAATTCTCTTATGATAGAATAAAAGAAAAATGGCAAAGTAGCTGGAGCGGAGAGGGAAAACCTCTTTATAATCTAAAAGAAATAGTAAGAAGAACTGACGCCCCAGTAATGATAGTAGAGGGTGAGAAAACCGCCGAGGCGGCAAAAAACCTATTCCCTGATTACGTAGTTACTACCTCTTGTATGGGTTCAGCCTCACCTCGCTCTAGCAACTGGAGTTTTTTAAGAAATAGAGATGTAACTATTGCTCCAGATAATGATGCAACTGGTGCTAAGTATTCTAGAACCTTACACGATATACTAAAAAGAGTTGAAGCTAAAAGCGTAAGAGGCTTGGATGTAAAAAAATTAGGACGTTATACCATTGTTGAGGGCAAACCACTGCAAAGGAACGAGCCAGTTCCTGAAAAATATGATTTAGCTGATATTGCAATTGACGGCTGGACGGCTGATTTAATTAACGAGTGGAAAGATCATAAAGATTTTGCCCCATTCTTTGAAGTAGTAAGAGACGTACAAGCTATTAGAGATCTACCAAGAGAAGGCGAGGAGTGCTTACATATAGAGGGTATAAACTACAAGCTAAACGCTAAGACTAGCACGCTCTGGTGGGAACAAGTTAAGGAGGATAAAAGATCTGGAGAAATTATCAAAACTTGGTTACCCCTTTCTGGTTACATTAAACCTACCCATTGTATGGAAGATGCAAACGGCGATCATGGTTTTTTAGCTAAAATAGTTACTCGTAGAAACAGAACTGTAGAATGTTTTTTTTCTAGGGACGAGACGGCTTCAGAAAAAGACACTACCAAGACATTGCTATTAAAAGGTTTGTCTATCCCGCATATAAAAACAGGTAATTGTTATGCTTTGAACTTTTATTTAAACAACTTTAAACCAGAGTTTAAAGCGATAGGCGTTGATATGGTAGGTTGGCAAGGTGCTAATGAAACTTACATGCTGCCTTTTGTTAACGACCCAAGAAATAGTTACCTAATAAAACAAGAAGAGAAAAAGATCGAATATATTTTACAACAAAAAGGTGTGGCTTTTCGGGTTCTCAAGAAAAAAGGTACGTTAGAAGAGTGGAAGCGTACAGTTGGACAAGTATGCAGAGGCAATCATTTACACAGTTTTGCTATTCTAGTTTCTTTGGCCGCTCCAGCTTTAAAATTACTAGGTGAAGAGGGGGGGTTCTTTCATTACGTAGGTAGTACCTCTGTAGGAAAAAGTACTATTTTAGAAGTGTCTAAATCCGTGTGGGGTTATGAAAACTTAGGTTCTTTTAGAGTAACAGACAGCTCTTTAGAAAGCACATGCAAAAATGCTAATGACGGGGTTATATTTCTTGATGAAATAGCGGAAGCTAAGGCAGATGATCTATTTAAAATAATCTATATGTTAGCTAACGGAGTTACAAAAGGTAGAGCTGATAGAAACGGCAATGCGAAGATTGTAACTCATTTTACCGTACTAGCTCAAAGTACTGGAGAAATAGGTTTGGAGGCAAAGCTTGCCGAAAACAAAATACAGGTTAAAGGAGGGCAACTTATGAGAATGGCGGAGTTAGACGCTGACCGAAGCAAGGGGTTAAATACTTTTGACGTATTAAATGTAAACCCTGATACAGGTACTTTATTTACTAGTGGTAGAGAGCAAGCCGAATATTTAAAAAACAATGCCAAGGAAAATTGCGGGGTAGTTATTGATAGTTTTTTAAAAGAAGTAGTGCCTAAGGTTAATGATTACAAAGATGGGTTAAAAGAAGCAAAAGAAAAATGGCTCAAACGTAAACTTATAGGTAATGAAGGGGTAGAGGTGGCGAGAATGGCAAAGAGATTCTCAACAATCTTTGCTACTGGAGTTATTGCTGTTAATTTCGGTATTATCCCACATTCTCTTGAAGAAGTAGAAGCTTGTGTAGATTCTATGTTTACAAACTGGTTAGAAAGGTTTGGCGGTGATAGCCCGTATGAGTTTAAGATGATGGTAGCTGACTTGCGAAAATTAGTTATAGAGCAACAAAATTCAAGGTTTTGTAATGCCCATCCAACCCCAGAAGAAAGGGAAAATCTACCACATAACAAAGCGGGTTACTGGAAAATGGAAAAAGACGAGAATGGGGATTGGTTCTTATCTGAATTCTGGCTAGATACAGCAGTGTTTGATAGGGAGGTGTTAAAAGGACGAGACAAAAAGGCTTTCTTCCCTCTGTTGATTGAGAATGGTTACGTAAAAAAAGAAGATAAAAACGGTTATGGATGCGTGAGACGCCCCGAAAAAGAAAAAACACGAAGATTTATAGTTGTTCTTGCTTCCGCTTTTTCTGGGGAGAAAAAAGATACTGAGTTCAGTGTAGAAAAACCAAAGAAAAATGGAGTCTTACATGACGGAGAATTTTATCCAGTAAAAGATTGTGCTAAATAACCTAGAACCGAATACAATTGCTTCTAGCTTAGAAATACCGCTCGAATGGGCGGAGGCTTTTTGTAAATTGCGTCAATATAATAGACCTGGCAATATACCAATGACTGACTGGCTAAGAATTCAGTACAACGCTATCGCTCTGTATAAGAAGCAACCGAAAATGCTAAGAACTATTATTACTTGCGGATGGAGCTTATTAGATATTTACGGCTGCTTCTCTTTAGCCCCAGCAAGAAGGTTCGAGTATATGGGGTTACTGGTAATAAAGAACCAGCGGGAGCAAGTGGTTTCAGTTAGTGAGGACTGTATTAAGCTACAAAGGAAAGGTGGCTCTGTTATCGGATTTTACAAGCCTTTAGTATCGTCATCTAGTCGAGCTTTGCTGTACGACTTGTTGTAAACCGAACTAGACGTAAAGCTATGGATGATAAATAACCAGTTTAGCCTTAGGAATTTACCTACAAAAACTAGTTTGGCATTAGCTTATCAGTTCAAGGGGGTTGAAGCTGAGTAGGTTCGTCAAAGAATAAAAAAGGCTCAGTTTGTAAGTAAGGATGCAGTTAGTACACCACAGTGTACATACCAGAGGAAAGAGAACGGATTAAAAAAGTTTACAGTCAAATTATAAAATTTGGTCGGGATAGTCATAACTTTCACCAATCTGTATTCTTTCAGGATGTTCATAAGATGGGATTAAATTATTTTCAGTGATTAAAGAATCATTTAAGTCTAATTGATAATCCTCCTCTTCTTGTGGCAGATAAGGAGTTAGAATTTTTTGCATTTCTTTAGTAAGTTCAGCATCCTCAATAGCTAATTCAATAATATCGTACATCTTCTTTTTTAAAGACGAGTATTTGTATGAGCGAGGTTCATATTTACTTAATTGATTACTTTCAAAGTACTCTAATAGAGTATTTACTATATCATAACTATTACTTTCTATCGCCCTAATAAAATAACTTCCGTTGTCATGTAAAACATCTAAATTTTTGTTTAATGACAGAAGTTTAGTAACTAAGTTATTGTCTTCCCATGATACTCTATTGCCTAATTCTATATAGTCTTTCATTTTTATTCCTCACTAAAATTTACATCTATTAGCTTCATTGAACTTCCTAATAATGAAACTTCATCAATTTTAGATAGTTCAATACAATTACTTTGAAGATTATTAATAGCTTCATCGTAATTTTCTGGTAAGTAGTTCTGCTTAAATATATCTTCCTTTTTTTGTTGTAGTGCTTCGCTAATATAGTTTAAACCTATTTCATCAATTAGTTTTGTTACTTTTTTAGAAAGATGACTAAATGTTTTTAAAGCTTCAGTTGTTTTCTTCTGTTCAACTAAATTTGAAGACTGTTTTACCCTGAAAGAATAGTACTTTACTTCATCAGGAATTTTTCTATATATATCTGGATTATTAGTTATTTCTTGTATAGAAATATTATCTTTTAATGAGTTAGAATTAATGTATTCAAAATCTTTTATTGTTTCAAGTTCTATATTTTGATTATTTTTATTAAGATTAAATGCTAACTTTACTGCAAGGTCTATGCAATCTCTCCATTTATCTGGAGTATTTCCAGTTTCTCCATTAGGTTTATACAATTGAATTTTTTTATTAAAACATACCCTTATATTTTCACGAGCTCCTATAAGAATTGTACTAAATTCAGCATTGCTTGGGTCTACAACCAAATATTTACCTTCTTGCTCATATAAAACAACAGTATGAGTTTGCGGAATACCATCTTTTATTTGTACTTTATTATCGGCATCACGTTCAAAAACATCTATAAGAACAGTTTTTTGCATTTGTTTTTGTAAATATTTAATAGCTTCTTCAACTAGAATTTTTTCTGCCATAGTTAGCGATTTACTTGATGTTTCTTTGTACAATTGTATATCTTGAAACATACTATCAATATCTTGCTTTTTTATTGTAGTCGCAATAGAAGGGGTCTTAGTTTTTATCAATTCTTGTAGGTTATAATCAGCTACTTCTTCTAATAACTTCTTTAAATTAATATTTAAACCAAAACGATTTACTGTGCTGTTTTTATACTGGTACAGTTCTTGAAAAACTGGAGTATCTATTTCGTTTAAAGTTCTGCTTTTTAAAGTAGTAGGAGTAATAGAATATTTATTAGTTTCATTGATAAACTCCTCAAATTCTTTACCTTCAGTTAGCTCTAAAGTATTAATAAAAAGCTGTGGTTTATAAGCTTTCTTCATTTTTTACTCCTTATTTTTTATTATCTATAAATATTACTATATCAAAATCAAAGAGTAAAAAGAAAGTTACAAACTTGAGCCTACTGGTAAGATAATGTTAGTAAAGATCAAACTTTAAAACACAAGCCAGTCTCCCATTAGCTCACTAGTGGACACACGGATAAGCACCGAGTTGTCTATTCTAGTCTTACCTATTCTCTCACCCTCCTAGTATCCACGTCATTTAGCGTTGGGTTGGCAACGACTGCACAAACTACTACAAACGCCTGTATCTCTATGACATAAAGAGGAAGAATAACCCACAAGGAAAGGGTGAGATTTTGGTTAGTGTATTCTTTATATCGACCTTGTATCCTTTATATTCTCTACTGTTACCTTGTTTCAGTTTTTCTTTAGTTTTATACTCTTTTCTATAAATCATATATTAGTAGTACTACTTACCCAACCTATTTACATACTTAGGCAACCTCTTTTTTGGGGATTTTCAGTCTTTTTTTGTACAGTTGTGCAGTAAACCACCACATACATTAAATTTTCAGGTTCATACTTTTTTTTCTGTAACGCTGTAACAGTCAGTTTTTTACCCCTTTCAATATCTTATTATAAAAGGGGTTTTAGCTGTTACAGAGAATTGTAACAGTTTTTTTTTTTTTTTGTAACACTGTAACAGTTTTTTATTTTTCATGTAATTGTATGTTATAAAACAAAGTAAGGCTAAAATAACGTAACTAGCACAAAATCATTCACTCCTCGTTCTCAAGATCAAACTATAGGGTTTATAGGGCATATAGACCTATCATCAATGAAAAAAGTAGAACTAACTCCATAACATACAACTATAGCTACAAACCAGCGTAAAACGTCATAAATAGCGTTCAAAAAAAATAATACAGCTTATATTGCTAAAGTACGCATAGATTACATAGTACGTTCAAAACTACACACTACACGTAACAACTACACACTCCTACATAATCTCAAACACACTGTTGCAACTTTCACACACTACACATATTCTAAGCATACTACATACTAATCTTATATACTCTACAATACCACACCCTACACAACAATCTCACATACTACACACAAATT
>Ga0209551_1000839_pt1 | contig 11622 bp, 11 predicted proteins | sample LauGreSuBDMM15SD_2_FD_187568 | JGI IMG/M metagenome (GOLD analysis project Ga0209551, IMG submission 187568) | Freshwater lake microbial communities from Lake Michigan, USA - Su13.BD.MM15.SD (SPAdes) (version 3) | ecosystem: Environmental > Aquatic > Freshwater > Lake | place: Lake Michigan, USA... | reverse complement strand
AGGGATGCAAATCCCGCTTACGCACTATGTGCGCGCGAAGGGATTCGAACCCCTAACCTTCTGATCCGTAGTCAGATGCTCTATCCGTTGAGCTACGCACGCCTATTTACTTGTATTACAGGTTAACACCCGTCTGCGAATAGTACAGGCTTTTCAAAGCCCTCCCAAACCTAGTAATTCTTCGCGCAAAATCGCCTTTTTACGGGGTTTGCCAAGAGGTTCACCGGCCGCTACTTCTGCTGCATTAATCGCTTCCCAATGTGATTGCGAAACAAACTTCTTATCTTTAAGCAAATCGCTAACATCGCCGTTACTTTTAGCAGATTTCAAATCCGCAACCAACAACTTCATAACATCAGATGCATCTGATTTATTGGTGCCGATCACACCGGATGGCCCACGCTTTGCCCAGCCGACGACAAAAAAGTTTTCATTAATTCGTCCATCGGTGTTTACAACTTTGCCACTTTCATAAGGAATTCCAGGGATGCTGGCTGCTTCGTAACCAATAGCTGTAATAACTAAGCCACATTTAATGGTGAAGCGCTCATCGCTTCCGGTCTTTTGGAATAGAACTTCTTCTACTTTATTGGAGCCCTTTATCTCAATTGGCGTGGCTAAGAATTGAAATTTCATTGTGCGATCGTGGGTGGTTGCATCTTTTTCAGATATCAAAAGCATCGCATCGAGATTGCTCTTAGTATCTTTCTCAATTGCATCTCCGGCGCGAACAATTGCTGCTTCAATATCTGATTTATTGATCAGAACATTTGTATGTTCAAGTTTGGGAAGTTCGCGGAGTTCAGGTGAGGTAAATGCGGCGTGCTCTGGACCGCGCCGAGCGCTGATTAAAACTTCGCGAATTTTTGAGCCTTTAAAGGCAGCGATCGCGTGGTCTGCGGTATCGGTTGGATCTAATTCACTTGGTTCCAGGGCCAACATGCGCGCCACATCCATCGCAACATTGCCTGCGCCGATGACAATTGCGGTTTCGCAATCTAGTGGCACTTCTACGCTATGGAAATCAGGATGGGCGTTATACCAAGGCACAAATTCAGCCGATGATATTGATCCCGGTAAATCCTCGCCAGGAATCCCAAGTTTCTTGCCTATGGCAGAACCAGTTGCAATAACTACCGCGTCATACATATCTCTTAGTTGTTCAATAGAAATATCGGTACCGAGCTCGACGCCGCCAAATAAGCGGAAATTGCCAGCAGTTGCCACCTTCTCAAAGACCTTTGAGACTGTTTTGATCTTCGGGTGATCTGGCGCAACACCGCTGCGGACCAAGCCCCAAGGGGTGGGCAGGCGCTCGATCATATCGATCGTGAATTGCAACTCATCACTCTGTAAATTCTGTAACGCTTGCGCTGCAAAGTAGCCAGCTGGACCCGCACCAACAATTGCTACTTTATATGACGCCATACTTAAGTATATCTAAAAGCAGCATCAATTTAAAATTTTCCAAAAATAAACTTATATAGGTTTTTTGTTCCAGCAAATTTCTGGAAATTCTTTAAATAGAAAGCAATTCGGATTAATGGAGCAGTGACACCAAAAACTCTTTGAAAGACCATCGCACGAGCCCTTAAATCTGACTCAGTCCCCCAGAGACTTCCTGAACTATCTTCAGAGTGGATGGCGATCGTAATTGGCAAGAAAGTAGCTGAGCCACCTGCCTTAAGTAGATCGGTAATGAATATGTATTCATCGCCCAGGTAGTTCTGCGCTCCTGCACCAAAATTCTCATCAAAGGCAATGCCTTTACTTCTTATGCTCTCTACTCGCACAATCATTTCAATTGTTCCCGCCTTGGCAGAGTTAAATCTGGTTAATTTCACCTCTCTCTTTGGGTAAGCCTTACGCAGCACCCCCTCAGTGTCCATCGCTTGGGCTAGAACTAGATCACAATTCGGATTGGCTTCTAAATACGAAACCGCGGACTCTATCCCTTTGCTGATAAATGCGATGTCATCGTCAGCGAATAATAAATACTTGGTTTTTACCTGGTTTAAGACCAGATTTCTGCTCTTTGTAACGCCTTGATCCTCTGATTTTATATATTGGAAATCGAAATTAGAGGGCAGATCAAAATCTACTTTTTGGGGATTTTGAATTGAGATGAATACATCGTGCGGCAGATCCACTTTAGGCGGCGCTATATTTTTTAAACGATCGGCAAGAGTGGAATATCCAATCGTAAGAAGTTTCTCTTGCATTAGATCTGATTTCTACTCGCTATTTGTGCGAGCTCTGGCGAATCTCATCAACGCAGTTGAGACATTGGAAAAATTAGAGTTCTGCATTTTTAGACCAAAGAAGAGGACGATGGTGTTTGAGGTGTTAATTCCGCCAATGTAGCTGAGGTAAATTAAGACTCCCAAGAGAATCAACATCGCAATTCCAGATATAAGAATGCCTATTTCTCCTGATTTTATGCGAGTTCCGATTCGCACAGCATTTGTAATCTGCTCTTTATTCTTTCTCGCGATTACAAAGCCACGTTGTGCATCAAGCTGGCTACTAAATAACTTTCCATAAACTTGAAAAATTGCGAGCACAACAAGGATATTGATAACTGCGAATTGCCAACTCAAATATGCGAAGAAAAGTATCACCACACCCAACTGGGTGCATGTACTAAGAATATTTGTTAACTCAAAGGCCAGAGACCAACGCCAGTTCTCCTTTGCAGTGGGAACCTCAGCGTTAGAAGCCTTAAATGCGTTATCAAAGAATCTCACCTTATAGATGCGCTGGAGAAAGTGCCCTGCTTTGGTAATCCCAAAAAATAGGAAAAATCCAACAACCAAAATTATTAGATTTGTTTTACTCATTGATTTTTCGAAGGCGATGATATTTGTAAATAACTTTGCAACCGCGAGTTCAGAAACGGAAATCATTGCGGCAATTAGGACTAACCCTAGAAGGATAAACCGATCTCTTTTTGTGGTAAATAAAGCCTTGACGGCATATATCAACTCTTTGGCTACGATCAGCATCTCTTAATTATTCCTCAAGTTGGAAGAGGTTACAATTGCAGTAATACGTCCTAAAGTTATAGAAACCACAATATCTATTGGCGATTGTGGAACAATAATTACCGTCATAAGCGGTAATCTATCGTGCTGAAGCGTCACTTAAGCGGTAGTTAGGTCAAGAAGGTAGATATGGCGAATCAAGTCGTAACAAACGCAATCGTGTGCTCCTTTTACACAGGCGATGACTATTACAAGGGCCATGCCGCCAGACTTAAAGCTAATCTCGAATCACTTGGTATCCCTTACGAATTACGTGAGATCGCAAAACAACCAGGTGATGACTGGGCAGATATTTGCCGTAAGAAAGTTGGATTTATCGCTGAAGTTTGTGCTGCTAATCCTGATAAGAAAGTTTTCTGGATAGATGTAGATTGTGAAATTTACTCGCTGCCTGATTTTATCCTTAATTCAACGGCAGATATAATTGGATTCCAACGCGGATTCAGTACTCCGGCAAGTATCGGTTATGAACATCGAAGTCGTTTTTGGGAGCCATGCTTTTGGGGAATTAACACAACCACTCAAGCGAGAAAAATGGTGGCTGCGGCAGCTGAATTTGAAAAAGTGGCGACAGTTAAAGCAACCGATGATTTCTTCTTCGAGGCAGCCTGGCGAGCGACCTCAACAATTATGACATTCCAGATTATCCCTTCTAATTGTGCAGTTGATAAGGGTGCGGCATCGCTAGAAGGCCACGAGGCATTTTTCCGATTTGGATCAAGTGGCCAAGTTGATAATTTCAAGAATAAAGTTCAACAACACAAGGGAAATAAGAGAAAGAAGTTTGTATTAAAGCGAGAGATTCTTGAATTTGCCAAGCGGGTAGAAGAAAAATTACCTGAAGACTTGTCGGTGAAAACGAGATCTTTAGTCGATGCCTCAGGAATAACCGGCTACCTAACCGGCAAGAATCATAATAATCTCAGCAGTAAAATGGTAGGAGAGATGCTCGCTGCCGGAAAATCTGGTGATTTAGTAAAATTCAATAGCACACTCGCAGAGTTGCAAAGCACTGCGCTACCAAATAGATATGAGAAGGCAGCAATAACGGCAGCTTCCACCTTCTTGAGTTATTCTTCAAAGCCAAGCACCAGCAAGATTCGTTTATCTTGGTGGGAAAATCCTTATCCTGGTAACTTCGGCGATTGGTTGACGCCTTTTATCATTAGCCATTACACATCGAGCAAAATTATCTTTCAAAATTTGACCAGCAGAACAAATAAAAAACACTTAGTAAGTCTCGGCTCGGTCGGTCGCTTTATAAAGAGTAGTTCGGTTGTAGTTGGTACCGGTGTCAGCTCCTTTAAGCACGCCTTGAACTCCAAGGCAGATTATGTTTCGGTACGAGGACCCCATACGGCAGAGTTACTTCTTCAATCAGGCGGGCCGAAAGTTGAGAACTTCGGAGATCCAGCAATAGTTTTATCAAAGATCCTGCCTATAACTCGTGGTGCCACCAATGGCAGAATCGCTCTAGTGCGCCATTACACGCACCTGCAAGCTCCTGTAATTCTTCCAAATAATTTTGATGAGTTATCAGTACAACTTTCTCATCCCGATGACCTTGTCACCTTTATCAAGAAACTTAACGAATATGACAGCGTCGTAACTAGCGCGATGCACGTTCTCATCACCTGTCAGAGTTACGGGATCCCTTGCGCCCTCGTTGTGTTTAAAGGCTTTGAGGAATATGTACACGGAGATGGAATTAAATATCTTGATTACGCTTTAGGTGCGGGCGTGAAGGCGCTGAGCCCAACTCCGATCAACCCAAAATTGGACTGGAGCGAGATCAAACCTATAACCGAAAATATCAAAGTCTCTAATGAGAAGATCGCTCAAGTAGAAGCTGCAATTAAAGAGGGGCTTCGCCGAGTATCGCTTTGACCTTTTACCTTCTAAAGGGATAAGGCGAGGTTATCTAACTGAATGTCGTTACCTTGGAAATTTACTGAAAGTCCTTTCGAACTAATTGAAACTGATTTAACTTTGAGTCCCTGAGGAACTGTAAAGTCTTTTGCACTCCGACTCTTTATTTGATCTTGAATATCTGCAGGCAATGACGATGCTGGGATCGGACTACCCATTACCGAAATACTTTTAATTTGGAAGTAAATCTGGCCATTTGCATACTCTGGAACGAGTAAGGCTTTTCCAACTCCGTCAGCTCCTACCGATATCTGCAAAGCGTTATCAACAATTTCTGCGTCATTGAATCCAGATTCTTCTAATAATTTAGATACCGGGATAGTCGCTGTGATATCTAGAGATCCAATTTGTGTGGGCTTAGATTTGCTTATATTTCTCGCAGAAATTACCAGCGAGGTTTTTGTGCCGTTTCCTTTTAGCGTGTAATCAGCAATGTTGATTTTAACCGCTTTAATTGAATCTGAATTTATGCTCCCCGGTAGATCAAAAAGTGGAATAGATGCGCTAATTCCTGAAGCGCTTGGTAACTGCTGCTCTACGCGCGTAGCAATTTTCGATGAGACTAGTTTTTCAGCTGCTATTGCACTGCCACAAAGGGAAAGGGTTGTAGCCGCGATCGCAATGCGCATTACTGATTTACTCTTCATTTGCGGGAGTGTAGCCACACAATATGTGAAAACTCTTAGAGGAGGAACAGGAGTGAATCTGGAGCGGAGACGAGGAGATTTGAACTCCTGAAGGCTTTTACACCTTACCTCGTTAGCAGTGAGGCGCACTCGACCGGGCTATGCGACGTCTCCAAGTACAGGTGTGAGTTTACAGGTAGTTACCTATCGAGTGAAACAGCCTAAATCGCTATTTGGGATCAATTTGGGGCTCACGCTTGCGATAATGACTATGTACTCTTAGCGATATGAATGAGAAGGTGGAAGCCCCCGAAGTTAACGATGTGCGATCTTATGATGTTGCACCGCCTGCGGGTTATGCAGAATTTATGCGCACCGGTTGGGCGCCCTCAAATCTTGAAGGCTTGCAGCCACTTGAGGTTGTTACTTACGCATTCACACGTCGCCAAGTTTTATCTGCAGCATTTCCAAATATTCGTCTGGTGATTCCTTCAGGTAACTTTAAAACTCGATCAAATGACACTGAATATGCTTTCCGTCCACACAGCGCATTTGCTTACTACAGCGGCGTGCAAGGATCTGATGCGGTTCCAGATTCAGTATTGGTGATGGAACCAAATGTAGCTGGTGGCCATGATTCATATCTTTATCTCCATCCGCGATCAACTCGCGAAACCGATGCTTTCTATACTGATCGCAAATATGGTGAACTCTGGGTGGGCCGCCACTTCACACTCGATGAAGCCAATGCGGTTTATCAAATCCCAACTCGCGATGTAGAAAAAATTGAAGACCTGCTTCGTTTTAGTAAAGAGACTCTGTTGATTCGCGGCGAAGATGCGTTGATGGATAAGTTAATTTCAAAGAGCGCCAAAGAGCCAGAATTTCTCACCTTCACATCTGAACAACGTTTGGTAAAAGATGGCTACGAAGTTGGCGAATTGCAGGCTGCAGTCGATGCGACAGGTCGCGGATTTAGCGATGTAATTGCCGCAATGCCTGCCGCGGCCGGACATCCACGCGGTGAAAGAATTGTGGAAGGTGCTTTCTTTGGTCGCGCTCGTTTAGAAGGTAACGATATTGGCTACACAACAATTGCTGCGGCTGGCTCTCACGCCTGCGTGCTGCACTGGATCCGCAACGATGGCGCGGTTCGTAATGGTGAGTTGTTGCTGCTAGATGCTGGTGTGGAGATGGATTCTTATTACACCGCAGATATAACTCGCACCTTGCCGATAAATGGAAAGTTTACGCCTGCACAGCGCGCTTTATATATCTTGGTTTATGAAGCGCAGTTAGCTGGCTTTGCTATGGTCAAACCAGGAGCCCAATTCTTAGATATTAACCGCGCATCACAACGTGTTCTTGCACAAGGTCTGGCCGACATGGGCGTTTTAACGGTTAGCGCTGAAGAGTCAATGAAGCCTGAAGTTGGGTTGCATCGCCGTTGGACTTTGCACGGGGTTAGCCATCACCTCGGCCTTGATGTGCACGATTGCGAACATGCACGCCAAGATATGTATCGCGAAGGAATTCTGCGCGAAGGTATGGTTTTAACTGTTGAGCCAGGGCTTTACATTCAGCCAGATGATGAACTATTTGCACCGGAATATCGCGGAATTGGTATCCGCATTGAAGATGATGTTGTGATTACTGCAGATGGCTACCGCAATTTAAGCGAAAATATTCCGCGCCACCCAGATGCAATTGAAGCTTGGATGGCTGCAATCCTTAACTAGTTAATTGCAAACCAAGATAAGCGGCAGCTAGCCCAAAGCCAAGTGACGCTACAAGGTTTATGGTGATCTCTTTATAGCGCTTTGACTCAAAACCTAAATAAATATCGAGCATAAAAGTTGACCAGGTTGTAAAAGCTCCAGCAAAGCCAACGGCCAATAAATCGTAGGTGCTTTCTGACTTTGTAAACGTTAGGCCGATTACAAATGAGCCGAGCACATTTACTAAGAAAATTCCATAAGGTTTTTTGGTGAACTTTCGGATGTATTGATCAATTGCAAAGCGCGCCGGAGCGCCAATCGCTGCACCTAAAACTACGTACCAAGTATTCACTTGCGCACCGGAATTAATTTTCGGCTAAGCGGCAAAACGAGCAGAACGATAAGCAAACTTAAGAAAACATTTTCCGCCAAAAAGAGTGCACCACCTGAATTAGGTTCGATTACCTGCACTGTTACCGCCGAGAAAGTTGTCATTCCGGCACAAAAGCCAGGAAGTAAGAGATGGCGCAGCTCGGTCACGCCGCGTCGCTCCATTAAAACCAATAGCGCGCTAGCCAGTGCTACACCAATTAAATTTGCAGCAAGGGTTCCGTTTCGATCATCCGGAATCACAACAGATAGTCCGAAGCGGACCAAAGTGCCTGCTACTCCGCCTACGGCAACAAGTAGCAGCGACTTCATCTCTAGCTGCGCTTCTCTCTCTTTAAGAGACCAGCAAACATACGAGCTGGATCGTATTTAATATCAACAACGCGTTCCTTCATCGGAATGATCGCGTTATCGGTGATCTTGATGTGCTCTGGGCAAACTTCGGTACAGCACTTGGTGATGTTACACATTCCAAGGCCGTGTTCTTCTTGCGCAGTACGCTTGCGGTTTTTCAACATATCAAGCGGGTGCATATCAAGTTCTGCGATGCGAATAAAGAAGCGTGGGCCCGCAAAAGATTTCTTATTCTCTTCGTGGTCACGAACCACGTGGCAGACATCCTGACATAAGAAACATTCGATGCACTTGCGGAACTCTTGGGATCGCTCGACATCTACTTGTTCCATACGCGCTTGCCCTGGCTTTAGATCTGCCGGAGGTGCGAATGCGGGAATCTCCATCGCCTTTTTGTAGTTAAAGGAGACATCGGTGACCAAATCTTTAATAACTGGAAATGCGCGAAGTGGCGTAACGGTAATAGTTTCGCCTTCTTCAAATGAGGCAACCTGTGTCATACAAGCAAGACGTGGCTTGCCGTTGATCTCCATTGAACAAGAACCGCACTTGCCGGCCTTGCAATTCCAACGAACTGCTAGATCACCCATCTGGGTTGCTTGAACGCGGTGAATTACATCGAGAACAACTTCGCCTTCGTTTACATCTACTTGAACATCTTTAAGGCCACCGTCAGTTGCATCTCCTCGCCAAATGCGAAGGTTTAATTTGCGTGCCATTAGTTGGAACCGCCTTTCGCGATTTCTTCCGGTGTCATGTACTTTTTAAGTTCATCGACTTCAAAGAGATCAAAGAGTTCTTTTGGCATAAATGGCAGCGCTTGCTTGCGCACACTTACTTGGTTGCCATCAAATGATGCGATGTGGTTGCTCTGGCGCCAACCCGAATCCATACCGGGGAAATCATCGCGAGTATGTCCACCGCGAGATTCTTCGCGACTGATTGCAGACTTTGCAGTGCTCTCAGCAACTAGCAACATATTGTCTAAATCAAATGCCAAGTGGAATCCAGGATTGAACTTTCGCCCACCGGTCACCGCAACGTTTGCGCTGCGCTTTCTAATTTCAGCAATCTTTTCAATCGCTTCTTTTAACTCTGTTCCAGTGCGGATAATGCCAACTAAGTTATGGGTAACTTCCTGTAGCTCGGCATGAAGTGAGTACGAATTCTCGCCGCCACTTCGTGCAAATGGCGCTTCGATTCGTGCTGCAGCTGCAGTAACGGTTGCATCCGATACAGATGCGTTGCTGTTCTGTTTCACGTAAGCCGCTGCGCCCATTCCGGCGCGACGGCCGAATACCAAAAGATCTGAAAGTGAGTTTCCACCAAGGCGGTTAGATCCATGCATTCCACCAGCAACTTCACCTGCAGCAAATAAACCTGGAACTCCAACTGCTGCTGCAGTATCTGGCTCAACTTCAACGCCACCCATCACGTAGTGACAAGTTGGGCCAACTTCCATCGCCTCTTTTGTAATATCAACGCCAGCTAGCTCGTAGAACTGGTGCCACATAGATGGCAGGCGCTTCTTAATAATTTCAGCCGAAATACGCTTGGAAACATCTAGGAAAACACCACCGTGTTCGGTGCCGCGACCAGCTTTTACTTCAGTATTAATTGCGCGCGCAACTTCATCGCGGGGCAAAAGCTCTGGTGGACGGCGATTATTATCTTGATCGACATACCAACGATCTGCTTCTTCTTCATTATCTGCGTACTTATCTTTAAATACATCCGGGATGTACTTAAACATAAAGCGCTCACCATTTGAATTGGTAAGGATTCCACCTTCACCACGAACTGATTCGGTTACCAAAATTCCGCGCACTGATGGCGGCCAAACCATTCCAGTTGGGTGGAATTGCAAAAATTCCATATCAACTAAATTTGCTCCGGCCTTGAGGGCAAGTGCGTGGCCATCGCCAGTTCCTTCCCAGGAATTTGAGGTAATTTTAAAAGTTTTTCCAACGCCACCAGTTGCAATGATTACTGCAGGTGCTTCAAATAAAACTTCTGATCCTGATTCGCGCCAATAACCATATGCGCCAGCGATCTTGCCACCTTCTTTTAAAATTTCAGTAATTGTTAGCTCTGCATAGACTTTAAGATGTGATTCGTAATCACCGTGTTCGCGCTTATCTGCCTGTTGCAGCGCAACAATCTTCTGCTGCATGGTGCGAATTAGTTCTAGTCCGGTGCGATCACCGACGTGGGCAAGGCGTGGATATTCGTGTCCGCCGAAGTTACGTTGACTAATCTTTCCTTCTTTCGTGCGATCAAAGAGCGCACCCCACATTTCGAGTTCCCAAATACGATCTGGAGATTCTTTGGCGTGTAACTCAGCCATACGGAAATGATTTAGGAATTTTCCACCGCGCATTGTGTCGCGAAAGTGCACCATCCAGTTATCGTTGGAATTGGCATTTCCCATTGAGGCAGCCGCGCCACCTTCAGCCATCACTGTGTGGGCCTTGCCAAATAGTGATTTACAGATGATTGCTACGCGCAGACCTGATTCGCGCGCTTCAACAGCGGCGCGAAGTCCAGCACCGCCTGCACCGATTACAAGAACGTCATACTTATAACGCTCGAGGGCAATCTTTTCTGTAGTCATATCTAGTGGCATCCCTTAGAAGAAGTAGAAATTGGTCCAGGCGCCAGTTGCGACTTGGCGAACATAAATATCGGCGAAAGCAACTGCGGCAAGTGAGTACCAAGCAAATTGCTGATGCTTGTGATTGAGAGCTGAGACCCAACTCCATAACTTGTAGCGAATTGGATGTGCTGAGAAGTGCTTCAAGCGTCCGCCAATCGTGTGGCGACAGGTGTGGCAAGAAAGTGAGTAGAACCAGAGAAGAGTGGAACTTGCGACGAGAACAAGTGAGCCAACGCTCATATGCCCCCATTGTCCCTCAATGTTCTTAAATGAAATTATCGCATCGTAAGTTAGTAATACATTAAATACTAAACCGGCGTAGAAGAACCAGCGATGTGAGTTCTGCAAAATTAGTGGGGCGCGAGTTTCACCGGTGTACTTGGTATGTGGTTCTGCAACTGCGCAGGCAGGTGGTGATAACCAAAATGCACGGTAGTAAGCCTTGCGGTAGTAATAACAAGTCATGCGGAAACCAAGTGGGAAGATCAAAATAATTAACGCCGGAGAAAGTGCGAAGTTAAAAATTGTCGCGCTGACTGGCGTCCACCCAAAAATTGTCGCTTCAGGTACGCAAGCTTCAGAAAGACATGGTGAATAAAAAGGAGAGATTAAATGGTCTTTGTAATAATTTGCGCCTTCAAATGCGCGGAAGGTGGCATAGATAATGAAGCTAAATAAAACTCCAAAAGTAATGGCTGGTTCTAGCCACCACTTATCAGTGCGAAGCGTGCGCTCTTTGATCTTGGCGCGGGTTGGAGAAAAGACTCCGGACATTGCTTCCCCTTTATTTTTGAAGATTTCTTAAGGGCAAGTGTGCGCTTGAATAGTAAGGGGCGCTAGGCGTAACCCCGCACTTGGGCTATGAAGTCAGCCACAGCACAGGAGAAAAATGGCGGAGGGCGTGG
>Ga0209551_1000838_pt1 | contig 11629 bp, 8 predicted proteins | sample LauGreSuBDMM15SD_2_FD_187568 | JGI IMG/M metagenome (GOLD analysis project Ga0209551, IMG submission 187568) | Freshwater lake microbial communities from Lake Michigan, USA - Su13.BD.MM15.SD (SPAdes) (version 3) | ecosystem: Environmental > Aquatic > Freshwater > Lake | place: Lake Michigan, USA... | reverse complement strand
TGTTCTTGTTATTTTTAGTTTGTGCAACTTGTGCTTCTAATGCTCTGATTTCATCATCGTACCTTCTGGCAACTGCGTCTGCTTGCATCTGAGCCATCTGCATAGCAACAGCCTCTCTTGCACCAAGGTCTGCTGCTTCTACTGCTCCAGATAGACCATGGCTTTTTGCTTCATCAATACTTTTAACTGAATTTAAAGAGCCTCTTTCTGCAGACTGGACAAGCCTCATTCCAATAACCATAGGATCTTTTGCAAGATCTTCTCCATTTGGTCCGATCAATGCTGAAAGATTTGCATCAACTTTAATTCCAAGAGATGTATCTTTAAAGTTAACACCAATTTGATATGCAATGTCCTGAGCCTGCTCTGCAGTTAAAACTCCATCTTGAACATATGCTGCGATCTCTGTTGCAAATGTTTCTGCTGCTTCTTTTGCTCCAGACTTTGTAATATTTGCCTGAAGAGTTTTTGACATTGCTTTACCAGTATCAGATTGCATAAAGGTGTCTCCAAATGAGGATCCCGCTCTTTCTCTAACAATATAATCTCTTGTGGTTCCAGTTGCCCTCTTTTTAGCCATAATTTCAGAAGCACCAACTTTACCAGTGATTGCTCCGATTTCTGCCATCTTCTTTGTTGATGCAGATGTTTCACGAACAAACTTTGCTTGAGCATCATAGGACGCTTGAAGTCTCTTATTCAATACCATCAGACCCACACCAACTGCTGCGATTGCAGTAATTGCTAGACCTACTGGACCCATTCCAGCAAGCATTGGAGCAAACTGTGCAACTGTTGCTGCAGTTCCTAATGCTGCTGTAACTTGTGGTGGTGCACCAACCATACCAGCAACCATTGTTGCTGTTCCTAATGCTCCTGCTGCTTTACCAGAAAACTTTCCAACCTTTTCCTTACGCATACCACGTTTCTTTTTGGTTATTTGTTTTTCATCCATAGTTGTTGGCTGACCAGTTTCTGGATCAAATAAGATTTCTCCCTTTTTATTTCTTGTATATCCCTTCTGACCTGCGTCGTCTGGTCCATTTTTACCTGGATCTCTTCCAAATGCTTCGTCTAGTGCTTGCTGCTCGGTTAGTCTCTTTTTACCTGTTGGGCTAAGGTCACTACCTGATAAAACAGCATCACTTTGTCGTCTAAGATTTGCATTTAATTGCTCTCTTAAAACCTGTTCTTGTTCTTGTAGTGCAACTATTTCTTCTTGAGACATTGCTGTGTCTATTGTTGATCCGTGAATATCTCCAGTAGTTTTTACAATTGCATCATTTAGTGATGCTGTTGTTATCACATTGTCTAGGTTTTCTGTCTGTGCTGGAATGATATCTCCAGTTACCTCTGCAACCTCATCTGTTTGGTCTGCAACTAGTAGGGTTGAGTCTGCTGTATCATCTGTACCCTCAACAATTCGTCTCATGCCATCTCCCGCTTCAACGGTTCCGTTAGACATGATCTCCTCTGCTTTTTTAACCTTTGCTGGAGTTTTTACTGGATCTTGAATTATCTGTTCTACAGCACCATCACCGTTTTCAAGTTCGGCTGCTATAATTTCTGCTTCGGCTGCTTTTATTCTTGCTTCTGCTGCTCTGATTTCTGCTTCATCAGCCTGCTTTTTAAGGGCTTTAGCATTCTCAGCAGTCTGCATATTCTTGCCTTTTTCACGGGCTGCGATCTCTTCCCACTTTGCTGCCTCAGTTCTAATCTTGGCTGCTGCTGCTTCTGCATCAGATGCTTCCTTACTTAGTCTATCTGCATCTTCACGAGCCTTGCCAATATTAATAGTGTTACCCTTAATGGTAACTCTTGATTTACTTTCATCGTGAATCTGCTGAACAACCTGTGCCTGGGCTGTTGCAGCCTGCTCTGTATTTACCGCTAAATCTGCTGCTGCTGCTTCGGTTCTTGCTGTTGAGGCAACAGTTAAAGAAGATGGTCCTGGGACTGGTGGTGTTGCTGGACCACCGCCTACGGTTCCAGTAGCGCCACGCTTTCTTCTTTGTCTATCTAAAGACTTAAGAACTTGTCTTTCATCACGAAATTCTGGAGTATCAAGGTCATCGTAGAAAGCCTTGTTGTCAAGATCCATCTTATCAACTCTTGCTTGTGTTTCTGCTGCGGATCTTGGTTTTTTGGGTACAGCAGAAGAACCAAGTTGTGCACCCTGAGAAGCAACAGATGCTTCTCCTTCTTGCAAACCAATAACAACTCCTTCTGCAATATCCTTACCAACTTCAATTCCATCTGTAGAAGGCGACTGTGTTTTTGCACCCTTCTTTACACCTCTTGTCGCTGCTTTGCCAATCTTCTCACCTTCTGCTTCAGCATCTGCTTCTGCTTCTGGAGTAACCTCAACAAGAGGGGCTAATCGATCTTCTTCTGCTTGATCAAATACTCCAAGCCTTTTCTTTCTTCCCGCTTCTCCGCCAATTGCTGAACCTGGTTTTGGAAATAAATTTTTAGGTACAGAAGTTATATCCTCTGGTAAAGGAATTTCTCCATTTGCGTATGCATCCATGATCATTTTTTCTTGATCTTTATCAACACCACTCATTCTTATTCCTGAAACATTGTTAGAAGATCTTCTTGCTGCTGCTGCAATAGTTGGATCTACTCTAGGATCATTAAGTGCATCTTCTCTAATTTGCATCAAGTCTGAGTCACCCATAACACCAGTCTTATTCTTTGCAGCAAAACGTCTTAAATGCTCTTCATAAACTGCATCTAGCGCTCTTACCTTTTCAGCATTAGCATCGACATCATAGCCAGCATTCTCAAGGCTTGTTGACCATTTTGTAATTGGGTCTAAATTACTAAATTCCTCAACAAACTTAGCAACGTTTGCTCTATCATAATTTAGATCTGTGTTTGTTGTTTGCTTAATGCCCTCAAAACCTGCAGCACTGACTGGTCTAAATTCTGGCGTAATCGGGGTCGTTGGTTTTCTTGGGTCACTATCTGGAAGATTATTTGCCCAGTCTGCTCCACCTTGTATTAACCTCATTCTCTTAGAAACTGTTTTGCTTTGTTTAGCCATATCTAAGGCTTCTTCATAAGGTTCTACGTTTGATGTTTCTGTGTGTGCAAAAGTTGGAGCATCATTTTGATTTCCATGTGTGTCTAGTGTGTCAAAAGCATTTGATGAACCAAGCGCTCTACTCTTTAAGAACTCTTTTATTGGATCCTTGCCAGCATTCCTATCTGGCACAGCAGCAAGTGCTGCATCTGCTTCATCCAGCATTGCACTTCGCCAACGATTCATAGCCTCTGTTTGTGACTCTACAATTTCCTCGCCAGATGCTCTAGCAAACTCAATTATTCTTTTAACTCCTGCTTTTCCAGTAGATATTGAACCTTCTATAAGTCCCCTGACTCTTTGATCAAAGCCGTCGCTTCCTGTACCCAAGTATAGAGCCTTCATGGTCTCTGCTCGTTCTGCTAGGCCCTCTGCAGAAAATCCACCACCCTCTATGTTTGTTGACTGTGCATACTTTTTGACAGTACCATTCATAATTCCAGCAATTAGTTCTGGATTGTTCTTAACCATATCTTTTGATAGAACAACTTCTCCTGGAGTAAGCATTGCTGGTACGGTATCTTTATTTCCTTTACCTGGAACAACTCCACCTGTTGCAAACTTTGTAGGAGGTAATCCTGCCACTGCTCCTGCAGGTCCTGGTACCGTGTTAAATAATCCTGGAGATGATTGAGCAAGGGCTCTTGCCTGAGATGCTGCTGTTTGATATGCTGCTGCCAATGCTTGAACTGATGCTGCTTCAACATTAAATGTAGAAATTAGTTGACTATGAGATGTGTGTAATGCATTAGCCTGTGCAACGTTTTCAATTTGCTCGTTAGTTAAATATTCAAAACCACCACCAAGGACATTGTTAGATCCATTAAGTTGAGCAATTCCTCCACGAAGTTTTGCAAACAGTTTAATTCCGTTTGCAACTGCGTTCATCAGAACACCAAAAGTCATCAACGCAACTGGTGCAAGACCGCCAATAACTCCAATGATAACTGTTACAACTTTTTTAGTTCCATCACTTAAAGTATTAAACTTTTCTAGAATTCTTCCAACAAAATTAACTATAGGAGTTACTGCCTGCAAAAATGCCTTACCTATTGGTATTAACTGAAGTTTAAGATTTTCCATAGACTTCTTAAATTTAGCACCAGTCATATCTTCAACCTTGCCAAGTTCTCGTTCAGACAAGATTGCTAACTCTTCAACTGATGCCCCAGCAAGTCCAAGTGCTCTAGAAGCCTGACTTCCATCTTTTGTTATATTTTGGAACAGTGTTGAAAGACGTGCAAACTGGAACTTACCAAACATTTGCTCAATTGCACGGGCACGGTTAAGTGGATCTAGTGTATCTAAGGCTCTAGCAAATCCTATAACAGTTCCCTTTAAGTCTCCAGCATTTGCGTTAACAATTCCTGTAATGTTAATTCCAAGTTCAGCAAGAAATTCGCTAGCCTTCTTAGAAGGGTTAATCATAGAAGCAAGACCAGACTTAAGTGCGTTAGCACCTTCTGATGCGTTAATTCCACCTTCCTTCATTGCAGTCATAAAGAATGCTAAATCTTCTACAGATCCTCCAAGTTGCCTAATAACTGGACCAGCCTTTGGAACTGCTATTGTTAAGTCTTCAATAGAAAGAACAGTCTGGTTTTCTACTGCGTTAAGAAAGTTAATCTTTTTTGCTAGATCTTCAGAAGCAATTCCGAAAGCATTTGTAAGAGAGATTGTTGTCTCTAGCGCCTGCTGTTGTTCTACCTGTCCAAGTACTGCAAGCCTAGTTGCTTGAATTACTTGTGCATTTAAAGCCCCTCCAGTTAAACCCATTGCTGCTGCTGTTGCAGCCATTTCTACAGTATCTTTTACTGCAATGCCATACTTTGTAAATTCTTTTGCAAGTAGTTGAATGTCTGCAATTGCTCTGTTTGTTGCATCATTTCCAGTTGTCATATCTCCATATACTCTGGAGAACTTGGTTACTGCCTGCTCCATTTCCATAAATGTTTTTGCTGCAGTTGATCCTAGAATCGTAAGAGGAATAGTTAAACCAACCATTAACTGGCGACCTGCCCACTGAGTATTCTTACCAAAATTCAGGAGTTGGGTTGAGCCTTGACTTAATAGTTTATTTAAAAATTGCTGTCTTTGTGCAGCCATTTGCATGCGTGTTGCATAATCTGCATACTGTCCATTGACCATCTTTAGGTGCTTTGGAATAACCTGAAGAGTCTTGATCATATTTCCATTTGCAGCCTGCAATTGGATATACTGAGACTGTAGGAGTTTTACTCTATCTTTACTAGCACGTGTTAATGTCTCACGTTCTTGTGCAAACATCCCCTTAAATACCTTGGTATTTTGGGTGGCTGCTGCTGCGGTGTACCTAAAGTACTGTCGCATTGACAATTGATTTTTTTCAAGTGACTGTGTGAAAGAAGATGTGCTTGATGCTACATCCTTTTGAGTTGCAACAAACTTTCCAGTTGCATTGATAGCCTGCATTAACTGGCTATTAAGGCCCTTCTGGGCATTCATTGCTGCAACGTTACCCTGAGTTAGGGTTTGATTAAAACGGCTAAGGCCAGCCTGTAACTGACGTAATTGTGCTAAGGCTTGACTGGTATCAAAATTAATACCAATGTTTGCATTTACGTCAGCCAATCAGCACACCTCTTTACTTGATTGAGTTTAGAAGACCTGTTGCATCGGAAAGTTGCATTCCTGATGCAGCATCAATGATCTTATAGACTGTAGGAAGATCTAGATTTTCCTCAATCGCCTCTCTGTTGTCTGCAATTGCAGGCAAGTATTGTTTAAATGCAATTTGTACACAGTCAATAAGAACATCCATTGACTTAGTATTATCATCTGCAACTTCCTGCAGTTTAGTAAAATGTGCCATAAAAGGCTTAAGCAAAGATATTTTTAGTGGTTTAATCTCAAACTTTGTTCCATCTATAAGGGACAGTTGAGTCTTGCTTTCTACTTCTTTAACCATGATTTCCTCCATTGTAGTTGTTTAATTATACCATAAACAGGCTTGTTTTTTAGTCTATTTTCTCATAGTCTAATCCCATGCCAATTCCAAATCCAGCCTTCTGTGCACTAATTCCTTGAAGTGCAACAATGTCTTTAGCGTTGGCTGCTTTGCCATCACTAAATACTCTGGCTTTCATTTCTTCCCAGGCGTTGCTTTTTCCAGCATTCTTGTCTAGGTCGACACCCTGCATTGCTGCAAGGAATTTCTTTTCATCGTAGTTTAACTCTCTGCTAGTCGACAGTGTTATCATTAACTCTGGCATAGATAGGGATCTCTCTAGTTCATCATAGTCTTTCCAAATGCCCAGCAAAAAAACCTCAGACTCTAGTTTTGCTAGGTCTAGATCATCCCAGGATGAACCACTATCGACTGCTTGTTTTTTTACGGGCTCTTCTGATTGATCATTAATCTTAATGCCAGCAGTTATATCTAGAATGTCATAGATGTCTTGTAGGCTAACATATTCCTCTAGCATCTCTTGCGTTTGAGTAATTTCTGGTCTAAACTGTTTCATACATATTCTTGCACATTTTGACAAGGCTATGATTGCTTCCATATCTCCCTGAGCACTTCTAACCTCATCAAAATTATCCATCAACTGTCTAAGATATTTTATTTTTAGTGGGGACAACTCTATCTCTACTCCATCTTGAAGAGTAATATTTTTTGTATTATACACAGTTGTTGCCATATATATAGTATAACAGAAAGACCCAGACTTTTTAGGGTCTGGGCCAAACTGTATATATTAAGTTATATTATGCTGCGCCAACTGTGCGATCTACGATCTTACCGTATGATGCATTGTCGTTTGGAAGAAGACGGAATGATACTTCGAACATTGTCGCTTCGTCACGCTTTGCTGATACTGATACGCTCTCAATTGAAAGTGCACGGTATGCAACGTAGACACGCTCAATATTTTCTGTAGCGTCTCCAGTTCCTGGACCAACTGCAACCAAACCGCGTTCGACTGGAACATCTCCGATGTCTCCTGCTGAAAGATTAAGTGTTGGGTTTCCTGCTGTTGTTGCTAGTGCTGAATCCTTACCTGCTAATGCAAATAGGAGATTCTCTAGTGTTGACTCTGCGAATGTAGTATTTAGGTTTACCTGCATGCCTTGCTTAAATAACTTAGCAACGTCAAGTACCTGGTCTACTGCTACTTCACCGAAATCTGGCTGGAATTGTATTTCCAAACCATTCATTGTGTATCCAACATTGCGGAAATCTACATCATCAGACAAAGTTGTCTTGTATGAAATTCCTGATGCGTATGCTGGAAGATCTGCATCTGTGAGTGCGCCATCTTCATATGTGAAGAGTGCTGCTGCTCCAACGATAATATCGTTTGAACTACCACGTGTATATGCCATATGTTTTCACCTCTTTTTTTTCTTTTGGATTAAAAGGGCTTGTTTCCTCAAGTTAATTATACTACCCTTTTTTAAGGAAGAATTCCCTCTTCTGCAACTATCTCTTTATTATATCTTGGTCTTCCTGCTGTGGAAGCGTTTGTCTCAGCGTACCTATTTGATGATTGGTGGTAGTCATAGTCAATGATTATTTTGTTACCCGCATAGGTTCGGGCTGTTCCAAAATCGACTATATCTCGTGCCTCTTCTAGTTGGTATATCTTAAAGTTGTGGAAATAGAACTGACAGGTCATACCGTCAAAGGTTTTACCCTTTACCCAAGCATTAAGATCTTCTGCGCTTTCGTCTCCACGATCCATAAGTCTCAATACTGCCTCTTGAACTCTTATCATATTTGTTATAGTATTATCTGCTGTATAGTAAAAATAATATAATACTTGCTCACATTTTATGTGAGGGAAAGCACCTCTACGCATTCTAAACATCCTGTCATACACTGCCATTGTTCCACCTTCTGGAAACTGAGTTTGAAGAGTCTCCAGTGTTGATGGCCCAGTAGGGAAAAATGGAATACTATTTAGCGTAGTTAGTTCAACAATCTTTTCTTGAAGATATTTGTTAATCCATAATACGGGAGTGTTAAGTGTTGATGTTGGCTCTTCCATTATGATGCCACCGAAGCATTAGCAACCCAACGATATCCTGTAGAGATACCAGTTGATCTTCCGCCACGCTTGCCCTTTCCTAAGTTTTTCTTGTACACTGATGGGTTCTCAAAGTACTGTCTAAGGTTACCACTATTTAAAAATGCCTGAGTAAAGTATTTACCAAAGAACATGTCGAATGCTTTTTCAAACTCACCCTGCGTATCTCCCCCTGGATTGCGAACAACAACTGGCTTCTTTGTATAAACCACCTGTCCATCAACTTCAAACCTTAAAGCCTCTGCATTGCGTGGTTTGATTACGACAGGGGTTCCAATTTCCATAATGATAGCCTTGTCACGAAACGGCTCATTAGATCCTTCTTTAACTGAGTTAGATTGTTTAAACTGCGATATAAATGAAAGTCCTATACTGCTAACTGTATACTGTATGTCGAATAGTCTTGCTTCTGGGCTACCGTTTTTATACCACTCGTATACATGGTGTAGGGTGTCTGGAGATACTCTAGCATTTGTATCAATAAACTGTGAGGCTATCTCAGATACATCAATACCTAGGTTGTTTAAAAAATCTTTTTTACCTTTATGTACTCCTTCAGCAAAGCCAGTTGAGTAATCAATGATGTTCTTCATATCTTTATTAAACTGTCTGGTGTTAAACTTTACTTTAATCATACATCTACCGCCTGATTTTCAGATCTTCTTATGATTAATTTGTAATACTCTGTTGAACCAAAAGGTCCTACAAATGGATCCTGTGTTGCAATTTCAAAGATGGTGGATTTGCCTGCACGTGGTCCAGAAGTCTCTAAGTATATGTCATTGCAGTTTTGATCTCTAATGTTTGTAATGATAACATTTGTAATTGAATTTCTTGCCTCAAGGCTTGACATTCTAATGTCTGTTTTTACTCTGCCAATCAGCATCTTGTCTTGTGTTATGTTTACATTGGGAGTTACTTCTTCTTTAAATGCCCCTCCTGCTGAAGCAAAAGAACAAGCAATTGTTCTGTCAAGAATCCAAGTCTTTTCTACGTTGCCGTAAATTCCCTGCTCAACGACTGGATGATAAACATCTGCAAGCATTGGGAACGTAAAGTCTGGTGTTTCGCATATCATTAAATTATCCCTGGCTTGACAATATTTTTAACATATTTTTCAAGTATCTTATCTACTAGGAAGTTTCCTGTTCCGCTAAGCATTGCTTTATCAAATTGAATTCTAAACTGATCTGTATTATATGCTGTGATGTATCTCTTATAGTAATCTAACTTGCCACACTTAAGGTCTTCTATTAGTAGTTTTGCTGCGTACTCAATATCCGCAGGGACTGTGATATACCCGTGATCAACAATAAATGTGTAATCATATCCTGAAGGGAATCCTACTCCATCATATCCATAGTAAGCAAGATCTCCACTTGCTACTGGAAGATTCTGGGCTGTGGACTCATACCTGTTAACTACCCCATCACGTATCTTTTGTATAGCGGTCTTGTCTGATGTTATAGAATATTCGTGTTCATTTAATTCTGGGGTTGATCTATCGTAAACTAGTTGGTTATTCTCGTAAACCTTAAATACTCTATAAACCTTTTCCCATAAAGAAAAGTAGTCTGAGCCATTGCCAGTTCCTATAACTGTAATCTTTTTATTATAAAATCCCTCTGGAACAAATGTATCTATCATTGATCTTGCTACTAATTCTAATATTGTATATTCAGCAATCTCTGATGCTGTTGTTCCTAATGTATTTGGGTCTACGTATGGTCTTATTAGTTCATAAAACTCTTCGTGAATTACCTCTTCAGGGTCATCTGGATCTGCTCCGTGGGTACAAAACTCTACTCTGTAGTTATTATCATATCTTCCAGGAAGAGAAATGTTTATATTTTCTCCCGTAGACAACTCTAAAAACTCTACAGTTTGGATTGAAAGATCCGCCATGTCCGTTACTCTTGCGTAAAAGTCTATATTGTTATACCCTGCTGGGACAACAAAGTTAACTGCAATTGTTTCGTATGGCGGAACTCTCAATATTTCCATGAATTACTTACCGAATTCCTTGGCAACTTCTTCTGGTGTTGCTGTGCGAATGTGTGAACGAGTAAGCCACTTTTCAGCAGCATCTTTTTCAACAATGTTATAGCCACGATAAACTTTGCCTACCTCTGGCCATGTAACATTCTTTGTTGAGTAAAGCGCTACAGTTTCTTTAACTTCTGCAGCCTTTGCTGACTTCTTTTTAGCAGGTGCCTTTGGTGCGGTTGATGCTCCAATGACTCCGTCTGCAACTGATCCAAGTGCCTGAACTTCTTCAGGTGCTTCGTATGCAGGAGCACTAATAGCGTCTTCATGCTGGACTTCTTCTTCTACAACTGGAGTCTCTACAATAGGTTCTGCAACTGGCTCTTCAACAACTGGTGTTTCAAAAACTGGTGCTTCATATACTGCTTCTTCTACAATTGGATTTTCATTATTGTTTTCCATAATTCCTCCTTGTTAGTATTATATCATTATAAGTAATAAGGGGAGCAAGAGCGTTAACTCCTACTCCCCCTAAACTTTACTGTTTACAGATTATGCGTCTGCTGCAGCGTCAGCGAATGCAATTGCATCCTGCTCTTCCCACTCAAGGCCGAAGCGTACGAATACTGTATATTCTACAGTGTCCTTCTTTGGCTTATATTCGCGGTTTACTGTGATGTCACGCTGGAATCCCCATACACGGTTCTGTGGGAATGTCAAGTCGACATATCCTGCAGGGTAGTATGGAACTTCCTGAACATCGACACCGAGAACACGTGTTGTACGTGCTCCACCGAATGTCTGTGCTCCTCCATCAAGGTATGCTTGACGGTTTGTTGGAGTACCACCAGCCTTTGAAGCAAACGCTTCAGCGACTGCATCTGCTAGGGTACCGTTATTCTTAACGATTCCCTGGAATGCATCTGTACCAGCATAGAACTTCAAGTTAGACTTGATAGCACGATACTTACGTGGCATTGCAAGAATGATGTTCTGCATTACGTCTGTTGTCCAAGCATTATCTACTACGGTTACAACTGATTCGTGTGCGTCTCCACCTGTCTTTACCTTGTTAACGAATCCTGGCATGATTGAAAGGAATGAACCTGTCGCTCCGTCACCATTGATTGCAAGGTCTTCAATATCATTACCGAAAGCGTTTGTCATCAAACGTACGATGTGATCTTCTAGTTGTGCACCTTCGATGTTATCTTCTAGTGCTTCTGCAGATACTTCCCAGTCAAGACGAATCTTCTTTGTAGTCAATTCAACCTTTGAGAATGTTGCACCTGCGTTTGTGTAATCGCCAACTGCTTGCGCTGCTGCACGAATAACACGCTCTCCGACGTTTACCTTTTCGAGTTCCATTGTATTGGCTCTCATAGTAACACGACGGCCATCTTGGGCGAGAATGGTAGCATCCCACACGTAGTCAATAAAACGACGTGCTTGCTCTGGGCGTAGGATACCTGATCCAGCCTCACCT
>Ga0209551_1000835_pt1 | contig 11653 bp, 10 predicted proteins | sample LauGreSuBDMM15SD_2_FD_187568 | JGI IMG/M metagenome (GOLD analysis project Ga0209551, IMG submission 187568) | Freshwater lake microbial communities from Lake Michigan, USA - Su13.BD.MM15.SD (SPAdes) (version 3) | ecosystem: Environmental > Aquatic > Freshwater > Lake | place: Lake Michigan, USA... | reverse complement strand
CTGGGGTTAAAGAGCTGATCCTGGCGATTTTAGATGCCAATTCACTGACGCCTAATGATGTCGTCTCCGTCTTTTTCACATCGACACCAGATTTAACGGCCGCCTTTCCAGCTGCAGCGTGTCGCGAGATCGGCTTTGCCTCCGTGCCACTTATTGGCTCTGTTGAGGTGGACGTGCCTGGGGCTCTATCCATGGTTATCCGGGCGATGTTGCATGTGGAGAGCGCGAAGAGCCATGAAGAGATCTCTCATATCTATCTACACGGGGCAGTTGCCCTGCGCCGAGATATAGCTCAGTAATGGTGCGTTCAGTTCGTATTGTGGGGGCCGGCTTAATAGGGACCTCAATTGGTTTGGCCTTAGCTGCCAGAAACATCCCTGTAGAGATGGTCGATGTGGATAGCCGAAATCAGGGCCTAGCTCAGGATTTGGCGGGAGCTACCAAATTATCCGATCCAGAGATAATTATCCTGGCAACTCCTCTCAGAGCCCTATCCCAGGTCATAAATGAGCAGTATGCACTAAACCCCAACTCAACGTTTATGGATGTCTGCAGTGTAAAAGTTGAACCTCTAGAAAAGGTTAAGGCATCGAAGCTGCCTATGAAGCAATTTGTTGGAACCCACCCAATGGCGGGCCGAGAAGTCGGGGGAGCAGAGTCTGCCCGCGCTGATCTCTTCCTTTCCAGAAGTTGGATCATCACGCCAGATACACAGACCGATTTCGACGCCGTAGCTAAAGTTAAATCTTTGATCCAACTCCTAGGAGCTACCTGTGTTGAGCTAGATGCTGCTTCACATGATGCCGCCGTGGCTCGGGTATCGCATCTGCCGCAGATTGCAGCGACCCTTGTAGCTGGCTCACTCCATGGAGTTGCCCCTGAATGGCTTGATTTAGCAGGAGCTGGTCTTCGCGACACAACTCGCATTGCTGCATCAGATGAGAATCTATGGAAAGAAATTATTAGTTCTAATTCAAAGGAAATCAAAGGATTGCTCACCGCTTTGCACAACGATCTCGGCGCAATGATTGATGCAGTTAATGATCAAGAAAAGATTTCAGCGATTATGCGCAAGGGACGTGATGGAAGAAATTTGATTCCAGGCAAACACGGTGGAAAAGCGCGTGAATACACATACGTTCCAATCGTTATTGACGATAAGCCAGGTCAACTAGGCGCAATATTTAATGAATGTGCTGCAATGTTGGTAAATGTTGAAGATTTAGCAATTGAGCATTCACCAGGACAACTCAATGCATTAATCACTTTGGCGCTTTCTGCAGACGATGCAGTGAAGTTATCAAATCATCTCTCGTCGATCGGGTGGAACGTTCATCCGATCCGTAAATAGAAGTAGGCTCATCACATGGGCATAGTCGTAACAATTGATGGCCCGAGTGGCGCAGGTAAATCAAGCACATCCAAAGCAATTGCAATTCGTGCTGGTTGGAATTATTTAGATACAGGCGCGCTTTATCGCGCAGTTACCTGGGTTGCATTAGAAAATAAATGTACCGAGGCTACTGACATTCTCAAAGCACTCAAGAGTGCGCCAATCAGATTTGTCTCAGATCCTAATTCGCCAGATGTATTTGCAGGTGATACGCAAATTACTCATGCAATCCGTGGGACTTCCGTAACTGAAAACGTAAGTCGCATCAGCGCAATGCCACAGATACGTGAAGAGCTCCTTGGAATACAGCGCAAGATTATTGCTCAGGCACCTCGAGGAATTGTTGTTGAAGGACGAGATATTGGAACAGTAGTAGTTCCAGATGCAGCCCTAAAGATCTATTTGACCGCTGATTTAGATGCCCGTGCCTATCGTCGTGAGGGTGAAACTGATGATAAGAGCGTTGATGTTAAGAGCTCATTAGAAAACCGCGATTCTGTAGACTCCACACGAACAGTTTCCCCACTTTCTATGGCCTTTGATGCCGTAGAAGTGGACTCAACAAATCTTGACTTAGATGAAACCGTGGAGCGAATCTGGGAATTACTTCGCCAGCGCTCACTTCTAGGATTACCAATCGTTGCAATTCTTGGGCGACCTAACGTTGGCAAATCAACTTTGATTAACCGTTTCCTTGGACGGCGCGAAGCAATCGTTGAAGACACACCTGGTGTCACGCGCGATCGTGTTCAGTACGAATGCGAGTGGGGCGGTCGCCGTTTCATCATCATGGACACTGGTGGATGGGAAGCTAAACCTGACGGTATCTCTGTGCAAGTAAGTGCCGGTGCCGAAATAGCGATGCAGGAAGCCGATGTGTTGGCTTTCGTTGTTGATGCACAAGTGGGTGCATTAGATGAAGATGATATTTTGGTTCAGCATTTACGCAAAGCTAAGAAGCCACTTATTTTGATTGGAAATAAAGTTGATGGTGAGCGTGAAGAGTCCGAGGCGCACGGGCTTTGGTCTCTGGGACTTGGTGAACCATATTTTGTTTCAGCTTTGCACGGCCGCGGTTCTGGAGATTTACTCGATCACATCGTCGCTGAACTTCCTGAAGTTGGGGGAGCGCAAACACAAGATGGTTATCGCAAGGTTGCACTCATCGGTCGACCAAACGTTGGTAAGTCTTCATTGCTAAATGCCCTAGCTGGTGAGAATCGATCGATCGTTGATGATGTTGCTGGAACGACTAGAGATCCAGTAGATGAACTCATTGAATTTGGTGGATCGATCTGGAGATTTATCGACACAGCAGGATTAAAGAAACGTGCTAACCAAGCATCGGGTACCGATTACTACGCATCTCTTCGCACGCAGACGGCCTTAGAGCGCTGTGAGGTTGCAGTAGTTGTTTTGGATGCATCCGAGCCAATCACTGAACAGGATTTGCGAGTCATCACCATGGTGGAAGAGGCGGGAAAAGCCATGGTCATTGTGATGAACAAGTGGGATTTAGTTGATGAAGATCGAAGGGACCTGTTGGATCGAGAGATCGATAGACATTTAGACCAGGTGGAATGGGCGCAGCGGGTAAATGTCGCAGCCAAAACCGGATGGCACCGAGATCGCCTGGCACCGGCGCTTCGCACCGCCCTTGATAGTTGGGAAAAGCGAGTTCCAACGGCCAAGCTCAATTCATTCTTAGGAGCCCTCATCGGTGCAACACCGCCACCAGTTCGGGGGGGCAAGCAACCAAAGGTCTACTACGCCACCCAGGCTGGAATCGCTCCACCAAAATTTGTCGTCTTTTCTAATGGCTGGATAGAGGCCTCATATCGTCGCTTTATTGAACGCCGATTGCGTGAAGAGTTCTCATTTCCAGGCACCCCAGTGCAGGTGGCAATCAGGGTTAAAGAGCGCGAGTAAAAAAGTGAATTCATCATTGATATCAGTTCCTAACGCTTTAACCTTTCTGCGCTTTCTAGGGATTCCTCTCTTTGTATATCTCACCCTTTATCTCCAAGCAGATGGCTGGGCTATTCTCGTCCTAGCTATCGGGGGAGCGACCGATTACTTTGATGGCAAAATAGCCAGAGCGTGGAATCAAACTTCTCGCTTTGGTGAGTTGGCTGATCCTGCAATTGATCGTCTCTATATCCTTACAATCTTGATTGTCTTTTTGATTCGCGACATAGTTCCAGGTTGGATAATCCTTCTGCTGATTGCTCGTGATCTATACCTTGGTGTGATCACTCTTATGATGAAGTCAAAGGGCTTAGCTCCATTCACAGTGACGTATTTGGGCAAAGCTGCGACCTTTAACCTCATGTATGCCTTCCCATTCCTTCTTTTAGCAAAAGGTGACACACCTCTCGGAACAATTGCTTTTGTCTTGGGGTGGAGTTTTGCCATCTGGGGGATTGCCCTCTACATTTCTACCGGTATAAGTTATGGACGCGAAGGCTTTTCGCGAATGAGAGGACCACGTGTCATCAATTCCTGATGGTTTGCAGTACACAAAAGAGCATGAGTGGGTAACCTGTTCTGGAACTCTCTACACAATGGGAATTACTGACTTTGCACAGGCTGCACTGGGTGACATCGTCTATGTTCAACTGCCTAAAGTTGGCGAAACGCTAACTGCCGGAAAAGTGTGTGGAGAAATTGAATCTACAAAATCAGTATCTGAGATTTTTGCCGCAGTGAGCGGTGTTGTTAGCGAAATTAACGGTGCACTATCCCAAACCCCAGAGCTTGTTAACAGCGATCCCTATGGTGCTGGCTGGTTGGTAAAGGTTGAGGTCTCAGGTACGCCTTCTGACCTGATGGATGCTGCCGGTTACGCCCAAATCACGGCTTGACCAAAGCCTCTCACCCCTTTAGTGTCAGCCTCAGGTTGACGGTGAAGGAGGAGAGAGAAGTGAAGGCAGAACAAACGCCCAGCGAACTCACCACCACTTTGCACCTCGGTCTGCGCACGGCCAGTGATTCCCCAGTTGGAGCACTCGATGAGTTTCTAGCCACTGTTGCCGCATCAGATCGCAGCATTATTGAAGAAATTGCACAGTCACAAGACAAAGCGATGTTGATCATCAATCGTGGATCAAATCTTGGTTCAAGGTTTTTGATTACATCACAAGGTGCAAGCCTTGGCCGCTCTTCTTCCAGTGATGTCTTCTTAGATGATGTGACTGTTTCACGATCTCACGCAAAGATTGAAAGTACCTCATCAGGATTTGCACTCAAAGACAGCGGATCACTCAACGGCACCTACGTCAACAACACTTCAGTAACAGAACTCATTTTACATTCCGGAGATCAGATTCAAATAGGCAAGTTCCACATGCTTTTTGTTTCTGGCAGAAAATAATTAGGGGAGAATCACAATGGCAGTTCCAGCTCGTGCGTATCTGAGCATTGGTGAAGTTCTTAATAGACTTCGCCCAGATTTTACAGATATAACAATCTCAAAGATTCGCTTTCTAGAATCTGAAGGTTTGATTGAGCCGCAGCGAACACCATCGGGTTACCGCAAATTCACAACTTCAGATCTGGAGCGCCTGCGCTATGTTCTACTAGCTCAGCGAGATCAGTACTTACCTCTCAAAGTCATTAAAGATAATTTGGATGCAATCGATCGTGGCCTTGTGCCAGCAGCAACTGGTTCAGTACCAGCTCCCCGTCCAACACTTGGTCTTGCAACTATTGATGGTGAAATGGCACCAAGCACATTCGGTGAAGTATCAGAGATGCGTCTCTCTCGAGATGAGCTATTGAAGAACTCAGGATTAAAGGAAGATCAGCTTGTTGAACTAGAGGGCTATGGCCTGATCAACATTCGTGGTCGTCACTATGACGGTGATGCATTAGCAATTGCAAAAGCTGTCACAGAGATGGCTGGCTTTGGAATTGAAGCGCGCCATCTACGCTCTTTTAAATCTGCAGCAGATCGTGAAATCGGCTTGATTGAACAAGTCATCACACCGCTCACTCGTCAGAAGGGCGCTGATTCCAAGGCCCGTGCTGAAGAGGTTCAAAAAGAGATTGCTTCGCTTTCGATTCGTCTTCATGCCGCCCTTGTTCGCGGCGGACTCCATCGCCTTCGTTCATAACCAATGATGATTTCCATGGAGGTCATCGGCGTCAGGGTCGAAATGCCTTCTAACCAGCCCATCGTTCTTCTTAAGGAGATTGATGGTTCACGCTTCCTACCGATTTGGGTGGGCGCAGTTGAGGCAACAGCTATAGCTTTTGCCCAGCAAGGTGTGCTACCGCCTAGGCCATTGACACACGACTTAACTCAGAACATTGTCGAAGAACTTAATGCAACTCTGACGGCGGTGCATGTGACTCACATTGATGAGGGCGTCTTTTATGCCAGCCTCATCGTTCGAGACAGCGCAGAAGTCACCCACACCATTTCTGCAAGACCTTCAGATGCCATCGCGCTGGCACTTCGGGCGACGGCTAACATCTTGGCTAGCTCAGAGCTGCTCGATGAAATTGGAATCGAGATCCCGGCCGAGGGAGCGCCTGGGGATGAGAACCAGGAAGTGGAGCGCTTTCGAGAGTTCCTCGATCAGATCAACCCTGAGGATTTCGCGGGCTAGGGGCCTAAACCCTCAATCTCTAGTAGAGGTTTCGACCGTGTCGGTCGTTGAAGACGGGCTCTGCCTACCCTAGATTTACATCACTCCCCAAGAGAAACGAGTTTCCCCGTGACTTCCCAGGAACTAGAAATTGGCTACCGTGGCGCTACAGCGTGCTCTGCGGCCGGTATTACATACCGCCAGTTAGATTATTGGGCGCGCACAGGTTTAGTGGAGCCAAGTATTAGAACTGCAAGTGGCTCAGGAACACAAAGGCTCTATGGGTTCAGAGACATCCTTGTATTAAAGATCGTGAAGCGTTTACTTGATGCTGGCGTATCGCTTCAAAACATTCGCACCGCTGTTGATCACCTTCGCAGCCGGGGAGTTGTGGAGCTTGAGAGCATGACACTGATGAGTGATGGTGCATCCATCTATGAGTGCGCAAGTCCCGACGACATCATCGACTTACTAGCAGGTGGTCAAGGTGTCTTTGGAATTGCAGTTGGAAAAGTTTGGCATGAGGTCGAGGGTTCACTCTCACTGCTACAGGGTGAAATCACTGGTCAAAGCCAGGGTGTCGAATCTAACGATGAGCTCTCGCTACGTCGAAAGAGCAAAGGCGCTTAAAACGACATATTCTTAGCCACTTCGGGTCGCTCACGGTCCGCTTGTATGGGTAGGAGAAGTTCGTCCATGGTTGATTACGACGCTTTTTCACGTCGGCATATAGGTCCTTCTGAGGATCAAGCACAAACCATGTTGATGGAACTTGGTTACGCATCGATGGCAGATTTTATTGCAGATGTAGTTCCACAAAATATCGCAATCACCCAAAAACTAAGTCAGACATTACCTACAGCCCTCAATGAGGTTGATGTTATTGCAGAACTCCGTGCACTTGCGAATAAGAATGATGTCTATCGCAATGTGATTGGGTCCGGCTATTACGGAACAATTACACCGCCGGTTATTATGCGAAATGTTTTTGAAAACCCAGCCTGGTATACCGCTTACACTCCATATCAAGCAGAGATTTCACAGGGCCGTTTAGAGGCGCTTTTTGCATTCCAGACTGTGGTCTGCGATTTAACAGCGCTATCGATAGCCAATGCATCAATGCTCGATGAAAGTACGGCAGCGGCCGAGGCAATGACGCTAGCCCGTCGGGTTTATAAGGGCAGTGATGATGCCGTATTTCTTATCGATATCAACGTGCACCCACAAACAATCGCGGTGGTACAGACGCGCGCAAAGCCACAAGGGATAAAGATTGAGATTGTTGATCTAGCTAAGACACCTTCTAATACTGAAATATTTGGTGCACTTGTTCAGTATCCAAATACTCAGGGTGAAATTATTGATTACAGCAAGCTCGCAAATTGGGTGCATTCAAAAGAAGGTTTACTTATCGCTGCCACGGACCTCTTGGCACTGACGCTGTTAACACCACCAGGGGAGTGGGGCGCAGACATTGCAGTTGGATCTGCTCAGCGCTTTGGAGTCCCTATGGGCTTTGGTGGACCGCATGCTGGATTCATGTCAGTTCGAGAAGGTTTAGAGCGGTCTTTACCGGGACGTTTAATCGGGCAGAGTATTGATTCTCATGGAAACCCAGCATTTCGATTAGCGCTTCAAACTCGTGAGCAACATATCCGTCGTGATAAAGCCACAAGCAATATTTGTACAGCGCAGGTTCTCTTAGCTGTCATGAGTGCGTTTTATGCAATGTGGCACGGTCCAGCAGGATTAAAGATAATTGCATCTCGCGTAAATCGACAGACACAAGAGTTAGCAAAGTCAGTTACAGACTCCGGACATAGAGTTGTTCATACAAACTATTTTGACACACTACTTGTTGAAGTTAAGGATGCATCCCAACTGCACAAAAAGGCAGAAGCAAAGAAAATTAACCTGAAGATAGTTGATGCCACACATGTTGGTGTTTCACTTGATGAAACAACGGATGGGAAGATGCTTGCGGATCTCTGTGAAGTATTTGGTAGTGGGGCAGCAGGGGTAGCGAGTAAGTCAATTCCGGATTTCGCTACCCGCACATCTGCCTACTTGGCTCACCCGATCTTTAATACCATGCGCTCTGAAACATCAATGCTTCGCTATCTGCGCACACTTTCTGATCGCGATTTAGCACTTGATCGCACCATGATTCCACTGGGTTCTTGCACGATGAAGCTCAACGCCACCACAGAGATGGAAGCTGTGTCATGGCCTGAGTTCTCTTCCCTGCATCCTTTCGCCCCAGCAAAACAAAACGCTGGTTCTAGGGAATTGATTGCGCAACTTTCGGATTGGTTAGTAAAGATCACTGGCTATGACGCAGTTTCCTTGCAGCCTAATGCCGGAAGCCAGGGGGAGTTTGCTGGTCTTTTAGCTATTCGCAACTACCACGATTCTCGTGGTGATCAAGGGCGTACCATCTGTTTGATCCCATCCTCTGCTCATGGCACCAATGCAGCAAGTGCAGTTATGGCCGGAATGCAGGTAGTTGTTATTGAGTGCGACGAACATGGAAATGTCAGCCTTGATGATCTCAAGGCTAAAATCATTCAATATTCAACGGCTCTGGCGGCCATTATGGTCACATATCCATCCACACATGGAGTTTTTGAGTCTGCAATTACCGAACTATGTGGACTTGTCCATGATGCCGGTGGCCAGGTTTATGTTGACGGTGCCAATCTGAATGCACTAGTTGGTTTAGCTCAACCTGGAAAATTTGGAGCAGACGTTTCGCACTTGAATTTGCACAAAACTTTCTGCATTCCACACGGTGGTGGGGGACCTGGCGTCGGACCAGTTATTTCCCGCGCTCACCTAGCCCCTTTTTTGCCCAACCATCCCTTGGATGAATTAGCAGGACCTGCTACTGGTCCTGGACCAATTAGTGGAGCACCATTTGGCTCTGCCAGTATTTTGCCTATTTCATGGGCATATATACGGATGATGGGTGGGGAAGGACTCACACTTGCAACATCTATAGCGATTTTGTCCGCGAACTACATGGCAGCAAAGTTAAATCCCATGTTTCCAGTGCTCTATACAGGTGAACATGGCCGAGTCGCACATGAATGTATTTTAGATTTGCGTGAGATCACCAAAGTAAGTGGCGTAACCGTGGATGACATTGCAAAGCGGTTAATGGATTATGGATTTCATGCCCCAACGATGAGCTTTCCAGTTGCTGGGACTTTCATGATTGAGCCCACAGAGAGCGAAGACATCGCCGAGATTGATCGCTTTATTGCAGCCATGACAGCTATCCACGGTGAAATCACCGAGATTATGGAAGGCAAGATTTCGGTGGAGGAGTCGGCTTTGCGTCATGCTCCACACACCATTGAAAACGTTTTATCGGCTAATTGGGAGCGCACTTACTCCAGAGAAGCGGGCGGACTTCCATCGGTGCGCAGTGGTCTTGTCAGTGGAGAAATCATCGGATTGCGTGGTAAGTACTGGCCACCAGTGGGCCGTGTCGATGGCGCCCACGGGGATAGGAACCTGATTTGCTCCTGTCCGCCCATCTCTGAGTTCGTATAACTTTACATAATGCAACTTATCGGCGGTATATATACGCTCCGCGGGCAGCTATCAGCAGCCAGATCAACGTCATAACTAAGGCCCAATCCCCATATCTATCCCTTGGCGATGTGGCCGAAATCAGACCAACTTCGGCATAGAGATGTTCGGTCGTTCCCATTTGAGTCTTTTGTAGAACTTTTCCGTTGTAATCAATAACCGCTGAGTATCCAGTTGTGGATACTGAAAGAACATTTCGCAGATGCTCTATGGCCCTCACTCGAGTTATTTGGAGCTGCTGGGCACTTTCAGCTGAATCTCCAAAGGTTGCACTATTGGTCTGTACAGCCAAGATGTTTGATGACTTGGCACCATCCTGCATGATCTGATCATCGAGTAATTCGAAACAGATTATCGGTGCAATCTTTGCAGCGCCAATGGTGAATATTGTCGACTCATTTCCGGCGCTAAAGTCACGCACATCATCAACTAATGGCGAGATTTTGGAAGCTAATGAGCGCAATGGGATGTATTCACCGAAAGGTGTCAAGTGTTGCTTCACATAGACATTTTGCTTCTCTTTTGTCCACAATATTGAGGTGTTGAGAACTTGCCTATCTCTATTAACAATAGCTCCAACTATCAATGGCTCCGTAAAAGTATTGAGTGTTTCAAATATTTTTGGGTTTCTAAATGGATCAACATCAACAGCATTCTCGGGCCAAAGAATAAAGTCGACTTTCTTATCGTTTTGCATCGCAGCTTGAGTTTCCTTGACATGATTATTAAAAACTTCAGTTGCTCGTGAGTTGAAATCTAAACCCAACTGAGGAACATTTCCTTGAATGAGTAAAGCTCTTGTTGTCTGATCTATATCTACATTAATGGGTATTAAAACTAAAGCTATTGGTAGCAAGATTAAAATGTTCATTTGTTTTCGCGATAAATGATAAATCGATAGACCGATAAGGACTGTAATGGCAGAGAGCGCAACCGCTCCCCCATGAGCTGCAATCTTTGCATAAGGTGCATCGGCTTGCGAGTAAGCGATTCTTGCCCAACCAAAGCCTTGAAAAGGGAAATGGTTACGTATCTCTTCCACAACAATAAATATCAAAGGGAAAAAGGAAATTCCAAGGTGTTTAACTGCAACTAAGGGTAGATAGAACAGAGTTAATCCTGTGGCCAGGATGATCCATGGCAGAGAGCCCACAAAGATGCTGGTCCAATGCAACAGAACAAGGTTGAAAGTGAGTGCAAAGGACAAGACACTCAGATATTTATGCTCACTCTTCTCCAGCGCATACATCGCCAATGCAAGAGCAATGGGTGCCAACCACCACATCCCAATTGGCTCAAATGCAGCGCTGAGCAGTAATCCACTCAGGGCGGATAGGAGAAGATTTACCATTTGAGCGCACTGATCAAACGATCAACGCTGGCGCCTAATCCATAGCGTTCCTTGAATTGATAAATCTCAGATAAATCCTTTGGGGCTTTAGGCATAGTTAAATCAACTTGCGGCAAAGGTGCGTTACGAGCAACTTGCACAACTGTTGGTGCAATTTTTAGATAATCAGCACCAGCGATAATCTTTTTAGCTAAAGCCGGCGGTAGAGAATCATGAGCTGCAAGCGCTGCGGCAAGTGCCTCATCAACATTGGCGAAGGCGTTAGCAATTAACGCAGCACCCTTTTCGCCAATACCTCGAACCCCCGGCAATCCATCGGATGGATCTCCACGGAACATGGCAAATAGCGCATAGCGGTCTCCTGGAATCCCATATTTATGTGCAACGTATGCATAATCAACCAAATCATGCTGTGAAATACCTTTAGCTAAATAGACAACTTTGATATCGCGCTTGTCATCGACCATCTGAAAAAGATCCCTATCGCCCGTGACTATGCGAATAGGTCCTTTTTCACTCTCTGCATAGGTTGCCATAACATCATCGGCTTCATAATCATCAACGCCAACTACTGGGATACCAAAGAGATCGAGAAGGTCGAGAAGAATAGGAATTTGTGGTGTGAGAGTCTCTGGCTCCTCTTCCTCATCGCCCTCTTCTTCTAATCTATTGGCTTTGTAATCTGGGAAAAGCTCCACTCTCCAACTGGGACGCCAATCC